>Ga0209108_10002087_pt1 | contig 11554 bp, 12 predicted proteins | sample Rifsed10ft1_FD_184003 | JGI IMG/M metagenome (GOLD analysis project Ga0209108, IMG submission 184003) | Soil microbial communities from Rifle, Colorado, USA - sediment 10ft 1 (version 2) | ecosystem: Environmental > Terrestrial > Deep subsurface > Rock core/Sediment | place: Rifle, Colorado...
CTCCTCGATCTGGGCGCGAATCTGCTTGATGCGGTCTTCGATGTCCTTCTTCTTGCCCGCGCCATCGATGATGGTGGTGTTGTCCTTATCCACCACGACCCGCTTGGCGGAACCGAGCATGCTGGGTTCGGCCTTCTCGAGGCTCATGCCGAGTTCATCGGAGATCACGGTACCGGCGGTCAGGGTGGCGATATCCTGCAGCATCGCCTTGCGGCGATCGCCAAAGCCCGGGGCCTTCACGGCGCAGACCTTGAGGATACCGCGGATGTTATTGACCACCAGCGTTGCCAACGCCTCGCCCTCGACGTCTTCGGAAATGACGAGCATCGGCCGTCCCTGCTTGGCCACGCCCTCGAGGATCGGTAGCATTTCGCGAATGTTGGAAATCTTTTTCTCGTAGATCAGAATCAGCGGATTCTCGAGTTCCGCGCTCATGGTGTCCTGCTTGTTGATGAAGTACGGAGACAGATACCCGCGGTCGAATTGCATGCCCTCGACGATTTCCAGTTCGTTTTCGAGACCGGAACCCTCTTCCACCGTGATCACGCCTTCCTTGCCAACCTTCGCCATGGAATCGGCGATGATCTTGCCGATGGATTCATCGGCGTTGGCGGAGATGGTGCCCACCTGGGCGATTTCCTTGGGGTCGGAGCAGGGCTTGGAGATTTTCTTCAGCGCCTCGACGGCCGCAAGCACAGCCTTGTCGATACCACGCTTGAGATCCATCGGGTTCATGCCCGCGGCCACGGACTTCAGGCCCTCACGCAGCATCGCCTGGGCCAGCACGGTGGCGGTGGTGGTGCCGTCGCCGGCAACATCGGAGGTCTTGGAAGCGACCTCTTTCACCATCTGGGCGCCCATGTTTTCGTACCGGTCTTTAAGTTCGATTTCCTTGGCGACGCTGACGCCGTCTTTCGTGACCGTCGGGGCGCCGAAGGACTTCTCCAGCACCACATTGCGGCCCTTGGGACCGAGCGTGATTCTGACCGCATCGGCCAGGATGTTGACGCCACGCAGCATACGCGCGCGGGCGGGATCGCTAAAAATTACGTCTTTTGCAGCCATAGTGTCCTCTCTTCCTTAAACAATTCGCTTGGGTTGATTACTTTTCGACTACGCCCATGATGTCTTCTTCGCGCATCACGAGCAGTTCTTCACTGCCGATCTTGACCTCGGTACCGGAGTACTTTCCGAACAGGATCTTGTCGCCGACCTTGACGTCGAGCGGACGGACCTTGCCGTCTTCGAGAATCTTGCCGTGACCCACGGCGATGACTTCGCCCTGAATCGGTTTTTCTTTCGCGGTATCGGGAATGACGATGCCGCCGGGCGATTTACGCTCTTCTTCCAGGCGGCGGACAATCACGCGGTCGTGAAGCGGACGGATTTTCACAGATGGTTCTCCTCTCGTTGCGGGTTTGGCACTCATGTTGTTCTCCTTCAAAAAAAACTGAATTTGTTCCCTTCCGGGTATTAAAATGGCAAAAACCCCATATAACCGGATGCTTACGGCATATTAGCACTCAACCTCAGTGAGTGCTAATGATAATCGGCTGCGGCAGCTTGTCAACCCGGGCAGGGGACTTATTCCTCACGGCGTGATTCCCCCTCCAAGGGGGGGCGAGGAGGCTCATCCACCCCGGGACCCGGTTGTCGAGACGGTGGGGTGCCGCTATTCAAGCGGTTTAGGCGCAAATAGTAACGGGTAATGGCCCGCCGCAACGGGGGGGTGAGCAGGATAAAGGCGGCTATGTCCGTCAGAAAACCGGGGATAACCAGCAGAACCCCGGCCACCAATAAGGCCAATCCCTCCAGCATTTCCTGCGCCGGCGATTCGCCCCGGGCGATCATCCCCTGGACCCGCATGGCGGTGGCAAATCCCTGGATACGGACCAGCCAAATACCACCCACCACACCGGCCACGACCAGCAACAACGTCATGCCCACCCCGATCCGGGATCCGACCTGGATGAACACCGCAATCTCCGCTATCGGCAGCAAGAACAATAACAGTATGACAATCATTCAGAGTACCCGGGCTCCCGGTTGGACAACAGGAGCATAACCGGTCGGCCTCGGCCCCGCCTACACGGCACTTCAATGGCGCGCTTTCGCTACAATGACAGAAACTCGACAAACATCCTCGGCCTGACCTAGCGGAACACCAGAAAAATTAATGAAACAGCATGCATATCAGCTGGTTCTGACGACCTGTCCCGATGTCGCGACGGCGGAACGCATCGCCCAGGCACTGGTCAGCGAACGTCTGGCGGCCTGCGTCAATATTCTCCCCATCGCCAAGTCAATCTATTTATGGAAGGGCCAGGTGGAGTCCGCCGCTGAACATCTACTTATTATCAAATCCATGGTGCGGGGCTACCGCATGATTCAAAAACGGATTCTAGACTTGCATCCCTATGAACTTCCCGAAGTGATCGCGGTCCCTGTTACCGGGGGCTTTGCCGATTATCTTGCCTGGATCCGTGACCCGGATAAAACATGATCTTTAAAATTCTCGTTGCTTCGGTTTCGCTGTTCCTGTCTCCGGTGCATGCCGCGCAATCCCAGGAACAGGAAGAGTTGCTCGAACCCGACCAGGCCTTCCAGCTTTCCACCCGTGTTATTGACACAACGACTCTCGAGGCGAGTTGGCAGATCGCGCCCGGGTATTACCTGTACCGGGACAAGTTCAAATTCGAGCCTCTCGACGGTACCCGGATCGACAGCCCAATTTTTCCGCGTGGCAAGAAAAAGCAGGATCCGTTTTTCGGCGAGGTCGAGACTTATACCAAGTCCGTCAAGATACGCGTGCCTTACACGCGGCAGCAAGGAGTACAGACGGCGCAACTGCGGATCACCGCACAGGGATGCAATGAACCGGTCGGGGTTTGTTATCCCCCGATTGTAAAAGATGTGGTTTTCAAACTGCCGCCGGCAACCGGAACCGGCGCGCGCGCCGCAGGGTCGTCCATCGCCCCGGTGGTTGAAATAAGCTCCCTGAGTGACTTCACGCGCGGACCCGCATTGATGAGCGGCGCCGTGGAACCCGTGGACCCGGAAAAGGCTTTCATCGTGAGCGTCTCGGCCCCGGGTGGCAGCAACCTGCTCGCCCGTTTCGACGTGGACGAGTGTTGTTATCTGTACCGCGACAAAACCAGCTTTGAACTCGCGGCGGTTGACGGTGGCGCGGCGCCCGCCGGGATCCGGCTGGAGCCCTACTCCCTGCCCCCGGGCAAAACCAAATCCGATGAGTTCTTCGGCGAAACGGAAGTTTATTACACCGGCATTGATGTCAGGCTGACGGTGGCCGGACTTGCCGCACCGGCCTCAAACTTTCAGCTCAAGGTTAACTACCAGGGCTGTTCGGAAAAAGGCGTGGTCATCTGTTATCCGCCGACCACCAAAACTTTCGGCATCCAGTCTCGCGGGGGGGCATTAGCCGTTGTGGCCGGACCGGCGGCGGCCTCGTTCTCATCCATGATAGGCGGACAACGCGATCAACGCGGTTTAATACTGTCCGTGCTCGCTGCCTTTGTCGGCGGATTGCTGCTCACTTTTACCCCCTGTGTATTGCCGATGATTCCGATTCTCTCGGGCGTCATCGTGGGCCAGGACAACACGCACCTCAGCAAGCTGCGGGGAGGTTTGCTGTCATACAGCTACGTGTTCGGCACGGCCGTTACCTATACCGTTGCCGGCTTTTTCGCCGGATACAGCGGCGATCAGTTGCAGGCGTATTTCCAGAATCCCTGGGCTATCGGCGCCTTCAGTGCCCTGCTGGTCGTGCTGGCCCTGTCCCTGTTTGGATTCTACGAGTTACAGATGCCTCATTTCATCCAGTCGCACCTGCATCGCCGCACCCATCACCTCAAGGGAGGGAGCATCCTCGGCGTGTTGGTGCTGGGCATGATCTCAGCGCTGATCATCGGCGCCTGTGTGTCGCCCGTCTTGATCTCCGCGTTGGGGGCCGCCATCGCCAGCAAGGATCCCGTGCTCGGTGGGGCCATCATGTTCGCGCTGGCCCACGGACAAGGGGTCATCCTGATTGCGCTCGGGATCGGCGCCGGATTTCTGTTGCCCAAGGTCGGTAAATGGATGGATCGCGTGAAACACCTGTTTGGCGTGCTGCTGATCGCGGTGGCCATTTATCTTCTGGGTTATTTGCCCGAGGTGCCGGTACTGTTCCTGTGGTCGGCGTTGTTCATTATTTCCGCGGTCTATCTCGGCGCCGTGCAAAGCCTGCCGCAGAATGCCAGCGGCTGGCGCTACTTGTGGAAAGGAGTGGGACTGTTTTTGCTCATTTGGGGCGTCCTGGCGCTGGTAGGCGGTTTCGCCGGAAGCCGCGATATATTCAGTCCGCTGCCGCTGTCGGCGCTGTCATCGAACACCGGGATGACGCTCCCCTCCCAGGAAGGCCGTTTGTTCGAACGGGTCAGCACCGTGCGCGCACTGGAAGATCGTCTGACCGCCGCCAAAGCGGCCCGAAAACCGGTTATCCTCGATTATTACGCCGACTGGTGCACCGATTGCCTGCGCATGGAAAACTCCACTTTTGCCGACCCCGGCGTGCGTGCTGAATTGCGCAACCGGTTTGTGCTGTTGCAAGCCGACGTGACCGATCCAAATGACCCGGAAGGCAAAGCGATCAAACGCCGGTTTGGCGTCTACGGGCCGCCGGCGATGTTATTCTTCGCACCGGATGGTGCAGAGCGCCGGGACATGCGTACCTACGGATTCCGCAACGTGGATGAATTTCTCAACCTGCTGCGGAAAATCTGAACGCGCCAGCGCGTCCGTGCGGACTTGATGTCCCCCACTTTCAAGAATCTTATCCTGCTCATCGCGGCGGTTGCCGCGCTGGTAGCCGGTTACCGCTTGTCTCTTTCATTGCAACAATCCGCTAGCGCACCCACGACCGCCGTCTCCTACGGCGGGGGCCAGGCCATCGACTTTACGCTGAACGATGTGGAGGGGAAGAACCGCTCCTTGAAGGAATGGCACGGCAAGGTCATCGTGCTGAACTTCTGGGCCACCTGGTGCCCGCCGTGCCGGGAGGAAATCCCGCTCTTGATTGACTTGCAAAAACAACATGCGGCAGAAAATCTGCAGGTGATCGGGGTAGCCATCGACGATAAAACAGCCGTGCTGGCCTACCGCCAGTCCATGGGCATGAATTACCCCACCCTCCTCGGTAATGACAACACCATGCAGTTGATCGCCGACTACGGCAATCGTTCGGGGTCCCTACCCTATACCGTCATCATCGATCGCCACGGCGCGATTGTCGTCCGCAAGCTTGGTATCTTCACCCGGGCGGAATTGGAATCCCTGCTGGATCCGTTATTGACCAAGCCGGCTCCTCCTTCCCCGACTGCATCCTAAAAATTACTTCGCCGATTTCGCTTACAAATCAGGCCAGTTATCAGTTTTCCGGCCGTATGCATGGCTGGCTGGACAAGTCATCGAATGGGATGCACAATGTAAGAAGAACGAAGATCGCTACAAATACATGCATAATTCACGGAAGATCGCGAAAATATTCGAAAGTTGTGCTTACAAGCCTGGCATGCGGGTTCCGCTCCCCACCGCGATACCCCATGGCTGAAATTCTGGTATTGAATGGGCCCAATCTTAACCTCCTCGGGACCCGGGAACCGGAACACTACGGCACCATGACGCTTGAGGCCATCAATGAGCGCTTGGCGCGCCAGGGCCAGGCCGCTGGCCATCGTCTGAGCTTTTATCAGAGCAATGCCGAACATGAGCTGGTCGGCCGGGTCCAGCAGGCGATCAAGGACAACGTGGCGTTCATACTCCTCAATCCGGCCGCCTTTACCCACACCAGCGTCGCCTTGCGCGACGCCATGGCCGCGGCGCGCATACCGTTTATCGAGGTGCACCTGTCCAACGTCCAGGCGCGCGAGTCGTTCCGGAAGCATTCCTATTTCTCCGATCTCGCTGTCGGCGTGATCAGCGGCTTGGGGGCCCAGGGATACGAGCTGGCGCTGACCGCCGCCCTGGAGCGGTTAAAAAAATAACGCAAGCCTCGACATGGATATACGCAAAGTCAAAAAGCTGATTGAAATGCTGGAGGATTCGAATCTCGGCGAGATCGAAATTCGTGAAGGCGAGGAATCGATCCGCATCAGCCGGGCGAGTTCCAGTGGCGCGCCCGTGGTGACCATGTCCCATGCGCCCGCCGCCCCACCGGCCGCCGCGGCGCCCCCCGTGGGAGTTCCCGTTGCCCCGCCACCGGCCGCCGCCATGCCGGCCGGACAGACGATCACCTCTCCCATGGTCGGGACGTTCTATCGTTCCGCGTCGCCCGACGCCCCGCCGTTTGTCGATGTCGGCAAACCGGTCAACGTCGGTGACACCCTGTGTATCATCGAAGCCATGAAGATGATGAACGAAATCGAGTCCGACAAGGCGGGCGTCATTAAAGCCATCGTGAAGGAAAACGGCCAGCCGGTGGAGTTCGGCGAGGTCCTGTTTATCATCGAATAACGCATGATTGAAAAAGTGGTCATCGCCAACCGCGGCGAGATAGCGTTGCGTATCCAGCGCGCCTGCCGGGCGCTCGGCATTCGCACCGTGGCGCTGCATTCCGAGGCCGACCGCGAGGCCAAGTACGTCAAGCTCGCCGACGAGTCCGTGTGCATCGGCCCGGCGCGCGCCGCGGACAGCTACCTGAATATCCCGGCCGTGATCAGCGCGGCCGAAGTGACCGATGCCCAGGCGATCCATCCCGGCTACGGTTTTCTCTCTGAAAATGCCGATTTTGCCGAGCGGGTGGAACAAAGCGGTTTCATTTTTATCGGCCCGCGCGCCGAGACCATCCGGCTCATGGGTGACAAGATTTCCGCCATTCGCGCGATGAAAAAAGCCGGGGTGCCCTGCGTTCCCGGCTCCGACGGACCGCTCGGCACCGGTGAAAAAGAGATCCACCGGCTTGCCGCGCATATCGGCTATCCGGTTCTCATCAAGGCCGCGGCGGGCGGCGGCGGCAAGGGCATGCGCGTGGTGCACACCGAGGCCGCGCTGCTGAATGCCGTGTCGCTGACCAAGACCGAGGCCAAGGCGGCTTTCGGCAATGACACGGTCTACCTGGAAAAATATCTCGACAACCCCCGCCACATCGAATTCCAGGTGCTGGCCGACACCCATGGGCACACGATCCACTTGGGCGAACGCGACTGCTCAATGCAGCGTCGCCACCAAAAAGTGATCGAGGAATGTCCCGCCCCGGGACTGCCCGAAAAACTCCGTCACAAGGTGGGCGATCGCTGTGCCGAGGCGTGCCGCAAGATTCAATACCGCGGCGCCGGAACGTTCGAGTTCCTGTACCAGGACGGGGAATTTTATTTCATCGAGATGAATACCCGCTTGCAGGTCGAGCACCCGATCACGGAAATGGTCACCGGCGTGGACATCGTGCGCGAGCAGCTGCGTATCGCCGCCGGCGAAAGGCTGGCTTACCGCCAGAAGGACATCGCATGGCGCGGGCACGCCATCGAATGTCGCATCAACGCCGAGGATCCGAAAACCTTCACCCCCTCACCGGGACGAATTACCGCCTGGCACCCGCCCGGCGGACCGGGCATCCGCGTGGACTCGCACGTGTACAACAACTACACGGTGCCGCCGTTCTACGATTCCATGATCGCCAAGCTCATCGCCTTCGGCGACACGCGCGATATGGCGCTGGCGCGCATGCGCATCGCGCTCTCCGAGATGATCGTGGACGGCATCAAGACCAACATCGCGTTGCACCAGGACATCATGAACGACGCCGCCTTCATCCGCGGCGGCGCGAATATTCACTACCTTCAAAAGAAACTCGGGCTCTGACACCCACTCCCGCAGACGATGATTGCTGCACAGTACCTGTGTCGCTGCCCGCTACTCGCTCCCGATCCACAGACTCTTATCCGATTTTTCGCGGTCGTACTTGACCTTGCCGGTGTTACCCTCTTTCCATTCCTGCGCCTCTTGCGGCGCGAGATAAGGGCTCTTGCCCTCGTGCGTCCGCCCACGGTGGTCGTTATAGCGGTAGCGGACAACCCATTGCGGTACCCGGTTGATCGAGAAGTTGGTCTGCTCCACCGCCGTGATCACCCCATCGGCCGACATGCCATCGCGCAACAATCGCCCGCGCGACAGACGCTTGCCGAGGGAGAACACGACAATGGTCCCGCCCGCCAGCGTAAATACCCCACCGAGAATGGTCATGATCAAGGCCCCGACCCAGTCCGGTTTGCCGGCGACGCGGTTCGATGCCGGATCGCCCGGCAGGTACGCGACGGTCACCGGCCCCTGTTCCTTCAGGCGCTCCCATACGTGCACGTCCACCTTGCTGCTGCCCTCATGCGGAATGCCGTTAGGTGGCTGAAAGCGGTAACTGACCCAATATTCGGTGCTGGTGGTGGACCCGCCGCTGCTGGATCTGTGGCGCGCGGTGCGAATATCGCGGGTGAGCACTTTACCCTCGGTGCTCACCGCCTCGGCAGCGAAACGCTGCTCGGACTGCCACATGAAATAACCGCCGATGGCTAGAGGAATGCCCACCACCAGCCAGATGCCGCCAAAAACGAGGCCGAAATTACGGCGGATGAATGAACCGCCCAGGGTTATGCGCATTGCCATAGCATGATCTCCAAAGGTGTGATCGTTATTACTCTTATCTCGTCATACTGCCCCAGTGCCGGATTAGCGGCCTAGAAATCGACTGAAACGACTGTGTTCCAAAACAAGTAAGATAAATTATTCATCGTCTGAGTCAGCAGATTCTTTGGCTTTTCATTGTTGCAACAATCTCATTTAGGGAGATAGGCCTTCGCGTCCGCTATTAAATTCTCCTCAAACAAAATGTACACGGGCGGTTCGTCGAGGTGGAGTTCGATAAACTCACCGCCAGGACCGATCTCGAAGTTCGCCTGAATTATCGGACCAGGCCTTCCTGGAGTTGCCATCAAGCGACCGACTTCCAGAGTTCTGGAAGATATTTCACCCCATGGTATCCGAAGCGGTGGCAGGAGGAATGAAAACGGCTTGACGCATCTGAGAAACAAGGCGTCGGGTGTAGTACCGATGCGCACTATTCCGGACAGGCGGTGCTTCAGGCGCACGAACTCAGGATCTTCGTAGTTAACCGGAGCCATTAGAAAATAGCCTGATGCTTTCCATTGGCCCCGATACGGGCTGCGCGCGGGATACTTCTGCGATAAGGCGTACCATGCGCTTCCTCGCGAAATAAGAAATCCAACCAGTCCCGCGACGACAAGTATGAAAAGAAAACCAAACGCTACCTGAAAACCTTCCGGGACACGGTCATTGAAAACCCAATCGCCTGTGAGCCAGAAAAAAACTGCTGCGCCTATGATGTACCAGTGCTGATTTTTCATATTCTACGAAAGTTCTTGGAGCGAAGACGCTTGTAGCTGCAAAGAGCGCGATTACCTATTAGTCCACCACTTGTTGTCCTGAGTGAAAGCCATTCTCATAAATCAACACTGGTTATTTAAAACCACTTCACTCGTCGCCAAGTTCACGGTGGCGAGTACCGCAAGAACTTTTCTTCATCTTGACGTCAGAATCCAAAGGTCAAAAAACCAGATCAAACGCGTTTGACCCCATGATCTGTACAAGCATGAAACCTGTGATTCTCCGGCCCGAACCGCATGCCGGGAGTCGAATTTCCTATTTTATGGTGATCGGTTGAGTCACCGTCGCCGTTTTCTTCGAATTCAGATCGCGCACGACAAAACGAACGCTGTACTCACCGGGCGGAGCTCCGCTCAGCGTGACTTTGAGGTTTAAATAGAGGTCTTGGACCGCGCTCCTGGTCGGCAGGCGGAATGACCCAAAGCGGTCCTGACTCACCAACACCTTGCCGGCAGCGGTCAAGATCCGCAGATCAACTTCGAATGCGGGCTCGTACGTGCCTGTTGCCGTCCGCGGATAGACTAGATTCTTCGGCTCCATATAATACTGCTGGGCCTCGCCACCTCTGAAAACCGTGTCGGCGCGCGGGGCAAAGTCGCCATAGAACTTGGCAGGCTGGGTCACAAGAACAAAAGGCTTCACGGTCAACGGCGCCGCCGCCCGCGCCGTTTCAAGAGCTTCCTCCAGCGCCTTGATGGTTGCCGCAGGGTCACCGCCTTTGTTTGCCGCGGCGGCACGCGCGAGCAGGGTACTGATATCCGCAGCCGCCGCCGGCTGCGTAGCCACGGCCCAAGTGCTGATTGTCAGAGCCGCCATGAGATGCAAGAAAAACAAGTTTTGTTGCTTCATAAAAGACTCCTGACGAGTGCGTTGGACATTGTCAGTGTGGCACCCGATATCTGACGAGGGTTGCCTCGGCTGCGGGCTGCAGGTGGTGCGGCCGTGTGATCAACTCGCCCCGGACTGGCCCGCATCCCCGACTTTGACGGCTTTTAATATCCATCGATCGTTCACCTTGAACTTGGAGATGTTGCCGGTCTTATTGTCGCAAGCTGTGACCGTCGCGCCCCTGGCATCGATGGCAATCACTTTGAAACCGTTTACCGGATCGAAGGCTTGCGCCGACAAGGCAGCGCCGTGGAGCGCCATGATTGCGAGGATGGAAAGAAATCATTTCACAACGTTCCTCAAAAAATTTGTTTTTGAAAAACTCTTACGTTTAGAAATCCGTAATCTGTCCGTCCTTTATCGTGACGGCTTCCGACTGGCCGGCGACGCTCACATACACCGTGCCGATCGGGAGACCGAACTCCTTGTTGCCGTAGCCGGACGTGAGTTCGGTCTTCCCGTCCTTGTCCAGCACGCCTATACGGGTACCGCCGGGAGCGGTCACCCGCAGCACGCCGACCTTCACCTTCGTGTCATGACCGGATTGAACCGTCACGTTGTCCACCCGCTTGCCGGAAATAACGACCGTATAGCTGCCGGGAAGCAGCTCGAAGGTTTTGTCGCCGTAGCCGGACGTGGCTTCCTTGTCTCCTCTGGACACACCAATGCGCGCGCCCGCTTTGGTCCCCTCGGGATAGGTCACGACCAGACGCCCTAAGCGACCCTTCATCGTAGGATTGGGAACAACCGAACAGCACGAGCCTGGAGAGATTTCGGGAGCTTGGGTGGCAGTTGGCAGGGCTTGTTGGGCGGCGGCAGTTTGGGTCTGCGCCTGCGGGGCTGCCGGCGCCGCTTGAGACGTCGCGGCCGGCGTCGAGCTCTCCGCCGCTGACGTATCATTACTCTGCGTGAAACTGTCTTGCGACGGATATTCATTCGTGCTTGCTTGTGGCTGAATTTCGCCCCCACCCTTGAGAGATCTTAAAGTCACCTTCAGATCTTGTCCTTGGCGCGAAATCTCAATGACCTTCGTCAAATTCTCGCTTAGTCGATCCAAGGCCGGTTTATTTTCGCCTGTCGGTTGGAATGCAGACATGTTGTTCTGGATTTCCTGCAGCTGCGTCACATCGCTGGTGATCTGGGCATCGGCTTGGGTAGTGTCAGCACCTTGTTGGCGCGCCTGTGCTCTCGCCTCCATGTGGCTGGCGAGCTGGTCCAGCAG
>Ga0209108_10002088_pt1 | contig 11554 bp, 11 predicted proteins | sample Rifsed10ft1_FD_184003 | JGI IMG/M metagenome (GOLD analysis project Ga0209108, IMG submission 184003) | Soil microbial communities from Rifle, Colorado, USA - sediment 10ft 1 (version 2) | ecosystem: Environmental > Terrestrial > Deep subsurface > Rock core/Sediment | place: Rifle, Colorado...
CGAGGCCGAAGCGGTGGAAAGCGAAGTACGGCTGTGCCGCCAACGTCTCCGGCGTCGGCGGCAGCCGAAGCCGTGCCGGGCCCGGCGCGTCCTCGCCGAAGGCGGCGATGATCCCGCGGAACGCTGCCCGCGCCTCGATCCCGGCCACCTTCTGCTCGCAGATCGCCGGCAGCAGCGCCTCGAACGGGCGGTTGGTGCGCGGCAGGCGCAGCCCGGGGAAGCGACGCGCAAGCTCGCCGATCAGGCGATGCCGCGGCACCAGGGCGCCGGGCTCGTCGTGGACGCCGACCAGGTCCGGCGCCCCGTCCACCGCCACGGCGGCGCCGGGGCCCCAGGCCGCGACCGCGATCCCGCCGGCGTCCGAGCGCAGGCGAAGCGTGGCCGGACCTGCCGGCGTGCGGGTCGCGCGCCAGATGCAATCGGGCGCGATGCGGATGGTCGGGTCGCCCCGGCCGTGGGCGATGGGGGCCAGGGTCGCGACGAGGTCGATCGGCGCCGTGAGGGCGATGAAGCCCTCCGCCTCGGGCTCCGCCACGGTCAGCGGTGCATGCTGAGCACGACCGGCGCCTCGGAGCGCTGGGCCGCCTCGAAGTCCTCCCGCGAGCGGATGCCCCGGTAGCCCTCGGCCACCATGATCTGCCCGCAGATCCCACCCAGCGAGTTGCCCGGCCCAGGCAGGACAAGGAGGTCCGGCGCCTCCTCGCGCAGCGCGACGCGCAGGCTGACCGCGAAGCGGAAGGGGGTGGTCACCTGCTCGGTGAGCGTGTAGTCGCGCAGCGCGGCCGGGTCCGTCGACCATGGCGACCAGCGGGCGCCGCGCCCATCGATGAGGGTCGCACCCGGCGCCCGCCAGTCGAGGCCGGAGAGCCGCTCGGTCGCCGCCGCGGCCACATGGGCCACCAGCGGGGTGTGGTACGGCCCGTGCTGCGACAGCCGCAGCGGGAAGAGGCGCTCGCCGACGCGCACCGGCGCGAGGCGCCCGAGCAGCCGTTCGACGCCCGCCTCGTCGCCCGCCAGCACCGCGTATGCGCCGAGGTCGATGCTCTCGTGCACGTGCCCGTCGCCGTTCGTGCCGGGGTCTGCCAGCACGTCCGCCACCGCGGCCCGCAGGACCGGGTCCGGCCGCCAGGCGGCGTCGGCCAGCGGATAGATGACCTGGCCCCCCGGCCCGCCGTCGGGAAGCGGCTCCTGCTGGAGGATTGCCATCTCCTGCACCAGCCGGAACGCGTCGTCGAAGGGGAGCGCGCCGGCCACCGCCAGGGCGGTGTACCAGCCCAGCGAGTTTCCGATCACCGCCGTGATCCGGTAGTCGGCCACGGCGGCCTCGGCGTCGAGCATCGAGACCAGGAAGATGAGGGGCGAGGCGTGGATCGGCTGCAGGTGGCGGGCCGGGTCGAACCGCTCGGACCGGTCGAGATCGAGCAGCGGCTCGAGGCCGTAGCCGGCGCGCAGCTGCTCGGCCCGGACCACCCATGGGTGGTCGGGCGGCAGCGAGCCGAGGGAGGCGGCCGCGTACGAGCCGCCACCCGGGCAGGCCAGGACGGCGCGCGGCGTCATGCGTAGAGGCGGCCGCTGACCGTGGTCAGCGCCGCGGCCACGATCTGGTCGGTCCCGACCAGGACGGCGCTGGTGGCCGTCCCGAGCGGGACGAAGCTGTCGACCGCTCGCACCGACCACAGCCGGCGGCCGATCCCCGCCTCGGCCAGGTCGGCGATGATCGCATCGGCCACGCCGCCGCCGGTCCGGCGGCACTCGTCGACGACCAGGACCGCGCCGATGTCGGCGGCCTGCTCGCGGATGGCACGCTGGGGGAGGGGGTTGAGCCAGCGCAGGTCGAGGACGCGGGCCGCGATCTCGTGCTGCTCACGCAGGCGCCGGGCAGCCTGGAGCGAGAGGCGCAGCCCGTTGGCGTAGCTGACGATGAGCAGGTCGGCGGTGCCGGTGTCGAGTGGGCCGTAGATCCCGACCTCATCGGGCAGGAGCGTCGCCGGGGGCGGCGTGTACTCGGTCAGCCAGCCGCCGTCGCCATCGGCCTCGAGGTCCTTCTCGTGGTAAAGCGCGATCGGCTCCAGGAAGACGACGACCCGCCCGTCCTCAGCCGCCATCCCGATCGCGCCGCGCAGCATGCGGGCCGCGTCGTCGCCGCGCGCCGGAGCGGCCAGCACCAGGCCGGGGATGTCGCGCAGGGCGCCGATGCTGTTGTCGTTGTGGAAGTGGCCCCCGAAGCCCTTCTGGTAGGCGAGGCCGGGGACGCGGACCACCATCGGGTTGCGGAACTGCCCCGAGCTGAAGAACTGGAGCGACGCCGCCTCGCCCCGAATCTGGTCGAGCGCGTTGTGCAGGTAGGCGAGGTACTGGATCTCGGGGACCGGGAGCAGGCCGAGGTGGGCGGCGCCCTGGGCGATGCCCAGGATGGAGGTCTCGTCGAGGAGGGTGTCGAAGACCCGGCCGGTACCGAACCGCCGCTGCAGCCCGTTGGTGACGTTGTAGACGCCGCCCTTGCGTCCGACGTCCTCGCCGAAGAGGAGCAGCTCCGGCCGCCGGGCGAGCTCGTCGGCGAGAGCGGCGTTGAGGCAGCCGGCCAGCGTGCGGGCGTTCGGCAGCAGGCTGTCCTCGGGCAGGGTTCCGCCGAAGAGCTCGAGCCGGGCCTCTGCCTCCAGGACCGGCGACGCCGCCCGCGCGGCGACGCGGACCGGATGGTAGGGCGCCATGGGGGCGACGACCTCCTCGGTCGTCTCGAGCCGCGGTCGACGGGCCGCCTCCTCGGCCGCCGCGGCGACCCGCCCGCGCGTGTCGGCCAGCAGGGCCTGCAGCTCCTCGGGGGTGGCGGCGCCGGTCTCGACCAGCCTTCGAGCGTTCCGCAGCAGCGGGTCGCGAGCCTCGACCTCGGCGATCTCCGCCGCCGAGCGGTAGGCCTGCTCGGCGTCGCTGCCGGCGTGGCCCCACAGGCGGACGGTGCGAAGGTGCAGGAACGCCGGCCGCCGCGCGCCGCGGACGTAGCGGATCGCCTCGGCCGCGGTCTCCCAGACCTCGTCGATCTCTCCGTCGGCGAGGTCGTAGCGGAGGTGCTCCAGCTTGCCGAAGGTCGACGCGATCCAGCCCTCGGGCGTCGGAACGCTGATGCCGGTCTCGTTGTCCTCGCAGACGAAGAGGATCGGCATCGGCAGGCCCAGCCGAACCGCGTAGCGAGCCGTGTTGATGGCGGACAGGGCGGTGGCGTGGTTGACGCTGGCGTCGCCGAAGGAGCAGACCACCATCGCGTCGTCGGGCAGGTCCGTGGCGACGCCCAGGCGGCGAGCGCGGGCCAGGCTGAAGGCGAGTCCCATCGCCTTGGGGAGGTGGCTGGCGATGGTAGAGGTCTGGGGAGGCACCCACAGCGGCCGGCTGCCCCACACCTTGTGGCGCCCCTCGGCGATCGGGTCGTCGCGGCTGGCGACGATGCCGAGCAGCGCGTCGAAGGCCGGCGTGCTGCCGGGAAGCTGCCTTGCGCGGGCCATCATGAATGCCCCGGACCGATAGTGGAGGAAGGCCGGGTCGCTGATCCGCAGCTGTGCGCCAAGCACCACGTTGTTCTCGTGTCCGGCGCTGCTGATGGTGTAGAAGCTGCGGTTGGTCTTCTTCAGCTCGCGCGCCGCAACGTCGATCTGGCGCGAGAGGAGCTGGTCCTCGAAGAGCTCAACCGCGCGGCGCGCGGTGAGCATGCCTCCCGGGTGCAGCGGCGCGTCGCCGGGCAGCGGCGGCACCGACTCGGCCGGCTGGCCGAGTGAGGCGTCGAGCGATGCCTCGACGATGGCGACGCGGTCGAAGGTCATGCGGACGGGGCTCTCGATCTGGGTCGACGGTGGTGGGGCGGCCATGATACCCGTCGCGTAAGCGGCTGATAAGCGGGCGGTAAGGCCGTCCGCTGTCTGCTCTCCCTCCGACCCGGGCCGCGCCCCTGCGGCACGGCGGTGACGACACGGAGGGAGCGCCATGGCCCCGCAGGCCCGCGTCCGAGCAGCCCACACCGGAGGTGGCTGGCCGCTGTGAACGTACCTTGACCCGCAGGCCCGACATGGCGGGCGCGCCCGGCGTCAGGTGCCGAGCGAGATGAGGACGATGCCGGCCACCGCGAGGACGACGGCCAGCAGGCCAAGCCGGGGGAGTGCCTCGCCGAGCACCAACCGCGCCAGCAGCATGGTCGCCAGCGGGTAGATCCCCGACAACGCCGCCGCGATCCCGACCGGGAGCGTGGCGAATGACAGCACCACCATCCCGTTGGCGGCCACGTCCAGCAACCCGACGATGGCAACCAGCGGTGCGACCGCGCGGAGGCTGGAGCGTCGGAGCCATCGCAGCGCCATGGCGCCGACGAGGAGCGACGCCGCCCCGCGGCTCGCCACGAGCGCCCAGAGCTTGTCCTGCTCGGCCGCGCGGTCGAGGAAGAGGAACCAGAGGCCGAAGCCAAGCGCCGCCACCAGGGCGAGCAGGATCGCGCGCCGGTTCGCGCCCTGCGTGCTGGCCCCGCTGGCGGCGGCCACCGCAACGAGGGCGCAGCCGATCCCGGCCAGCTGCATCGGCTCGATGGCGACGTGCCACAGCAGCGACGCAACGGCGAGGGGCACGACGACGCCGCCCACGCCGGAGACCGCAGCCACCATGCCCATCGCTCCCACCGCGAGGCCGGCATACAGCGCCGCCAGGCCGATGCCGCCGGCCATGCCGCCCAGCGCGCCGAGCAGCAGGGTGGAGTTCGCAGGGGCAGCGGGATGGAAGACAACCAGCGCAGCGACCAGCAGGGCGAAGCCCGCCAGCTGGGATCCGGCGGCCACGCCTATCGCTCCGGCGCGGCGGGCCGCAACGCCGCCGGCGAAGTCGCCGCTGCCCCACGCAGCGGCGGCTCCCAGGCCGAACAGGATTCCTGGTTCGATCATCCACCTCCGGCGCCATCGGCAGGCCCGCCAGTGTCGGGTCGCGGGGACTGTAGCAAGCATCTCGCGGCATCGGCTTGACACCGGCGTGCCGGAACCGCAGAGTGCGGCAATCCTCCGGCGCTTCGAAGGGAGCACGTGTCCCTCGCACCGATGACCGCTACCCACGATACCCCGCCGGCGGCCCACGCCGACCGTCGTCCCACCCCCGCCGCCGCGGTGACGCTGGAGCGCCTCGTGAAGCGCTACGGCGACGTGGAGGCGGTATCGGGCATCGACCTGGAGATCGGCGACGGGGAGTTCTTCTCGATGCTCGGCCCGTCGGGGTCGGGCAAGACGACGACGCTGCGCATGATCGCCGGCTTCGAGACGCCGACGGCGGGGCGCATCCTGCTCCAGGGCCGCGACGTGACCGGCGTCCCGCCCTTCGACCGCGACGTCAACACCGTCTTCCAGGACTACGCGCTCTTCCCGCACATGACGGTGGGCCAGAACGTGGCCTACGGCCTGATGGTGCGCAAGACGCCGGCCGCTGAGCGAGCCTCCCGCACCACGGCGGCGCTGCGCATGGTGCGGCTGGAGGGCTACGAGAAACGCCGCCCGGCCCAGCTGTCCGGGGGCCAGCGGCAGCGGGTCGCGCTGGCCCGCGCGCTCGTCAATCGACCACGCGTGCTGCTGCTCGACGAGCCCCTCGGCGCGCTCGACCTCAAGCTGCGGGAGGAGATGCAGATCGAGCTCAAGCAGATCCAGCAGCAGGTCGGGATCACCTTCATCTACGTCACCCACGACCAGGAGGAGGCGCTCACCATGAGCAACCGCCTGGCCGTCTTCAACCGCGGCGCGATCGAGCAGGTCGGGACCCCGGCCGAGGTCTACGAGCACCCTGCGACACCCTTCGTGGCCGGCTTCGTGGGGACCTCGAACCTGCTCAAGGGGGAGGCCGCGCGCGCGGTCATCGGCCAGGAGGGCACCTTCACCGTCCGGCCCGAGAAGATCCGGATCGGCGACCCGCAGCAGGTCGCCGGAGCCGACGAGGAATCGGCCCTGGGGACCGTGCGCGAAGTGGTCTACCTGGGGTCCGACACTCGCTATATCGTGGCGCTGGACGTGGGTGCCGAACTGGTCGTCACCCAGCAGAACCTGCAGACCTCATCCATGGAGGCGCTCGCCGCGCAGGGGCGAGCGGTCCGGCTGCTGTGGAAGCGGCAGCACGTGTTGAGCCTGGCCGCCGGCCAGGCACCGGAGGGGAAGAGAGAGGGAGACGACAGCCAATGAGACCACTGCGCATCCCGGCATTCATGGTCATCGCCGGACTCGTGCTCGCCGCCTGCGGCGGCACCGTGCCATCGGGCGCCCTGACCGAGCTGCCTGACGCCGAGGGCGAGCTCAACCTGGTGATCTGGGTCGGATATGCCGAAGACGGCTCGAACTACCCCGAGTTCGACTGGGTCACGCCATTCGAGGATGCGACCGGCTGCCAGGTCAACACCATCGACGGACAGGACTCCGCCAACATGGTGTCGCTGATGGCCACCGGACAGTACGACGGCGTGTCTGCCTCAGGCGACGCCACCAACCGGATGATCGAGGCCGGCACTGTCGCCCCGGTCAACGTCGCACTGATCCCGAACTACGAGGGCATCTTCGATTCCCTCAAGAACAAGCCGCACAACTCGGTCGACGGCGTGCCGTATGGGGTCCCGCACGGCCGCGGTGCCAACCTGCTGATCTACAACACCGACGAGTTCCCGGAGGCGCCGACCAGCTGGGATCCGGTCTGGGAGGGCGCGGCGGAGCATTCCGGCCAGGTCAGCATCTACAACTACCTGATCTACATCGCCGATGCCGCCCTGCACCTGATGCAGAAGCAGCCCGACCTCGGCATCACCGATCCCTACCAGCTCAACGAGGAGCAGTTCAACGCGGCGGTCGACCTGCTCAAGGACCAGAGCGAGCACGCGACCTATTGGGGCACGGCTGCCGAGCAGATCACCTCATTCGCCGCTGGCGATGCGGTGGTCGGCACGACCTGGCAGTACCAGGCCAACAACCTGACCGATTCCCCGGTGGCCGTGACCCTGCCCGCCGAGGGCTCGACCGGGTGGTCGGACACGTGGATGATCTCTTCGGAGGCGGCGCATCCGGGCTGCATGTACCGCTGGATGAACTGGATGGCCGATCCCGAGACGAGCGCCATGGCCACCATCTACTTCGGCGAGGCGCCGACCAGTGAGGCGGCCTGCGAGGCCGCCGAGACGATCCTCGAGGGGGCCTACGCCGGGCACTGCGACACGTTCCATGCCACCGACGAGGACTACTTCTCGAAGGTCTGGTTCTGGACCACGCCGCGGGCAGACTGCGGGGACGAGGACAGCGCCACGACCTGCAAGGACATCGAGGACTGGACCAACGCCTGGACCGAGATCACCGGCGCCTGACCGGTGCGGCCGCAGGACTGACTGACCCGTCGCTCCCCGGGGAGTCCGCTCCCCGGGGAGCCTCATTTCTCCGGGGAGCCTGATTACCCTCGCCCGAAGGCACCACGCCGATGACGACCGACACCTCCGCCGTTCCCGGACGCGGCCGGCGCCTGGCCGCGTGGCTGCACGCCCGGCCCCGGCTGCAGCTGGTCCTGCTGCTGGCCCTCCCGCTGGGGTTCTTCTTCGTGGTCTACATCGGCTCGCTGTTCGTCCTCTTCCTGAACGCCTTCTGGGAGTCGGACCCGTTCAGCGGGCGCGTGCTCCCGAACTTCACGCTCGACAGCTTCGTGACGCTCTTCACGACGGAGGTGTATCGGACGATCGCCTTCCGAACCATCGGGATGGCGATCCTGGTCACCCTGACCTGCATCGCGCTCGGGTTCCCGATCGCGTACTACATGGCCCGCATCGCATCCACGACGACGCGACGCCTGCTGGTGGTGGCGGTCCTCATGCCGCTGTGGGCGTCGTACCTGGTCAAGATCTACACCTGGCGCACGATCCTGGCCGGCAACGGCTTCGCCGACTGGCTGCTGGCGCCGCTCGGCGTCGACGGCCCAGGGCTCGACACCCTCGTCAGCGCCTGGCTGGTGCTGACCTACCTGTGGCTGCCGTACATGATCCTGCCGATCTTCGCCGCCATCGAGCGCATCCCGAGCTCGCTGCTCGAGGCGTCCTCGGACCTCGGCGGGCGATCCTGGCCGACCTTCCGGCGCGTGATCCTGCCGCTCGTGCTGCCCGGCATCGCCGCCGGGTCGATCTTCACCTTCTCGCTGACCCTGGGCGACTACATCGTGCCCGACCTCGTCGCGAACACCCAGTTCATCGGCAACGTGATCTACAGCAACTCGAGCCTCGGCAGCCTCCCCCTCGCGGCCGCCTACTCGCTGCTGCCGGTGGCGGTGATCGTCGCCTACCTGCTGGTCGCCCGGCGCCTGGGCGCCTTCGAGTCGCTGTGAGCAGGATGCGCCGATGACCGAATCGCGCCTGACCCGCATCGCGCTCCGGCTGGTGACCGTCGCCGTCCTGCTCTTCATCTACGTGCCACTGGTGGTGATCGCGATCTACGCCTTCAACCCGACCATTGCGCAGACCTGGCCGCCGTCGGGCTTCACCCTCAAGTGGTTCACCGAGGCAGCCGCCAATCCGAATGTGCTGGGAGCGTTCGCCTCGTCGATCCTGGCTGCCGCGGGCGCAACGAGCATCGCCCTGGTGCTCGGCACGCTGGCCGCGCTCGGGGTCCAGCGCTTTGCCTTCTTCGGTCGCGAGACCGTCTCGTTCCTCTTCGTCCTGCCGATCGCCCTGCCGGGCGTGGTGACCGGCATCGCTCTGTCGGCCACCTTCCAGACCCTCGATGTCCGATTCGGGCTGGCGACCGTCGTGGTCGGCCACGCCACCTTCTGCGTGGTCGTCGCCTACAACAACGTGCTGGCCCGCCTGCGACGCACGCCGCGCTCGGCCGAGGAGGCGTCCGCCGACCTGGGGGCCGACACCTGGCAGACATTCCGGCGAGTCACCCTGCCGGCGATCCGCACCGCACTGCTGGCCGGGGGGCTGTTGGCCTTCGCGCTGTCGTTCGACGAGATCATCGTGACCAACTTCACTGCCGGGCCAGGCACGCAGACGATCCCGCTCTTCATCTTCCGGAGCATCCAGCGCCCCAACGAGCTGCCGGTCGTCAACGTCGTGGCCGTGGTCCTGATCCTGCTGTCGATCGTCCCCGTCTACCTCGCGCAGCGGATCGGCGGCGACGCGACCGGCATCACCCGCTAGCCGCAGCCCATCCGCCTTGAACCGAACCCCTCCGGCTCCGCTCGAGCGCCTGGCCTGGGACCGCGACGAGGCCCCGGACGTCGGCAGCGTTGCGTTCCGGCTGCGTGACGCTGGGGTCGAGCCGCACGCCTGGTCGAACGGCCCAGGCGATCGCTATGGCGTGCACAGCCACGCCTACACCAAGCTGCTCGTCTGCGCCGCGGGGTCGATCACCTTCCTGGTCGGGCCCGATGCCACGCCCGTCGAGCTCTTCCCAGGCGACGGCTTCATCCTGCCGCCGGGGATTCCGCATGCCGCCGAGGTCGGACCCGCCGGCTGCACCTGCCTCGAGGGCTACCGCTAGCCGTCGCTGCCCGCCGGCCAGGGAGCCCCGCGCCCGATCGGCCGGCCATTCGAGTCGCGCTCGAGCTGGTGCGAGCCGCCATCGGGCGGGTCGTAGCGCAGCCGCTCAACCGGCTCGCCGCCGATCAGGTGGCGCTCGAGGATGTCGGCCGCATCGGCCGGCGTGAGGGCGGCGTACCAGACGCCGTCGGGGTAGACGACGGCCATCGGTCCATTGCCGCACTGGCTGAAGCAGCCGGAGTGGTTGACCCGCACCCGCCCGGAGAGATCGGCCTCGCGCACCGCCGCCTTCAGCGCCGCGTGCACGCCGAGCCCGTCACCGTCCACCGACGGGCACCACTCGCCGCGCGTGCAGACGAAGACGTGTCGCTCGTAGACGGGCATCTGCGGAAGTACTCCACGCGGCGGATCGAAAGTACCGGGCCTCGTGAGCCCACCTCAACCTTACTATCCGGCCAGAAGCCGCGCCCTCCGCACCTTATCCGTCCGGGCGCGCTCCAACAGCACTCATTCAGGTGAAGGAAGACCACAGACCGATGATCAGCAACGAGGTCGGGAAGCTGCTGACGGCCACCGAGGTGGCCGAGATGCTGCACCTGCACGTCAACACGGTCAAGCGGCTCGGCGATCGCGGCGAGATCCCGTTCTACCGGGTCTGCAAGCGTGGCGACCGCCGCTTCCGCTACGACGACGTGCTGGACTTCCTCCGCCGCGCGAAGTAGCCCGCGCCGATTGATGCCGGTTCCGGCGTTCTGCCGGGACGGCCCCGTTCCCCGCCAGGGGGCGCGACACGACCGCCGAGGTGCCAATCTCTCGGCGGTCGTTTCGTGTCCGAGAGGCGATAATGCCCCGGTCCATGTCCGATGAACCGCGCCTGCGCCTCGCCGAGGGGCAGCGACTCCTCGACGCCGGCGACCTCGACGCGGCCGTCCAGGTCCTGGCGCCGCTGAACGGCCACCCCGATCCCGAGCTGGCCGGCGCCGCCCTGCAGGCGATCGGCACGGCGCGCTACCGGCTGGACGACGAGGCGGGGGCGCTGGCCGCGTGGCAGGCCGCCGCCGAGAAGGGCGGCTCGGGCGCGTGGCTGGGCTGGAGGTCGGTCGCCGAGCAGCTGGTGCGCGACGGCGACCTGGAGGGGGCCATCGCCGCCTACCGCGAGGCCGATCGCAGCGCCCCGCCGGCGGAACGCGGCGCGATCGCCAACCGCATCGCCTGGCTCCTCAAGGAGACCGGCCACGACTTCGCGGCGCGGCGGCAGTTCAACCGGGCGAGGGGCGCCTACGCGAGCTACGCCGCCCTCGTGACCTGGGCGGTGGTCGCCATCTGCCTGGGTGTCTTCCTGGTCGATGCCGCGCTCGGCGGCTTCACGGGGATGTCGCTCTTCGGATCAGGCGGCCCGCTGGTCGAGGCCGGGCTGGTCTACGGGCCGGCCGTCGCCGACGGGGAGTGGTACCGCATCTTCACCAGCGCCTTCCTGCACCTCGGGCTGCTGCACCTCGCCTTCAACATGTATGCCCTCTGGCTGTTCGGCCCGATCATCGAGCAGATGTACGGGCACCTCGAGTACGCCGTCGCCTACGTCCTGTGCGCAGCAGGCGGCAGCGTGCTGACCATCCTGGCCGCGCCCGAGTCGGCCGCGGCCGGCGCATCGGGCGCCATCTTCGGGCTGCTGGGGATGGCCTTCGTCGTCTCCCGCCGGCGGCACCTGATGCTCGGCCGCGAGGCGCGCGCCATCGTCTCGCAGGCCGGCACCCTCCTCTTCCTGAACCTGATCATCACCTTCGCCTCGCCGCGCATCAGCTGGACCGGCCACCTGGGCGGGCTGATCGTGGGCGTGGTCATCGGGTGGCTGCTGGTCCCGTCGCAGGCGGCCAGCCTGGGCAGCTTCTGGCGGACGCCGAGCGGCGGCTCGCTCGAGGCGCGGACGCCGGCGGGGATGCGCGCCGCCGTCTACCTGCTCGTGGCGGCGGCGCTGGTCGTCGGGACCTGGTTCGCCGTCGACCGTATCGGCTGAACCATGTGCTACGCCGCCGACGCCCGCCCGCCGCT
>Ga0209108_10002091_pt1 | contig 11545 bp, 10 predicted proteins | sample Rifsed10ft1_FD_184003 | JGI IMG/M metagenome (GOLD analysis project Ga0209108, IMG submission 184003) | Soil microbial communities from Rifle, Colorado, USA - sediment 10ft 1 (version 2) | ecosystem: Environmental > Terrestrial > Deep subsurface > Rock core/Sediment | place: Rifle, Colorado...
AAGATGTAGCGCCCCGCAGCAGCCCTGTTCCTGGGGGACGATCACTTCATATCCGGCCGCCGCCACGACGCGGACCGTCGCGCGGTTGATCCTCGGCGAGAGAAACCGTTGAACGCATCCCGTCAAGAGTCCGATTCGACCCACGCGCCCGCCCGCGGCAGGCGTCACCTCCGGAAGAGGGCGCCGCTCCGCTGGCGAGGGGATCGCCGGCAAGAGTGCCTCCATCTGCACGAGGCGTGGCCAAAGACGCACCAGGCGTGGAGAGGTCCGAACCCGCCTCGAAAGGCCCAGGCGTTGATACCAGTACAGTGCGCCCACCACCGGTCTCAAGCGATTCGGATACGGGAAGAGGTCGAGGAGTATCCGCCGCCCCAGCCGATCTATTGCAGGACGCTCGTATTGTCGTTCGATCTGTGCTCGCGCCGCTTCCAGCAGTTGGCCGTAGGGGACACCTGACGGACACGCCGTCTGGCAGGCGAGGCACCCAAGGCACTGATCCAAATGCTTCACGAACTCCGCGCTGATCCCTGCCCGGCCCTCTTCCACCGCCCGGATGAGAGAGACCCGCCCCCGGGGGGAGGCCATCTCCAGGCCTGTCGTGACATAGGTGGGACATGTGGGCAGACACAGCCCGCAGTGGACGCAATCCAGGATCCCCTTGCGATCGGGCCGGTCGGCCCCGTCGAAGGATGGGCCGACACGCCGCTGCACGCCGGGTCTATCGATTGTCGCAGTGGTTGTCACAAGAGACTCACCGGATCAATGAGAAACCGACAACTGACAACCGACAATTTAAATTGTCAGTTGTCGGTTTTCAGGTTCAGAGTTGCTCTTGCCGGAGGCTAGATCCCGCCGACAAACCGCCCAGGATTGAGGATCCCTTTGGGGTCAAATTCGGCTTTCAACCGTCTCATCGTGGATACCCCATCGGGCGGCGGTCCCCACACATCGACGGAGCGACGCACGGCTTCCGGCGCATCCAGCACCACCAGGTATCCCCCCAGCGCGGCGAGTGCTTCCCGGGCCGAGGTCAGGCTCCTGGCCAGCTCCTGGACCGTGTCTGCCCGGACCTCGCCCCGAAGGGCACCCTGCGCCACGCTGGCTGCGATGCAGCTCGCTCCTCCCTGCGCGATGGCCGTCTGGATCGCTTCCATGGCTCTGGCGCAGTCTGCTGAAAGGACGCCACCGCGCCAGATGGTCCGCAGATGTCCTCTTTCCGGGTCCTCGGTCACCCAGGGAAAATCACTCAAAGCCGCCCACAGATGCCCCGGCTCGTGAATCTCATGGGGAGTGACGTCGAACTCCCCGGCCAGCCGGGCCAGGTCATCGGCTTGTGCCCGGATCGCCTCGGGTATGCCGGAAATGGACACCAGGAGGGAGGGCCCCCGCTCCGGGCACCCGCAGGCCCAGGCGGCACTCCCGTCCAGGAACTCGACTCTGTTCGGGACCAGGGAGGAGCCCAGGATCCGGTTCGCCAGCAGCTGTCCGGCCTTCAGATCGGTCGAACGTAGCCACCACGCCTGCTCGGCCGCGGGCCGGGGATACACGCGAAAGGTCGCCTCCAGGAGGATCCCGAGTGTGCCGTGGGACCCGAGATAGAGTTTGGTCACATCGTAGCCCGTGGCGTTCTTGACGACCTTCGCGCCCGCCCGCGTGATGGTGCCGTCCGCGTGAGCCACCCGGACGCCCAGCACCAGATCCCGTGCCGTCCCGTACCGACACCGAAGCGTCCCGGTCAGTCGGGTGGCCAGGATCCCGCCCAGACTGGCGTGCCCCGCCAGCGCCGCGTCCAGGGGAAGAAACTGCCCGCCTCTCCCCAGTTGGGTCTGGAGGTCAGTCATCCGGATGCCTGCCTGGGCCGTCGCGGTCATGTCGGCCGGCTCGTGCTCAAGCACTCGGCCGAGCCGCCGGACGTCCAGCGCGAGGTCATAGCGGGCTGGCCGGTAGCCCACGCACTGGTGCGCACCACCGCCCCAGGGAACCACCGCCCAGCCTCCTTCCCACGCCAGACGCAGGACTTGCGAAACCTCCGACTCGTCCCCCGGAAGGACAACGGCCTCCGGGGTTGTCGCTCCCAATCGGTACCGCGTCAGGCCTTCCCCTGCGAGGACGTGATCGACGCCAACGGTCGCGCGCAGCGCCTCCGTGAGGCTCGCGGCAACGGTCATGCTTATCCTGCCTTTGCGTACGATGGGTCCCTCGGCTTGCTCACCCGGGGCCCCATCCCATCTCACCCCTCTCCGCCCTCCGGCGGATCAGGACGAGCTGGGTCCCTCGGCATTCATCATCCGGGGCCCCTTCCCATCTCAGCCCTCGCCGCCTGGCGGCTCGGGGTGCGATGGGTCCCTCCCCGTGGGAGGGTCGTCGGGAAAAATCTTCCCGGGGTTGCACAATCCCCGGGGATCCAGGACGCGCCGCACCCGCTGCATCGCCTCGAGGTCGGCGGGGCTGTACATGAGTCGCAGGTATTCCCGTTTCTCGAGTCCGATCCCGTGCTCTCCGGTCACCGTACCGCCCGCCTGGATGCAGCGTCGCATGATCTCCGAGGCCGCGGATTTGGCCCGCGCCTCGCAGTCGGGAATGTGCGAGTCCACGCAGATCATCGGGTGCACGTTCCCGTCGCCCGCATGGGCGACGTTCGCAATCCGGATGCCGTACCGCGCGCCGATCTCCTCGATTTCCCGGACCACCTGGGGGAGTTTGGTCCGCGGAATCACGGCATCCTGGAGGTAATAGTGCTGCGCGATGCGCCCGAAGGACCCCGCCGCCTCTTTTCGCCCCTTCCACAGCAGCGCGCGTTCGCCTTCGCTCTGGGCCACACGCACGTCGAGGGACCCCTGGGCACGACAGATCGCCTCCACGCCCATCGCCTCGGCCTCGATCTCGGCGCGGGGGCCATCCAGCTCGATGAGCAGCACGGCGCCCGCGTCCAGCGGATACCCCGCCTTCACATTGGCCTCCACGGCCTTGACCGTCTCGCGATCCATCAGCTCCATGGCCACAGGGATGATGCCACGCGCGATGATCCCCGAGACCGCGTTGCTCGCGTCCTCGATGGACCGGAAGATGGCGAGGGTCGTCTTCACCGCCTCGGGCTGTGGCAAAAGCCGCACGGTCACTTCCGTGCAGATGCCGAGCGTGCCTTCCGCCCCGACGAAGACCCCGAGGAGATCGTAGCCCGGCGCGTCCGCCACCTTTGCCCCCAGCCGCACCACCTCTCCGTCCGGCAGGACCACGGTGGCCCCCAGAACATGGTTCGTCGTGACCCCGTATTTCAGGCAGTGGGGGCCGCCCGCATTCTCCGCCACGTTGCCGCCGATGGTGCAGGCTGACTGGCTGGCCGGATCGGGCGCGTAAAACAAGCCGAACCGCTCCGCCGCTTTCGTCAGCCACAGGTTCACGCATCCCGCCTCCACGGTGGCCGTACGATTCACCGGGTCCACGTCCAGGATGCGGATCATACGCGTGAGCACGATCATCACCCCGCCGGCCGTGGGGATGGCACCGCCGGAAAGCCCGGTCCCTGCGCCGCGTGGCACGACCGGAACCCCGGCGTCGTGGCAGACACGGACCAGCGCGGCAACCTGCTGCGTGGAGGTCGGAAGGACCACCAGGTCCGGCATGGACCGGCGGTAGAAGGTCAGGGCGTCGCACTCGTACACCCGGAGCTCGTCCGGGGCCGTGATGACGCCCTGGCGGCCGACGATGGTGCCGCAGGCCTGGATGAGGCGGGCGCGCGTCTCCGGCGCCAGGCCGCTGCCGTTCATGGGTGGACGGTTCCCCGTGGAGCGGTGCGGGTTACTGGGTTCGAGCGGTCGGGGAGAACCTCGAAGGGGATGGCGTCACTGGACGACCCAGGTCTCCCCCCGGTTGAAGAGTGTGTTGACGTCCCCCACGCCCGACCGCTTCCGCGCCGCCTCGAGCTGCCTGCCCACGGCATCCTCGTACGTCGGGCGGGTGGACGTGTGGAAGACGCCAATCGGCGTCGGGTTCTCCAGGTGAGCCAGCATGTAGGCCAGCGGCCGATGCGTCTCGTCGTGGACCAGGAGGTCCTTCTCCTGGGTGCCGTTCCCCAGCGACACCACTTGAAGGCGGCCATCGCTGCCCAGTCTTACCCCCTTGTCCCGGTTCTTGCCGAAGATGAGCGGCTTCCCGTGCTCCAGCAGGAGGACAGTATCCGCCTTGGTCCCCTTGTCGGTGAGCGGCTCCCAGGCCCCGTCGTTGAAGATGTTGCAGTTCTGCAGGATCTCGATGAAGGCGCCGCCCGGGTGCTCGTACACCCGGCGGAGGATATCTTGCAGGTGCTTGGCCTCGACGTCCACGGTCCGCGCCACGAAGGTGGCGTCCACGCCCATGGCGACGGCAATCGGATTGAAGGGGTAGTCCACCGAGCCCAGGGGGGTGGACTTGGTCACCTTTCCCACCTCCGACGTGGGCGAGTATTGCCCCTTGGTCAGGCCGTAGATCCGGTTGTTGAACAGCAGGATCTTGATCCCCACGTTCCGGCGCAGGGTGTGGATCAGGTGGTTGCCGCCAATGCTCAGCCCGTCGCCATCCCCGGTGACCACCCAGACCGAGAGGTCGGGCCGGGAGATCTTCAATCCGGTGGCAAGGGCCGCAGCCCGGCCGTGGATGGAGTGGAACCCGTAGGTATTCATGTAATACGGAAACCGGCTGGAACATCCGATGCCTGAGATGAAGACGAACTTCTCCCGGGGCAGGCCCAGCTCCGGCATCACCTTCTGCACCTGAGCCAGGATGGAGTAATCTCCGCAGCCCGGGCACCAGCGAACGTCCTGGTCCGAGACGAAATCCTTCCGGGTCAGCTTGGGTGCCGCCGCGGCTACCGTCGTGTCGCTCATGCTAGCCCTCCAAGAGCCTCAGGATCTTGCCCGCGATCTCGGATACCTTGAACGGCTGACCCTGGATCTTGTTCAGCCCCACGGCATCCACCAGGTACGTCGCCCGGAGGATCGTCAGGAGCTGGCCCATGTTCATCTCGGGGACGAGGATCGTCTTGAACCGCCGCAGGATCCCTCCCAGATCGGGGGGCAAGGGGTTCAGGTATCGCAGGTGCACCTGGGAGACCTTCTTCCCGCGGGCCCGCGCGTCGTCCACGGCGGCGGCGATGGCGCCGTAGGTGCTTCCCCATCCCACCACCAGCAGATCACCCGCCTGGTCCCCGCGGATGGCGGTCGGCGGGATATCCTGGGCCACCGCCTCCACCTTGCGTGCCCGCGCCCGGGTCATCAGCTCATGGTTGGCCGGCGAGTAGCTGATGTGTCCGGTCACGTCCTCCTTCTCGATGCCACCGATCCGGTGCTCCAGACCGGGGGTCCCGGGTCTCACCCAGGGACGGGCCAGCGTCTCCGGGTCCCGCAGGTACGGGAAGAACCCCTCCGTCTCCGTCCGGAACTGGACGGGGATCGGCGAAAGCTCCTCGAACCGCGGAATTCTCCAGGGTTCCGCCCCGTTGGCCAGGTAGCCATCCGACAGCAGGATCACCGGGGTCATGTACTTGATGGCGATCCGGACCGCGTCGTAGGCGGCGGGGAAGCAGTCGGACGGGGTGGCGGCTGCCAGCACGGGCAGCGGCGAGTCGCTGTTCCGGCCGAAGATCGCCTGGTACAGGTCCGCCTGCTCCGTCTTGGTGGGCAGCCCGGTGCTGGGCCCACCGCGTTGGATGTTGCAGATGACCAGCGGTAACTCCACCATGACGGCCAGATTGATGGCTTCTTGCTTCAGGGCGATCCCCGGGCCGCTACTGGTCGTCACCCCGATGGCCCCGCCAAAGGCGGCGCCCAGGGCCGAGCAGACGCCGGCAATCTCGTCCTCGGCCTGAAAGGTGTACACCCCGAAGTTCTTGTACAGCGACAATTCGTGCAGGATGTCGCTGGCCGGGGTGATGGGGTAGCTCCCAAGGAACAAGGGCAGGCCCGCCTTCTCCGCGGCCGCCAGAAGGCCCAGGGCCAGCGCCGAGTTGCCGGTGACATTGCGGTAGGTGCCCGGGGCGATCCGGGCCGGCTTCACCTCGTACTGGATCGCGAACAGCTCGGTGGTTTCGCCGTAGTGGTAGCCCGCCTTGAGGACGCGGGCGTTCGCCTCGACCAGCTCGGGGGTCTTCTTGAACTTGTCCTCGATCCACTTCAGGGTCGGCTCGATCGGCCGGGAATACAGCCACGAGCACAGGCCCAGGGCGAAGAAGTTCTTGCAGCGGCTGGCGACCTTGTTGGAGAGTTTCAGGTCCTCCAACACCTTCAGGGTCATCCCGGTCATGTCCACCACGATGACCTGGTATTTGCTGAGCGAGCCGTCCTCTAGCGGGTTGGCGGCGTAGCCGGCCTTCTTCAGATTGCCCGCATCAAATCCGTCCTGGTCTGCCAGCAGGATCCCCCCGGGCTTGAGGTCCCCGATGTTTACCCTCAGGGCTGCCGGGTTCATCGCCACCAGGACATCCGGGTTGTCCCCCGGGGTGTAGACCTCCAGGCTGCTGAAGTTCAGCTGGAAGCCGCTTACCCCTGCCAGGGTGCCCGCCGGTGCCCGGATCTCTGCGGGAAAATCCGGCAGCGTCCCGATGTCATTTCCCGCCAGCGCCGACTCGGTCGTGAACTGCATTCCGGTGAGCTGCATCCCGTCACCCGAATCCCCGGCGAACCGGATGACGACACTCTCCCGTTGCTCCCGACGCTTGGCGGCCGCTGCCACCGCCGTCTCTGCTGGAACTGTCATCGGTCCCCCGCGCTCCTCTCCACCCCGCAATTCACCCCGGAGACACGGCCACCACGGCCGCTCCCCACCCCGAATCGAATATCGCGGCCGCCCCCGATCCTCAGAAGGGACGCCTCACGCCCATCGAACAGGTCCCTGCCCTTCGTCCCCTGTCAGCTCGTCTGCTTTTCCCAGGGAAAATTGATCAGGTCCTTCCGGGTGTGCCGCTCGTTCTTGATCTGTTCCTGCAGGAGCATGATCCCGTGGATGAGCTGCTCGGGCCGCGGCGGGCAGCCCGGCACATAGACGTCCACCGGGACCACCTGGTCCACTCCCTGGACGATCGTGTAGGTGTTGAAGACCCCGCCACAGGACGCGCAGGCCCCCATGGCGATCACCCACTTGGGATCGGGCATCTGATCGTAGATCTTGCGCAGGACCGGCGCCATCTTCCGGCTCACCCGCCCGGCCACGATCATCAGGTCCGCCTGGCGAGGTGAGGCGCGGAAGACCTCCGCCCCAAAGCGCGCCAGGTCAAAGCGGGAGGCGCCCGTTGCCATCATCTCGATGGCACAACAGGCCAGGCCGAATGTCGCCGGCCAGATCGAGGACCGGCGGGCCCAGTTGACCATCGTATCAAGAGAGGTGAGGAGAATCCCCCGCTCGAGTTCGGCCGCCTCCTCTTTCGTGACGCCCGGCGGAGGCGCCAGCCCGGTGGTCATCATTCGTCCCCTTCACAGGGCCTGCTGGGTTCCGGCAATTCCGCCGTGTGCCTTCGCCCTGACACGGCCCCGACTCCAGCCGGGAGTCTCTGGACCGTGGCGGAACACACGTCGTGGTTCGCGGGCCCCCCCAGTCGGGTGCCTGCCTCCCAAGCCTGCTACGCGGTAAAGCTGGACCCGCAGCCGCAGGAGCCCTTGGCGTTGGGGTTCTTCAGGGTGAAACCGGCCCCGGTGAGCCCGTCCACATAGTCGATCTCGGTCCCCACAAGGTAGAGGAAGGACTTCGGGTCCACCACCACCTTGACGCCGTCCTGCTCGAAGACCTGGTCGCCGGGCTTGGGCGCGTCGAAAATCATCTGATACTGGAAACCCGAACAGCCGCCGCCCACCACCCGGATCCGGAGCCCCACTTCCTCGGGGGCCTGCTGGGCGGTCTTGATCCCCTTGATCTTCTCGGCAGCCAATGTACTGACAGTGATCACAATGTCCTCCTTTTGTTGCGTTGGCTCAAGGGTCGGTTAGCCCTCGCGCATCCCACTCGTGGGATTTGGTCATTGGTCTTTCCATGGGCGGCCGTCAAGCCGCTTCGATCACCGCCTGCATGTGCAGGGGGATTTTCCCGCGTGAGGTGATCATCGGGCATCGCGAACACACCTCCGGGCCAGGCTCCAGCGAACATTCGGAACAGCACTGCAAGATCTCAATCGTCTCTCGTAGCGAGGCTTGCATCGCCCGATACTGGGCAATGCGACCCTCCATCTCTTGGAGTTGTCGCTGGAGCAAGCTGGCAATGCCCGGCGCGATCTCCGAGGCGATTCGCCCCTGGTGTCTCTCGTCGAGGAGAGCCTTGACCTGTGCCAGGGGCGTGTCCAGGTGTTGGAGGTTCTTGATGACGCGGAGCTTCCGGAGATTCTCCTCCTCGTACAGCCGGAAGCCTCCCTTGGTCCTGGCCACCGGTGCAATCAGCCCCAGTTGCTCATAATACCGGATCGTGCGCATCGTCGTCCCGGCCTTCTTGGCCAGATCGCCAATGCGCATCAGGCGCCCGTTTTTTCCGTTGTCGTTCTCTTCAGCCATGTGGAACGGCCCGTCCCATGAATGCCGATCAAAGCCATCTCGAATATAATCAAACTTCACGTGGACGTCAAGGTGTTTTGGATTGTCCTTCATCCAGAAATCCATCTCGACCAAATCACCTAAGGAAAGTATCGTAACCTATTGAAATACCGAACATGAACAGCATGAATCACAGGGAAAATTCCTCTGCGACCATAGTCCCACTTAGCAACGCTTGAGGAGAGATCAGATGTTCAGAAGTAAATCGCTCAATCCCGAAGCAAAACATTCCCAAGCGCAACGGCCACGACGAGACCGACGGTCCAAAGCCATGGAAAGCCGCTGCCCGTGTACCATGTGATGATCGGGTAGGCCGGAGCCGAAACGGGAAGCAACACCATCCCGAATGCCAGCCCTGGCACGCCCCAGAGGCGAGCGTATCCAGCCATCATCGTCCCGAACAGGCCGAGCAGGATGGCGATCCAGACCGTGCCGAGGCAGACGGCGTAGACGCTCGGTCCCTGGTACACCTTCGCCATCGGCGCTCCCCTACTTCAAGACCCCGGCGGCTTCGAGATCCCCGATCACGCTCCCCAGGGCGCGGAGTCGATTGTAGCACTCGGTGATCTCCACATGGGGGAGCACTGGCAAGGTCCGGTCCAGAACGTTGATCCGGTCCCCCAGGTCGCGCGCTTCCTTGAGGACCTGAACGGCCCCCTTGATCTGGGGGTCTAGCGGCCGCTCGCTGAAAAAGGCCTCCATCCCGTCCTCGTCCAGCGGATCCAGCAGCCCCACGAACCGCTCGCGCTCCTGTGGGGGGAGATCCGGGGGGCAGAGCCGCGCGTACACCTTCATGCGGAATGTTCGGTAGCGAAGATCCGGCATCTAGACCTCCAGCTTCTTGGGGCATTGCGTCAGGTTCCGGCAACCCGTCTCGGTCACCACCACGACGTCCTCGATTCGGACCCCTCCCACATCGGGATAATACAAGCCGGGTTCGACCGTGACCACGTTCCCGGTGCGGAGCGTGGCCTGCGTCTTGGACACCCTCGGGGGTTCGTGGATATCCAGGCCCAGACCATGGCCCGTCCCGTGGAAGAAGCCCTGCATCCGTCCGTTCACCTCGCCGGTCTTGAAACCGTGCGCCTCCAATGTCTGCTGCACCTCCCGATGAACCGATTCGCCGTCGGCGCCGTCACGGATGAGGCGGAAGGCACATTCCTGCCCCGCCAGGACGGCATCGTACATGCGCCGCAGGGCCTCCGGAGCCCGGCCCTTGACCACGGTCCGGGTGAGATCGGCGTGATACCGGCTCTCCGAATCCCGGGGAAAGATGTCCAGGATGATGGACTGGCCCGCCCGCAGCGGCCCGCTTCCTCGCTTGTGGGGATCGCAGCCGTGCTGGCCACACGCCACGATGGTGTTCTCGGCAATCAGCCCGTCCTCCAAGAGCTTGACGGCGATGAGGCGCTTGACAGCCTCGGCCGTAAGGACCTCGCCCCGCCGCCAGAGGAGATCGTCGCGCACCTCCGCCTCACGGATCGCCGCGATGGCGAAATCCATGGCTGCCTCGGTCCGGCGCATGGCCCGCGTGATGGCCTCAACTTCCTCCGTGGACTTCACCGTCCGCGCTTCGAAGAACGGCTCGGGGCGAACCCGGAGGGTTATCCCGCGCTCCCGCAGGCGGTCGGCGTGCTCGATGGGGAAGCTCCCGGGCACCCTGAGACGCCGGATGTATCTTTCCGAAAGGAGCTCAACCAGGGAATCGGCCGTCCCCGGCCGTTCGATTCCCGCGGCCTTTGCGCGCTCCTCGTACTTGCGGATTGCCAGGACCGTATTCACGCGAGCCTGGGTCCGGGCGCGGTCCACCTCAAGATCCGACATCAGCAGAATTTTTTCGGCCCCGTGCCAGAGGAACACGAAGGGGTCCCCGGCGAGGAACCGCGTCGCATAGTACAGGTTTGCATCCGCCTCGCTGGCCGCGATGATCAGCAGCGCCTCCCCCTCCCTCGGCTCTCGGCTCTCGGCTCTCGGCTCTTCCGCTGCATTCCGCATTGGCGTCACGCCTCATGCATCGTCATCGGCTCGTGGACAGTCCTGCCCATCCGGAACCGGTCGAGGCCATAGGGGCTGATGTCGATCGAGGTCTTTCCAGTCAGGATCAACTCTGCCATGAGCTTGCCCGTGGCGGGGCCGTGCATGAAACCGTGTCCACTATGCCCCGTCGCCACAAAGAACCCGGGGACCTCCGGGACCGCCCCCAGGATCGCATTATTGTCGGGAGAAATATCGTAGGAGCCGGCCCAGCCGCGCTTGATCTCCGCCTTCTCCAGGATGGGAACCCTGCCAACGGCCTTGGCCACGCTCTCGGCCAGGTGCTCCCAGTCCACGTTCGTGTTGAAGGTGCTCTCCTCGTCCTTGGGTCCCGAGAAGAGGCAGCCGCCCATCTCGCCGCGGAAGTACCAGCTTCGGTGATAGTCAATCGTGAGAGGCGGCTCCTGGCTGAACTCCGGCAAGGGGCCCGTGACGAAGATCTGGCGGCGGTAGGGCATGACCGGGACGAGGACACCGGCCATGGCGCCGACAAGACCTCCCTCTGCCCCGGCCGCATTGACCACGACGGGTGCGTGTATGGGCCCCTGACTGGTTTCGACCCCGGTCACCCGGTCGCCTCTGCACAGGACGCGGGTGACTGCCCGCTGCTCGTGGATCTTCACCCCCAGCCGGCGGGCCGCCGTCGCGTACCCCATGGTGACCTCGTAGGGGGCGGCGTATCCGTCGGTCGGACAGTAGGCACCCGCGATGATGTCGTCCAGACGGACGGAGGGGACGAGCCGCCGAATATCGTCCGTGGAGACGATTTGCACCGGGATCCGGTGGCGCTGTTGGAACTCGGCTTGCCGCTGGAACAGGTCCATCTCGGCCGGCGTCGTGGCCATGAAGAGGTATCCGACCTCCCGGAACTCAGGATCCACACCCAGCTCCTCCCGCATCCGGTGGAACATCCGGAGGCTTTCGAGGGAGAGTTGGATGTTCAGCTCGGTGGCAAACTGCTGCCG
>Ga0209108_10002095_pt1 | contig 11514 bp, 12 predicted proteins | sample Rifsed10ft1_FD_184003 | JGI IMG/M metagenome (GOLD analysis project Ga0209108, IMG submission 184003) | Soil microbial communities from Rifle, Colorado, USA - sediment 10ft 1 (version 2) | ecosystem: Environmental > Terrestrial > Deep subsurface > Rock core/Sediment | place: Rifle, Colorado...
CAGCCGCCCCCACTCCTCCTTGGAGTTCGGGATCTCCACTCCGCCCAACACGTCGCGGGCGATGTTGACCACACCTTGCTTGACCCAATGCGAGATCAGTCCGGGGTTCGCCCCGTGAGTAACCGCCGCGGTGGCCGCCTGTGGGTGCTTCTTCTTGAGTTCGAGGACTTGCTCGCGCAATGCATAGTTGGAGCGAGCGCTCGGCGGCAGCGAGCTGTCGATGTACCCGCCCGCCCACGGCTCGATGCTGGCGTCGAGGTACAGAATCCCGCGCGGGAGGCAGAATTCGATCAGGGCCGCGCTCGAAACGTCCACCGACAGGTTGAGGAGCAGATCTCCCTTACCCAGTAACGGCTCGAGGATTGACCGGTAGTTGTCCGGCTCGAGGGCGCTGACACTGAGCTTCACCCCATACTCCTCCGCCACCCTTCGACCGTGATCGTCCGCGGCGAGGATCAGAATTCGGTCTCGGGCCAGCTCGATATGGCGGAGGATGAGCGGCAGCGCGGCCTGGCCGATCGAGCCGAAGCCGATCATCACCAACCGTCCTTCGAACCGGGCGTGTTTCTCTCCGTCCATCGCTGGACGCCGAGCTCCTTTCTAGGCCTCGAAGTCTAACATTCCATAACGGCGCGAGGATGGCTCGACCCGGAAACGCATAATCCCGAGCAACCTCCGGAGACGATGTATACTGCCCCTCCCAGGGCCCTCCATCCTGCATGGGTCCCTGGCCCTCCGACGCCAAGCCCGATCGGATCACTGTTGATGCCCGCCCCAACTGTTCGCTCGGACTACGAAGGTTTAGGCCGAGTCGCAATCGAGTTCAGCAGCAGCGCGGCAGCCACCCGCACCTGGCTCCTGCGCCTGCGAAGCTGTGTGGGCACCCTGCAAGCTGGTGATTGGGTAGGACGGGGCGCTCAAGCCTTCTTCCGGGAAATGGACACCGAAGTGCTTCCCTCCGTGCAGCGGCTGCAGTCCGCCCTAGAGGCGGCGGCCCGCACGACAGCCATGGTCAGCCAGGTGATGCAGCAAGGGGAGGACGAGGCGGCCCGACTCTTGCGAGGCGACGGCGCCCGCCTGTTCCGAGGGGACGGCGCGGCGGCATCCCTGCCGTCCCCCGCCCACCCTACCCCCGATGAGGGGTCCGGCCCGTTCGACTCGATCTCTCCGGTCGCGGCGGATTACGCCTTCCAGGGCGTACTTGCGGCGGGGGCAGCGCAATGGGCACTGATCCAGGATCGCCCGGACGCTGCGCGACACATGCAGCACTACCTCGATGGCAGCGGCGAGCCTCTGGAGGTCGATGTGGGCAAGCTGCTCCAGGACGAGCCGGCCTTCCAGCTCAACAGCCAGGGCGCTCTGCAAACGTTTCTGAATGACGTTGAAAGCCGAATTCAAGGCGAGTACCAGGGTCAGCCGCTGAGTTTCCAGGTATCGTCGCCCTGGATGCAGGCTCCCTACGCGCGGGACGAGAACTGGTACTACGCCATGGGCGGGTGGAGCTACGCTTACTCGGCCGAGGTGAGTGTGACGCCCCCGGCTATGACTGGCGCGGGCCCTACTGTCGAAGTCCAGTACCAGATGCATCTGTGGGACTATTACAACTGGGACAAGGGGAAATCGGTCTCGATCCCCCGACCGACCTTGCCGGGCACCGACATTCCGATCTCCCTTCCCATCCCCGCGGAGTATCAGCCCCACATTAGAGAGGTTGGGAACGTTTGGGTGGTCCAGGACGCCGCGCTGGCCCGGCTTCATCTGACCGGGCTGGCCCGGGAATACGAGATCACCGGCCAGACCGAGCTAATCCGGCTGAACTACACCCTGGATCCGAATTCCGGGCAGCTCATGCCGAGTGCAGTTCCGGTGGGAGCGCAGCCACCGGGCCGCTAAGACCGGGCCAAAGGCAGAGTATGCGAAGAGGGGTGGGTATCTCAGGTCTCCTCGTGCTGGCCGTTGTCATGCAGTCCCAGGTCGGCTGTGAGCGTCTGGTTTCTCTGAATCGAGGTGCTGCAACGATGACATCGACCGCTGCGACGACCGTTCCGATCTCGGATGTCGAAAAATGGGGGCGGTTGACTATGCCCTCCTCCGCGCAGGACGTCCGGGCCTACGTCAACACGAGTGGGCCGGACGCCCTGCTGGTGATCACCTTCAAGCTGCCTGAGGCCGACTTGAGTTCATTCATGGCTGACGCTGGCTACACCGGCCAACTGCAGCCTGTTGAGGGCGGACTGCCGGCCTTGGCCCACTTCATCGGTTTTTCCGAACGGCTCGCCGGCTGGCCAAGCGATGCCGAGTGGGAAGGACTAGTCGGCGATCCCACCCGCATCCTCCTGGGTCAGGAGTTGGATGAGCCCGGCTTCCACCGAAGCCTCCTCGTTGATGAGACGGACCCGGACGTGGTGACGATTTACCTGGTCCACTTCGAGGTGTACTGACTTCCGTCTCTCCCGAAGACTCCTTCGCCGCGCCCTCGCCATCGCGTCAGGGTTGTCCACCCTGGCGCTCCTGACTCTTAACCTTCAGCTGTACACCCCGGAAAGCGCCGACTATGGGCCCGGCAAGCTAGGGGAAGACGTGGTGCCGCAGCTGCGCTTTCTCGGCCGAGCCCTCCGGCGCGGGGCCGGCGAGCGGATGCAGTCGCTTTTCCCCGAGGGGTACTTCTTCACCCACCTTCTCTATGGGTTGGCTTGGGTCGAGGTCGGGCTGCGCGTGCCTCCTGAGTCAGCCCTGCATGCTGAGGCCCTGGAGGAAGCCGACTGGGCCCTCGAGCGACTGGACACGGAGGCGGGCCGGGCTCCCTTCAGCCGCGATCTCGACCCGCCGTCTGGAGTCTTTTACAGTGGATGGAGCAACTGGCTGCGGGGCGGGCTGCTGCTCCTGAAGCCGGAGCAGAGCCGCCCGCTCGCCCTCGTCGATCGTTTCCAAGCCGAGTGCGCGGAGCTGGCCCTGGCGTTTGATCGAAGCCCGACCCCCTTTCTGCCGGCGTATCCCGGGCAGGCCTGGCCGGTGGACAGCGTGGTGGCGATCGCAACCCTGCGCCTGCACGACTCACTCTTCCCCGAGCGATTCAGCATGACTATTCAGCGCTGGCTCGAGGAGGCCCAGGCTCGATTGGATCCGGCGACCGGTCTGCTCCCGCACCGCGCGGATTCGCGGACAGGGGAGGTTCTGGAGGGGGCGCGCGGCTCCTCGCAGAGCTTGGTGGCGAGGTTTCTTATCGAAGTCGATCCGGAATGGGGACGCAGCCAATATGCACTTTTCCGCCGGCAGTTCGTGGCGCCATTCCTCGGCGCGCCGGGAGTACGCGAGCATCCGGGGAGGGTCGCCGGCCAGGGAGACATCGACTCCGGCCCCTTGGTGGCGGGATTTAGCCCGTCAGCGACGGTCGTGATGATCGCCGCCGCGCAGGTCCAAGGAGATCGGGAAGTGGCCGACGCGCTGATCGACGCCAGCGAAGCGGCCGGATTGCCCATTCGCTGGGCGGGCGCCAAACGTTATCTGTTCGGTCTGCTCCCGATCGGGGACGCGTTCCTGGTGTGGGCCAAGACCTCGCGGCCGTGGGTAGCGACCTGGTCCGAGGCAACCTTGCCGCAGGTGGTCCAGCCAGGGTGGCGGCTGCCCTTGCACGCGTTGTCCATGATCGTCGTCGCGGGGCTTTGGCTGCTAACCCGCCGCGTTGGTCGGTCCAGGGAGTCGGCTGCGACCCTCAGCGTTCTGCTGAATTGAAGTTGACCGCGACGCACTCCGATGGCTGAGGCGAGCCTCCGCGCCGCAATTCCGCCCCTCCCACCAAGATAGTCAAGCTGAATTGAGGGGAGTCAACCACAGGGAATGTCAAGTGGCGATCAATGACCTCCCTCGTTCTCTTCACCCACCTGTTTCCGCAAGACACTCAGGCTAAGTGGACCTCGGGCGACGATCCGTGTCCCGGGCCGGGCTGTGCCGAGCGCGCGCTCGACTCGGCGGTAAAGTCGATCATCCTCGGGCGCGAGTTTCCCAGAAGGGAAATCGCTCATCCACTCCCGGAAGTCATCCAGCGTGTCCATGACCCGGTCCAGGTCAAATTCGGCCTTGGCTTCAGGCTGAAACAACCCCAGCGAAGCGGCTCGCTTCAGAGCCCGGTTCGCCGCCCGGTCGTCGGTCAGGTCTTCCCGCATCCAGGCGACAGACTTCCAGCGTCTGCTTTCCCCCAGGCCGATCCGCCGGTGTTTGGCCGCCGGGCGCAGGTCGAGCAAGAGTCCGTCGGGCTTGAGCAGCCGGTGCAGCTTTCGCAGGGCATGGACCATGCCCTCCTGGGTCATGCATCAGAGCGACCACGAGAGGACGGCAATGTCGAACTGGTCTCTCCGTCTGCGGAGCCGCTCCACGCTCCCGACCTGATAGCGGATGCGGCCTCGATACCGCTCAGGAAGGGTCTTTCGGGCCTCGCGCACGAGCGCCGCGTCGGGGTCGATGGCGAGAATCGACAGGGCGCCGAGCCCGGCGAGGCGGAGGGTCAGGCGCCCGTCGCCGCAGCCGACCTCGAGCACGTTTCTCCCGCGCCAGCTCGCTGCCTTTTTCAAAGCCTGGATTTCATCGCCAGCAGGATCCATCACCAGGGCCACCACTGCCTCCTAGGCTGTCATCGCGTATCGGACGAGAATTCGTCTCAGGTGGACGGAGTCTACCTCTGCGCGAGAACCCGCGGAAGGTGTCACGTCCGCCGCCCGCGCGCTGGGCGGCCCTATTGACATCTGTCCCCAATCGCGTACAATCGCCTACTAATGTACGGGAAGGTCAGCCTGAAGCCGCGCGCTCGTCGTACCCGCCCCCAGTCCTCTTGGGAAGGGCGGCCGGCCGCGCGTTCGCTTGGCTGAAAAGTTGTAAATCGAGTAATCCGACACGCAGACCGAGCCCTTCTCCCAAGAGGGCTCGTTTTTGTTTGTCTGGCGCGGGCGGCCGATCCCCCGCGCGGAGGGAGTACGGGATGTCGAAGCGACACGTCGAAAAGGTCGTGCTGGCCTACTCCGGAGGGTTGGACACCTCCGTGATCGTCCCCTGGCTGCGTGAAAACTACGGCTGCGAGGTCGTCTGCTTCACCGCCGACATCGGCCAGGGTGACGAGCTGACCGGGCTGGAGGCCAAAGCCCTGGCCTCCGGCGCCAGCCAGTTCGTCCTGCGTGACCTGCGGGAGGAGTTCGCCCGGGACTACCTGCTGCGCCTGCTCCGCTCCGGCGCGGTCTACGAGCGCAAGTACCTGCTCGGGACCTCGATCGCCCGCCCGTTGATCGCCAGGCACCAGGTCGAGGTCGCCCACGAGGTCGGGGCCGACGCGCTCGCCCACGGCGCCACCGGCAAAGGCAACGACCAGGTCCGGTTCGAGCTGACCTACGCCGCGCTCGATCCGCGCCTGGCGGTGATCGCTCCCTGGCGCGAGTGGGAGCTCCGCTCGCGGGAGGACGCCCTCGCCTACGCCAAGGCTCACGGCGTTCCGGTCACTGCGACTTCCCGCTCGATCTACAGCCGCGACAACAACCTGTGGCACCTCTCGCACGAAGGGGGGCCGCTGGAGGATCCGTCGCTCGAGCCCGAGGAGGCGGTCTATCAGCTCACCGTCGCGCCGGAGAACGCGCCCGGCGATCCGCAGCTCGTCGAGCTCGAGTTCGAATCCGGTAGCCCCGTCCGGCTGGACGGCGAGGCCCTCTCCCCCGCCGCGCTGATCGAGCGCCTGAACGAAATCGGCGGCCGGCACGCGATCGGCCGAGTCGATCTGGTCGAGAACCGGCTGGTCGGGATGAAGTCCCACGGCATCTACGAGACCCCCGGCGGGACGATCCTCTGGACTGCCCTCCGGGACCTAGAGTCCATCGTGCTCGATCGGCCCACGCTGCGGGTGAAGGACGCCCTGGCGCTCGAGTATGCCGACCTGGTCTACAACGGCCTGTGGTTCTCCCCGCTTCGCGAGGCGCTCGACGCGTTCGTCGACGCCACCCAGGGACCGGTTACCGGCTCGGTCCGGCTCAAGCTCTACCGGGGCAACGTCATCCCGGTCGGGCGCAGCAGCCCGTTCAGCCTGTATCGAGAGGACTTCGCCACCTTCGGCCAGGACGAGGTCTACGACCAGTCCGACGCAAAGGGATTCATCCGGCTCTACGGGCTGCCGCTGCGGGTGCGGGCGCTCAGCGGACTGCCGACTTCCGGCTTGGAGGTCCCTCAGCCGGACTACCGCCGGTACCAGCGCGATTGACCCTCACCGATCGCCAGCGATGACCCAATCCATGTGGGGCAGTCGATTTGCGGATCCGATGGATCCGGCCGCCCAGCGGATGAGCGCCTCGATCAGCTTCGACCACCGGCTTGCGCAGCAGGAGCTGCGGGCGAGCGTGGGCTGGGCCTGGGCGCTCCAGCACGCCGGCGTCCTGACCCCGGAAGAGGCCGAACAGATCCGCCTCGGCCTGGCCAAGATCGGGCGTCGGCTGGAGCAGGGCGAGACCCCGTGGACCGGGGACGACGAGGACATCCACACGACCGTGGAGCGGCTGCTCACTGAATCGATCGGCCCGCTGGCCGGCAAGCTCCACACCGGGCGCAGCCGCAATGACCAAGTCGCCACCGACCTCCGGCTGTGGCTTACGGACAACCTGCCCGCCCTTGACGGGGCGGTGGTCAGGCTGCAGCAGGCACTGCTGGACCGCGCCCAATCCGACCTTGAGATCCTGATGCCCGGCTACACCCATCTGCAAGCGGCCCAGCCGATCCTGCTCGGTCATTGGTGGCTTTCCCATTTTTGGCCCTTGCAGCGCGACCGGGTCCGGCTGCGCGCCGCAACGCGTAGCGCTTCGCTCATGCCGCTCGGCTCGAGCGCCCTCGCCGGCGTGCCCTACCCGATCGACCGCGAGCATCTGGCGAAAGAGCTTGGCTTTGACGGCCCCACCCTCAACAGCCTGGATGGGGTCGCCGACCGGGATTTCGCGGCCGAGTTCCTCTTCGCCGCCTCGCTCATTGGCGTTCATCTCAGCCGGCTCGCGGAGGCTGTCATTCTGTTTTCCGCGCGAGAGTTCGGCTTTTTCGAGCAGTCGGACGCGTACGCGACCGGCTCCAGCGTGATGCCGCAGAAGAAGAACCCGGATGTCTTCGAGCTGGCCCGCGGGAAGGCCGGCCCGCTGGTCGGCGCGCTGACCGGCCTGCTCACGACGATGAAAGGGCTGCCCTCCGCGTACGACCGAGACCTGCAGGAGGACAAGCTGCCCTTGTTTCGCTCGTACGACATGCTGACCGAATTGCTCCCGGTTCTGGCGGGCGCGGTGCGGTCGCTGACCGTCCACCCCGACCGCATGCGGGCTGCGATTGAGCCCGAAATGATGGCCACCGATGTCGCTGAGTACCTGGTAGGCAAAGGCCTGCCCTTCCGCCAGGCGCACGACGTGCTCGGTCGGGCAGTGCTGCTCGCTCACAGCAAGAGCAAGAACCTGTCCGAACTCAGCCTGGACGAGCTTCGAGAGCTGCATCCGGACTTCGCGCCGGATGTGGTCCACGTTTTCGACCCGCGGCAGAGCGTCGCCCGGCGCAGCGCCATTGGCGGCACCGCGCCGCAAGCCGTCGCTGCGCAGCTCGACCAGGCGCGCCACGCCCTAACCGAATTCCCGCCGCGGCCCGCAGCCGCGGAGAACCCAACCTGATCCAGGAGGCAATCGATGAAGAACGGTTCCTGTCCGGAGTGTCTGAGTGAGGTCGAGCTCGAATCGAGCACCGAGGTGGGCGAGATCCTGGTGTGCGGCGATTGTGGGGTCGACCTTGAGGTCACCGCCCTCGAACCCGCCGCCCTGGCCCTCGCCCCGATGGAAGAGGAGGACTGGGGCGAGTGATGCCCGGTTGCTCCTCGCTCGTCGGCGTTCAGCCGATGGACCATAGCGCCCGACCGAAAGGCCAGCCCTGAGCGGCCCTCGCATCGGCGTCCTCTACTCGCGACTGCGGGTCGAGGAGAAGTGGATCTTCGCCGCCCTCGAGCGCCGCGGCGTGGAGTACGAGCGGCTCGACGATCGCCAGGTCCGCTTCGACCTGGACGATCCGGCGCCCTGGCGGCGGTTCGACGCGGTCCTGGAGCGCAGCCTGAGCTACGCCACCGGGCTGCACGCGCTGCGGGTGCTCGAAGGCTGGGGGATCCCCACCGTCAATACTGCCGCGGTCGCCGAGATCTGCGGCGACAAGCTGGCGACGACCGCCGCGCTGGCCCGCGCCGGCGTGCCCCAGCCCCACACGGTCGTCACCTTCGCCCGCGAGTCGGCCCTTGAGGCCATCGAGAGCCTCGGCTACCCGGTGGTGCTCAAGCCGGTCGTCGGCTCCTGGGGACGGCTGGTGGCCAAGATTAATGACCGCGACGCCGCCGAAGGCATCCTAGAGCACAAGGCCACCCTCGGGTCGTACCAGCATTCCGTTTTTTATCTTCAAGAATTCATCGAGAAGCCGGGCCGCGACATCCGGGCCTTCGTCGTCGGACCCGACCTGGTGACCGCCATCTACCGCAAGTCACCCCATTGGATCACCAACACTGCCCGCGGCGCCGAGGGCGAGCTCTGCCCGCTGACGCCAGAGCTGCAAGACATTTGCCGCCGCGCGACCGAGGCGGTCGGCGGCGGCGTCCTGGCGGTGGACCTGATGGAGGACCCGCAGCGCGGCCTCCTGGTGACCGAAATCAACCACGGGACAGAATTCCACACCACCCAGCCGATGACCGGCATCGACCTCGCCGACCTGATGGTCGGCTACGTGCTCGACGTGGCTCGGAGAGCGGCGTGATGCAAGCTGATGTAGTGATCAGCCCCCTCCTCGGGCTGCCGGGGAGAGCCGCATGATCCGGCCCGCAGTGTTGACCGACTTCCCCGGCCTGGCTTGGAGCGGCGTGATTCCAGCCGCCTCAGTGACCCCCCTCCTCATCGCCTTGGCATGGAGCGCATCCTGATCCGCGCCGGCGTGGTGGGCGGCTCGGGCTACGCCGGGGGCGAGCTGGTCCGCCTGCTGCTCGGGCATCCGCAGGTGGAGCTGCAGTATGTCACCTCCACCCGGCATGCCGGAGAATTCGTGTATCAAACCCATCCCAACCTTCGCAAGCACACTCGCTTGAAATTCACTTCGGCCGATGGGCTCGAGCCGACCGAGGTGCTGTTTCTCGCCCTGCCCCACGGCGAGGCGCAGCAGGGGATCGACCGCTTCGCCGGCCTCGCCCCGCGCCTCGTGGATCTCTCGGCTGATTTCCGGCTGCGCAGCACCGAGGAGTACCGCCGCTGGTACGGGACCGACCACGCCGCGCCCGAGTGGCTGGGCAAGTTCAGCTACGGGCTTCCCGAGCTGACCCGGGCCGAGCTCGGCAGTGCGAACTACGTGAGCGGGGTCGGATGCAACGCGGCGGCCAGCATCCTGTGTCTCTTGCCCCTGGTGCGCGCCGATCTGCTCGATCGGAACCAGCCCATTGTGATCGAGATCAAGGTCGGTTCTTCGGAGGGCGGCGCCGAGGGCAATCCCGGCAGCCACCACCCCGAACGCAGCGGGGTGATTCGGACCTTCTCGACGTTTGGCCACCGGCATACCGCGGAGGTCATCCAGGCCTTCGGGTTGCCCGACGTTTCCCTGACCATGACCTCGGTCGACCTGGTACGCGGCGTGCTGGCGACCGCCCACACACGGACCCGTCCGGGCATTACGAGCCAGGACCTGTGGCGAGCCTACCGCGAGCTGGCGGACGAGAACCCGTTTCTGCGCGTCGTCCGGGAGGCGCGCGGCATCTACCGGGTCCCGGAGCCGAAGATCCTGGCCGGCTCGAACTACGCCGACCTGGGCTTCGATCTGGACGAGCCGACCGGCCACGTGGTCTCGATCTGTGCCCTCGACAATCTGATGAAGGGTGCCGCGGGCTCGGCCGTGCAGTGCCTGAATCTGATGTTGGGTTGGGACGAAACCCTGGGATTAGGTTTCCCCGGGCTGCATCCCATCTAATGAAAGGAGTTCGGTCAACACGATGACATCACAATCCAGCGAACGGGTGATCGTGGTCAAGATTGGCGGAGCCGAGGGGGTACAGATCGAGTCGGTCTGCCAGGACCTGGCCGAGTTGGCGGCCTCCGGCCGGCGTTTGATCGTGGTTCACGGAGGCTCGGCGCAGGCCAGCGAGCTGGGCGAGGCGCTGGGCCATCCGCCGCGCATGTTGCAATCCCGCTCCGGCTACACCTGGCGCTACACCGACCGCAAGACCCTCGAGGTGTTCGCCATGGCCGCCAATGGAAAGATCAACACCCTCGTCGTGGAGCAGCTCCAGTCCCTCGGCGTGAATGCCTTCGGCCTGAGCGGGTTGGACGGCAGAGTGCTGGTCGCCTCACGAAAGGCCGTGGTGCAGAGCGTGGAGAACGGCCGGCGGCACGTCTTGCGGGATGACTTCACCGGCCGGGTCGAGCAGGTCAACGCGGCACTCCTCGGTGCGCTGCTCGACATGGGCTGCACGCCAGTGATCGCGCCGTTGGCCGTGACCCCGGCCGGAGAGGCGGTCAACGTGGACGCGGACCGCGCCGCGGCGAAAGTGGCGGCGGCTCTGTCGGCCGAGTTGCTCTTGTTCTTCACCGCGGCTCCTGGGTTGCTGCGATCCTTCCCGGATGAGCACAGCCTGATCGATCACCTGTCCAAGGACATGCTCGTCGAAGCGCTCGACCTGGCCGAAGGCCGGATGAAGAAGAAGATCCTCGCCACCCAGGAGGCTATCGCCGGAGGTGTCCCCCGGGTCGTGATCGCCGACGGCCGGGTCCCCCACCCGATCTCCGCCGCGCTCGCCGGTCAGGGCACCTGGATCGGCTGAGGCCATCCAATGAACGAACTATTCGAGAACGAGTCCTCCCACTCATCGGGCGTGTATGCCAAGCACCCGATCGCAATCGTGCGCGGTGAGGGGGCGCGGGTGTGGGACAGCGAGGGCAGGGAGTACATCGACTGCGTTGCCGGCCACGGTGTCGCCAACCTGGGGCACGCCCATCCGGCCGTGGCCGAAGCCATCGCGCAGCAGGCTCGCCGCTTGGTCACCCTCCACGAAGCCTATTACAACGACCAGCGCGCTGCGTTGCTGGGGAAGCTGGCGCGGATGGTCCCGGAGCTCGATCGGGTGTTCCTGTGCAATTCCGGTACCGAAGCGGTGGAGGCGGCGTTGAAGTTCGCTCGGCTGTCCACCGGCCGTTCCGGCGTGGTAGCGGCCATGCGCGGTTTCCACGGCCGGACGATGGGCGCTCTCTCCGCGACCTGGAACAAACACTACCGGGAGCCCTTCCTGCCGCTGGTTCCGGGGTTTTCGCATGTCCCGTTCAACAACGTGGAAGCTCTGGAGAAGGCAGTCAATGAGGACACCGCCGCGGTGATCCTGGAAGTCGTCCAGGGCGAAGGCGGGGTTCATGTCGCCGAGCCTGGCTACCTGGAGGCCGCCCGCGCGATTACTCGCGAGCACGGCGCGCTGCTGATCATCGACGAAGTCCAGACTGGCCTTGGCCGCACCGGGAA
>Ga0209108_10002096_pt1 | contig 11514 bp, 10 predicted proteins | sample Rifsed10ft1_FD_184003 | JGI IMG/M metagenome (GOLD analysis project Ga0209108, IMG submission 184003) | Soil microbial communities from Rifle, Colorado, USA - sediment 10ft 1 (version 2) | ecosystem: Environmental > Terrestrial > Deep subsurface > Rock core/Sediment | place: Rifle, Colorado...
ATATATGCATTTAACTTGAACATTACAATCTGGAAGTAAAACTCCCTGCAGCAAACTGCAGGGTATCTGGATATCAAACAGACACCCCACCAGTCATTGCAAGGAGCCCTTCGGCTCCGCTCAGGATAAACTCCCCGACGAAGAATCCCATTTAGATTCCTCACTGCTCCTTCGCCTTCGCTCAGGACATGGTTCGGAATGACACTTTGTGTCAGATTACTTCACGGAGTTTACACTGAGCACTTCGGTTTCCTCAGCACAGGCTCCGCGAATGTGTTCGCAATGACACGGAGGGATAACGGAAACCCTGTAGGAAGCTACATGGAATTACCAAGTTAAAGAAAGAGTTATGTGGATATTTAAGGATTGAGCAATGTTTCGCTAATTCAATATACCAAGAAGAAGAGGGACATCTTAGATGCCCCTCTTCTTCCTCAGTGTTATTTCAACCAATTTAAATAAACAAAGGTGCGAGAACAAGTGTAATTGTAGAGAGAAGTTTAATTAGAACGTGGATTGATGGTCCAGCAGTGTCCTTAAGTGGGTCACCTACCGTGTCTCCCACTACTGCAGCTTTATGGGTTTCGGACCTCTTTCCACCGTACATTCCGGTTTCTATGAACTTCTTTGCGTTATCCCATGCACCTCCCCCATTATTCATAAAGGTTGCAACAAGAATTCCACTGATTGTTCCAACCATAAGAAACGCTGCCACGGTTTCAGCACCAAGCCCAAACTGTTTAAACACAAGCCCAACCACTATAGGCATAGCAACGGCAAGAATCCCAGGAGGAACCATTTCCTTGAGTGCCCCTTTTGTAACAATGTCAACACACCTTGCATAATTTGGTTTTGCTGTTCCCTCAAGAATACCGGGGTTCTCCTTAAACTGAGCGCGAACATCGCCGATTATATAATAAGCCGCTCGTGCAACAGCCCTAATTGCAAGAGCACTGAAGAGAAACACAAGCATCGCTCCCAGAAGACCTCCTACGAACACCTCAACCTTAGCAATATCAACCGAGTGGAAAGCCTTACCGGTAAGATGGGTTACTTCATCGAGATAAGCTGAGAAAAGTAGAAATGCTGCGAGTGCCGCGGAGCCGATTGCGTATCCTTTTGTAAGAGCTTTGGTTGTGTTTCCTACAGCATCGAGCCTGTCTGTTTTAACCCTGATCTCCTCCGGCTGCTTACTCATCTCGACAATACCGCCTGCATTATCAGTGATCGGTCCAAATGTATCCATAGCAAGAATGTATGCGGCTGTTCCCAGCATTCCCATCGTAGCGATTGCAGTGCCATAAAGTCCGGCACTGGTCCTAGAAATATCGGCAAATTCGCTTAGACCATAAACCCCGCAGTAAAATGAACCAACCAATGCGGCTGAGATTGCAAGTACAGGAAGCGCCGTACACTCAAGCCCAACCGCCAAACCGGCTATGATGTTTGTGGCAGGTCCCGTTTGAGAGGCTTCTGCTATGAACTTCACGGGGCGATACCTGTATTCGGTATAGTATTGTGTGATATAGACAAATACGATGCTTGTTGCGATTCCGATAACACCTGCAATAAACAGCCAGAGATTATGGTTGAGCAAGAAATAAGTAGCTATATAAAACCCTATAGCAGCCAAGATACAGGCGACGTAATACCCTCTATTAAGTGCTGACATAGGATCCTCTTTCTCATCTTTTAAACCTACCAATGCAACCCCAACCATACTGGCAATAAGCCCAAAGGCACGAGCAACGAGAGGGAATAGAATCCCCTTTATACCAAAGACAGGAAAAAGAGCAACTCCAAGGATCATAGCCCCAATGTTTTCAGCCGCTGTGGATTCAAAGAGGTCAGCACCGCGACCCGCACAGTCGCCGACATTATCACCCACAAGGTCTGCAATAACCGCGGGGTTTCTGGGGTCGTCTTCCGGGATTCCTGCTTCTACTTTACCAACAAGGTCTGCTCCAACGTCGGCGGCTTTAGTGTAGATTCCCCCACCAAGCTGAGCGAAAAGGGCAACGAAACTTGCCCCAAATGCATATCCGACTATGAGAAAGGGGACCCTTTTCACAACCTCCGGGTCATCTGCTGAGCCACCGTAGAGGGTAAAAAGGATTCCTACCCCAAGAAGACTCATAGCAACAATTGTAATTCCTGAAACTGCTCCCCCTCGAAGGGATATTTTAAGAGCCCTATCCAGGCTTGACCTTACAGCGCTTGCCGTTCGAATGTTTGATCTGATTGAAATCCACATTCCGATGTATCCTGCAAGTGCAGAGCACCCCGCACCGAAAAGAAAGGCTACGGTAGTGCGCCATGCCATGTCATGATCTCCCTTTGCAAACCAATATAGAATAAAGATAAGAACGGCAAGAACGATGCTTAGCATTATTATGGTTGAGTACTGTCTTTTTAGAAACGCTTCGGCTCCCTCTTTAATAGCGTTGCTTATGTCCTGCATCGCCGAAGTTCCTGTATCACTGTTAAGCACATACTTGGCTAGATACCCAGCGAAACCTAGTGATATAACACTGATGCCCAGAACTAGCACAAGGAGCATGTGGCCAAATTCCATTTTTTATATCCTCCTTTCTATTATTTAAAGTATTGTAGGCCTAATTTTGTTAGGATGTTAGGAAATTAGTATGTTAGCAACTGAAGTTAGACCTAACCTGCAAGCATAGTTTTCCTCTTTATCCTCAGTCTATATGGAAACAAATTCAAGCCTAATCCCTAAAATTGGAAAGTCCCAACTTAGTTTTTAGGGAATGAAATCGTAACTGGGAAACTAGTAAATTACAAGTGCCACTCAATCTCAGATTTACGATTAAGTAAGAAATTCTGACAACTCGAATTCAGCAATCTGTAAGTCGGTTTGATATTGTTATATGCAGCCTTCTTTAAATAACCTAATTTTCTGCCAGATTTTTATCAGGTCACACCCCTTGAAGAATTAGTAGAGTTTCAGCTATAATATCAGAGCTGACTAATAAATTTAAGGAGAAACCAGTATGGCAAGTGCAGGAATATTAGACTTAAACGATTCCACCTTTGAAAGCGAGGTTTTAAAGAGTGAATCACCGGTTTTAGTTGATTTCTGGGCCCCCTGGTGCGGCCCCTGTAGGATTCTAGCTCCAGTAGTTGAGGAGATTGCAAATTCCTATACTGGACGTATTAAAGTAGGAAAGATCAACGTTGATGACAACCAAGAAACCACAATGCAATATGGTATAAGAAGTATCCCTACCCTTATTCTCTTTAAAAATGGAAAGGCCTTTGATCAGATTATAGGAGCCGTTCCAAAAAGTGAAATAGAGAAGATGGTTAAAAAAGCTCTTTAGTTTTTTTAAACTACTCTAATATAACTAGCCATTAAGAATCTTATATTTTTCGTTTTATTAGCTAGATATAAGATATTAAATTGAGCCAATAAATAACTTTTTTCCCTCTGACTTAGTTAATTTCCACAGGAAAAGTGGGAAGGTTATTTATATATGTGACTTCTATGTGGCTTGGAAATGCTTATACATTCTTTAAAATTGTATAATTGGTTACAGAAAGTCTGATACACGTTCAGACTGCGTAAGAACTCGACCCATCTTGGAGACCCCCGAGCGGTCAATCTGATAAACCGCTAGTAAAACCCCCTCAGAGACTACATATTTAATACTCTCTAAAAACAACCAATCATCCATAGCTAGACGGTTTTGCGACCCAGCCAGCCTTCGAGATGAGAAACGTCACCTCTTACAATCTCGCGGACACTGCACTCTTTTGAAACTAAACTTAATTTAAGATGATGAAATGCTGCCCACGGGTCTACCGCCGTACCGCAGGTAAAAATATCTACGGCTGCATACTCATATTCAGGCCAGGTGTGAATAGCTAAATGAGACTCGGCAATCACCACAACACCACTTACACCCTGAGGTGTGAAGTAATGAAACGAACTTTCTAGTACAGTGGCTCCGCAATGTGAGGCTGCCTCGAGCATACATTCTTTTACTTTCTCCAAGTCATTTAGAACAGTAGGGTCGCACCCAAGGTATTCCGCCAAGAGATGCCTCCCTAGGGCCCTCAATCTCTCCTCCTTTGTCCTTCAAGGTATTTTGCATAGAAAGTGAGAATATACATTCCTAGCTAAAAAAGTCAAACAAATTTTGGCGAATCAAACAATTTTCAACTCATAATTAACTCCTTAGTAAACCGTCAAGTTGAGTGAGCTATTAGATATTGTCAAGTACTCAGGCACCGTACTCTTCATAATAGTCTTCCATTGCTGCCTCCACTACTTGTAGAGCATGCTCGCGGTTGTAAATTTTCTCGATGGTCATCTGAGATTGCGTTCCAAGCTCAAGCTTGTAGGTAATAAAGTAGTGCCGTAAGCGTTCGACTAGAATTGCCGGCAGGTGCGAAATGTCTTCGATTTCTCCCCAAACGTTGTCGTTCACTAAGACAGAAATGATTTTATCGTCGGCTAACCCTTTATCGATTCCTTGAAGACCGCCAATAACCCTTGCATTTAATATCACTTCCGAACGAGTAATGGGTCTCTCGCTAAAAACACAGATATCGAGTGGATCACCGTCACCTCGTTGAACGTTCGGTGAAAGTCTGCCGACTCTCCTCCCACAGTAGGTACGAGGAATAAACCCGTAAAGAGTAGGTGGTTGCGAGGAGGTCTTTTGCGGTCGATCAACGCGAATGTATCCAGTAACTTTATCCACTTCGTACTTGATCCCATCGAACGGGGTTATCTCGATGTAAGCATGGACAATCTTAGGAGGTTGTGGACCAACTTCGAGACCGTGCCAGGGATGGGGCCGCCAGCGATAATAGGGAGGAGGAAATGCTCCCATCTCCCACCTCCAAATACGAAATTCTTCTGATAATTTTTTATAACATAAACCAAATACTTCCGTAATACAAGTTAATATTATGACAGATAAGCCTTGTATAACCAAATACACAAACTAAAAATCCACTTGCAAAATTCAAAGCAAGTAATATCATTTAAGTAACAGTGTTTAAAATTTTTATGCAAAAGGAGGAAAAGAGCTCATGGCTACTTATATCATGTTAAGCACCCTTACGGACGAGGGGAGAAAGACGGTCAAAATGAGGCCGGAACGGATCAAAGAGGTAAACAAAGAGTTGGAAAAGATGGGTGTTAAGGTAATAGCTCAGTATGCAGTACTTGGACCATACGATTTTGTAAACGTGGTTGAAGCTCCAGACAATGAAACTATTTCAAAGGTTTCTGTCGAATTGGGCTCTCGTGGTACGGTTCAACTTATGACACTTGTAGCAATCCCTATAGAAGAGTTTACAACCAAGTTGAAAGGATAATTTTTAAGTAGGACAGAACTATGTTCTGTCCCTACAATTTCAAAATCTAGCTTGGAAATCAACTATGAAATCTAGCTTCGCTATATCTGCAGTTTCTCCTGTAAGAGGGATTTGTATTCCAAATCCCGGACTGTATTTCTTGCCTAACCTAACACCCGGCGTAATAAATAAATCATTTTTTTTACCCTGGTTGGACGATGCTAGTGTATAGCCCTCAAACTCAACAAATAATGTAGGTTTGGTTGGAATACAAGTACTTAGCCCAAGAGCAGTTCCATATTTAATTCTTACTTCAAAAGCATCCCCTTCAAAATTTTCAGCGTTCGCAATTAAATCAATGCCAAAGTTTCCTTGAAGGCTGACGCCTCTATTAAAATAACCAGCGGAGACATATGGTGTTGTTGTTACCGCTTCAAAGAGATAAAGCGGGAAATCCCTTCTATATTCTATCGCTGCTTGCAATCTATCTAGATTATCCTTAAAAGCTGTAGGAAGAGTGAGATCTAAACCTCCTGAGACAGTGTATTGCTCGGTGTTTATAACGACCAACTTTCCTCCGACTAGGACGTTTCCAAGTTCAAAGCCATCGCTAAGCTTTTCTCCATTAAGTGTTACATTATTTACACCTGCAAACGGGACCTTTATGTATACGCCATAAAGGTTATTCGTGGATTGGAAATCCAACCGTAAAGAATAAAATATAAATTGACCGCCTAAGTCTTTATCTAAGTCAACTAATTCAAAGTTTCCTCCTATCCTTCCTAACGGAATCGGGGATTCAAGAAAAAAGGGATAACCGAATTCTATAGCCTTCCATTCATTTGGTGTTACGTTAAATGAACCCTGCAATTCAAAGTTCCCCGTAAGAGGGTTTAATATTCCAAATTTTCTATCACGAACGAAAAGCCTAGTAGGATTAATAATATATGCCAACCCACGTACCGCTTTGTTCTCTCTTTCTATAAGCCAACTTGATAGATTTTCCAAGCCGATACCTAAAGCCGTACCAATTGTAGGTGTAGCGATAAGATCTATAAGAGATGGGGTTTCTACAAGCCCTTCTACAAAGTATTCAAAGAAGGTACTCTGAATGACAGAACCGAGAGCAGATGCCCAAACACTATGTCCCATCGCTCTATAATAGAGATAGGCTGCTGCCCCATAGAGAGGATGATTAACATAGTTTGTTACAAAGTCATCATTGTCTCTTACTACTGGGGGTTGTGAGATATTATCTATCCATTTAGAAAAAGATGTATCAAATATCCTTTCACCTTTGTTTCTTACATATATAAACCTCATTGCCCAAGTAAAACCAAAAGCAAAACCGGTATCAATAAGATATTCTTTAAGACCTAGGGCTTTCTGTGATGAGCCAGGTTGGCCCACTAGATCAAGATCTTTTCCTGTGTCACTTTGATCTTCGGGTTGAATCTCATCTTCCTTGACAGGATCATTTGTTGAAGCATCAAAAGTAAAAAGCTCACTCGCTTCGGCCGACCTAACACCTTTTACTTGAGTAACTGCCACGAATACCACAAGAAGTAGAGTCAAAAGTCTGTTATGTGTAATCAGTTCCTATGTCTCCCGCGCTTCATAGATCTTTTGTCTAGGCTTAATAATAAAATTAAGATGAAAATCGGATAGAAAACATACCTGTAAGGTAGGTTAATTTAAAGTGTTCATAACCCATTGAGGATTTTTTTTGCCCTTTCTTCCCATGTGTAATTCCTAGCATCATTCGAGGCTTGAAGTGCCAGTCGCTCTGCAAGCTCACGGTCATCAAGAGCTCTTTTTATACCATAATAAAGAGAATCCTCGCTGTTTGGCTCTACAATAAGAGCGTTTTTACCATCCTCGAGAATCTCTTTAACAGAAGGAAGGGCCGTCGCTACTATAGGACGTCGTGATGCCATATATTCAAAAAGTTTTATAGGAGATGTAAACTCTGCTGCGGCAACACCACCTTTAATAGTCATACGTGATGTATAAGGCATGACAAGTACATCTGCAGAAAATAGATAATGAGGAACCTTAGGATGAGGAACGAAGCCAACAAGTTTGAAGTTTTCAGCTTTTTTCTTTTGAGCAACCTCTCTATAGTATTTAATATCATTTTCCAACCCACCAACAATCAGAAATTGTACTTCACTTAGCCTTAATGCAACGTCTATAAGCAACTCGATTCCTCTTCCCCTATACGAATTACCTGAGTAACAAACAATTTTTTTATGTGTGGGAAAGTTTAATAGCTTACGTGATTCTAATTTAGAGGGAACATTTTTAAATTTTTCTAAATCAACACCATTATGGGCTACAACAAGTTTATCCTCCGGAAGACCCAAAGAAGTGTATATCTTTCCAAGACCGTAAGAGTTAGTAGAAAACCTGACTAAATATTTTGAATTCTTGAATGAATTAAAAAGATAAGTAGCTGCAGTATTCACAAGTGGATGATGTGCATCATATATCGTTGGGATTCTGAGAAAAACGGTGGAAAGGTATGTGTATATTATATTCCTAGTTAAGATTAAATCATAGTTACTCTTTTTAAACCATGTATAAAATGCGCTGTAAGTGCCATGAATAAAGTGCCTAGCAGAAGTATTAGTTGAAGGTATTGTGGTAGTGATCTTAAAATTTGGTTTAACACCATAAGATTCGAAAATATCAAACTTCTTATCATAAGATTGGAGTATTAGTTCAACATCTACTCCAAGATTTGCCATTGCTTGACACATCTTCATTACATGTATAGGACTCGCTCCTCTTAGAAAAAGCTCTGGACTTCCCACATATGCGATTCTCATACCGTGTTTCACCTCATTACCAGTAGATATAAGATTAGCATAAGGGCAGCTTTGGTAAAATTCTAATGTCCGGATTGAATCTAGCGTATGAGTTAAGACGTTAGATTAGGATCTCGTTATCACATTGTGTAAAATAGGTTAATATAGTGGTTCTTGATTGCCGGCATGTTTTAGAGATGGTTCATTAGATGATAAACTCTAGGAGGTCGTTTCCCAGTTCTGACGAAATCCATAGCTTACGAGGAAGAGGTGTTCTTTATATCGTATCCGGGCAACATTATGTCAAAGCGGCAATCCAGTCAGCAAAGTCTGTCAGAAAGCACTCGCCTCACCTTGGAGTGCATATATACGTCGATAAAGAAAGCCTTCAATTACTAAATGACAATGACGACTCTATTTCTTCATTCGGACTGATCCATTCCCCTCATTACCGATCCAAGGTTGATTATCTGACGAAAACGCCTTTCGAACGCACACTCTATCTTGATTCTGACACGCGCATCTGCACTCCGATCGACGACCTATTCGACCTTCTCGATCGATTTGATATTGCATTAGCACATGCACATTATCGCTACCATCCCAAAACCATGACGATGTGGAAAACGGACATTCCACAATGCTTCCCCCAATTCAACGGCGGTGTGATCGTATACAGATCAACAACCGAAGTTTTTGAATTTCTGGAAAGCTGGCGCCGTGCATTCCACGAGACATCTTTTGAAAAGGACCAAGTGACTCTGCGTGAACTCCTCTGGTTTGGTAATCTGCGCATCGCTACCTTGCCACCTGAATACAATCTCCGATCCCATAAGTATCTCAAAATCTGGGATAGGTTCGAGGCTCAGCCGAAAATACTCCACTTCAGGGAATTTCACGAGGTGGAAACGCTACACACCACGGGTCTATTTGGTTCACTGCTTCAACATCTTCGCAGTTTGATGCCGCTTAGGTTACCTCGAAAATGAGCCGGGTGCGTAGGCTTCTGGATGCCGACCCAAAGAGGTGAGTCTCATGTGGTGAAAGTTCAAAACCAACAGAAGACAAGGGCGGGTTGCTCGAAGTTCCATCCTGCCAGCCGCTCGACCGAAGCACGCTATTGCACATTTTGAACGAATATCTTAGAACCACAGTCCTGGTACCGTTGACGACTTTCCTTCGTGGCAGGTCTCGGATCGGAGATTGCTTGGGACATGCAATAAGAAGACAGATGATCACTCAATTCCCATATTAAACCTTGCAATTTTGGATATTGAGAGCTTTTAACATGTTATCTATAATATAGGACATAGATTAATCCTAACAATGTAGAGACACGTCACGACGTGTCTCTAAAGAAGGTCACCACAAGGGGTAGCTCACCAGCTCCCTCGGCAAGGTCAGAACAGTTTGCTGGTGGGCACCAAGGCAAATCTTTCACTAATTGTAGGGGCAACTCTTGCGATTGCCCAAAAAGTTGTCATTGCGAACAAAGCGAAGCAATCCCTTCACTTACCAGCAGTAACCTAATGTAGAGACGCCATTAATGCTCAATCTAATTGGAATTACTAGAACCTTTGTTGTTTTGAGTTATATATCGCTCTATAGTTCTTGCAACTATTCTATACCCGTTTTTATTAAAATGCTCACCGAAGTTATTAGGGTATAATTGCTCTGAGTGTGCGGCATTTCTTAAAACTTCTTGCACATCTATAAAAGCAATACCACGTTCGCTGAAATAACTCTTCACTAGACGATTTGCCTGGCGTTCGTTACTTATAACCTTATCTATTACATTGGAGCTGGGTAATTCACCATTATGCTCTATAAATTCCGAGAAACCAGTTTCCTTTGTCGGTACAAATAAAACAAGAAAATCAATATTCTTCTCTTTAGAGATATCATTCATTTTTGAAAATAATTCAAGGCTTATCCGTAATCCTTCCTCTATAATTGGGTCTTCTAGGTTGAAAGCCTGCAATCTCTCGGACGGCATGAACCCGGTTTTAATATTGCGCTCTTTATTTTTAAACATTAATATCTCCTCACCCCTATATAACCTTCTTAACTGTCTAACCTCATCCCCGAGAAAGGGACTGCTTATTATTCTGTATAAAACGCTGTGGCTGGGAAACCAATCTGCTATATGATCAATAAGGCTATCCTTAACCACTTTATCCTCATTAATCTTTTCCTTAGGGATAAAGCCAGGCATTCTTAGCTCTCTCCAATAGTCGTTCTTATAAGCGGAGTTATATGCGTTTTTAAGATCGTTGCCTAAATAGAATCCAACGATCACAAGGGATGGATTTAATTTAAAGGCTTTGTTCTTGAATAAATAAAAGTACTCAACCGGACCATAATTGCTTAGAGAAAGATTATAAACGACCTTGCCCGTCAATTGCCCTAGAATTGACGGCCAAGAATTACTAGCTGTTGCACTTATTCCATAAGTATGTGAGTCACCGATTGTGACTATATCTGCGGTGGAGGGTACCGATTTATTTCGATACCCCCAGGAATCATGCGCTCCTGTGTTTGGCAAAAGCTTAAACCCTAATATATTGTCAGGAACACGCCTAGGCTTGAGGTAGTCTATAGGATCAAATATTATTCTCGAGACACCTTCAGCAATTAGAAGTGATAAAAATATCGAGAAAACAACCAATACGAATTTTTTCAAATAATCCCTTATTTTCTCCCCTATGTGTAATCTTGCTTGATATTATCCCGTTTTATACATAAACCTTTTCTACTCTCATTATCTCACAAAGAACAATCTCTCGTCAAGAACGTTTTCACTCAAACTGTCTATTTCTATAAAAAGAAATGGTTTCTTACCTTCACCTGTAACCTAACATATAGTAATCCCTAGACCTTTTCTATCAATTGAGCAAACCTTAACATAGAAAGGCTTTCTGCCTTTGTTTCTTTTGCCATCTATTTCCTTTTCCCTCCTTATGAGATACAAGCCCAATCCTCTTGAAGCTTTAAAATAAATCTCTGTCTTACCCAATTGCCCATTCGCTTCCTGTCCTTTTGTCCTAACACAAGTTCCTTAAATAGGTTCATCAAATCGTATGCAAGCATAACTAAATGAAAGTGGGCTACATTTGCTCCATAAAAATGTGAAATGTTCACATCTAAGGAGTAAGATAGAATTCCCTCTTATATCATGTTCTCAACATTGGCTCTCCCATTATAGAACCGCTATACTTCTTCAGGTGACATCCATTCAATATTAGTCACACCTACCCCATTGATGAATTATCTGGGATTAATAACATTTCCCCTATTAATTCTTCCGAAAGTCATTTATCTTAATAAGATTGTTTCTCAATAACTTTAGATAACTAACAAGTTGCAATTTATCTAT
>Ga0209108_10002098_pt1 | contig 11507 bp, 5 predicted proteins | sample Rifsed10ft1_FD_184003 | JGI IMG/M metagenome (GOLD analysis project Ga0209108, IMG submission 184003) | Soil microbial communities from Rifle, Colorado, USA - sediment 10ft 1 (version 2) | ecosystem: Environmental > Terrestrial > Deep subsurface > Rock core/Sediment | place: Rifle, Colorado...
GAGGCGGCGCTGGACGGCTGGCAGCCCCCGCCGCTCTAGCCCAAATATTTCACCGCAAAGGTCGCAGAGACCGCAAAGGGTAGCCACACCTCACCAGATCCAAGAAATATATCTGTTCAGAATCTTCGAGACCCCCTCTCGAATTTCGACACCCCGGACCGAGAAATACCAGGGGGTTCTCGGGTACCCAGCGCAGGCGCTGGGTGCACCAACGGCGAGGCCGTTGGTAGCGGCGTTCTTTGCGGTCCAACCGCAATGTCTGGGTTGAATCATAAATCTCGAATGACGACCGGTGCCACCCGTTGCACATGAAAGGCACAACGGGTACCGCCCGAAGCCACGAGGCAGGGGAGAGTTCGAGTTTGGTTCCGGCAAGGCAGGGGAGAGGGGGCCGACGATCGGAGGATCACGCAGGCAAGAGGGGCGGGGGGACGATCAGCCGGAGGGCCAGGGGTAACACCTCCAATCGGACGGGAGTGGTCCCCAGGCGTTCCCCGTCCGCATACAGCACGCACGGGACCTCTGATCGCACCTCCAGGAACGGCGTGTCCCAGATCTGGACCGCCGGATGTCGTGTATGGCTGCCGGAGACCACGCGGGGAAGCAGGCGCAGGGTGGTGAGCCGGCTCACCTCCCGGATCAGACACACGCGGAACAGACCGTCATCGGGCCGAGCGCCCGGTGCGATCTGGAGCCCCCCTCCATACATGGGCGTGTTGGCGGTCGCTGCCAGGAGGATGCGCCCACAATATGTGCCGCACACCCCCCGGATCTCCACCTCCGGCGGCCGGAAATTCCTCAGGCTCAACACCACGGCGGTCAGATATGCGGCCCGGCCCCGGAGCGGCCAGACCCCGCGCTCTGCCCGAGCGCTGACGGCGGAATCGAACCCCAGGGTGGCGACAGAGGTGAAGCGACGGCGTCCGGCGGTCCCGAGGTCAATACGGCGAGTGCATCCGGCGAGGATCACGCGCGCCAGGCGCGCCGGGTCGGCGGGAATCTGAAGGGCGCGCGCCAGGTCGTTGGCCCGGCCGCCGGGGGCCACGGCTAACCGTCCGGGCGTCCCGGCCAGGGCCTGGACGACCTCGTGCACCGTCCCATCACCCCCGCAAGCCACCACCGCATCCATCCCCTCCGACAGGGCGTCCTGGGTGAGACTGGTGGCCGCTCCAGGACCGGCGGTCACCCGCCGGACCACCGTGACGCCACAAGCCAGCAGCGCCGCCTCAAGTTGGCTGCCCAGCCGCACGGCCCGCCCATGTGCGGCGGCCGGATTGACCACCAGGGTCACCCGGCGGACCGGCCCGCCCGCATCGGCCTCAATACATCCCGGATACTGCATTTGAACCGCAAAGGACGCCGGTACCAACGGCCTCGCCGTTGGTGCGCAGAGAAACTCCCGGAATTCTCAGCCGTCGAAAGCAAGATAATGCGAGCGGGTCTGAATAAGTCTGAACAGTCGAGCCCCAGAAATTTCCTGAAATACGATGGCCCTTTGCGGTCTTTGCGCCCTCTGCGGTGAAATGCCTGGGCTCATGGCACCGCAGGCTGGGCACCGCCGCCCGCATCATTCCATCTCGGCCCGCTCCCGGGTCGCTCCCAGGGGCCTCGCGGGGATCAGCTTGCCGGGGTTCATGATACCCTTGGGGTCCAATGCGGCTTTCAGACCCTCCAGCGCTCGAACGCCGGTCGGGGTGACCTCCCGCGCCATCCAGTGCAGGTGCTCGATCCCGACGGCGTGGTGGTGGCTCAGCGTTCCGCCGTGGGTGACGAAGGTCTCCGTGATCAAGTGCTTGTACCGGTGATACTCTTCCAGTTCCTTTCCCGGGGTCATCCATGCCGAGAAGGTGAAATAGAGGCTGCACCCGGTCTTGTACGTGTGGGAGATGTGGCAGCCCAGGTAGCACGGCCGGCCATCCGCCCGGAAGCGGTCTTCGAGGGTCTTCTTGGCGGCGCGGTACAGCGGCAGGACATTGGACCAGACGGTGGAGGTTTCCGCCACGTCCGCCATGACCCCATAGTCCATGACGAAGTCGCGGAGATAGGGGAGATTGTATTTCTCGCGCGACCAGGATTGGCCGACCCTGGTTCCCAGGTGGAATCCCCGCTGCTTTTTCAGGATTCGAAAGGCGCCCGTCCGCCCCGCCTGCACCGCATCCGGCTCGCCCTCGAAACCGACGATCATGAGGCACGGCGCCGTGTATCCCTTCGCGGCGAGATAGGTCTTGAACCAGCCCTCCAGCCGGCCCCGGAGTCCCGTCGCCGGACCTTTCATCTGAAAGGCCAGCTCGGTCTCTCGCGCGTCCGAGAGCCGGAAGAGGCTGGGCGGGTACCGGCTGGCGGCGCACCCGTAGATGGCCGCGTAGCCTTCCTCAAAGGAGGGGAAGACGAACCCGTGATATGCCCGCACCGGTGGGTTGCGATGGATCCGCATGGTGGCCTCGGTGATGATGCCCAGCACCCCCTCGGAGCCCACCGCCATCTGGTTGAGATCGGGACCGGTGGCCGCCCTGGGAGCCGGCCGGGTCGTGAGCGTACCCGAGGGGGTGACCATGCGGAGAGAGACCACCATGTCCTCGATCTTGCCGTAGGCGTCGGATTGCATGCCGGCCGAGCGGGTCGCCAGCCAGCCGCCCAGGGTGGAGAACTCGAAGGAGTCGGGATGGTGACCGAGCGAGTACCCCCGGCGCTGAAGGTCCTCCTCCAATTTGGGGCCGAGGGCGCCCGCCTCGATGGTGGCCGTCAAGGACTGCTCGTCCAGGCGCAGCAGCCGGTTCATGTTCCTCAGGTCCAGGGAGACGACCATCCGGCCGGACTGATCCAGGGGATTCACGCCGCCGACGATATTGGTGCCGCCGCCGAAGGGGATCACGCACACGTCGTGCCGGTCCGCCTCGCGGACCACGGCCTCCACCTCGGCATGACTGTCCGGGAAGATCACCACGTCGGGTGCCCGGGTCACCTCTCCCCGGCGGACGCGCAAGAGATCCGGGTAGCTCTTCCCGTAGGCATGCAGCAGCCGCTCGTCGTCGCCTCGGGCGATCTGGCCGGGCGCCAGCACCGTTTCCAGCGCGGCCAGGAAGGCCGGATGGATGACCGGCGTGGGGAGGACGATGCTGCTTCGCGACACGGGCCCCCTGGGGCTGGCCCCGGGATCCAGCTGCAGTTCCCGGCAGATCCAGGGCCACAGGTTCGGTTTATGCGTTATGGGGAACTGAACCTCGGGGCTCCCCCATCCCCACCACTTCATCATGATGCCGCTCCCAATCCTCGCCGGCGGTTCACGTGCGCTGTCAACAGGGCGATCCATCGGCGGGGCACGAGCCTCGAGACCCACACATAGAGGTGATTGATGACCCCGGGAACCACCACGGGCTTCTTCCGGAATAACCCGCGGCAGGCGATGGAGGCGACGGTCCGGGCGTCCATGGACGCCCAGGACGCCTTCTCCCGCATCCCCGCCCGGGTCCGGAACGCGGTGGCGGTGATCCCCGGGCAGAGGACCGTGACGGACACGCCCGTGCCTTCGAGCTCGGCGGCCAGGGATTCCGAGAAGGACAGCAGGAACGACTTGCAGGCCGCGTAGACCGATTGGAGCGGCACCGGCGCGTAGGCATAGACCGAGGCGACGTTCAGGATCCTGCCGTCCCGTCGCCGGAGCATCCCACCCAGGCAGGCCTTGGTGAGGATCAGCATGGCGTGGATCTGCAGATGAATGAGCGCGAGTTCACGCTCCAGGTCCGTCTCCGCGAAGCGACCGTGGATGCCGTAGCCGGCGTTGTTGACCACCACGCTGACGGGGAGGTTCTCGCGCTCCAGGGTGGCCCTGATCGCCTGAACCGTGGCCGGGGTGGACAGGTCCTGGGCGAAGACCTTTGCCCTGGTGTGATGGGCGCGGTTGAGTTCCTGGGCAAGCTGTGTGAGGTGTTCTGCATCCCGCCCCAGGAGGATCAGATCGTACCCCCGGTCTGCCAACTCGCGCGCCAGCGCCATCCCGATGCCGGAAGAGGCGCCCGTGACGAGGGCCCACTGGCGTGGGCGGGATGCCCCGTTCACGTCGCCCGGCGGCCGAGGAGCGGTGACCATGATCTCTGCAGGGGGCGAGGGCGACCTGACGGCACCGGCTACCTGTCGGGCCCGCCCGGTGCCGCATGCACGCGCGGGGTGGATGCCCGCAACGCCTCGACGGCGCCCAGCACGCGCTCGACGACGTGGCGGTAGCGTTCGTAGGCCGTCGCCTCGTCCCCGCCATCCGGAGAACCCGGCAGGATCGGTGCCCCGAAGGCGACGCGAATCGGGTGCCGACGCGGCACGGCTCTCCCCTTGGGCAGGGCCTGGTAGGTCCCCCGGATGGCCGTGGGAACGATCGGGAGACCCAGCTCCACCGCCAGGACGCCGACCCCCGCCTTGAACGGCAGGAGCTCCCCGGTGCGGGACCGCGTCCCCTCGGGGAAGATCAAGAGCGACCGGCCCTGCCCGATGGCCTCGCGGCACAGGCGCAGCCCTTCCAGAAAATCTCCCTCACGGTCAAACGGGATGATGTGTAAGGCCTGTGGGAGGACCAGGCGCTTCCATATCCGATTGAAGAAGTAGTCCCGGGCGCCGACCAGGGAGACTTCCCACGCCCGATCCCCCAGGGCCGCCAGGACGGCGAAGGCGTCCAGGTGGCTGGCGTGATTGGCCGCCAGCAGGAAGGGGCCTTTGGCGGGGAGATGCTCCAAGCCTTCCGAGGCGATCCCGCAGTACCCGGCCAGGAACCCCCGGGCCGCTCGCACCGTCGTCCGGAACACCCTGGGGCGGGGCATGCGCTGCAAGGGTCGCCGTTCCGCGGCGGGCTGCGCCAGGAGACGCTGCCAGGAGACCCCGCCCCGGCCTTCCCAGCCCCGCTGGCGGCGCGCGAGGTCCAGCACGTCGGCCACCGTGGTGGCACGCGTGATCCGATGCTCCGGCAACGGGCGCGCCCGCTGGGCATCCAGAAAGGCCAGGATCTCCACCCGCATCAGCGAATCGATCCCCAGGTCCCGTTCCAGATGGGCATCGGGTGAGACGCGGCTCACCGGGATGCCGGCCAGACGGGCAATGAGCGACAGCACGGCCTGCTCCTGCGGGCTGGCGCCCCCGGCCGTTCCAGTCGCATGGCCCGTGGATGCGGCGCCGTCCCGCGCCAGCACTTCCGCCTCCACGAGGCGGCGCACGACCCCCCGTTTCACCTTCAGGGTCGTGGTCTTGGGCAGCTCCCCCGAGAGGAAGTGCACCCGCTGGATGCGACGGTGGGTGGGCACCGCTTTGGCACGGGCATCGATCGCCTGCAGGATGTCTGCCTGGCTTGCGCCCGCGGCGCCGTCCGGGACGACGACCAGATGCACCCCCTCGCCGGACCCCGTAGTGGAGGGCATCCCCACGACGCAGGATTCCAGGACGCCCGGCAGATCCTTGTACGACTCTTCCACCTCCTCAGGGCTGATCGTCTTGCCGGCGGGGGTGACGATGATGTCCTTGAGGCGACCCGTGATGTAGAGGAAGCCATCGGCGTCCAGCCGTCCGAGATCTCCGGTGTGAAACCAGCCGTCCCGGAGGGTCGAGGCCGTGAGCTCCGGCTGCCCAAGGTAGCCCCGCATGACGTTGGGTCCTCTCACCACGATCTCCCCCACGCCGTCCCCGTCCGCGCCGACGATTTGGAGGTCCACGCCGGGGAGGGGCAGACCCACCGACCCCCGCCGGGTCCGGTCCGGAGGATTGACGGTCAGGACCGGCGCCGTCTCGGTGAGACCGTAGCCTTCGCACAAGACGAAGCCCATGCTGCGGAATCGGTCGTACAGCAGGGCGTCCAGGGGGGCGCCGCCGCTGATCAGCACCCGGACCCGGCCCCCCAGGGCGCGGTGGACGCGCCGGAAGAGGGCCCGCCGTACGCGCGTCCCCGTGCGGGCGGCCAGGCGGGTGAGCACGCGGGCGGCCCCCTGGGCGATGGGGCCCGCGGCCGCGATCCGCGCCTCGATCCCCTGGGCGAGGAGCTGATACAGGCGAGGCACCCCCAGCAATACCGTGATGGCGCGCTCCTGCATCGCGGCGGAGATCTGGGGCGAGCCCAAACTGAGCAGGTAGGTGGTTCGAGCCCCGATCCAGAGCGGCGTCAGGAGCCCGCACGTGAACTCGAAGACATGGTGGAGCGGGAGCACCGAGAGGAACCGATCCTCCGGAGACGCCTCCAGGAATTCCGCCACCGCCCGGACGTTTGCCACGAAGTTGCCGTGGCTGAGCATCACGCCTTTGGGCGCGATCGTCGTCCCGGAGGTGAAGAGGATGGAGGCGAGATCCTGGGGGCCGGGGATCCGCCCGTGCCCGCGGGCCCTCGCGGGAGGCTCGAACCCGGGGAACGGCCTCCCGAACCGCGCGAGGTCCAGGATGGAGAGGCTGCCCCCCGGTCCGGTCAGGCGGTGGAGCAGGGTGCCGGACGACTCACGAAGCTGGCGCTCCGTGCAGAGCAGGGCCTTGGTGTCCGTTCGACGGAGGAGATCCTCGAGTTCGGATTCCGGAAGCTTCGGGTCGAGGGGGACGACCACCATCCCCTGGCTGACGGCCCCCAGGTATCCAATCCCCCACTCGGGCCGGTTCTCCGCCAGAAGGCCCACGCGGTCGCCGGCGCTGATTCCTTGGGCCAGCAGGCGCTCACCCATCAGCGCGGCCAGCCGCGCGACCTCCTCGAAGGAATACTGGATGTATCGGTCGCCCTGCTTGATCTCCAGCGCCGTGGCCCCCGCGTGCCGGATCGACGCGCGGAGCAGAAGGTCCCTGAGGGTGCGGACTTCCTCCACCGGCGACAGGGGCGTGACCGCCGGGGCCTCCCGCAGCATCTCGGTCTTGGCCCTCCCCGCCCCGGGGACATCCTCGATTCGCAGGACGAAGTGTTTCAGCCCGGGGATGTGCACGTCCTGGAAATAGTCCCGCCAGGCAATCTCCTTGGGATTGCAGGGGACGAGAGCCCGGTCCTCGGGCGCCAGCGCGATCCCGAGGGCCCGGCACCGGCTCGTGTCGAACGTGCACCCGAGATGCGTGTAGGGGGAGTACAGCTCGGCCAGGGTGAGGAGCTGCTCCACCGCAGCGATGCGGCCAGAGATGGCCGACTGGAACCTCTCCCGCAGCGGGGCCAGGATGGGTGCCGCCAGGGCCTTCCGCAGCGCCTGGAGCGGTACCAGCCGCCGCGAACGGTAGCGGCGCTCGAACGCCCGGCGAGAGGGGAACCGCCAGGGCGCCACGCGCACCAGGCCACCGTCTTTCTGGCGGAGCGGGTGGCGGCTGAAGTAATCGTGGATGGTGATTCCCAGTTCCTCCACCCGCAGGGGAGCGACATCCCCCGTGGCCACGTGATAGACGCTGAGCCCGCCCTCTCGAAGGAGGGCGGCCGAGGCGGCCACGGTCGCATTGACGACCAGATCGACCGGAACGAAATCAATGCCCACGGTGGGATCGGCGGGGAAGTCTCGCAGCTGGCCACGGGCATAGGCCACGATCATGGGGTCCGCCATGCGCAGGCCATCCAGCCAGCCGGGCAGCGGCTCCTCCAGGGCGCTCTCGATGATGGAGGGGCGGAGGAGGCACAGGGGGACGCCTCCCCGATCGCGGACCAGGAGCTGTTCGCCCAGCCCCTTGGTCATGGTGTACACGTCGTTCCATCCCAGCGCCCGGGCGCGCACCAGCCCCTCCTCCACCAGGGCCCGGCGCGTGGCCTCCCCGTCCCCCGCCCGGGTCACCATCAGGCAGGCCCGGCGAAGCTCCCCGATCAGGTCATCCAGGTTGCGGGGGGCTTCGCCTGACCGCCGGCCGGCCGGGGTCGTCCCCACCACCGGGGGGACCTCCGGCACCAACCCGACGTGGTCGCCGCAAACGTAGGCGGTCGAGACCTGCACCAGGGGGATGTTTCCGCCCGCGCGGGCCAGCGCCAGCAGCCGCGAAGGGCCAAAGGTGTTCAGGTCCAACGCGTGGTCGAGACGCTCGTCGAAGGCCACGCTGGCCGCACAGTTGATGATGAGGTCGAGCTCGCTGGCCAACCGGTCGAAGAGTGCGGGGTCCCACCCCAACCCGTCCCGGGCGAGGTCCCCGGGGAGCGCGGACACCTTCGCGGCGACCCACGGGGCGAAGGAGTCGCGGTACCGCTGCCGCAACGGGAGGCAGGCGCTGGAGTCCAAGACCTCGCGCAGGAGGCGGTCCTGCGCCCCGGCCAGGGGATCGCGGGCAGTGGGCTCGGGCCGGATCAGGACGTAGAGGCGCCGAACTTCCGGGAAGTCCCTCAGCAGCTTGACCAGGAGGGCCTTCGCCAGGAAGCCGGTCACCCCGGTAAGCAGAAGCGTCTTGCCCGTCAGTGCGTCGCGGATTCGACTCAAGGGTTCGTCAATCCCTTCGGAAAGAAGGGGACCGGGGCCTGGGACGCGAGGGATGCCATCCGCAGGAGCCGACCATCGGCCCGCTCCCCTGACGGCGGAAAAAGATAGCACGGGGTCAGGTCAAAAACCATACTTTTCGTGTTGGATCCCACCATGCTGGCGACACCCGGAAACGGAAGGTACGCAGACCCTGGGAGACGGCCACAGGTGCTACCCCAAGGATCCTAGCAGGGTGCTCAAAAACTCTCTTTTGCCCAGGCTGCTCAAAAAGGTCTAGATGCAAGGCGGCGCGCGAGGCGAGGTGCGAGGCGTACATGGTCCGTACGTCGCAGCGCCGCGCGAGCGCGCCAACGCCGCAGATGGGCCTTTTTCAGCAGCCTGCTAATGCCGCTCCAGGAGGAAGCGCGCCAGGGCCAGGGCGGCGGTCCAGCCGAGGGTGGTGAACCGGATGCCGTGGCCGATCGGGCCACCGGGAGTCCGCCTCTCCGGCGGAGCCACCCACACGACCGTTGCCCCCACCGCGACCGGCCAGGCGGGGGTGTGCAGGGTGAGGTCCAGCGCCGTGCCCGGGGGCACGACCTGGCCCAGGCGAAGCAACAGCCCGCCGCGACTGATGTCTCGTGTCTGTCCCTGGAGCTGTAGCCTGGCCCGGCCCTGGCTGCGACAGGTGACGGTGACCTCGAAAGGCAGGCGGACCTTGGTGGGACGTATCAATCCCTTGGAGAGGAAGAGCCCCTGCAGGTCCCGGCGCTGGTCGGGGTCGAAGCGCGTGAAGGTCACGCCGTGGAGGATCCCTCCCTCCGCCTGCGGGGATTGACCGCACCAGGCCATCGCCGTCTCCACATCGATGACCCTGCAATCCGTCTGGACGCAGAGCAGGAGGGGCATGGGAGATTGAAGGCGCTCGGCCAGCTCCACGCAGGCCCCCTGTTCGCTCAGGTTGCGGGTCCAGCCTATCCCGCCCCTCTCTGCCCTGAGGGCTCTTGGGGTGAGGACGAGCGGAAGCTGGATCGGATACCGGCGGCCATGCCGTCGCTCCGGCCTGTCATCCATCTGTCTGCCTTTGAGCCCTCGTCGGTGCTCCAACTGGCATCCGAGCCAGCAGTATTCTCCTGGCACCGGCAGCTTGTCAAGCAGGGTTCTTGCGCGATCCACCGATCGCGGGGCTGCAGGGTCCGTCACGTGGGCATGCGGGACGAATCCGTGGCGAACGATCTCCCTTGCGTTGAGTCCGGGCCGGCCGGTTCCGAGCGCCGGGGGTCAATTGGTCGACTTGTCGGGCGACCGATCGGCGCGAACGGGAGGTTGCTTGAAAAGTTCGGCGTGGTCTGATAAGGACCCATGCAGGGGCACGGCTTCGAGTCTGGTCCTGGCCACCGAGTCAGGTGAACCTGGAGGGGCCGGCTGTGGGACGGTTCCCGGCCACCAGAAATTGAGAGCCTGGCGGGAAGGCGTGCCAGAATCTCGGACACATTCGGTTGCCCGGTGCTTCCAGGGACATGAGAAGGTTGGACGCGCGTGGGGCTAACCCCTTGGAACTGTTGGATGCTGACCGGGCAATCCCTGAGTCGGGCGCCTGGGAGTCCGGGGAACGAATTTTGCTTCTCTATGCCGTCGCCTTCTGTAGTTAGGGCCTTGGCTGAGGACGCGCCCACCGGACGGAGACCCCACGCGGTTCGCCTTCCCCGCAGGAGCCAACGTGGTCGCTGGCCAGATGCCTTCTGTCCTGAAGCGTCGATCCGAGCGAGATCCCCGCTCGGCGTCGGAGCAGGGATGCTCCCCTGTGTTCTCGGCCCCGGCTGAGAGAACGGTGTGATGGAGAAACGCTTGCAAGCGTGGCTGCCCGAGGATCACCCGGCCTACGTTCTCTCCGAGATCGTGGACGAACTCGATCTCTCATCCGTCACCGGTGCCAATGACGACGGCAGCCGGGCCGGCCTGCCCACTGATCCCCGGATGTTGGTGAAGCTTCTGCTGTACGCCTATGCCCTCGGGATCTTCTCCTCTCGTGAAATCGCCCGGCAGTGTGTGGAGAACATCGCCTTTCAGGTCCTGATGGCGAGCACCCCCCCGGGCTTTCGAGCCCTCAGTGAATTCCGGCAGCGGCATCTGTCGGCCCTCCCCACGGTCTTCTTCCAGATTCTGCGGTGTTGCCGGCACATCGGCCTGGAGAAGCTGGGGTCCCTCCCTTTGAAGGAGACGTCGACCCCGTCCCGCCCGTCGAAGCCCAAGAGCAAGGGGTCTCGCCGGAAGCCCGGCGACGCGAGCGGCCTTGAGGCACAGATCAAGGAGCTCCTGGCCCGGGCGGAGGAGACGGACGCCGCCGAGGATTTGCGGTACGGCCAAGCCCAGCGAGGAGACGAGGTCCCCACGGCGCTCACGGGCCGGGAGAGTAGGCTGCAGGCCATCCGCACCGCCCTGGCTGCCCCGCAAGACGAGATCCCAGGGGTGGCGCCCAGGCCGGTGGCGCAATCTGCCCGATCCCGCAAGGCGGCGCGCCCGCACGTCGCGCCGATCAGCGCAGGGTCCACGAACGGCCAGGAAGACGTCGCCGACAAAAAGACCACCGTCGGGGAGGAGCGCCGCGAAGCCGGCATACCGGTCGATTCGGCGCAACCCGCGGCCCGGACCAGTGAGCCAACCGCGCCTGAGGCGGCCAGCATCGCCCAGTCCCCCCGGGCGTCCGATGTCCTGAGGCCGGCCGAGGCTTCGGTCGTGGACAACGGCCAGCCCCTGGAAGCTGCCCTGGCGGAGATGGATTCGGAGAGCCAACCCCCCGCAAGCACGGCCGAGTCCGACGAAATCGTCCAGGTGCCGGTAGAGGTGCACCCAGACGCACGCAAGGCCTCTCCCAGCAACGGACGGGATGCACCGGGGATCAGTGAGGCATCGCCGCCTCATGCCAGCCGCTCACTGCTGAGAGAAACGTTGCCACCCCCCGTCACCCGCGTGCTGCGGGACCGGGCAGCCCGGGTGCGCATGCCGGAACACGCCACGGTCTTGCTCCAGCTCCGTGAAACCAAGCTCATCGACCTCAGCGTCTCGGGCGCCCTCATCGAGCACTCCATTCCCGTCCGGATCGGCAGCCTGTACCGCATTTCCATCCCGGTCGAGGGGCACCAGATCCAA
>Ga0209108_10002101_pt1 | contig 11499 bp, 10 predicted proteins | sample Rifsed10ft1_FD_184003 | JGI IMG/M metagenome (GOLD analysis project Ga0209108, IMG submission 184003) | Soil microbial communities from Rifle, Colorado, USA - sediment 10ft 1 (version 2) | ecosystem: Environmental > Terrestrial > Deep subsurface > Rock core/Sediment | place: Rifle, Colorado...
GACGAGCTGGCCGAAACCGGTGATCGGGAGCGGATGGTGGCCGAGGCGGCGGATCTTCTCTATTTCTTGTTGGTGAAGACGGCAGCTGCCGGTGTCGGCCTGGACGAGATCGAGATCGAGCTCGATCGCCGGGAAAAACGGGTGACCCGGCGTCCGATGACGGCCAAGGAGATTCGATGAGACACCTCCGCCGTGCCGACCCGGGGACTGTCCCCATCGTCCGTCGACCGGTTGAGTTGGGCACGCTTCGGGAAGCAGCCGTCATCGTGGAGGATGTCCGGCTTGGCGGTGAATCGGCTCTGCGCCAGCACGCCCAACGACTCGGGGACCTGGAACCCGGGGACGAGATCGTCCTCGACCGCAGCCGGATCGAGCAGACGCTGGAATCCCTTCCCGGCGACACACGGGGTGTCCTGGAACGGGTGGCCGGTCGGATCCGGTCATTCGCCCAAGCCCAGCGCCAGTCCCTGATGGACGTCGACATCGAGGTCAGCGGGGGACGCGCCGGTCATCGGTGGATCCCGGTGTCGTCTGCAGGGGCCTATGCCCCCGGGGGCCGCTATCCGCTCCCTTCCTCGGTGCTGATGACGGTGATCCCGGCCCGGGTGGCCGGTGTCGAGTCGGTTTGGGTGGCTTCGCCCCGGCCGACACCTGTCACCCTGGCTGCGGCCGCAATTGCCGGCGCAGACGGGCTGCTGGCCGTGGGTGGGGCCCAGGCAATTGCCGCACTTGCCTTCGGGACCCTGACTCCTGCCTGTGACCTGGTGGTCGGCCCGGGCAATCGTTGGGTGACTGCGGCCAAAAAGTACCTCTACGGCGAGATCGGGATCGACGGTCTGGCCGGGCCCAGCGAGGTTCTCGTCATCGCCGACGAGACAGCCGATCCCGAGTTGGTGAGCGCCGATCTGCTCGCCCAAGCCGAGCACGACGTTGACGCGGTGCCGATGCTGATCACCACCAGCGAGGCCCTGTCCGGGGAGGTCGATCAGGCCATCGGACGCCAGCTGGAGGATCTCCCCACCTCTGAGACCGCATCACGAGCGCTGGAAAACGGGTTCTGCCTGATAGTGGGGTCGCTGGAGGAGGCGGTTTCGATGTCAGACCGGATCGCTCCCGAGCACCTAGCGCTGCACGTCGACGACCCCTCGCAACTCGTCGATGAGCTCCACTCATACGGCTCGTTGTTCGTCGGAAGTGGCACCGCCGAGGCTTTCGCCGACTACGGGGTTGGGCCCAATCACGTCCTGCCCACCGGAGGCGGTGCCCGCTACCAATCAGGCCTATCCGTCCTCACCTTTCTGAGGTCCCCGACCTGGATGGCGCTCGATGACGCGGGGCCTCTCGTCGATGACACGATGCTGTTGGCCCGTCTCGAAGGTCTCGAGGCCCACGCCCGGGCGGCTCAGATCAGACGGCCGTCCTGACTACGCGCCGGCTCACCCGGTCTTGGCCTGCCACCCCTGAAGCAGCGCATCGACCAGCTTCTCCTCCCAACGTTCGTCGACGCCCCGCAGCGGCTGCATGATCTTCAGGAGAATCGCGGGCCCGCTGATCATGTCTACCGCCAATTGCACGTCGAGATCAGGCCGCAAGCTGCCGATCTCCGTGGCACGGCGGATCACCTCGCCGATAAGGGCGCGCCGGGGAAGGATCACGGCATTGGCGTAGTGCCGTCCCACGTCAGTGCCAGAAGCCACCTCGCCGACGAGCCAGGGGAAGATGCTCCCGCCTCTCGCATCGTTCATGAAGGCACGCAGCCGTGCGAGCAGGGTGATCAGATCGGTCCGGATGTCGTCGGTCACGGGCACTTCTACCGATGCGACCAAGCTGGCGATGGCGTCGATCACCATTTCTTCCTTGGAGCTCCAACGTCGGTAGATCGTGGCCTTGCCCACCCCGGCGCGGGCGGCCACCGCGTCCATGCTCATGGCTCCGAGCCCGACCTCGTTGAGCACCTCCAGAACGGCTTGGACGATGGCGGCGTCGACGGAGGCGTCGCGGGGCCGTCCCAGCTTCCGCTCAGCGGGCGTCATCGACCCGAAGACTCCCCGCCCCGGCACTCTCCAGTGGTCGGGCGGGCAGGAACACACCGGTGACCACTGCCCCGAGCAGGGCGACTCCGGCCGCAACCCACACTGCGATCCCCATCCCGTCGATGAAGGCGGCGCCGGCTGCTTCCAAGAGCGGCACACCGGCGGCGCCGATCTGAGTAGCGACTGCCGCAGCTCCTCCGACCGAATCTCCGGCTACGGCCGCGGCCTCGGCCGGGAGATTGGTCACGACCGGGGCCATGGAAGTCGAGTAGGACGAGGCGAGGACACTGCCCAGGATGGCGACACCGAGAGCACCACCGATCTGACGGGTGGTGTCGTTCATCGCCGAGCCCACCCCGGCCTTGGCCAGAGGAAGGGAGCCCATGATCGACTCGGTGGCCGGGGCCATCGCAGTCCCCATCCCGGCGCCGAGGATCGCCAGTGCGACAGCCACCCTTCCGTAACCGGTGTCAACTGTGATCGTTGCCAGAATCGACATCGCGGTCGCGACTATGACCAGCCCGGTGGTCACCACTCTCTTGGTGCCGAACCGCTCGGCGAACCGGGCCGAGAGCGGCGCGGCCACGATCATGGTGGCCACCGGCATCACCCGGAAGCCGGCCTGCAACGGAGTGAACCCAAGGACGAACTGGAGGTACTGGGTGTTCAGGAACACGGTCCCGAACATGGCAAAGAACACCATGGTGATGGCGACACTCGCCGCGCTGAACCTCGGGTTCTCGAAGAAGCTGAGCCGGAGCATGGGATGTGGGGTCTTGGTCTCCCACCGGAGAAACGCAGCGATCAGCACGGCGGCGAGGCCAAAAGCGATCAGGACCTGTGGATCGGTCCACCCCCGGGCCGGGGCCTCGATGATGGCGTAGACCAGGGTGACCAGACCCGCGATCGACAGCACCGCCCCCAGCGGGTCGAGTGGGGTGGCGTCGGGATCCTTCGATTCGGGCACCAGCACCGCCCCGGCTCCGATGGCAGCGATCACCACCAAGACATTGATCAGGAAGATGGAGCCCCACCAGAAGTTCTCGAGCAGCCAGCCCCCGAGCACCGGGCCCAGGATGATCCCGAGACCCGCCACCGCGGCCCAGGCGGCGATGGCGCGGCCCCGCTCCGGGCCCTCGAAGACGTTGGTGATGATGGAAAGGGTGGCGGGCATGATCAACGCCCCGCCGATCCCCATCACCGCCCGGGCAGCGATCAGGGCGTTGGCGGAATCGGCAAACGCCGCCGCGATCGAGCTCAGACCGAACAACACCAAACCGACGTTGAGCGCCAACTTGCGACCGAAACGGTCACCGAGCGATCCCATGGTCAGCAACAGGCCGGCGAACACCAGGACGTAGGCATCGACCATCCATTGCAGCTGGCTTGCCGTAGCACCCAATTCCCGTACCAGCGTGGGGAGGGCAACATTGAGGATGGTGTTGTCCAACCCGATGATCACGAGGCTGAGGGAGAGCACGCCAAGGGTGGCCCAGCGTCTCCGATAGATGGTGGCCGCGTCCATTCTTGCTCCTTCGACTTACGAAACTGGACGGTATCGTAATCGTCAGGCAGAGTTGAGCAATCTCCGCTCCTCGAGAAGGCGTCGCTCCGCCTGATTGCTCACCAGGGCCAGGGCGGCTCGGTAGGCCGTATCGGCGGCTTCGACCTGACCGTTGCGACGGAGCAGCTCGGCCCGGGTGGCATGAAACAGGTGATAGCCGTCGAGGTCGAGGCCTTCCAACGCGTCAAGGGCCGCAGTCACCCCGTCGACCTCCGCCACCGCCACCGCCCGGTTGAGGGCGACGACCGGGGTGGGGGCCATCGCCACCAGCTGGTCGTAGAGCCGGAGGATCTGGCTCCAATCGGTTCCTTGGGCAGTGGGAGAATCGCTGTGCACCGCCGCGATAGCGGCCTGGATCTGGAATGGACCGGGATGATTCCTCCGCAGGCAAGCTCGGACCAGCGATTGCCCCTCCTCGATGAGCTCTCGGTCCCACAGTGACCGATCCTGATCTCCAAGGAGGACGATCGAGCCTTCGGCGGTGGTTCGGGCCGCCCGACGCGACTCGGTGAGCAGGAGCAGGGCGAGCAGACCGACGGCTTCTGGCTCGTCGGGCATCAAATTCGTCAACAGACGGGCGAGTCGGATCCCCTCGGCGCAAAGATCGGGTCGAATCAGCTCGTCGCCGCTCGAGGCGGCGTAACCCTCGTTGTAGATCAGGTAGATCACGGTCAGCACCGCCCCGAGGCGTTCCGGAAGGTCAGCATCCCGAGGCACTCGATATGGGATGTTGGCGGCCTTGATCTTCCGCTTGGCCCTCACCAGCCGTTGGGCCATGGTCGGCTCCGGAACCAGAAAGGCTCGTGCGATCTCGGGGGTTTGGAGCCCACCCAGCAACCGCAGGGTCAGGGCAACTTGAGCGGGAGCCTCCAACGCCGGGTGACAACAGGTGAAGACGAGCCGGAGACGATCGTCGCTCAACGGGCCCTCGATCGGATCCGATTCCGATTCAGCATGGAGCAAAAGTGCTTGGGCATGACGGTCCTCTCTCGTCGACTCACGTCGCAGACGATCGATGGCCCGATTCCGAGCCGTGGTGACGATCCACCCCCCCGGGTTGGGAGGCAGACCCGTCTTCGGCCATCTCTCGGTCGCCACCACGAACGCCTCCTGAACCGCCTCTTCGGCGACATCGATGTCACGAAAGAGGCGGATCAGGGTGGCGACTGCTTTGCCGGATTCCTCCCGGAAGATCCGGTCGATGAGGGAGCCTTCGAAGCCGGGCGTGGTCACCTCAGGCTTCGGGCTCGTCCTGGAACGGACGCACCTCGATGGGGCCCCGACAGGCAACGGTTGCCTTGCGAGCCCATTCCAAAGCGGCGTCGAGATCCGGGGCTTGGATGATCCAGAAGCCGCCGATCTGCTCCTTGGTCTCCGCGTACGGCCCGTCGGTGATCATCGTCTCGCTGCCTTGGGCGCTGACGACGGTGGCGGTCTCGGCGGGGTGAAGACCTCCACCGAATACCCAGGCACCGGCCGCCTTGAGCTCGGCGTTGACTGCGTCGACATCGGCGTAGATCTGCTCGATCTCCTCGGCGACGAGTTCTTCGGCTCCTGCGGTGTCGTACACCGAGAGCAGGTACTGAGTCATCATGATCTCCTCTCTATGGGGAGGCACCTTGCCTCTCCCTTCATACCCACTACGAACGCGGCCAGCCCAAATCGACAGCTGGGACTGGATTCTTGCCGACCGCTACATGTTGCGCCGGTACTGGCCACCGACGTCGTAAAGGGCCCGGCTCATCTGGCCCAGAGAGGCCACCTTCGCCGTCTCCATCAGCTGGGCAAAGATGTTCCCACCGGAGACCGCCATTTGCTGCAACGCCCCCAGAGCCGCCGGCCCGACCTCCGCATTCCGGTCTTGGAAGGCGCTCACATTGGCGATCTGGCGGTTCTTGTCTTCGTCGGTGGAGCGGATCAGCTCCTCGGGGACCACGAACGGCGACCCCGCTTTGGAGATGAAGGTGTTGACCCCGACGATCGGATACAGGCCGGACTCCTTCTGCTGCTCGTAATAGAGCGACTCCTCCTGGATCTTGGTCCGCTGATACTGGCGCTCCATGGCGCCGAGCACTCCCCCACGGCTGTTGAGACGCTCGAACTCGAGAAGCACCGCCTCCTCCACGAGGTCGGTCAACTCCTCGATGATGAAGCTCCCCTGAAGCGGGTTCTCGTTCTTGGTCAGGCCCAGCTCCCGGTTGATGATGAGTTGGATGGCGACGGCTCGCCGCACCGACTCCTCGGTGGGGGTGGTGATCGCCTCGTCGTAGGCATTGGTGTGGAGGCTGTTGGTGTTGTCGAAGATGGCATAGAGGGCCTGGAGCGTGGTCCGGATGTCGTTGAAGCTGATCTCCTGGGCGTGCAACGACCGGCCCGAGGTCTGCACGTGGTATTTCAGCTTCTGAGAGCGATCGTTCCCGCCATAACAGTGCTTGATCGCCTTGGCCCAGATGCGACGGGCCACCCGGCCGATCACCGCGTACTCGGCGTCGATCCCGTTGGAGAAGAAGAAGGAGAGGTTGGGGGCGAAGTCGTCGATGTCCATGCCCCGGGCCAGGTAATTCTCGATGTAGGTGAAACCGTTGGCCAGGGTGAAGGCGAGCTGAGTGATCGGGTTGGCGCCCGCCTCGGCCATGTGATAACCGCTGATCGACACCGAGTAGAAGCTGTCCACGTCGTTGTCCACGAAGTACTGCTGGATATCGCCCATCATCCGCAGCGCAAACTCGGTGGAGAAGATGCAGGTGTTCTGGGCTTGATCCTCCTTGAGGATGTCGGCCTGGACCGTCCCCCGGACCCGGTGGATCGTCTCCTGCTTGATTCGCTCGTAGACCTCGGCGGGAAGCACCTGATCGCCGGTGACCCCGAGCAGACGGAGCCCCAGCCCGTCGTTGCCAGGTGGCAGCGGCCCCGAATACACGGGGCGGGGGCGGTCGTGGTAGAGCTCGGTGATCCTGGCTTCGACGTCGTCCCAGAGGTCGTGCTCGGTGATGTGGCGCTCACATGCCTGGTCGATCGCAGCGTTCATGAAGAAGGCGAGGATCATCGGGGCCGGGCCGTTGATCGTCATCGACACCGAAGTTGCCGGGTCGGAGAGGTCGAAGCCGGAATAGAGCTTCTTGGCGTCGTCCAAGGTGGCGATCGATACCCCGGAGTTGCCCACCTTGCCATAGACGTCTGGTCTTTCGTGGGGATCCTCTCCATACAGCGTGACCGAGTCAAAGGCAGTCGACAGACGCTTCGCCGTGGTATCCGCAGCCAGGTAGTGGAAACGCCGATTGGTCTGTTCGGGCGGCCCCTCGCCGGCGAACATTCGGGCGGGGTCCTCTTCGCCCCGCTTGAAGGGGAAGACACCCGCGGTGTAGGGAAACTCACCGGGGACGTTCTCCTGGAGCAGCCATTGCAGACGATCGCCCCAGGATCGATAACGGGGCAGGGCAACCCGGGGCACCCGGGTGTGACTCAGTGTCTCCTGATGCAACGGCACCCTGATCTCGTTGCCTCGCACGTGATAGATGAACTGCTCCCCTCCGTACTCGGCAAGCATCCCTTCCCAGTGCTCCAGGGCCCGTCGGTTCTCGGGGTCGAGCTTCTCGACGACGACGGCGCTCACCTGTTCGACGTCGAGGCCGGACTCCGCCGCACCACGCAGCTGGTAGAGCCTCTCCGCCACCCCCGATTGCTCGTCGACCCAGAAGTCGTACTCGCGAACCCTGGCGACGACCTCAGCCAGGTAACGGGTCCGCTCGGGGGGGACCACGTGTCGCTTGGCGGTGTCGCTGGTCGGCAGATCGATCGTGGACTCCAGCCCAAATCCCTTCTCCCCCAGAGCGCCAACCAACGCCTTGTAGAGCCGATTGGTGCCCGGGTCGTTGAAGTCGGAGGCAACCGTGAGGTGGATCGGCAGCGAGGAATCGTCGGCATTGAACTCGAGGTGGTTTCGCTTGTACTGCTTGCGCACGTCGCGCAGGGCGTCGAGCGCCCCTTCCTTGTCCGCCTTGTTGATCGCAACCATGTCGGCGAAGTCGAGCATGTCGATCTTCTCGAGTTGGGTGGCGGCCCCATACTCCGGTGTCATCACGTACATCGAAAGGTCGGAGAAGTCGACGATCTCGGTGTCCGACTGCCCGATCCCCGAGGTCTCCAGGATCACCAGATCGAAACCGGCAGCCTTCACCACGTCCAGCGCTTGGCGAACATGGGGTGACAGCGAGAGGTTCGGCTGGCGGGTGGCCAGCGAGCGCATGTAGGCACGGGGATGCGGGAGCGAGTTCATCCGGATCCGGTCCCCGAGCAGGGCGCCTCCGGAGCGCCGCTTCGAGGGGTCGACCGAGATCACCGCGAGCCTCAGGTCCTCGAAGTCGAGCAGGAGCCGTCGCACCATCTCATCGACCAAGCTCGACTTCCCGGAACCACCGGTGCCTGTGATTCCGACCACCAGGCCGTTGGCGGCGGCCTTGGGCTCGATTTGCTCGAAGACATCGGCGTACTTGTCGCCATAGTTCTCCGCGGCGGAGATCAGCCCGGCCACCACCTTGGTGTTCTCCGTGGTGAGCGTGGAGAGATCGAACTCGTTTCCCAGCTCACCGGTGGCGAAGTCCGACCTGGCCATCATGTCGGCCACCATTCCCTGGAGACCGAGCTCCCGGCCGTCGTCCGGGGAGTAGATCCTGGTGATGCCGTATTCGGCCAACTCAGCGCCCTCGCCGGGGAGGATGGTCCCGCCACCGCCGCCAAAGAGCCGGATGTGACCGGCATCCCGCTCCACCAGCAGATCCCTGACATAGCGATAAAACTCCATATGGCCGCCCTGGTAGGAGGTCACCGCGATGGCATGGGCGTCCTCCTCGATGGCGGTCTCCACGATGTCGACACCGGTGCGGTTGTGCCCGAGATGGACCACTTCCGCCCCCGATGCCTGGAGAATGCGCCGAAAGATGTTGATCGAGGCGTCGTGCCCGTCGAACAGCGTGGTCGCGGTGACGAATCGGACCCTGTTGTTCATGCCCACTCGCGATGGGAGCCCGTCTGTCATGTTCTCTTTCAAGGACTAGTGCAAACTGTACCGGCGGATTCGGGCGTTCTTTCCCGTTTCAACATGAGGAAAAGCCCGCTAGATTGTGTCTTGGGATGGCTTATCACCTAGGGCGGCTACAAGGCTCCAGACTGGAGCCAACACACGTGACGATCGAGATCGACGATGCCCGATTTCGGATCACCACCGGGCGACGGCACATGGGGTCATGGCCGATGCGCGAGGTCAAGGTAGAGCGAACCTCGATCTACCGTTTCTCCTTCGACATCGAAGGGGACCATCTGGAGTTCTTCCCCGACGATCCCTCGGAGTTCTCGGACGCGGTGGGGGCCTTCATCGACCTGACCGACAGCAAACGTGGCCGTTTCGGTCTGAAAGCACGTATCCAGAACGCATCCGGCAGCTAGATCTCGCCGTCTGCCAACATCGACGTCATGGCTCGCCACCTGATCAAGCGCGGAGCGATTGCCGGAGCGGTCGTGATCGGCCTGGAGGCCGCTTATGCGGTCCTTCGCCCCACCCCCGTCCTCGAGGAATTCGATCCTTCCGCGTCCTTCGGTGACCCGACACTGCCGCAGATGCGGGTGGTGGTCCTTGGCGACTCCTCTGTGACGGCCCCGGGTGTCTCCGGACCCGAGGAGGTATGGGTGTCCCTGGTCAGCCAGCGTCTCGCGGTCGATCACCACGTCATACTCGAGTCAGTGGCAGTCGGGGGCTCATGTGCGCACGACCTCATCCAGCAGCAACTGGCCCCGGCCATCGAGTTCGATCCGGACCTGATCTTCGTGGCAGTGGGAGCCAATGACGTGCTCCGCGGGGTCTCGCGGAAGCGGTTCGAGAGGAATCTGGATCATCTGGTGCGGGACCTCGCGTCCACCGGGGCCACCATCATCCTCAGCGGGGTCGGTGACCTGGGGACGATCCCTCGTCTTCAGCCTCCGCTCCGTCACCTGTTCTCACATCGCTCCGCTGGGTTCGATCGTATTCATCGCAAGGTCGCCGCCCGACATGGCGCCCACGTCGTCGAACAGCGCGCCGACCGCCCCGAGGACTGGTACTCGGATCGATCCTTGTGGGCCGCGGACCTGTTCCATGTGAGCGCCGCGGGGCACCGTCGATGGGCCGACGCGGTGTGGGCCACTTTGGAGCGCCAGCTCACCGGTGTGAATGGACCGCGCTGAAGCCCTTTCGAGGCTCGAGCGCTCGCCGATCGCCCACCTGGCCACCACCCGACCCGACGGGGGGCCGCATCTGGTTCCAGTCACCTTCGCTCTCGACGCAGGCCGGATCGCCCACATGGTCGATGACAAACCAAAGTCCACGACCCGTCTCCAGCGTCTGGTGAACATCGCCGCCAACCCGAGAGCCAGTCTGCTTGTCGACCACTACAACGACGACTGGGCACGGTTGTGGTGGGTCCGCGTCGACGGCCCGGCGCAAGTGGTTGAGGGTGGATCAGAGTGGGAGGCCGCTCGCGCCGCCCTGTCCTCGAAATACCACCATTACCAGGACCGCCCACCGCAGGGACCGGCTGTGTTCATCACCATCGACAAGATCACTGGATGGGTTGGGTCAGGATGACACCGTCCTCGGTGGCCAACCAGTCCACCCGTTGGTCGTGGTCGACGACCGGGACCGTGTCGATGACCCGGCCGGCGACGGTGACGCCGATCGCCTCGCTGTCGGCGCGGCGACGGGCGAGCACCCGGTCGTAGTAGCCGCCACCCCGACCCAGCCGCCCGCCTGAATCGTCGAAGGCCAGACCGGGAACCAGGAACACATCGATCTCGTGCACTGGAACGATCCGACCCTGGTCCGATGGCTGGGTCATGCCCCATCGATGCGTTTCCCTGGTCACATCTCGATCCCGGAAGGTGATGGTCCTGTCACCCTCGATCCGGGGCAGCACCCATCGCCAACCCGGAAGCTGATCGAACAGCGCGCTGACATCGACCTCGTCGCTCATAGCCAGATAGGCAGCTGCGGTCCCGGGGAGCCGGGTGGAGAGCCACGAGAACAGCACAGCCACCACCTGGGACCCCACATCGCCGGGGACGGGCCCCGGCTGGCTGGAGCGACGCCGTGCTTCGTCCTTGTCCACGGGCTCAGGCTACGACCCGCTGGCTACGCTCGCCGCAATGCGCTGGGTGATCGACATCCCGAGGACGTTCGTCACCCTCCTCGCAGGAGTCGTCGCCACCCTGGTCGCGGTGCCCATCGTGATCATCACCGCCGCCATCAACGATGTCTCGCCGTTCATCGAACAGGTGATCCGGACCTGGAGTCGGGTATGGATGGTCTGTTCCGGCACCAAGCTCGAGGTCGAGGGTCAGGAGCACATCGATCCCGCCAGGTCGTATGTGGTCGTCGCCAACCATCTCTCCGCCCTCGACATCATGGCCTGTCTGCTCGCAGTGCGGCTCCCGATGCGATTCCTGGCCAAGACCGAGCTATTCAAGGTTCCGGTGTTTGCCCAAGGGATGCGGGCTGTGGGGGTTGTCGAGGTCGATCGCGCGGCGCGGGGGTCGATCCACGCCGATGTCAACCGGCAGGGAAAGGAGCTGATCGGGAAGGGGCGATCACTGATCATCTACGCCGAGGGAACCAGACCCCGCGATGGCGTCATGAAGCCCTTCAAGAAGGGAGCGTTCACGATGGCTCTCACCGGCCAGCTCCCGGTGTTGCCGGTGTCGATCCATGGCTCCTACGAGGCGTGGCCTCCTGGCCAGCCCTGGTTGCACGGTGGAGTGATCCGGGTGGTGATCGATCCGGCCATCGAAACCGCGGGGATGACCCAGGCAGACGGGAATGAGCTCAGGAACCAGGTCCGCGAGTTGATCGCGCGCAGGGTGACCGCGATGGGCGGG
>Ga0209108_10002102_pt1 | contig 11499 bp, 13 predicted proteins | sample Rifsed10ft1_FD_184003 | JGI IMG/M metagenome (GOLD analysis project Ga0209108, IMG submission 184003) | Soil microbial communities from Rifle, Colorado, USA - sediment 10ft 1 (version 2) | ecosystem: Environmental > Terrestrial > Deep subsurface > Rock core/Sediment | place: Rifle, Colorado...
GCTCATGAGCCATGGCAAGTTCAAGGAAGCTGCCGAGCGCTAGCGCGGTTCCGAAGGGAAAGACGGTCGCGGTAGCGCTTTCCGGCGGCGTGGATTCCGTGGTGCTCCTGCACCTGCTGAAGGACCGCAAAGGCGTAAGCGCGATCCACGCTCACCACGGCCTGAGCCGCCGACCATGCCGACGAGCATGGCGGCGATCTTACGGCGGCCGTAGCGCTCGCCCGCTCTCGCGATGCCGGACAGGATCTTTCGGATACGCAGGCGGCCGGTGTCGTCGAGCGGGCCGCGACGGTGGCAGTTGCCGCACGCCCCACACGGTTCGTGCACCGCCGGGTCGCCGAAATAGCGCAGGATTGTCGCCCTCAGACAGCCGGAGCTTTGCGCGTACGCGACCATCCGCCGAAGCTTTTTGTGTTCGAGCGCTTTTTGCCGGGCAATTTCATCTGGATCGCGTGGAACGGCCGGTTGGCCACCCCGATCGTCTCGGTCACGATCGATCAGGAACTCCCGGGTCTTGACGTCGGCATAGTTCCAGAGCAAGGTCGCGATTGCCTGCCGTCCGTCCCGGCCGGCGCGACCGATTTCCTGGTAGTACGCCTCCAGCGAACCGGGGGTATCGATGTGGATCACGGCTTCGATGTCGGGACGGTCGATCCCCATGCCAAACGCATTGGTAGCACACACCACGCGTAATGCGCCGGATACGAATCCATCCTGGACGCGCGTGCGCTCGGCATCCGTCAGACCCGCATGATAGGCGGCGGCGAGGACGCCAACCGCCCTCAGCGTCTCGGCGGCCGTTTCGGCATTCCGGCGGGTCGCCGCATATACCAGCGACCGCGTTTCGCCGACCAGCGGTGGCAGCAGCTGGTGCTTCTCGAATTCGCCGGCAACGGGACGCACGCATAGGGTGATATTGGGTCGGTCAAACCCGGCCACGATGAGGCGTGCATTCGTAAGACCCAGCAGGCCGACGATGTCGGCGCGTACTTCGGGGGTTGCGGTTGCGGTAAACGCCGCGATCGGCGGTCGGCCGGACTGTGCATCGCTCCGGCGACATTCCGATGCCGCGATCCGCAGGCGACGGTAATCGGGTCGAAAGTCGTGGCCCCACTCCGACACGCAGTGCGCCTCGTCAACGACAAACCGCGCAATCGGCAACTCGCGCAGCGTTCGGAGAAAGTGCTCGGAGGCGAACCGTTCGGGCGCGACATACAGGAGCCGGATCTCGCCACGGCATGCCGCGGCGAGGGCGTGCCGACGTGCGTCGCTCGTGACCATCGAGTGCAGCGCCGCCGCACGAATCCCACGGCGATTCAGTTCATCGACCTGGTCCTTCATTAACGAAATCAGCGGCGAGACGACCAACGTCGTGCCGGGGAGCAGGAGTGCGGGCAGTTGGAAGCACAGCGACTTGCCGGATCCCGTTGGCATCACGGCCAGCACATCTCGACCGTCCAGCACGGCCAGGACCAGATCCTCCTGGCCAGCCCGAAACGATGTATGGCCGAAATGACGATGAAGGGGAGCGAGGAAATCGACCATAGTGCCTTGCTGAAGCCGTCAGCGCACAAGCTGTCGAATTTGAGCTGCCTTCTTCGATCCGACACCACGAACCTGCATCAACGCTGCTTGGCTGGCGCCGATCACCTGCTGTATGGAACCGAACTGCAGCAGTAACCGATGTGCCAGTGCTGGACCGACTCCAGGGAGGCCCTGAAGCATGTACAGCTTCCGCGATGCGAGGCGTTTCGGCTTGCGATCGTAGCGCCGAAGAACCGCGCCACGGCTGGCGGCCTGGTGTGCAAGAGCGCGAAGAATGCGCAGGGAATCTTCGGGATCGCGCGCGTAAAGCACAGGAAGCCGCCACATCGCGGCCAGCGAAACCACGGCTCCTTGCAACGCGTGAGGATGCACGTTAGGCAAGCATGTCGGTGCCGGCCCCTCCAGCAGGACCACAGGGCGATGGGGACTTCGAGCAAGCGCTGCCGCTTGCGGAAAAAGACGTCCGTCTACAAGCGACGTCGCAAAGTCGGCATATGTCTTCCGTTCGACGAGCACACCACCACCAATGAAGTAATCGCCGACCGTGAGGCGCTCCAAGCGGACCTCGAAGTCGCCACACTTCCGAGCAAGCTCGAACAACGCGGCCTTCCGCTCGGAATAGTCGACGCGAAGCTCGTGGCCGGACGCCAGCTGTTCCGTCGCCGCTGTTGCTGAGCATACAGGAGACGCAACGTCGTCTGTCGGGAGCGGGGCGACAGCGGGTGTCTCTGGAGGGAAAGCCAAAGGTCCACGGCCAGGTCACACAATCAACGGGAATCTTCTATCACGTCGTACACAGGTTCCTATCTCCCTGTCCGCGGACGCGGTATAGAAGCGCCGCTCGCGGTGCGCATTGTCGTTGCGAAGCGCCACAAGCTCCTCGTGACGCTTCTTCAGCGTCTTGAGCCACGCCAGCCCCTCGTTGATCGTGATTTGAGCCGGTGCTCCGCCCGACGCCATTGGCATCGGACGACGATGGCATCGTCGTCGAAAGGCTGTCAAGCCGGCGAGACAGCGTCAGATAACGCTGCGACGAAGCTCATCGCCGGGTCACAAGACACGAGCCGACGCGGGTGGCAAGCTATCGGTCCCAGATCCTGTGATTTTCAGGGCGCAGCGACTGCGGCCATTGAGGCGAGACCGACTCCTACCGACGGAATTGGGTTGGAATACAGTGTGCGATCGAATTCGAATTGGCGGAAATCCGCGACCTCCGGCTATTTCGCCGGAGGTCGAATCACCGTCCGAACAACATAAGCAGCTGTTTTATAGAAGGAGCACAACCGCCACCGGCACCATCGCCAACGCCAACTCCCATCGCCGACGCCTGCCCCGACGCCGACTCCCACTCCAACACCGACGCCCACGACCCCACCAAGTTCGTGGTCAGGCCCGCTACCGCCCAGAAGTTCAGGCAGCCATCCCGTGTGCCAAACGGCTCTACCTGCCGTTGCCGCGTGTGTGAACAACATCGTGGGTCCGCCGCAGGCGATCTGCAACGATCGCGCGTTCTCATGCTCGACCGGTTCTGGAACCTGCTCGGGGCACGGCGGGGTATATTGCTGGCGGAATTGAGGCTACGCCGCTCCGCCGCGACAACCTGCCGGCGTTGGCACTGTCGCAAAGTCCCGCTACAATCCCATGCGTTCCAAACACGCACGGCCCTCGGTCCCGGCATTCGTCTCGGGCCGTATGGAATTCAATCCGCCATCGGTGTCGGCGGCATGGGCGAAGTCTACAAGGCCACCGACACCCGCCTGCACCGCACGGTGGCTATTAAAGTTCTCCCCGAACACGTCGCGTCCGACCCCCGAACTGAAACAGCAATTCGCGCGCAATGGTAACGGCGGCTTCAGCCACGGCGCCTCATGATCACATCGGCCGCCGCCGACGGGCGTACGTGTGAGTCGATTGCGGCTCTGCCGTCCATGTCGTTCGCGGTCCCGTCGCTAAACTCGAGTCGGAAACGGATCGCTGGATCGCTGGACTGGAACCGATCGAGCGGAGAGGCGTCTTTCTTGATCTAGATCAATGGCCGCCGTCGCGCGCCGCTGGCTAGTGTTCGTGTTGTCTCGTCAACACGTTTTCACAGACAGGCGGTGACTCATGATCGCGACGACGGTTCAGCCCACTACGCACCGTGCGGAATGGTTTGCCTCCTGGTTTGACTCCTTCCACTATCACAAGCTATACGCACACAGGGACGAGACGGAAGCGGCGCGTTTTCTCGACGGACTGATCCCACACCTCAAGCCGCGCCGGGGGGCGCGCCTGCTCGATCTCGGATGCGGTGCGGGACGTCATTCAAAGTTCCTGGCGTCGAAGGGTTTCCGGGTCACGGGTTCGGACCTGGCCGCCGGCAGCATCAGCGAAGCGAGGAAGAGTGAGCAGCCACACCTCCGCTTCCTCCAGCACGACATGCGGGTGCCATTCGGCCGCAATGCCTTCGACTACGTCTTCAACTTCTTCACGAGCTTTGGCTACTTCGAGGAGCCTGGGGAGCACGTGGCCGTCGTGCGGAACATGGCGAGATCTCTGCGGCAGGGCGGCGTGCTGGTGCTCGACTATCTGAACGTCCGCTACGCTGAAGCAACGCTCACGTCCGGCGAGGTGAAGGAGATCGACAGTGTCATCTACCGATTGACGCGCCGGACCGACGCCCGTCACTTCTTCAAGCGGATCGTGATCGAGGATGGCAACGGCGAGCCGCCCGAGTTCGTGGAGCGCGTCGCCAAGTTCACGCTGGAGGACTTCGAGCGCATGTTCGCGCGTCACCACCTCAGCATCGAGAACGTGCATGGCGACTACCGCCTGAGCCCCTACGATTCCGTGACCTCACCTCGAATGATTCTGGTGGCTAGGAAGAAGGACACAGGAGGTGAAGACTACTTGCACGAACGGCTCCTGCGGACCCGGCTGAGCGTCTCCGGCGTTACACCAAGGTACGACGCGAGCATCCATTGAGGGACGCGGAGCGCGATGGACGGATACGTCTTGACGACGCGTTCATCGAACGCGAGTCGAAGGCCCGCAAGAAACGGCTCCGAATGGACGCGGACGAGCGCTCGAAGGCATCACCCGGCGCGCACGCGCGGATATCCGCAAGCTGTTCAAACGGCAAGCTCCTGACTGTTGACCAGTGGCCGGAAGGACTCGGGCAACGATATGAGCACAAGCACATGTCGATCACGTGGCCTACCTGGGCGCTGAGCCTCCAGCTGGCGACGACGAATAGCGACCCGGAGCAGCCGTTCACCATCGTCGACCGCGCAACCCACCTCTTGCCGTAGAATGCCCCGCAGATGGCCCTGGCCCCTGGTGTTCGCCTCGGCCCCGATCAAGTGACCGCCCAGATCGGCAAGGGCGAAGTGTACCGCGCGCTCGATACCAACCTTGGCCGCCAAGTAGCCATCAAAGTACTGCCCGAGGCATTTGCCCAGGACACTGAGCGGCTGGCGCGCTTCGAGCGCGAAGCCAAGACCCTCGCCGTCCTGAACCATCCGAACATTGCGCAGATCTATGGCCTGGAGAAGGCCGATGGCGTTCGCGCCCTCGTGATGGAACTGGTCGAGGGGCCGACCCTCGCCGACCGGATCGCGCAGGGACCGATTCCTGTCGATGAAGCGTTGCCGCTGGCCAAGCAGATTGCCGAAGCGCTGGAAGCCGCACACGAGCAAGGCATCATCCATCGCGATCTGAAGCCCGCCAACGTGAAGGTGCGACTGGACGGCACCGTGAAGGTGCTCGATATCGCCCTTTGGGCTTGCACGGACTTCACCTCTGTGCGATGCATTAGGTGAGCGATGAAACCAGCCGATTTCTTCTTGGGGGTAGTCAATTTCCTGGGTGTGCTGGTTCCCGGCGCTGTTCTTCTCATCCTGCGAGTTCCACTCAAAGCATGGACCCTGGATGCGAGTCCAATTCCTCCATGGCTACTCTTCGGCGGCGTCTCGTATTTGGCCGGCCAGCTGTTGCTCGCGGCGACCGAGCGAGTCAATGACACGGCCGAGCCGCTCGCATGCCTTATCTCTCCGGAACTTCGCCGTGATGTCGACACGTTTCGCGACCAAGCGTCCGGTCAGGTCGAATTAATGAAGATCGGATCCCGGCAGGCGAAATTTCATACAGCGCTCTCCTATCTTCGTACACAAAAGACCGAGGCCGCTGCTGAAGTCGACCACCACATGGCTGATTACAAACTCTTGAGGAATCTACTAGCGGTTCTCTTGATCGACCTGACTGCGAGAGTGACCCTCGGTTCGCCGATTCTCGTTCTATTACTCGAAGCCGGGGCGTTCATGGTTTGCCTCTTGGCGTTTGTGCGGATGTTTTGCTGGGCAGAGCTGCTTGCGTTCCAGTACGTCTGCTTGCTTACTGACAAGAAAGGTTGAGCTGCATGGATCGAGCGCGCGAAGCCACGATCGTCAGCGAGCACGCGACGGCTGCCGAGGCATTCGCGGAGATTGACCGGCTCGCGGCGCAGATGGTGCGGACGGGGCGCCATCTGACGCGGTGCACCTGCTCGTTATCGACCACGAGGGGCAAATCGTCAGGAGACCCGGAGCACACTGAGGCGCGCGCCGCGATAGGGTTGGTTGCGGATGGGACCCTGCGCCGATTGTCCGGCACCCCCCTACCACCGGCTGACGGTTGCTTGGTGTCCACCCTTCGGTTCCGAACTGATACCCGCTGCGATGTCGTCGCAATCGCCGTAACGCCGAGCACGACGACAGGCAGTATCATGTGCGCCGCTCATGCCCGACATTCCCTCGGATGTGTGGCTGTCCATCGGTTCAGCGATAGGCGCGGCGCTCTTATTGTTCGTCACGCGGGCGGTCGTGGATTGGATGAAGGACCGCCGCGCACTTGAGCGTGAGCGGGAAGCTAGGGCGGCACGCCGGAATGACGAGGACAGGATTCGCCATCTTTCTTCGCAGCTGGAAATCCTGACGGAGCTCCAGAAGGCTGTCGATGAATTCGGCCGCACTGCTGCCATGATGAGCAATGCCAACCGCCGCGCCTACAAGGATACTGGCGAATGGAAGAAAAACGTCTACGGGCATGAGTTGGACCAGCGCGCGCATCAGTCGGAACGGCGAACGCTGCTGCTCGGCGCACAGGTTGATAACGCTGAAGTGCGCCGGCTGTTAAAGGAAATGCAGCATTGGTGGTGGGGGGTTCCACTTGCGGCAACTCGGGAAGAGAGCGAGAACGCCTTCGCTCAGGTTCAACGCGTGGGCGCCTTGCTGAACGAGCGAGTCGGTCTCACCTTACGCCAGCTCCATACCGGTGTCCGAACTTAGAATCCTACGCGTTCGCGCAGTTTAATGAGGCTGGTGAACCGAGGGACCCGAGCGGCGATTCCGGCACACCCTGGTCGCGACGTTGCCCAATGACGCGGTGAACGCCGCCGCGCAACAAGTTTCGGGAGCCGGCCGGCAAATCGATCGACTGGCCCGCGTGAGTCGGTTGAGAACCACTCGAAGTCGCTGATTCGTGGCTTCGCCACTACAACCATGAGCGGGCCGCGGTTCGCACGCGGCCGGTCGGGCGTACTGGCCCCGGCAGTCGAGGTGACCGGGCTCGCTCCACTAAATCGAGACACACGACATCTGACACATGGGCGATCAGGTCGGCGAAGCCGCCGGGCAGGACGTCGCGTGGTGCTCATGAGGTGTCGAAGCTGTTCACGCCGTTCGAGGCATTCAGTGTGGAGGCTGTCCCCATAGAGTCGCTTGACTTCCCCCGTCCTTTCCATGTCCGGGAGCGGGTGGTACAGAATGCAGCCAACGGGAGTGGCGTCGCAGTAGGCCAGCCAGACGCCGCAGTCCGCGTTGGTCAGGTACGCCATCAGCGTCTCCCGGCTGTCGCGCGCCATGACCGAGACACCGTCGTAGTATTCCTCGACCAATCTCAACACGTCGAGCGCGTCAGAGATCGACGACCGCCGTACAGACATCGCGTCGCCACTCATCCGATGGTCCGTGATGGCTCACGACTCTACCATCGAGAACGCCTCACGGCGATCATGAGCCGCGTACCTGAAAGCCGCTCCTCACCAAGGCCGTGAAGCTGCCACCAGCCGGCCGCAGATCTCTCCAGGTTCCGCGGCTGGTCGTTGCGCTCCTCGGCGCTCACGCGGTCAGTACACGTCGGTACCAGCTGGCAGAACACCAGGTGCTCCGCTCCAGTCGACGCGGCGGTGCGTGCAGGTGCCGGCGGCCTGCTGCCGGACCCGACTTGTTCGCGCGCCTGGGCTGACTCCAAACGTCAGGGCTGTGAGCTACTGTTGTTCCCCGTCTTGACGATCACCGGCTTCAGCAGAAATCCACCATTACCTAGCGTGACGATCGACGCCTCGGCGTCGAAGTCGAGCGTCAGCGTGGTTGCATTGTTCGTGTCGACCGTGAAGCCGCCGAGGATCTTGATCTCCTCGCTGGGAACCCGCAGCGGCGTCTCCACACCTTTCACGACGATGAAGCTCTTGCTCTGGTCGATGTTGATGTGAATAAACTCGAAATCGCCTGGGGTCACGACGCCTGCCGCAAAGCCAATGACTTTGTCGTCCAATGTCAGCAGGTCCACCGGATTCTCGGACAGCTGGAGCGTCAGCTCCTCCCCTGGTTTGCCGACGGGCTTGACGGTCACGCTGGTGAAGTAGATGTTCACCTTGTCGAGGCCCTCGATGGGGGCGTCGGTCAGCATGAGCCGAAGATTCGCATTCCCGCTCGGCGACGTCGGGCTGCCGCCGCACGCGGCGACAAGACCTGCCACCGCCAGCAGTGTGAAGGCTAGGACGTAGACGGGAGTCAGCTTCAGTTGACGCATACGCTTCATCATGTTCACCATCCTCGCTATCGAGCTTCGACCTCCACGATCGAGCTACCGGCATAGAGGGGCTGAACAAGAGACGAGCAAGGCTCACGCCGGGTCACTTCGCCATATGTTTCCCGCACCTGCACAGGACAAACGGGATCCCGCGCGGCCTCGTCTCCGTCGTCGGAAGTCGCCCTGCGCATTCTGGCGTAAGTCAGCCCGCTGATCCGCTGGGCGCCTCCGTCACATCCGTGATCTAAAGCACGTATCCGTCTGCCCCTGTACACGCCTCATCGACGAGATCTCAGATTGGCAGTCGGGGCTTGAGTAAGTCATCAGATCAGCGTCGTCGGACCTTCCTTGGACGCCGCGCGAACCTTTGTCCGCGCATTCCGCTCGGCTGCGTCTCGCGTCGCTGGGCGTGGCCACGCACGGCTCACTGTGCTGGTCACGAGACTGTCGAGGTTAGGTAAGAACGTGGCGAGCACTCCGATCGCCGGCTGGAGCGTGCAGAGGCCGGGGACCGTCTCAACCCCGATGCGATTCCGCCAGCCGAGATGGGCTGGTCTAGAATTCCACAACGGTCGTCGAGCGTCTGCCGGAGCTTTCGTCACGGAGATGACATGCCGGATGCGTCTGCATTGCAACGGATTATCGAGACCGCAGAACAGGCGGCATCGTCCGGAGACTTCGCATCTGCCGAATCGCTGCTGCGCGATGCGGCGCGCCTGCAGGAGGCCGGTCTGGGTCCGCTTCATCCAGACCTGGCGATCACGTTCAACAACCTCGGCGTGGTGTGCGAGAAGGCGAACAAACTGGCGGACGCCGAGCGGTTCTATCGACACGCTTCCGCCATCGCGTCCGCATCCCTTGACTCGCAGCATCCACTCGTCACAGCGAGCCACAATAACCTGAGGGATTTCTGCTACGCGCACGGAGGTCCTCCGGAGCGGCCTGCGACAACAGATGCCGATACGGAGGCAGTGGTCGCGCACGCAGAACAAACGCACTCGGCCCCCGCCAGTGAGGCCACCGAAAGTGCGACGCCATTGACAACGGTTCCAACACGTTCGCGCATGACCCGTTCCTCGCGCGCGCTCGTTTGCGGAGCGCTCGTCGCGATGGCACTGCTTGTTGCGCTGGCGACCTGGTTTACGCGGACCCCGCCTGACCCGAGAACGGCGGATGAGAGGTCACCAGCGCCTACACAGGAATCGGTGTCTGTGCCGCCATCCGCATCGCCATCCAAGGAGGGCTCGTCGCGACCGCCGGCGGTTGACCGCCCCCCAGAACGGCACGTGACTCCGGCCATCGACGCGCCCACGAGAGCCGCCGTCGCGGTGGCGGGTACTGTGGATGTCCAGGTGATCGAGGCGGCATTGTGTCGGAGTCTATCGACTTCAGCTTCGAGTTGGCAGTGCACGACCCCGGCCGATCCTGCCGCGCCAGGCCTCCTGTACTTCTACACACGCATCGCCGCGCCAAGAAACGCAAGCGTGCACCACCGATGGTATCGGAACGGCCGCTTGCGGCAAGATATCGAGCTGGCCGTGGGGGTGAATCCTGCAGCAGGCTACCGCACGTACAGCCGCCAGACCGTGGACGCCGAGGGCAGCGGCGAATGGCGTGTCGAACTGGTGACCGCAGACGGCGTGCTTCTTCGCGAGGAGCGGATCGTTGTTCGGTGATGGTGAGGCGGGGCCGCCGCCATTAAGCATTCGGCCAAGGCGAGCCATCCTTTGAGTTGATTGGGAAGCGCCGCTTCGACCTGAACGCAGTCTTCTGGCTCGCTGAACGGGTCGCGATCCTTCTGGCATTCATCACAGAGCGAGTTCGTCTATGGAATTGCCACCGCAGCTTGTCGGGCGATTGGGAATGATCAGTCGCTAGCTTTGATCGGAAGTGCCTCGGCGCAGAGTGCTGACACGGCTCCAGTCTGCCGAATGCCAGCCAGTTACCGTCATGGTGAAGCATCAGTTCCATCCATGTTCGGTCAATGTACCGCAACGCAGCGGATTCGCTTCTGCTCGACTGTAGTAGTCACACACCATCCGGTCGGTCTTCCCCGGCGGATCTCATGCGCCGAAGCTTCTCAACAAGACGCTGGGTCAGGGTGCTCCGCTCCGGCGAGAACTGATTCACGCAGGCGCGGATGTAGGGGCGCAACTGCCGTCTCGCATACCCTACATACCCGACCCGGCGTATCTCGCTCAACGTCTGCCGGTAGTAATCGAGTAACGCCGCCGCGAAGATCTGGCCGGTGCGTGTCGCCCCGACTCGTGCGGATGCGGAGAGCCAGCGCACGCCATCCGGAAGAGCGCGCGCCGCGGAGAGCGCCATCACAGAGGACGTTTCAAAGACTGATAGATTCTGCCGCTCGGATTCCCGCTTGAGCTGCGCCCACACAGTGCGGATCGTGTCCCGTGACGGCAGATCGGCCGGCTGCAGGCATCCCGCGTGTTCCCGAATCGACTCCCATTCCTTACGCAGTCCCGCGACGTCGAGCGGCGGCGTGTTCATCGTGGCAGCCAGCCGAGACGAGGTCCGTTCCAGGCCGTCCAGCATCTGATCGACCGTGGTGAACTGTGTGTCCTTTTCGAGCAGCCCCTGCGCCTTGAGTGCCTCGGCGATCTCGGGAATCAGGTGCCGACCCAGGCCGCAGAGGTCGGCGAGAGCCGCGAGGATCCACACGGGCGACGCGCGAAACGCGACGATGCCAAGCAGTTCGATCGCGTTGCCAGCAGTCCGCCTTGCGAGAAAGTCGTCGGGCAACGTGCTCTCGGCGCTATACACGCCCTCGACGCCGCCAACCTGCTCGATCACGTACCGGAGCGTGGCGTCTACGAGGTTCTGATAGAGCTGGCTGCGACGGAGGCCTTCCGGGAGGGCGACCTCTCCCAGTTCCCGCGCCACGCCAGCGCCCAGCCCCAACACGGATCGGACGAGTCGCTCCGGGAAAGAAAGCAGATAGTCCTTCGTAGTCATTCCCCTGCCATCCGGCTCATTGCTCGCCACGAGCGCCGACCAGCTGAGAAAACGTAACCACCTTGTACAGTCTGCGGCCGGTTGAAGGAACTGCAACCCGCCCTTCAGAACGGCAGTCTAACGGGGTTTGCGGCCACCTGCGGCAGCCCGCCG
>Ga0209108_10002105_pt1 | contig 11493 bp, 16 predicted proteins | sample Rifsed10ft1_FD_184003 | JGI IMG/M metagenome (GOLD analysis project Ga0209108, IMG submission 184003) | Soil microbial communities from Rifle, Colorado, USA - sediment 10ft 1 (version 2) | ecosystem: Environmental > Terrestrial > Deep subsurface > Rock core/Sediment | place: Rifle, Colorado...
GGTCTCCAGAATGTATTCGCCCTTGGTGACGCTGCCGCACTCCCCATCTCCAAGGCCGGCTCGGTGGCGCATTTCGCGGTCGAAGTGTTCGTCGAGAACTTCCTCGACCACATCGCCGGGCGTCCGATGCAGCGCGCATTCGATGGGCACGCCAACTGCTTCGTCGAGTCGGGCGCCGGCAAGGCTCTCCTCATCGATTTCAACTACGACACCGAGCCTTTGCCCGGCACCTACCCCCTCCCGATGGTGGGGCCGCTCGGTCTTCTCAAGGAAACCCGGATCAACCACCTCGGCAAGCTCGCCTTCAAGCCCATCTATTGGCACATGCTCTTGCCAGGACGCCGACTTCCGGTCCCGAATGCGATGTCGATGGCCGGCAAGGAGATTCCAACCGGCCAACCAGAAAGAGGCCAACCAGAAAGAGAGGACGTGACCATATGACGGTTGCAGCCATTCAGGGGCGCGACATCCACGTCGATGTCGAGGGATTTCTCACCGATCCGATGGAATGGGATGAGGGTCTGGCGGAAGCCCTTGCCGCCAACATCGGCATCGACTTGACCGAAGGGCACTGGTCGGCGATCCGATTCGCCCGTTCGGACTTCGCGGCGAACGGGGAGACCCCGACCCTGCGCCGCATGGCAACCACCGGCGGCGTTGCGACCAAGGACATGTTTGCCCTGTTCCCCAAGAAGCCGGCAAAGAAGATGGCTTATGTGGCCGGGCTTCCCAAGCCGGTCGGATGCGTTTAAAGGAGAGACCATGACAATGACACTGGAAGCACCGGTGCCGGTCTTCGACGAGGAGTCGACGGGCCGCAAGTTGGCGATCATCTGCTCCAAGGGCTCGCTGGACATGGCGTACCCCGGGCTGGTGCTGGCGAATGCCGCCCTCGGTGAAGGCATCGAGACCCACGTCTTCTTCACCTTCTGGGGCTTCGACATGATCAACAAGGAGACGATGGGTCATCTCAAGTTCACACCGGTCGGGAATCCGGCGACGCACATGCCGCCGATGCTCATGGGGCTTCCGGGGATGACGTCATTCGCCACCCACATGATGAAGAAGCAGATCGAGGGCATCGACATACCGGATGTTCCGGAGTTCCTCGAGATGATCACCGACGCCGGTGGGCACCTCTGGGCATGCCGCATGTCGGCCGACATGATGCACATCGAGGAGAAGGACCTCTACGAACGGGTCGAGGGAATCATCAGCGCCACCGACTTCATCGAACTCTCCGAGGGTGCCCAGATCATCTTCGTTTGAAACCGAGTAGCGCCAAGGTCTCGACGGCTCGATCCCGGGGGATGAGCTCGAGGGCATATCCAGAGTGGACCACCACGTAGTCCCCGATGACTGCGTCGGGGACCATGACCAGGTCGATGTCCCTCTCGGTGTCGATGATCGAAACCCTTCCCGGGATCGAGGCAGCCGTTGGCTCTCCGATGCTCACGACCCGTCCCGGAATGGCGACACACATCGCTAGCCCTCGAGCCCGATCGAAACCAGCAGCACCCCGAGGGCACTCGAGTCGGTGGGGTCCGCAGACTGCTCCACCTCCACCTCCGGCGCATAGCCCCATTCTTCCAAGGCATAGTGGTGGACGCCCTCTCTCAGCGACTCCGGGCCGATGCCGGACAACGCCCCCACCCTGAATCTCAGGCTGGCGACCTGATCCTGCGCCCCATCGATCTCCTTCTCGACCCGGTTCATCAGGTCGCGCACTATCCCGCTCTCATGCACGATCGATCTCCATCACCAGCTCCTTCACCGCTCGCTCGACCTGGTCAGACAGCCCCACGCCCGGCGCCAGGGTCGAGACCTCGATCCCGTACACCATGATTCGCTCGGGCAGACGCCCCAGGCGCCGGGCCATCTCGATGGTCTCCATGACCCCGACCGAATGGGTGCTGGTCGCCAGGATCCCGCTGGGAAGGGACTCGTCATGGGCATCGAAGCGGTGGACCGTCCCTGGGGGCGCTCCGGACCGTGCCGCGTCGACAACGATCACCTCGTCGGCTCCCTCCCAGACATCCATCAACTCATATGAGCCGTTGGCCTCTTGGTGAGCCTCGACGCGGCGGACTCGGCGGGCGACCTCGAGACCCGCGGCATCGTCACCGCGGGTCGGGTTCCCGACTCCGATCACGATTCGCCTCACTCCCGCTCCACGGTCAGGTCCAGGAAGTGGGTGGCACAGGAGATACATGGGTCATAGCACCGGATCGCCTGTTCCAACTGCCACTGAAGCTGATCGTCCGTCAACTGCGTGCGCCCCACCACGTAGGCGCGGAGGTCGTCTTCGATGCTCAGCTGATTCTGTGACGTCGGAGGGACGATGTGCGCCTCGGTGATGAGGCCTCCGGAATCGAGGGCATATCGGTGGTAAAGGGTGCCCCGAGGGGCCTCCGAGGCTCCGTGACCCACCACATTCCGGGGCTCGACCTCGATGGACGGGGCGTCGGGCTGGGTGTATCCGTCGATCAAACGCAATGCCTCCTCACAAGCGAATGCGATCTCAACGGCTCTGACGACGATGCTCCGGAAAGGGTTTTTGCACCTGGAACCGAGCCCGGCCTCTTGGGCGGCCTTTCTGGCCACCGGGGTGAGTTGCTCGGAATTGAGCGAGTAGCGAGCCATGGGCCCCAGGTGATATGCCCCTCCACCCTTGCGACGGGAATGGAGGGCGTTGGACCATGAGACGTGACTCTCCTCGAAATGGTCGCCCCACTCGTCGACGCTGATGTCCAGCCCTCGGTTCGACACGATGCGGCCCTCATGGATGGCGTACTCGTCGGGGTGTTGAAGGGCGACAAACTCATAGTCACGCTCGAACTCGGGGAAGGGAAGGCCGGACACCCACCGGGTCGTGGCCACCGCGGCCTCCAAGGCCCATTCCAGGTCTGGCACCAACGTCTCCAGCTCCTTCTTGGTTGGAACCCGGTAGAAGCCACCGACCCTGATGTTGATCGGATGGATCTCCCGTCCCCCAATGAGAGACATGATCTGATTGCCGATCTTCTTCAGCCGCAGACCCATCTGCACCTGCTCCGGAAAATCGGCGGCCATCGCAATGGCGTTGTCGTATCCCAGGAAGTCTGGGGCGTGGAGGAAGTAGACGTGGAGGGCATGGCTCTCGACCCACTCCCCGCAGTAGATCAGTCTGCGTAGGGCACGAAGGCCGCCGGTCAGCTGGACACCGCCGGCGGACTCCATCGCATTGCAGGCGCTGGTCTGATAGGCGATGGGGCATATGCCGCAGATGCGGGCGGTGATATCCGGGGCTTCCGAGAACCGGCGACCACGGAGGAAAGCCTCGAAGAAACGAGGTGGCTCGAAGATCTTGAACTTGAGGTCGAGCACCTCGTCCCCCTTCAGCTTGAGGTACATCGCCCCCTCGCCCTCCACTCGCGCCAGGTAGTCGACGGCGATCTCTCGTTCAACGTTCATAGGCATCGCTCGCCTCTCGGAACTCAGGGGCGTAGGCGTTGAACGTGCGCAGCGCCCGAACCAGATCGACGTCGGGTACCCCGAGCCCTCGCCACCACGCCGCCAGAGAGTCGACGTTCGGTGATTGGGATGGCCCGTAGCATCCATAACAGCCCCGGTCGTAGGCTGGGCAGATGGCTCCGCACCCGGCTTGGGTTATGGGCCCCATGCACGGAATCCCTTGGGCAACCATGACGCAGTTGGTGCCCCGCAGCTTGCATTCGACACAGACGCTGTGCCGGGGGATGTTCGGCTTTCGCCGATGAAGGAAGGCGTCGATGACCTCCAGAAGCTGGTATTTGGAGATGGGGCAACCTCGCAGCTCGAAGTCGACGTGGATGTGGTCCGAGATCGGTGTGGAAGTCGCCAGCGTCTCGATGTATTGGGGCTGCGCATAGACGATGGTCAGGAACTCGTCGACGTTCTCCCAGTTGCGCAAGGCCTGAATCCCCCCTGCGGTGGCGCACGCCCCGATGGTCACCACTGTCTTCGACATCTCTCTTACGCTCATGATCCTCTCCGCGTCGTGAGGCGTGGTGATGGAGCCCTCCACCAGAGAGAGGTCATACGGCCCATCGATCTCGCCGCGGGTGGCCTCGGGGAAATAGGCGATCTCGATGGCGCCGGCAACCTCCAGGAGGTGGTCCTCGGCGTCGAGGAGAGTCAGCTGGCAACCGTCGCACGAGGCGAATTTCCACACGGCGAGTCTCGGTTTGAGCGAGCTCATAGCTCCGGCACCCGTAGACGGTCGGCTACCTGTGCGTATGGAAGCACCGGTCCGTCGCGACAGAGGAAATCCGGGCCGAACTGACAGTGGCCACAGAACCCGATGGCGCATTTCATGTTGCGTTCGACACTCACATAGACGCTCTCGGGGGACATGGCACGCAATGCCAACTCACTGGCGACCACCTTCATCATGATCTCGGGACCACAGAGCATGGCGACGGTCTTGGTGGGGTCGAAGGCGATTCGGGGTAGCAGGCCGGTGACCACACCCACGTCGCCGAGCCAGGAATCGTTCGCCCGGTCGACAGTGACCTCGACCTCCATGTCGAATCGACTCCTCCACGAGTGGAGGTCTTCCTCGAAGAGCAGATCGCCTGGCGAGCGGGAGCCGTAGACGACGGAGACCACACCGAACCGATCGCGACGTGCCAGGACGTCGAGCACGACCGGGCGGAGCGGGGCCAGGCCAATGCCGCCGGCCACCACCACCAAGTCCTTGCCTTCGGCCGCTCCGACCGGCCACCCCACCCCGTAAGGGCCGCGGATCCCAACCTGGTCCCCGACACTCAATCCCACCGCGGCTGCCGTCACCGCACCGACAGAGCGGACGGTGTGGACCAAGGTCCCCGGGCTCAGAGGATCCCCGGAGATGGATATCGGCACCTCGCCGATTCCGAACACGTAGAACATCGTGAATTGACCGGGAAGGAACGACAAGGCCGCTCCGTCCTCAGGCTCCAACTCCAAGGTGACCGTGTCCTGGGTCTCGGAATGAGTGGAAATGACACGAAAGGGACGGGGCAACATGGCCTCCGCTGCACCGAGCGCAGGTTCGGAGCGGGCGGCGGAGGTCAACGCTCAGCTGCTCCGGTAGAGATCGAGGAGCTGGATCCTGGTGCGATGCAGACGCCGGGCCGTCTCCTCGGCTACCACCCCCAGGACGTCGAGGGCCAGGTCTCGATTGACTCCGCATTGGCGCCGCACCTCGCCGGCGTCGAACGCAATGAGAGTGGTGTCTTCGAAGGCGCGTGCCCTCCAATTCCAACGAAACGGGGGGAAGAACCAACTAACCCCGACCAACTCGCCCGGCCCCAGGGTCTGGATCGCCATCGGCGACCGGCCCGGGCTCGTCAGCTCGAGACCGATCTTGCCCTTGACCACGATGTAGAACGCATCTGCTGCTCCGCCCTCTTCGAACAGGATCTCACCACTGACCAGGTGTGCCTCGCTGGAGAGAGACTCGAACAGGTCGAACTCGGTGTTGGTGAGTCTTTTCAGAAGCTCGCTGCTTTCTCGGAGTGATTGGAGGTTCATGTGACTGTCTCCAGGGAGGCGCGGATGGCGGCAACCTCTTCTGTGATGTCGATTCCCACCGGACACCAGGTGATGCAGCGACCACAGCCGACGCACCCCGAAGACCCGAATTGGTCAAACCAGGTTGCGAGCTTGTGAGTCATCCACTGCCGGTATCTGGATTTGGTCGTGCTTCGAACGGGAACGCCGTGTAAACCCGAGAAGTCCATGGTGAAGCATGAGTCCCAACGACGCGACCTCGTCGCCGAGACCCCGTCGAGAGTCACCGTGTCCTCCGTCGTCGAGCAGAAACAGGTAGGACAGACCAGCGTGCAATTGGTGCAGGCCAGACACCTGTGCGCCACCTCCTCCCAGCGAGGGTGCTCGAGGTTGGCGAGGAGGAGTTCTTTGATTCCTTCCGTCTCCATCGTTCTGCCCATGCTCGAAGCGGTCTTCTCCACAATCCGATCGACCGTTGTGGCATCCGCGTCGGTCGCCTCCCGCCCGGGGAGCATCGACAAGACTCGCTGGCCCGACTCGCTACCCGCCTCGAACACGAACTCGTGAATTCCAACGTCGATGATCTCGGTCAGAACCAGGTCGTAGCCCGATGTGCAGCGAGGTCCTGTTTCCATCGAGACGCAAAAGCAGGTGCCCCCGGCAACCATGCAGTTGATTGCCACGGTGAACACATCGCGTCGCGCCGTCTCGTAGGTGCGGTCCACCTGCCCACTACCCAGGAAGACACGATCCTGGATGGCTATCGCTGCCAACTCGCAGGCCCGGACACCGAGAAAGGCGTAGCGAGTCTCGGGAGCCTCTGTTTGGGCGAACTGCAACGAGCCGTTGGCCTTCGTCACCTGGATGAGGGTCGTCCTCGGCGGATAGAGGACCTTCTTCCAAGAGTGTTGCCCGACCGCGTAGCCGAAAAGCGCCTCATCGTCCCTGCGACGTAACCGGTAATGGCCCCCGTCTTGCTCGTCGGTCCAACCGATCGGCAAGTCGTTCACACCGTCCAGCTCGTCATAGACGATTGCGTGGTCACGCACTCTCGGTCCGACGATTGTGTAGCCCTCCTGTGCCAAAGCGTCGAAGAGATGACCCATGTTCTCTCTGTGAACGACTCTCTGGCTCATGAGGCCTCCGACAGTACAGACCTGGCCCCGAGGGTGTTCCAGTTCGAAGGGGTATTCGAAATTCGGCTGCCGCGGCGGTTGTAGGGTTGGCGCCGCGATGGCCCGGAACCGGCACAAAGATGTCCAGACTCGGCGAACCGGGGTTCTCCTGGCTGCCGGGACCGCAGCGATCAGCGGCATCGCCATCTTCGTGAATGGCTACGGGGTGAGGGCCTGGGCCGAGATCTCCGACCCTACGACCTACACGATGCTGAAGAACACCGTTGCCGCTCTGATCCTCCTCGTCGTGGCGACTGTGGCCGCCAGGAGAGCGGGAGCGGGTCGATTCGACCTGAGCCAGGTCAGAAAGCACTGGCTCGGCCTTTCCCTGATCGCCATCGTCGGTGGCAGCATCCCGTTCGTCTTGTTCTTCGAGGGGCTGGCCCGGGCAACCTCGAGTGACGCCGCCTTCATTCACAAGACACTGGTGGTGTGGGTGACGGTCCTTGCCGTTTCCTTCCTACGTGAGAAGATCGGCCCCCTCCATATTGCGGCCCTCGTCCTCCTCATCTGGGGCCAGGTGGCGTTGAGCGGCGGAGTCGGTGCCATCGAGCTTGGAGCGGGTGAATGGATGATCCTGGCGGCCACCCTTCTCTGGGCGGTCGAGACTGTCATCGCCAAACGAGTGCTTGGCTCCGTGCCCTCGCTCACCGTCGGGGTGGCGCGCATGGCCGGGGGAGCGGTCCTTCTCATCCTCTATGGCGTCGGGCGAGGCGCATTTGCAGGCCTGACGGGTGTAACCCCGGAGCACATCGGCTGGATCCTCTTTACCGGCCTCGCTCTCTCTTGCTACGTCGCGACATGGTTCGCCGCACTGGCCCGTGCTCAAGCCGTGGACGTGACCGCAGTACTTGTCGGAGGAGCCATCATCACCGCACTCTTGGAGCTCGGGATTCGCGGCGCACAGCTTCCCCCCGCTCTCGGTCTGGCGCTGGCGGGGTTCGGTGTGCTCACCATCGTCGTGGCCGGATGGCGTCGGCCGGCAGCGACTCGATGAGCTCGATGTCCGGAGCGTCTCTTTTCTGCAAATTCGCCTTCCCTCCGAATTCCCTGGGTTACTGCGGCCCCTCCGACCCCGGACTGCTCAAGGAGCTGATGAGCGGTGGAAATGCTGCAATCGAAGAAGTCACCCATGTGATCCCTGCCTTCGCCGGCGCTTGGCCATATCTGGAGCTGGTCGCGGCATGCAGCGACCGAGACCCACTCGATCCGAAAGTGGTCGAGGCCTATTGGCTGGGCGGCCCTCTCCTCGAAGAGGTGGACCTGCTCACGATGGGCAATTCGGTCGCGGACCGCTTCCGGCAACGCGCCGGATGGGACTGGCAGACCGTGTCCGACGCCCTCAACGCGGGCGGGCGGCCTACCCACTCTTTTCACGTTTTCTGCATCTATCCGTGGGTGGGCCTGCTCCAATCGGGGATTGTCGACCAGGCGCTCGATGTGCTCGATCGCTGCCGAATCCGATGGGGTGAGGTGGTGGGGCGGACAGGTGACCGGCTGTTGGTCAACTCTCAGCCGCTTGCCTGGGACGGGGATCGGTTGAGTTACGCTGTCGGGCGAATCGAGTCGGTGCTCCCGCCCGTCGACGATGGTCATATCGAGGTGGGCGATCTGGTTGCGATGCACTGGGACTATGTCTGCCAGCGAATCACACCGAGCCAGCACCGGTATCTCAAGCGATATCACGATCTTCATCTTTCGATCGCCAACCGGTCGGGTTCGGCGCTCGGGTCACGGATCGAGCGCTGAGCGGTTCACGCCCGTCTCTGTGCTAGTCGGGTTCCGGGGGACGGCGCTTCTGCTTGAGGTCACTTCGTGCCTTCTTGCCGGCCAACCGTCTCTCGGTGGCGGTCTTGGAGGGCTTGGTCTTCTTCCTCGGTTTCCGTTCCACGAGGGCGCCTTCCAGCCTGGCGACGAGCCTGTCACGGGCGATTTCCCGGTTACGCAACTGGGAGCGGGTGTCTGCCGCGGTGACCTCCACCCATGATCCAAGACGTCGTGCCAGCTTCTCTCGCACATCATCGGGCAGCGTCGACCCGTCGACATGGAACCGCAAGGTCACTGCGGTCTCGCTGCGATTGGCGTGCTGGCCCCCGGGGCCGCCCGAGGTGTCGAAACGCTCCTCGAGCTCCGACTCGGGGATCAGCCATCCGCTGACGGTGATCCCTTCGCCGGTCACTTCTCGTCGTAGTACTCGGTGCCGAGATGGGTGATGAGGTCTTCACCCATCATGTGGCGCAGGTTGTTCTTGAGCTTGGTGTGCTGGATGAAGAGGTCGTTCTCGGGATAGAGGTCCTTGCCGTGTTGAGGGCTCTTGAAATAGAAAGAAAGCCACTCCTGCACCCCACTCCGCCCGGCTCGCGCGGCCAGGTCCATGAACAGAGCCAGGTCGAGCACGATCGGGGCGGCCAGGATCGAGTCCTTGCAGAGGAAGTCGATCTTGATCTGCATGGGGTAGCCGAGCCAGCCGAAGATGTCGATGCTGTCCCAGCCTTCCTTGTCGTCGCCCTTTGGCGGGTAGTAGTTGATCCGGACCTTGTGGTAGAGGTCGCCGTAGAGCTCGGGGTAGACCTCCGGTTGGAGGATCTGCTCGAGGACACCGAGTTTGGAGACCTCTTTGGATCTGAAGCTCTCCGGGTCGTCCAATACCTCACCATCGCGGTTCCCAAGGATGTTGGTCGAGAACCAGCCCCTGATCCCCAGCATCCGAGCTTTGAGCCCTGGGGCCACGATGGTCTTCATGAGCGTCTGTCCGGTCTTGAAGTCCTTGCCCGCGATCGGGATCCCCTCCTCGGCGGCGAGCTGGACCATCGCCGGCACGTCGACGGTCATATTGGGAGCGCCGTTGGCGAAAGGAACGCCCATTCTCAGAGCTGCGTATGCGTAGATCTGAGAGGGGGCGATGGTCGGGTCGCTCTCCTTGAGGCCCTTCACGAAGGCGTCGAGGTCGACGTGGGCCTCGGAAAGATCCCGATAGGCCTCGGTGGAGCCACACCAGACCATGACCAGCCGATCGACCATTTTCTCGGCGCGGAAACGGTCTATGTCCTCCATGAGTTTCTCGGCGAGGTCCATGTAGTTGGTCCCCTCCTTGACCTGGTCGACCCCGTCGAGGTTCTTGACCCAGTTCTCGGAGAAGACAGCCGAGAGAGGTTTGACGGATCGGAGCTCTTCTCCGATTCCCTCGATGTGACGGGGATCGAGAACCCCGGCCTTCATCGCCGAGGTGTAGGCGTCGTCGGAATAGGGGTCCCAGCCGCCGAACTCGAGGTCATCGAGACCGGCCAGAGGGACGAAGTCTTTGATGAGCGGATTGCGCTGCTCGGTGCGCTTGCCGAGCCGGATGTGCGACATCTGGGTCAATGAGCCAAAGGGCAGGGCATCGCCCTTCCGTGCGGCCAGGACGCCGGCGATGAAGGTGGTGGAAACCGCACCCATGCCAGGGGTGAGGACGCCCAGCTTCCCGGTGGCGGGGGCGATCTTGGGTATGTCTGTCATCGATCCTCCTGGCGGGAACGATAGAAGAGCAGGTGGGGTCTGCGGAACCCGGGTCTAGTCTCCTCACGTGGATCTCGCCCCCGATTCGCTGGGCCCAACGGTCGACGTCGCCCTTCTGGCGGACGCGGTCCAGGCGGTCAGGGGCAAGTTGTTCGTGCTCGGAGGCGGTTGGGACACCCTCTGGGTGAGGTCGTTTCCGGCCCGACATCCCAGCCTGGCGATCGGTCTCAGACTTCGAGTTCCATCGTCTTGGGGTGAGGAAGTCCTCAAGGTTGCTGTCGAGCTCCAAGACGCCGACGGTGCCCCCATGCTTCCCCACCCGCTGGCGCACACCGTGCATCTCCCCACCCATGTCGAGTCTCCGACCACCACCGACTTCGGGTTGATTCGATCATTCACCTTCAACAACCTGTTGTTCCAGAAAGAGGGCTCCTACTCATTCGTGATCTCGGTCGACGACGAGCCGGTCTCGCGCCTCCGGTTCGCAGTGCGGGCCCGTTCCACGGAGGGGGAGCCCGCTTCCTGAGGCGAATCGATGTCTGATAGCGGGCGCGTCCGCATAGCCTGACCCCCTTGCACGGGACAACAGGACCGTCCCGATCCTTCCCCATCTACGGAGGTCTGTCTGTCTCTGCTGCAACGTCCTTCTTCGCGCCTTTTCTGGTGTGCGGTGACGGCTCTGGTCGCGATCACGAGCTTTCTCCCCTCGTTGCCCGCGGATGCGGCCGAGGAGCCACCTTTCGAAATCAGGTTCCCCCAGGAGACCCAGGTCACGATCTTTGCCTCGAGCTTCGGCGCCGGGCGCTCCGGCGGGCGTCGTCATCATGGGGTTGACCTCATGGCTCCAAAGATGACCCAGGTGTACGCAGCCGAGGACGGCTACGTGGCGCGAGTGGAGACCCATTCGCTCGCCGGTCGCTACATCGAGATCTCACATGTCGGCGGTTGGTCCACTCGGTACGTCCATCTCAACAACGACCATCCGGGAACGGACGACGGTGACGCCGATTGGTCGTTGACCTTGGCGCCCGGCGTCGACGTCGGGGCGTGGGTCGAGGCTGGTCAATTGATCGCCTGGGTGGGCGATTCCGGCAACGCGGAGTGGAGCGGCTCCCACACCCATTTCGAGCTTGTCATCGATGGGCGCCCCATCGACCCCTATCCGTTCCTCAAAGAGGCATGGGAACGGGATGAGGAGAGGTACGAGGCCCACCTCTGGGATCTCTTGCACCCCCTCGCCTCAATCGAATGGTCTGAACGAATCATTGGATGACGCGGGCGTCGTCCAACTCCAGCACCCGGCGGG
>Ga0209108_10002106_pt1 | contig 11491 bp, 11 predicted proteins | sample Rifsed10ft1_FD_184003 | JGI IMG/M metagenome (GOLD analysis project Ga0209108, IMG submission 184003) | Soil microbial communities from Rifle, Colorado, USA - sediment 10ft 1 (version 2) | ecosystem: Environmental > Terrestrial > Deep subsurface > Rock core/Sediment | place: Rifle, Colorado...
TCCACCGCACCGACGCGGCCTGACCGCTCTGATCCCCTCGCAACGTCAATAACGCACCCTCGCTGACCACCTCCAGCCGCCGCATCACGCCCCGCATCTCATGCAGCAGCTGCGAGCGGGACGCGCGAAGCTGTCCGCCGAGACAAGACGCGCGCTTACGGCCTTGACGCGGAATGCCGGCACCAAGAGATAATCCTCGGAGGCTTCAAGCCTCGATCGCGACGACGAAGCAGCAGATCGCCCAGAACAGCGGATATTCGGCCCCGCCGAAGTTCCACATCCATTTGCCCTTCGAGACTCTAAAGCTCGCCCAAGCCGCGACCAGCAAGAACACGCCCGTCAGCAGCGCGGCGTAGGTCGTGTAGATGTCGAGCACGAGCCCTATTGTCGCGACGATCTCCACCGCAAAGGCGCCATAGAGCCAGACAACGGGCGGCTTGAGGCCGGCCTGCGCCATGAAACCCTTGACGAAATCCTGGTTGCGGAACTTGACGAACAGATGCGGCACGAGAAACAGGCCGCATACGATGCGCAAGACGTTGAATCCGTCGGTGAGGTCGAAGCTCTGAGCAATGTTCGCGATGACCCGTCTCCCTGTCGTGCGCTCACGCCTGCGGAGGATGTTTCCGCAAGTGCAGCGGCGCGACGCGACGCCGCAGGCGCAGATTCAAGAGCTCGACGGCAACGGAGAACGCCATCGCGAAGTAAATATAACCCTTGGGCACGTGCAGTTCGATTCCCTCGCCGATGAGCGCGACGCCGATGAGCACCAAGAAGCTCAACGCGAGCATCTTGACGGTCGGATGATCGTCGACGAACCGGCCGATTCCGCCCGCGGCGAACATCATGACACCGACCGCGAGGACAACCGCAATGATCATGACCGCGATGTCCTCCGCCATGCCGACGGCCGTGATCACGGAATCGAGCGAGAAGACGATATCGATGATGCCGATTTGCAGGATGATGCTCACGAATCCGGCGCGCGCGGCGCCGTGCTCCTCGTCAACCTCGCCTTCGAGCGCGTCATGAATCTCGAGCGTAGCTTTGGCGAGCAGGAACAGGCCGCCGCTGATGAGAATCAAGTCGCGGCCCGAGAAGTCGATATCGAGCACCGCGAACAGCGTCGTCTGCAGCCGCATGATCCACGTAATGAGCAACAGCAGCAGAATGCGTGTCCCCATCGCAAACGCGAGGCCGAGGAAGCGCGCGTTCTTCCGTTGGGATTCGGGCAATCGCCCGACGAGGATGCTGATGAAAATGATGTTGTCGATGCCGAGAACGATCTCGAGCATCGTGAGCGTCGCTAATGCGATCCATGCTTCGGGTGAAGCGAGCCATTCCATGGGTCAGGGATGATAGACGAAGAATCGCGAAGATTAGGAGTCGCGAGCGAAGCTCGCTCCCACAACGAGGAATCGCGAGCGAAGCTCGCTCCTACAAAGGAGGGGCGGATTCTTCGAGGCGCATGGCGAGCGTAGCCGGCGGCAGGTACCCGCCGAGCAGCTCGCCGGATTCCGCGAAAATCGCGGGTGTGCCGCGCACGCCGACCTGGTGGCCCAAGTCGTAGTGCGTGCCTACGGGCGTCTCGGCGCACTGGAGATCGGGCACGCTGCCGCCGAGCTTGGCGCGCGTCAGGGCCGAGTTGCGGTCTTCCGCGCACCACACCTTGTCGGCCTTCGCCCACGATTCCGTATCCGGTCCGGTGCGCGGGTAGAACAAATAATGCACTTCGATACCGAGCGCGTTGACCTCGGCGATCTCGCGATGGAACTGACGGCAATAGCCGCAATCGATGTCCGTGAATACCGTGATCGTGTGCTTGACCTCGCCGTTCGGCGGGCTGAACACGATCATGTGGTCGCGATCGACGCTCTGAAGCAGATCCACCCGCGATGCCGCGCGCGTCGTCTCGGTGAGATTTTCGTTCGTCGCGAGGTCGTAAAGCTCGCCCTCGAGCAGATAACGGCCATCCGTCGTCACGTACGCGACGTTGGCGCCGACGGACACTTCGTAAACACCCGGCAGCGGAGAATCCGAGATGTCGCCGGCTTCGACGCCTTTGAGCTTGGCGGCGAGCTCCTCACGGGACAGCTCCCCGCCTTCCTGCGCAAAGCCGTGCATGGAAGCGATGGCGAAGGACAAGGCGATCCACTTTGTCTTCACTGCGGTTTCCTCACCGAGCGCGGTCCTGCATCGCGTTGGATTCTAGCAAAAAACCACGCCCGGATACGGGGCTAAAACCCCGTCTCACCCTCGCGGATGGTGGCGGCCGTGCAATTCCTTCATGCGCTCACGCGCGACGTGAGTGTAGATTTGCGTCGTCGAGACGTCGCTGTGGCCAAGCAGCAATTGAACGACGCGCAAATCGGCGCCGTTGTTGAGCAGGTGGGTCGCGAAGGCGTGCCGCACGGTATGCGGCGACAGTTTCTTGGCGACGCCGGCCTTGCGCGCATAGCGCTTGATGATGTGCCAGAAAGCTTGGCGAGTCATGCGGTCGCCGCGGCGCGTCGGAAACAAGTAGTCCGTCTGACGCTCGAGCAGGATCTCGATGCGCGCTCCTTCGATGAACTCGCGCAACCAGTCCTGGGCTTCGTCACCGAGCGGTATCAAACGCTCGCGGTCGCCTTTGCCGACGATGCGCAAGACACCTTGGTTCAGATTGATTTGGCTCATTCGCAAATTGATGAGCTCGGAAACGCGCACGCCCGTCGCGTAGAGAACCTCGAGCATGGCCCGGTCACGATGACCGAGCGGCTCCGCCACGTTCGGCGCAGCCAGCAACGAATCGACCTCCTCTTCCGTCAATGACTGCGGCAGCGCGCGGCCGATCTTCGGCATGGCGATATTCGCCGTCGGGTCGTCGGTGATCAGCGCCTCGCGCAGCAGGTACCGGTAGAAACGGCGGAAGCTCGAAAGTTGCCGCGCCGTCGAACGGGGCTTGGCGCCGCCTTCGACGCGCCACGCGATGTAATCCATGACGTCGGCCCGGCCCGCCTTGACGAGGTTCACCGATTTGTCGGTGAGCCGTCGATGGAGGGCCAATAGATCCGCGCGGTAAGCGCCGAGCGTGTTTTCCGAAAGCCCGCGCTCCATCCATATTGCATCGAGAAAGCGGTCGATGAGCGCCTTCGGGTCCTTGGACTGGGCGTTGCTCGCCGAAGCTTCGTCTGTATGCAAAAAGTTATGGGCCATTTCCGACTACTGTCCGTACACCGTACGCTCGCTATCCTCGAGGAGCCACTGGCCGCGGCGGCCGGGGCGAACTCGTGCTTCTGTGCGGCGAATCACCGCCCAGAAGTCCGTAAATTCAATATAATTCAGCACGTTGTATCAGGGCTTAAGGGCATCCTTGCCCATAACCGCGTGGTAGGAAGTATGCGCGGCAGGCATTGCACGCTGCGTGACGGGATTCACAGAACGTTGTGGGCATTAACATAAAGAGAATTGAGTCACACAATTGTGGTTCGACTTGCGTCAACCGGCACGTCGCGCCGGGCCGGGCTTTGACATAACCGTGTCGGGCGCCGCGTGGTTGGGCCGTTGCCTGAACGTCTTGTACGGCGTGTACGCGTGGCTCGCCCTGCTCGTCATCGCGATTCCGGTCGCGGTCGCGTTTCTCGTCACCCCGGGCGTTTCGCGCCGCCGCCGCCTAGCCCACTGGGCCGCGAAGGCGTTTCTGGCCGCGATCGGCAGTCGCGTGCACGTCACGGGGCTTAAGTTCCTCGAAGCCGGTCCTTGCGTCGTGGTCGCCAACCACGCGAGCTATCTCGACGGCATCATTCTGACCGCGGCCTTGCCGCCAAGGTTCAGCTTCCTCGTCAAGCACGAGATGGCCGCCGTGCCCATCGCAGGCTTCGTCCTGCGCCGGCTCGGCTCCGAATTCGTCGACCGCGAAAACGCCGGGCATCGGCATCGGACCGCGCGTCGGCTGCTTGCGGGAACCTCGAACGGCGACGCGTTCGTCGTGTTCCCCGAGGGCACGTTCGACCGGCCGATAGGCTTGAGACGCTTTCAAAGGGGCGCTTTTCTGGCCGCTTGGCGGGGGAAATCCGCCGTCGTCCCGGCCGTGATTCGCGGCGCGCGCCGAAAGCTCCCGGCGGCTGCTTGGCTTCCCGCTCCCGGGCCGCTTGCGGTGACGATCTCAGCCCCACTCCCGGCGCGCGCCTACCCCGACGCGATGGCGCTCCTTGCGGCCACGCGTGCCGCGCTGCTCGCGCACCTCGAGGAGCCGGACCTCGCATAGGCGCGATATCAATCCTTGTAGGAGCGAGCTTCGCTCGCGAGCTTCAAGAATCGCGAGCGAAGCTCGCTCCTACAGGTCGGTGTAGTTCGGGCCGTGGCCGCCCTCGGGGGGCACCCACTCGATGTTTTGCGCGGGGTCCTTGATCTCGCAGGTTTTGCAGTGGATGCAGTTCGCGGCGTTGATGCGAAACGTCGGCCGGCCGTCCGGGTCCGTGACGATTTCGTACACGCCGGCCGGACAGTAACGCTGCGCGGGCTCGTCGAAGCGCGGCAGGTTGTCGCGGATCGGCAGCGCGGGATTCGCGAGCCGCAAGTGGCACGGTTGGTCCTCGTCGTGGCGCGTGTTGCTCAAGTAAACCGACGACGGCCGATCGAAGCTCACGATACCGTCGGGCGCAGGATATTCGGGGAGGCACGAATCGGCCGCGGGCCGAAGCCGCGCATGATCCGCTGAGCCGTTGTGCAGATTGAGCGGCGTATGCCCAGAGAGCACATTGTGCTCGAAAAACGCGAGCGCCCCGCCGAGCAGCGTTCCGAGCTTCGTGATGCCGGCCGAAAAATTGCGTGCCGCGCGGAGCTCGTCGAAAACCCAAGATTCGTGGAGGCGCTCGGAGAACGCCGTGAGCTCCGCGCCCGCCTCGCCGCGCGTCAGCGATTCGAAAACCGCCTCGGCCGCGAGCACGCCCGACTTCATGGCCGTGTGCGAGCCCTTGAGCTTGGCCCCGTTCAGGAGTCCCGCCGCGCAGCCGATCAGGAGGCCGCCTGGGAACGTCAGCTTCGGCAGCGAAGGGAGCCCGCCCTTGTTGAGCGCGCGCGCCCCGTAAGCGATGCGCCTGCCGCCGGTGAGCACACTGCGAATCGCGGGATGGTGCTTCCACCGCTGGAATTCCCGGAACGGATCGAGATGAGGGTCGCGGTAGTTCAGCGCAACGACGAATCCCAACGATACCTTGTCGTCGGCGTCGTGGTAGACGAATCCCCCACCCTCGGTGTCGTCGCCGAGCGGCCATCCGACGGTGTGATGCACGTGACCCAAGCGATGTCTCGCGGATTCGACCTCCCACACTTCTTTGAAGCCGAGTCCGTAGTGCTGCGGATCCGCGTGTGCGCGCAGCGCGAATCGAGCTTCGAGGGCCTGGCCGAGATAGCCACGGCACCCCTCGGCTAAAATCACGTACTTGGCGCGAAGCTCATGACCCGGTTCCGCGCCCGGCTTGGGTTTGCCGTCGCGGTCGATGCCCTTGTCGCCCGTCGCGACGCCGACAACTTGGCCCTGGTCGCCGTAGAGGATCTCCGTCGCGGCGAAGCCAGGCAGCACGTCGCAGCCGAGCGCCTCCGCTTGGCTCGCGAGCCAACGACAGACCCGTCCCAAGCTCACGATGAAATGGCCGCGATTGTGGAGCGGCTGAGGCGTCAGAGCACGCGGGATCGTGACGGCGCGGTCGGCATTGCGAAGCCACGAAAGGCGCTCGGCAGTCACGGGGACCTGCACCGGTGCGCCGCGCGCGCGCCAATCGGGGAAGAGCTCGTCGAGCGCGCGCGTCTCGAGCACGGCGCCCGATACGATGTGCGCGCCGACCTCGGCGCCTTTTTCGACGACGCAGACGGCGAGCGGAGTGCCCGTCGACGCCGACAACTGGCCCAGGCGGCACGCGGCGGACAAGCCCGCGGGTCCCGCGCCGACGATGACGACGTCAAATAGCGTGGCTTCTCGCGGCATAGCGCTTTTGTGGGAGCGAGCTCTGCTCGCGACCCAAGAATCGCGAGCGGAGCTCGCTCCTACAAGCAGAATCGCGGCCGGAGGCCGCTCCCACAGCGGAGGTCGCTCCTACATCGGATGATGCGAGGCATTGTAACATCGCGGTCGCCATGAGCATCGAGCCGATCTGGACGCCGAGCCCGCAACGCATCGAAGCGAGCAACATGCACACGTTTCTCGGCACGCACGCCGCGCGTCTCGAGTCGCCGGACTATATCGGTCTCTATCTCTGGAGCGTCGCTCATCCCGACGAGTTCTGGCGCGCGATCGTCGATTTCTGCGCCATTCGCTTGCGCACTCGCGAGCGTTGCGTCCTCGAGAACGGCGACAACATGCTCGATGCGCGCTGGTTTCCGGGCGCGACCTTGAACTACGCGGAAAACCTGCTGCTCGCCGAGCGTCCCGGAACGGCGCTCGTCTTCGTCGGCGAGACGGGCGAGCGGCTGGAGCTCTCCTGGGAAGAGCTGCGCGGCCAAGTCGCGAGCGTCGCCGCGGGATTGCGGGCGCTCGGCGTGAAGCGCGGCGATCGCGTTGCCGCGTGCCTTCCGAATCGGCCCGAAACCGTCGTCGCGGCGCTCGCGACTGCGAGCTTGGGCGCCGTGTGGTCGTCGTGCTCGCCGGATTTCGGCCGCCAGGCCGTGCTCGATCGATTCGGGCAAATTGCGCCCAAAGTGCTGTTTGCGACGGACGGCTACTTCTACAACGGCAAGCGCATCGATTGCCTGGGCGCAGTCAACGAAGTCGCACGGCGTTTACCCTCGCTCGCGGGACTGTTCATCGTCGGCGGTACGCAATCGCCACCCAAGCTCGCGCAATGCCCGGGCGCGCGCGCGTTCGACGAGCTGCTCGGAACGGCTGCGGACCTCGAATTCGCCGCCCTCGCTTTCGACGACCCGCTGTTCATTCTCTATTCGTCGGGAACGACGGGCGTTCCGAAGTGCATCGTGCACGGCGTCGGCGGCACGCTGATACAGCACCAAAAGGAGCACGTGCTGCACACGGACATCAAGCCCGGCGACGTCGTATTTTATTTCACGACTTGCGGCTGGATGATGTGGAACTGGCTCTTGTCGACGCTCGCGTGCGGCGCAACCGTCGTGCTGTACGACGGCGCCCCGTTCCACCCCGATCCCGGCGTCTTGTGGCGCGTCGCGGAGCAGGAATCGGTCACCGTATTCGGCACGAGCGCGAAATACCTGACCGCGCTCAAGCGCCATGGATTCTCGACGCGCAACATGGAGCTCGAAGGGCTGCAGAGCATTCTCTCGACGGGCTCGCCGCTCTCGCCCAGGAGCTTCGATTACGTCTACGAGGAGATCAAAGCGAACGTGCAGCTCGCGTCGATTGCCGGCGGCACGGACTTGATCTCGTGCTTCGCGCTCGGCAACCCGCTCTTGCCCGTGCATCGCGGCGAATTGCAGTGCCGGGGCTTAGGGATGAACGTCGCGATATTCGACGCGGACGGTCATCCCGTCGTCGGCAAAAAGGGCGAGCTCGTCTGCACGGCGCCGTTTCCGTCGATGCCCGTGGGTTTTTGGAACGACCCCGGGCGCGTCAAATATCGGCAAGCGTACTTCGAGCGCTTCCCGAACGTTTGGCACCACGGCGATTACGCCGAGCTCACCGTCAACGATGGCGTCGTGATCCATGGGCGATCCGACGCCGTATTGAATCCGGGCGGCGTGCGCATCGGCACCGCCGAAATCTATCGCGTCGTGGAGCAGCTTCCCGAGATTGCCGAGTGCATCGCCGTCGATCAGGAGTTCCAGGGCGACACGCGTATCGTGTTGTTCGTCCGCTTGCAAGGCGGAGCGGCGCTCGACGACGCGCTTTGCGATCGCGTTCGGGCGGCGCTGCGCGCGCAGGCGAGCCCGCGCCACGTGCCGGCGAAGATACTCGCCGTCGACGACATTCCACGCACGCGGAACGGCAAGATCGTCGAGCTCGCGGTGCGCGACGTCGTCCACGGGCGTGCGCCCGCCAATCTAGCCGTGCTCGCGAACCCCGACTCGCTGGCTCATTTCCGGAACCGGCCCGAGCTCGACCGGTGAGCTCACCGCTTGCGATCTACCACGCGCGCGTGGCGCGCGGGGAGCTCGAAGCCGATGTCGCCCAAGAGCGTACGGCGCAGGCGCTCGAGCGCCTCTATGCCGAGTTGGTCGGCGCCGCTCCCCCGCGACGCGGCCGGCGGCGCAAGCTCGAACGTCTCGTGCACGCCAAGGCGCGTGCGCCGACGCACGGCATCTACTTGTGGGGGAGCGTCGGCCGCGGCAAGACCGTGCTCATGGATCTCTTTTATGGCGCGCTGCCCTTCAAGGACAAGATACGCCGGCATTTCCATCGTTTCATGGCCGCGGTGCACGCGGATCTCCGCGAGCTCAAAAAGCTTGCAAACCCGCTCGACCGCGTGGCCGACCGTCTCGCCGACCGGACCCGCATCATTTGCTTCGACGAGCTCGTCGTCGGCGACATCGCCGATGCGATGATCTTGGGCAATCTCTTCGCCGCGCTCTTCGCCCGCGGCGTCACGCTCGCAGCAACGTCGAACATGCGTCCGCAGGATCTCTACCGCGACGGCCTGCAACGAGCGCAGTTCCTGCCCGCGATCGATCTGATTTTGCGCCACGCGGAGGTGCTGCACGTCGACGGGCACCGGGACTACCGGCTGCGCGTGCTCGAGCGCGCCGACGTGTATCAGTTTCCGTCCGACGCAACGGCGGAGGGTCGCTTGGCCCGCTACTTCGACGCCATCGCACCCGACGAGCCCGAGGTCGGCGGGCGCCTCGACGTGCTCGGCCGTCCCATCGAGTTCCGCAAACACGCGAACGGTGTCGTGTGGTTCGATTTTCGCGAGCTCTGCGACGGCCCGCGCAGTCAAAACGACTACATCGAGCTGTCGCGCTGTTATCAGACCGTGGTGCTGTCGAACATCCCGCAGTTCGATGCGACGCTCGAAAACCAGGCTCGCCGCTTCATCGCGTTGATCGACGAATTCTACGACCGGCGCGTCAAGCTAATCATGTCGGCCGCCGCCCCGCTCGATCAGTTGTATCGGGGGAACCGCTTGCGGCAGGAATTCCAACGCACGCAGAGCCGGCTCCAAGAGATGCAGAGCTACGAGTACTTATCGGCCGCACACCGCGCCTAGCCGATCTTCGTGCGCACCTCGGTAAGCTCGGGGAAGAACGTGATCTCGAGGGACTTTTTCAAGAACTTGACGCCGGCCGTGCCGCCCGTGCCGCCCTGGAAGCCGATGATACGCTCCACGGTCTTCATGTGCTGGAAGCGCCAGGCTTGGAAATTCGTCTCGATATCGACGAGGTTCTCGCAAACCTCGTAGGCCGCCCAATACTCGTCGGGATGCTTGTAGATGACTTCGAGCACGTCGACGACGCCCGGATGATGCTGGTATCGCTCCGTCCAATCACGTTCGACTCGCTCGAGCGGTACCCGGTGGCCGACGCGATAAAGGTAGCGCAGGAATTCGTCGTAGATGCTCGGACTCTCGAGCGCCGTTTTCAGCGTGCGGTAGTAATCGAGGTTATGCCGAAACATCGGCAGCATGTCGCGATCCTTGTTGCCGAGCTTGAATTCCAGAACGCGGTACTGGAAGGATTGCATGCCCGAGGCCGTTCCCAGCACGCCGCGAAACGCCGCATACCCGTTCGGCGTCAGCGTGGCGAGCACCGCCCATTGCGCCGTGAGCTGGTGCTGCACGAGCTTCATGCGCGCCAGGATCTTGATGCTGCGCGCGGGTTGATCGTTCTTGAAGCACTCGATCGCGGCATCGAGCTCGTGGAGAAGGAGCTTGAACCAAAGCTCCGCGACCTGATGCTGAATGATGAACAGCGTCTCGTCGTGGTGGACGGGGCGGCTGCGTGGGTGCTGCGCATCGAGCAGCTTGTCGAGCTCGAGGTAAGTCTCGTAGCGGAGCTCGTTCTCGGCTCTGCCGGGGTCAGGCTGCGGCTCGAGGTGCGGCTTGCGCCCCCGTTCGCCCGTTTTGGTTGTCATGTAAGATCTCCGCCGAATTGGAAAAGGTGACCTACTCCGCTCTTGACGTCAATCCCCGCGCCTCCGAACAATAGCGGGCCATGAAGAACCCCTCGCGCCCGCAAGCCGGCAAACTGGTCCTCGTGCGCCATGGCCAGAGCCAGTGGAATCTCGAGAACCGGTTCACGGGATGGACCGACGTCGACCTCACCGCGCAAGGCATCGACGAAGCCCGTGCTGCTGCGCACACGCTCATCGAGGCGAAGCTCACGTTCGATATCGCCTTCACTTCCGTCTTGGTGCGCGCCATTCGCACGTTGTGGTTGATGCTCGACGAGATGCACTTGATGTGGATTCCCGTCGAGCGGCATTGGCGCCTCAACGAACGGCACTATGGGGATCTCCAGGGCCTCGACAAAGCAGAAACGGCCGCCAAGCACGGCGCCGCCCAGGTCAAGCTTTGGCGCCGCAGCTACGACATTGCGCCCCCGCCGCTCGACCCCGACGATCCTCGGCATCCGCGTCACGATTCGCGTTACGCCGATGTCGACGCGCGCGAGCTGCCGGCGACCGAGTCGCTCAAGAGCACGCTCGCGCGCGTGCGGCCGTGCTGGGAGAACCGCATCGCTCCCGAGCTCTCACGGGGACGCAACGTGCTCATCGCGGCGCACGGCAACAGCTTGCGCGCGCTCGTCAAGATGCTCGAGAACATCTCCGACGCCGACATCACGGAGTTCAATATTCCGACGGGCGCGCCGCGCATTTACGAATTCGATGCAACGCTTGCGCCCGTGCGGCACGAGTATCTCGGCGACGCGGAGGCTGTCGCGGCGGCGGCGCTTGCCGTCGCGAATCAAGCCAATCGTTGACGCCGTGACGCTCTACGCGCTCGGTCCGCACACGGTCACCACGGTCGGCGACGACTTTTTCATCGCGCCCAATGCCGCGGTCATCGGGCGCGTCTCGCTCGGCCGCGATGCGAACGTTTGGTTCAGCGCGGTGCTGCGCGGCGACACCAATGTGATCACGATCGGTCACCGCACCAACGTTCAAGATACGGCCGTCGTGCACGTCGACCATGACGCACCGGCGTTTATCGGCGACGAGGTCACCATCGGTCATGGCGCCACGGTGCACGCGTGCCGCGTCGGCGATCGTTCGCTGATCGGCATCGGCGCGACGATCTTGAGTCACGCGGTCATCGGCCGGTACTGCATCGTCGGCGCCGGCGCCCTAGTCACGGAACGCAAGGAGTTTCCGGATCGCTCGTTGATCATCGGTGCACCCGCGCGGCGCGTGCGCGAAGTCACCGACGCGGAGATGCGCATGCTCGTCGAGAGCGCCGCGCACTACGTCGATCTCAGCCGGCGTTATCGCGCCGAGCTCGTGCCGCGCTCGCCGTAGGAGCGAGCTTCGCTCGCGAATATTCAAGAATCGCGAGCGGAGCTCGCTCCTACGGAATCGCGAGCGAAGCTCGCTCCTACGAGATGTCATTCA
>Ga0209108_10002108_pt1 | contig 11489 bp, 12 predicted proteins | sample Rifsed10ft1_FD_184003 | JGI IMG/M metagenome (GOLD analysis project Ga0209108, IMG submission 184003) | Soil microbial communities from Rifle, Colorado, USA - sediment 10ft 1 (version 2) | ecosystem: Environmental > Terrestrial > Deep subsurface > Rock core/Sediment | place: Rifle, Colorado...
GTCGCTGATCAGGTCCCCGCTGGCGACGATGAATTCCGGCCGGAGGGCATTCATCAGGGGAACCGCCTGCCGCAGGATGGCCCCCGTGTCCGCGCCGTGTTGCCGGCGGACCTCATCCTCCAGGATGTGGAGGTCCGAGATGTGCAGGAACGAGAAACGGGGTCCGGCCATCGGATCGTCTCGCCCAGGTCACACAGGGATGAAGGTCAGGGTGGGCACGGCCGGCAGCTCGCCGGCGTCCACCAGCATCTGGAGGAACGTGCGGAGCCCTTCCCGGTGTCGCGGGCTCAGATCGAAGGAGAGCCGTTCCTGCAGGTAGCGCCGGCACGCCTCCGGCGTCAGTCCAGTCCGCTCGCAGGCCAGGGCGACCATCGCCTCCGGGTGATCCCGGGTGTAGGCCTTGGCCGTGAGAAGCGCTCGGTGGATCGTCCGGACCTCATCCGGGGCCGCGGCCCACACCGCGCGTCGCGCCGCCCACACCGCGAAGACGAAGGGAAGGCCCGTGAGCGCGTGCCATGCCTTGCCCAGGTCCAGCGGGTGTGCAGAGCGGGGGCCCAGGCGCAGCGCCTCGTCGCCGATCAGCAGATGCCCCACCGCGCCGGCGGCGGCGGCGTCCGCGAGGTAGCGGGGCCGGACGCCATAGGCTTTCTCCAGGAGAAGCCTGACCAGGTACACCGACGTGAGGGAGTGGGGGCTGAGGGCGACGGGCTGCCCGTCCAGCGCCTCCACCGGACGCTCACTGGCCAAAAGCACGCTCTCCACGGCCCCGTCGCAGGCGATGGCCAGGTCGGGCAACAGGCGGTAGGCCTCGGGGCGGAGCGCCGCCTCCATCACCGAGATGACCGAAACGTCCAGGTCGCCGGTGCGCAGCCGCTCGTTGAGCTCGGCCGGTGTCCCGTCGTGGATCTCGCAGTCGGCCGGGACGATCCCGTGCTCCAGCGCGTAGTACACGGGCTCGCAGTTGATGTAGCGAACGCGACCCAGCCTCAGGCGCATACCACCCTCTCGAGCCGGCGGTGGCGGACCTCGCCCTCCACCAGGCTGGCCAGGACGTCCCCTCCTCCCGTCTCGGCGATCAAGGATCCCACGGGATCGGATACCGCGATTCCCCGGGCGGAGACGGCGATCAGATCGGCCCGCTTGCCGACCTCGAGGCTCCCCACCTGATCCGCCAGGCCGAGGGCCCGACCGCCGCCCAGCGTCGCCATCGCCAGGACGTCCGCCGGCGTCACGCGCCCCCGATGCGCCGCCAGGCACGCCCGCATCTCGTCCCAGAGGTCCAGCGTCGGGACGCTGGCGAGCGAGTCCGTCCCCAGGCCGACCGCGATCCCCTGGCGCAGGAACTCCGGCACCGGTGCCACGCCCCCGGAGAGTCGCGCATTACTCCGCGGGCAATGCGCGATCCGGACACCGCGTCCCGCCATCCGGCGGCAGTCGGTCCCGTCCACGTGCACGGCGTGGATCACGAGCGGCCGCCACCCCAGGGCGCCCAGGGCCTCGAGATATTCGATAGGACTCCTCGCCCACCGCCGTGGCGGGGGAGCCGTGCACCCCACGGTGGGATACAACAGGCGCGGGATACTTCCCTCGCCGCTGGCCAGGAATTCTTCCTCCTCGCGAGATTCTGCGGCATGGATGCAGCAGGGGACCCCGGATTCGGGGAGGAGCGCCGCACACCCGGCAAAGAGCGCTTCCGAGAGGCTGTAGGGACTGTGGGGCGAGAGGCCGATGGAGAGCAGGCTCCCCCGGGCCATCCGCCGCATGCGCTCAAGGTCGGCCCTGGCCGCATCGCATCGCGCCGCGGCTTCTTGGGGGGGAAGGCCCAGGATTTCCCTGTACACCACGCCCCGGAGGCCGGCGCGGAGGAGCGGGGGGATGCTCTGGCCGCCCGTGCTCACATCGCCTACACAGGTCGTGCCGGACTCGAGGAGCGCCCGCACCCCCGCCTCGATGCAGTTCACCTGGGCGTCAAGTGAGAGTTGCCGTCGCCCCTCGATCACCCCCACCAGCCACTCCGCGAACGCACCATCGGTAGCGGGAGGAGACAGGGCAGGCAGTTCCAGGTGGGTGTGACAGTTCACCAGGCCGGGAAGCAGCGCGGCCTCCTCCAGGTCCCAGCGGTCGGCGGTCGGGTGCTCCGCGACGAGCTGGGCCCGAGTGCCAACCCCGACGATCTCCCCCGCCCGGATGGCCACCGCGCCGTCGGCGATCGCCGGGGCGGTCACCGGGAAGACCCAGCGTGCAGTCAGCAGGCGCATTGCGACTCTCACCTGGATTATTCGTGAAATCGCCCTTCACGTCGGAACGGCCCCCTCACCCCGTCCCTCTCCCGCACTGGGGAGAGGGGGTCAAATAGTCTGCCCCTCTCCCTCGATGGGAGAGGGCGCGGGTGAGGGTGACATCAGGGATTCATACTCCGGGCTAACCCTCGGCTTCAAGCCGGGGAACTACACGGGACGAGTCTTCGAAAAAATATCGAACGTCGAACAGGGAATGATGAATTTCGAACCGCGCCGTGGCTCGGAGGCGCTTGCGGTATCCGTGGCGTCTTTCCTGTGTAACGGGTCGCACCGGTCGGCATTCGACATTCGTGATTCGATATTCGACATTCCAAGGGACTAGCCACCTTCCTGTGTCAGTCGGACGGCCGCCTCCAGCTCTGCCCGCGTGTTGACGTTGATGAAGCAGCCGAGGGACGGATCCAGGCGACGCAGCTCTGCCTCCTCCACCGTCCGGACCCGGACCAGCGGGAACAGCCGATCAATCTTCAGGCGATCCGCGCGAATCATCTCCTCCATGTGCGGGAGGCAGGTCTTGCCGTACACGGCGTGGAGTGGCTGGTACCCCTCGGCCGTCCGCGGCACCACCACGTCATACCCCGGGGCCAGGCCCCGCAGATGGGCGATCACGGCGGGGCTGGCCAGGGGCATGTCGCAGGCGATGCAGAACGCCTGCGGGAACGTACTGTGATACACGGCGGTGTAGATGCCGCCCAGCGATCCCTTCTCGGGGATGCGGTCGGGAATGACGGGGACCCCGAGGTCCGCGTACACCGCCTGCTCGTTGGCGATGATCAGGATCTCGGGAAACAGGGAACGGATTTTCGAGAGCAGCCCCTCGATGATCCGCACCCCGCCGAACTCCAGGAGGGCCTTGTTCGTCCCCATCCGCGTGGAGCGCCCCCCGGCCAGTATGGCGCCGGTCATGGCGGACTCCCGTGGATCCGGAGTTCGATGGGCGGTCCGCTGCCCAGAACCAGCGGGTCCCCCACCAGGGATCGCACCACGCGGGCCAGGATCTCCTGGCTCTCCTTCTCCAGGGGGACCCGGCGTCCGTCAACCAGCACGTCCACGCGGGACCGGGCGGCGCCCGCCAGGAACTCGCGCTCGATGAAATCCGCCAGGGGACCGACATCCTCCAGGCCGAAGCGCGGCACGGGAACCGGGTGGTCCCGATCCGAGACGACCGCCACCAGCTGGTCCTCCGGCCCGCAGAGCAGCGGCAGACTCTGCGCCGCCCGGCTCACCTCGATCTTCGGCATGGGACCGGCCTTGAACCCCTCGGTGAGGATGAGGTCCACGTCGAAGAGGGCCTGATGGGCGATCTGCTGGAGGGGCCACTCGCCCGGGGTCTCACCGACGATGAACAGGGTGTCCCGGGATGCGAGCGCCACCACCCGCGCCCCCGCCTGCCGGTGTCGCCAGGAATCCTTTCCGGGGACGTCCACCTCCACGGGGCCGTGAAAGTGGTGCTTGATGGTCCCGATCCGCCGGCCGCGCGCCGTGAGGGCGCGGATGAGCTTTTCGAGGAGCGTGGTCTTCCCGCTGTTGGATCGGCCGACGACTGAGATGATGGGAACCACAGGTCACTCCGCGGGGAACGGTTCGACGGTGATGTGGGGGTCGGGGTCCGATCCGGCCGGGCACGGCGCCAGCATCCCCAGGGCCGGCCAGCCCTGGCCGCGCCGGTGGAATTCGAGGCCGGCCGCCGTCTCCTGCACCACGCCGGCGACCAGCAACGTCTCCTCGCCGGCGGGCGGAAGCGGCTCGGCCAGGCGCGCCCTGAAGGCGGGAAGCGGAGACGTCCACCCGTGGAGCGCCCGCAGGAGTGGTCGGCACAGGGCGGCGAACCCGAGATAGGCCGCCCCCGGGCTCCCCGGGAGGCACACCACCCCGGTGTTCCAGACGGTGGCCGCGGCAGAGGAGCCGCCGGGCCGGATGGCCACCCCGTCGAAGAGGAAGGCGGCCCCGATCCCGGCGAGGGCGGCCTTGGTGAGATCCTTCGACCCGTGGAGTGTTCCCCCGACCGTGAGGAGGAGATCGCTGTTCGCGGCCTCCGCCAGGGCCTCCCGGAGCTGGCCGGGGTCATCCGGAACCACCACGCCCCGCTCCACACGCCCACCGCCAGCGCGAACCAGCGCCTCCAGCATCGGCAGGTTGCTGGCAACGCGCTCGCCGAGACCGGGGGCTCGGCCCGGAGGGACCAATTCGTCCCCGGTGGCGATCAGGTGGACGCGCGCCCGGCGCGACACGGGCACCTGCGTGACCCCTTGCGCGGCGAGCCGTTCCAGGGTCCGGGGCTGGGCCAGGGTGCCGGGCAGGACGAGGACATCGCCGGCCCGCGTCTCTTCCCCCGCCCGCCGGATGCCGCTGCCCAGGAGCGGAGGCGATGCCACCAGCACCACATCGCCCGTGCGCCGGGCCGCCTCGACCGGAACCACGGCCTCCGTCCCGGGCGGCAGCGGTGCCCCGGTGGTGATGGCCATGCAGGTTCCAGGCAACAGGGGGGGAGGGGCGGTCAGTCCGGCGGTGACCGTGCCGGCCAGCCGGAGGCCCTCTCCCCGGCCTCCCCCGATGTCGCCCACACGCACCGCGTAGCCGTCCACGGTGGCGTGGTCCTCGGGGGGCAGGGAGACGCGGGCCACGATGGTGCCCTGGACGATCCGGCCCGACGCCTCGGGCAAGGGCACCTCCTCGGGGGGAAGAGATCGTACGGCGGAGAGCAGCGCGCGCCGCGCGTCCGCCAGGCTCAGGCGCACGGTGGGAGGCCTACTCCTCTGCCTCCTCGCGCTCCATCACGTCCATCTCGCCCAGCTCGTCCAGGCTTTCCTCTTCGAACGCGTTGATCACCAAGTCCTCGGCCGGGGCGCCGGCCACCGGGGCTTCCACCGGCGCCTCCTCCTCCTCCGCGGGCTCCTCACCCTCGACGACGACTTCCTCGGGGATGACCTCCTCGGCGCTCAGGCTGCGGAACCAGGTGGGCTTGCCCCCGGCCTCCGCCACCTCGCGGCCCATCTCACCGGCGGCCGCCTCTATCTCGAAGCCCAGCTTCCCGCTGGAGATCTCCTCCAGGGCCTGGTAGGTGGGCTTCACGCTGCGCGGCTGCACCAGGGGGGCGGCCCCGCGGTTCAACTGCTTGGCCCGCTTGGCGGCCACGATGACCAGTCGGTACTTGCTGTCCACGTGCTCCATCAGGTCCTCGATCGGCACATGCGCCATCCGTGCTGCTCCTCTCTGCCCGTCCCCGCCTTTGGCGGGGGGAGATCAGGCGTGCAAGAATCCAAGGTCCACCCGGAAGCTCCGCCGGCGCTCGGCCAGGATGATGGCCTTCAACCCCTCGGCCGCCCGGGCGAAATCGTCGTTCACGATCACGTACTGGTACTCGGGGTGCCGCTTGACCTCCTCCCTGGCCCGCTGCAGCCGGCGCTGGATCTCGGCCTCGGCGTCGCTCCGCCGGCGACGCAGCCGCTCTTCCAGGACGCTCCAGGACGGCGGGACGACGAACACGAAGACCCCGTCCGGGTGGCTCCGGCGCAGGATGTCCGCCCCCTGGGTGTCGATGTCCAGGATCACGTCCAGCCCGGCGGCGAAGTGCCGCTGGAGCAGGGCCTGGGAGGTGCCGTACAGGTGACCGTGCACCACCGCCCACTCCGCGAACTCGCCCCGGTCCACCATGGCCCGGAAGGTGGCCTCGTTCACGAAGTGGTAGTCGCGCCCGTCCGCCTCGTCGGGCCGGGCAGGCCGCGTGGTGAAGGAGACCGAGTGCGCGAATCCGGGCACCGCGGTGACCACCCACTCGCAGAGGGACGTCTTGCCCGCCCCGGACGGTGCCGAGACCACCACCAGCAATCGGTGAGCGCTCACCCGCTGCGCCTCGGTCCGCTCCCGGACTCCGCTGATGTCTCGCCCCCGGGCCTCAGTACTTGACTTCATACGATCGTGTGGGGTTGGCCACCGCCAATCCTACACGATGCGCCCTTCGCAAAGGGCGTTCCGTATCGGGTGAAACCCGATACGGAACTATGAAGTCAAGCACTCAGACTCGCTCCTGAACCTCGTCCCCGCCGCTCAAGCGCTGGGCCAGCGTACTAGATTGAATGGCCGAGAGGATCACGTGGCCGCTGTCGGTCACGATCAGCGTCTGGGTCCGCCGGCCGCACGTCGCGTCCACCAGTCGCCCCCCCTCTCGCGCGTCGTCCCGCAGGCGCTTCATGGGCTCCGAGAAGACCGCCTTGGAGTCCTTGGACGACCGGGCGCTCAGGATCGCCACGATGCGGGGCTTGAGGACCACGTTGCCGAAGCCGATGATCAGGACCTCACTTCCGCCCGCAGCCATGGCCTGCCCCTCCAGACGTTCCGATGTGGTCGCCGCCCCCCGTCTCGGGACCGGAGAGCTACTCCAGATTCTGCACTTGCTCCCGCAGCCGCTCGATGCACGTCTTGAGGCCGACCACCTCATGAGCCAGGGCGGCGTCGGCCGACTTGGCCCCGAGGGTGTTGACCTCGCGGTGCATCTCCTGAAGCAGGAAGTCCAGCCGGCGCCCCTGCGGTCCCGGCTGCTTCAGGCTGGCCCGGAACTGGCCCAAGTGGCTCTGCAGCCGGTCGCACTCCTCGGCCACGTCGCTGCGCTCGGCCAGCAAGGCCACCTCCTGCTCCAGCCGGCCGGGATCCAGTTGCCGGCCGTCCAGCAGGTCCGCCACCCGCTCCCGCAGCCGGTCCCGCTGGGCCCGCGTGAGGTCCGGTGCTCGCCGCACGATGCCCGCGAGAATCGCCTCGACCTCCTCCAGGTGCTTCTTCAGGACCGCCTCCAGGACCACCCCCTCGTGGCGACGCATCTCTGCCAGGGCCTCCAGGGCGCCCGTCAGGGCGGGCAGGAGTGCCTCCCAGCTCTCGTCGAGGGATTCGGCGGATTCCTCCACCGCGATGAGGTCGCGCTGCGCCGTCAGCATCTCCAGCGTCATTTCCCCGGGGAGTCCGAGTGTCTGCTGGAGCGTCCGCAGGGCGTCCACGTACTGCACGGCCAGGGGCACATCCACTTTCAGGGTCCGGCTCCGGCCGTCCAGGTCCTTGTCCAGGACCATGACCTCGAAATGCCCCCGGGCGAACCGTTGCTGGATCGCTTGCTGGATGCGTGGTTCCAACCCGGGCAGACGCTTGGGGACCCGGCAGCGGACCTCCAGGAACCGGTGGTTGACGGACTGAACCTCCACCGTGAAGGCGCGTCCGCCTCTGGTGGACTCGCCCCGGCCGAAGCCGGTCATGCTCTCCCGCCCGCCCCGCCCCTCGGTACCCGTGGAAACCTCCAAGTGCTTGGAAAAGTTGAGTTGCTTAGGTTACCCGCTTGCCCTCCGAAAGTCAAATGCCTTGACAATCCCTGTCTGGTCTCCTATCGTTCGACCCGGTCGTTTTTCCAGTCAAGGAGGACGAGAAGCGTGCCGATCTACGAGTATGAGTGTGAAAAGTGCCACCACCGATTCGAAATCATGCAGCGGTTCAGCGACCGCCCCCTGAAGAAGTGCGACAAGTGCGGCGGTCGCGTCCAGAAGATCCTCTCCGCCCCGGCCCTGGTGTTCAAGGGGGCCGGGTGGTATGCCACAGACTACGCGAACCCCGAGCGCAAGAAGGCCATGAAGGCTGACAAGGACGGGGGCGGGAGCAACGGCGACAAGAAGACGGACACCGCGGAATCCAAGTCGAGCACCCCGACCAGCAAGAAAGACGACTGAACCGTCTCCGTCCCCCGCGAGACCCCGATGCGCCCCCGGCGATCCTCCCGGGGGCGTTGTTTTCTGCCCCGTTTCGCCGGTTCTCCCCCTCACCGTTTCAAGCTCGCCCACCGCCCCACAAGACTCACGGCGGCCCCCAGGCTGTCCCACCCCACGTCCAGGATGGTTCCGGTCCGGCTCGCGACGAACGTCTGATGGATTTCATCCAGCGTGGCGAATCCAGCGGCCAGGAGGAATGCCCCCAGGGCCGCCCTGGTCTGCCACCCCGACCCGTCCCAGTTGAGGGCGCGATACCACAGGAGGGCGAGGATCCCGAACTCGAAGACGTGCATCCCTTTCCGGATCGCGGCATGAAGGAGCTCGAGCGTCCCGGAAGAGGCACCCGGGAGCAGCCAGCGCAGGAGTGGGATCAGGAAATCGCCGGTCTCCTCGGCCGAGAAGGCATCGGTCGAAAAGGCGCTGACGACCGCCATCCACAGGAGGGCCGGCGCCCAGCGCCAGAGGAATGACCAGGACCGCCGAGGCAGCCAGGGCATCGGCCTCACCTCAGACATTGCAATTGAACCGCAAAGGACGCCGGTACCAACGGCCTTGCCGTTGGTGCGCAGAGAAACCCCCGGTAATTTCGGCCCTCGAAAGTGTAATTCCGAGAGTGGATCTGGGAAATTCTAAAGAGTCAAGCCGCCGGGATTTCTGAAAAACGGTGTCCCTTTGCGTTCTTTGCGCGCTTTGCGGTGAAATGTTTGGGCTTATGCGGGGCGGGTGAGCAGGCTCTGGATGCGGGCCGCGACCTCACCCGGACGGACCGCAACCTCTTCCCCGGTGCGCCGCCGCCGGATCTCCACCACGCCCTCCTTCACCGCCTTGGTTCCCACCGTGACGCGCAGGGGAAGCCCCAGCAGATCGGCGTCCTTGAACTTGACGCCGGGCCGCTCGTCCCGGTCGTCGTAGAGCACCTCCACCCTCGCCCCCGTCAGATCCGCATACACCTGCTCCGCCAGGCCTGCCATCTTCGGCTCCTTGGCGTTGACCACCAGCAGGTGGACCTGGAAGGGCGCGATCGTCTCGGGCCAGATGATGCCGTTCGTGTCATGGTTCTGCTCGATGGCCGCGGCGGCGATGCGGGCGGGACCGATGCCGTAACTGCCCATCACGATCGGCCGTTCCTGACTCTGCTCGTCCAGATAGACCGCCCGGAGACCCACCGAATACTTGGTCCCCAGCTTGAAGATGTTCCCGACCTCGATGACCCGCTCCACGCGGAGGGGCGCGCCGCACCTCCCGCAGCCGTCGCCGGCCGCCGCCTCCTGCAGGTCGATGAACTCCGCCTGGAAGTCCCGGCCCGGCACCACCCCGCGCAGGTGCAGGTCCGGCTTGTTGGCCCCGGTCACGTAGCAGCCGGTCCGGAGCGATTCGTCGGCGATGATCCGGAGACCCAGGCCCACCGGGCCGACGAACCCCGGTTCCACCCCGGCCGCCTCCACGACCTCGTCCCGATGCGCCGGACGGAAGGCGCCGACGGCGCGCTGGAGCTTCCGCTCGCGGAGCTGCCGGTCCCCCCGGACCAGGGCCAGCACCGGACCGCTCGGCCCCACGACCACCAGGGACTTGATGGTCAGGACCGGATCGATCTTGAGGAGCGCGGAGACCTCGGCGATGGTGCGCGCATTGGGGGTGGAGACCTCCTCGAGGGTCCAGGCGGGGAAGGCCGGGGTGGGCGGCCGGGAGACGGCCAGCTCCAGATTGGCCGCGTAGCCGCATGATCCGCAGATGGCCACCTGATCCTCGCCCGCCTCGCTCGGCGCCATGAACTCGTGGGAGCCGGCCCCACCCATCATCCCCGGATCGCTCTCCACCACGAAGTAGCGCAGGCCTGAGCGGTCGAAGATCTTGCAGTAGGCCTGCCGGTGCGCCTCGTACTGGACGTCCAGCCCGGCCGCGTCCCGGTCCAGGCTGTAGGAGTCCTTCATCACGAATTCCCGGGTCCGCAGCACCCCGCTCTTGGGCCGGGCCTCGTCCCGCTCCTTCGTCTGGATCTGGTACCAGAGCTGGGGCAGGTCGCGGTAGGAATGCACCTCTCGCGCCGCCAGCCAGGCGATCACCTCCTCGTGGGTCATCCCCAGGCACATGTCCCGCTGGTTCCGGTCTTTCAGCCGGAACATCTCGTCCCCGATGGCGTCCCACCGGCCGGTGGCATGCCAGAGCTCCGCCGGCTGGATCACCGGCATGGTGATCTCCTGGCCCCCGATGGCGTTGATCTCCTCCCGGATGATGGCGTTGACCTTGTCCATCACGCGCTGCCCCAGCGGCAGGTACACGTAGACCCCGGCCGCCAGCTGGCGCACCAGTCCGGCCCGGATCATCAACTTGTGACTGACGGCCTCGGCATCCGCCGGATCTTCCTTCAGCGTCGGGATGAGGGACTTCGACCAGCGCATCGGGCACTCCTCTGGGAAAATCTAATCGGGCCTGCCCGGAGCCCCGTCTGGGCGGGGACACGGGTTCGGGAAATATCCAATGGCGAACACCGAATCATGAATATCGAACGTCTCCATTCGGGGAACGGCTTCCCCGCGGCGTTCGTCATTCGATATTCCGTGTTCGATATTCGACATTTCACCCGCAAGGGACTAGAACGGCAGCTTCACCAGCAGCAGGAAGCCGTTGATCATCAACAGCCCGCCCACGATCCCGACCGCACCGCCGAGAAACGACAGCCACGCCGTATCGGCCACGATCGCGATCTCGGAGGTGGAATCCATCCTCGCGTACTGGCGCCCCGCAACCGGTGCCATGGACGGCCCGGAGTTCAGCGAGTGGATCGGTGCTGCCGCGACATCCTCGGCGTCGAGTGCGGCGCCTGCCGACGTGACGATCAGAATTCGTCCAGCGAAGCCGGCATCCTCGAGTCGAGTTCGCAGGCCAGTGACGTACTCGCTCATCACCGGCTTGAGAGATGCGTCGATCGCGGTCGCTGAAGCGCGCCGGTACTCGCGAATGCACGGATTCAGCTGATGCGACAGCGTCACCGGAACGCCCGGGAGGTACTCATCGAGCAGCTCTCCCAGTCTCAGCTCGTGCGACGGGTTGACGATCGACCACAGCAGGCAGACGGCGACCGCCTCGACGGCGCGCGCGCGCAACTCTGATGCGAGAGTGACGACGGCGCGTTCATCGAGCGGACGGATGACCTCGCCCGAGGCAGCGATGCGCTCCGGTACCTCGAAGGTCAGCGAGCGAGGGACGTAGGGCTCCGGATACGGGTGCCGCAGGTCGAAGACGTCTGTGCGCCCACCCTCGCGAAGGAGGAGGACGTCGGGATGCCCCTCTGTGGTCAGGAATGCCGTTCGCGCCGTTGCTCCAGTGAGAACGGCGTTCAATCCGCGCGTCGTGCCGTGGATCAGGACACTTCCGCCTCCGAGCAGATCGCGGCGCCCTTGGCGGCGCGTCCCGGCGGCGACCTCGAACACGTCGAGGATGCCCT
>Ga0209108_10002109_pt1 | contig 11484 bp, 6 predicted proteins | sample Rifsed10ft1_FD_184003 | JGI IMG/M metagenome (GOLD analysis project Ga0209108, IMG submission 184003) | Soil microbial communities from Rifle, Colorado, USA - sediment 10ft 1 (version 2) | ecosystem: Environmental > Terrestrial > Deep subsurface > Rock core/Sediment | place: Rifle, Colorado...
CCTGCCGCAGCAATTGTTCGCGGGCCTGATCCGCGGTCAGGCCGGAGATGCGTTCCAGTTCGGCCTTCTGCTGATCGCGGAGCGCTTCAACGTCCTCGCGTGCCTTCTGGACCTCCTGTTCCTTCTCGCCGATCAGTCTCTCGCGCTTCTCTTGGAGCTCTCCCTTGCGCTCGAGATTCTCTTCACGCTGCACCAGACGCCGCTCGAGGCGCTGCAGTTCGGCCCGCTGCTCGCGGATTTCACGTTCGGCCTCACGCTTGATGCGGAAAGCCTCATCTTTGGCCTCAACAACGGCTTCCCGCTTCCGTGCTTCTGTCTCTCGGACCGCCTCATCCAGGATCTTCTTCGCGGCGGTCTCGGCGGACTGAATCCGCGCCTCGGCGACGCTCTTACGCAGGAGGAATCCAAGGAGGAACGCGATCGTACCCACCCCGATAACGATGCCAACGACGAGGGGGTCGATGGGTGGTCACCTCCCTGCCGGACACCCTGTGATCGCGGGGTGCCGGGAAATATGACGTCGCCCCGGCGGGGCGACGATCGCTGTCCCTGCTTAGAACGCCGCGCGCATCACCTGCCAATCGAGCGGAAATGAACGCGAAGCACTTTTAGTCATTGTAGTCCTGCCGGGATTTGGGCGTCAATGCGTCTGCGGCGGCGGCTGCCAGAGCGGACCGGGCAGTTCGGGGGGTGGCGGCTGGTCCGAGAGGGCGATGACGCGGTCGGCGAAGGGCTCGTACTCCGGCCGGCACGTGAAAAGCAGGACCTGGTGCGCCGCACTCACCTTCCGCAGGAGGGCCATCGCCGCCCGCAACCGCTCCGGGTCAAAGGTGCCGAAGGGATCGTCCAGCAGCAGCGGTGGGTGGTTCCCCTCCGCCAGCACCTCTACCAGCGCCAGCCGGACGGCCAGGTAGATCTGGTCGGCGGTGCCCCGGGAGAGCGCGGGCTCCGCCGGTTCCATCCAGGCGTCGGCCTGCGGGACCCAGACCGCCACCCGCAGCGGCGGCTCTTCAATCTGCACCTTGTCGTAGGCACCCAATGTCAGCACGCTCAGGTACTCCCCCGCCCGCTCTTCCACCAGGCGCCGTGCCGGGATGAGGGTCTGCTGCCGGGCGGTTTGCAGCCCTTCCCGCGCCGCCCGGTAGACCCGCGCCTTCCGCCGGGCCGCCTCCAGCGCCTCCTGGCGGTCGGCCAGCTGCTCCTGAAGGGTGACGAGCACCTCGTAGTCGGGCGCGCCTTCGGCTGTCTCCCGCTCCAGGTGGTCCTGCCGCGCCTGCAGCCGGTGCACCTTCTGGGTCAGGTCTTTGACGTCGTGTTCCAGCTGCTGGACCTGCAGTGGGGTTAGCCGCTTGACCTGCGCCTCCGGGCGCATCAGGACGGCCTCCCGTCCGGCGATGTCAGCGCGCAACCGGTCGAGTTCCTCACGCAAATCCTCGATCTTGCCGCCGCCCAGGTGCGCCTCCACCTGGCTCTGCACGGCCGTCCGCTCCTGCACGAGGTTGCGCAGCCGCGCGTGGCGTGAAACCGCCTCTTCGACCGTGGCGCTCCCCGTCGCCGCCGCGGCCGCCCGCAGCGCGGCCTCTTCTTGAGCCATCGCGTCCTGGGCCGCCCGCAGGGTCTCCCGCATCTCGTCCAGGCGCAGCGCCGCGGACTCCCGCTCCAGCCGGAACTCGGCGAGCCGGCGGCGATGGCGGTAGGCGGCATAGATCAGCGCGAGGCCGCCCGCCAGCAGCGTAAGGGCCACTGCAAACAGCGCCGCGCCGGCGCGCCCCAGTGCCCCCGCAGCCCCTGCGGCCATGCCTGCCACCAGCAGCACGACTCCCGCGGGCAGGAACGCCCCGGTCCAGGGACTCGCCGCAGGAGCGGCCGAGAGGGCGTCGATCCGGGCCGCCGCGGCGCGGATCGCCTCCTGCTGCCGTTCCACCTCCCGCCGCTGGTTCTGTACCGCTCCCCGGGCGCCGTGCAGTCGCGCGATGGCCACATCGTCGGGGACGCCTTGCGCCTGCAGCGCTTCCAGGTCGCGGCCGAGCGCCTGCAATCCGGCGTACCCCTTCTCGATCGCGGCGATGCGCTCGGCCAGCCCGCGTTCCTGCTCACGGAGCGGCTTTAACTGCGCCTCCATCGCCAGAAAGTCCTGGTTCTCGCGGAGCAGCGCCTCTTTGTCCCGCAGTTCCCGCGCCCCCGCCTCGTACTCGCCCCTGATCCGGCGCAGTTCCTCCCGCTGCGTGTCCAGGCGGGCGATGCGGCGCTGCAGGTCGGCCTGCTGCGCCTGGAGGGTCTCGACCTCGTTTTGCAGGCGGCGGATCGTTCCGGGATTCTTCACCGGGCGCTCGAGACCTCGCTCCAACTCGGCGATATCCTTCTCCAGACGCTTGATCACGGCGCCCGCTTCCTGGTCGCCCGGTCCGGCCTGCACCACGCGGGAGAGCCGCGTGCCGATATCCGCGGAGCCCACACGCAGCGTGGCGATCTCCGCCTGCTCGATCATCGCCGTCGCCCGGTAGAGCCCCTCTGTGGAGAGTCCCAGCGCCTGCAGCACCTTCTCCTGGGCGCGCACGCCCTCCCAGGTGAGCCCGTGGTGCAGGTCGCGCAACTCCGCCCGCCGCCGCTCGAAGTCCTTGCGCAGTTCGTAGCGCCGGCCGTCCATCTCGAATTCCAGGGCGATCGAGCCCAGGCTCTCGCTGCCCCAGGGGCGCCACTCCGCCACCTTTTTGGACGTGGTGGCGGGGTTGACGAAAAACGCGGTGAGGATGGCGTGCCGCAGCGTGGACTTCCCCGCCTCGTTGGGCCCGACCAGCACGTTGAGGCGCGGGTCGAAGGTGTAGACGGCGTCCTGGAAGCGGCGGAAGTGGCGGATGCGCAGCCCGAGCAGGCGCACTAGGACACCTCGGCCCCCAGCAGCATGTTCACGCCCACCTGCAGCGCCTCTTCCAGGATTGGCCGCTCCTCCGGCGGCGCGGCCGCGGTCTGCTCCCGCAGCAGCCGAATGTAGCGCCCCACCAGCGTGCGCTCGGGAAAGGCTTCCAGCGCCTCCTCCTCCAGCCAGATCGTGCTCTGGTTGCGCACCCGGGCACGGAAGCAGGCGTCCTGAATCGCTTCCTCCAGTTCCCGCACATCGATCAGCATCTGCGGCGCGGCCGCCCCTGTCAGGACGACGTCGAGCACGGTGTCGAGATCGACTTCCGCCGTGACCCGCGCGCGGACGCGCTCCGCATCCAGGCCGGTGACGTCGATCCCCACGCGCCGGTAGCGCCGCCGCCCGACCCGTTCCGCGCGGACCTCCGCCTGCCCGGGGGTCGGAATCTTGACCAGCAGGACCTGCCCAGCCTCCTGATCCATCGCCAGGAACTCCGGCGCGCCGGCGTACCAGGCGGGCGCCGGCGGCCCGGTGACGGCCTGCGCGGAGTGCCAGTCTCCCAGCGCCAGATAATCCAGACCGAGGCGGCGGATGTCGGCGGGGTGGATCGTCCCCGCCTCCACGACCCCCTCGCGATAGGCGCTGCCGTGCGCTACGCCGACGGCGAAGCGCGTGGCTCGATCACGGGGCCAGGGGCTCAAGGTCTGCGGCCCGTCGGGTCCCACCGACTGGCCGATCACGGTCAGGTCCAGATCCTGGAAGACGACGACCTGCGGTTCCGGTCCGAAGAACGTCACGTTATCGCAGGTCGATTCGAACCGCGCTCGCGTCCACACGCTGCCCTCGCCGAGAGGGTCATGATTACCGGCCAGCAGCGCCACGCGGATGCGGCCCTCTCGCAGGCGGAGGAACTGCTCGCGCACAAACGTCAGGGTCGGCTCGCTCTGCCGGTGCGAGTCGAACAGGTCTCCGGCAATGAGTACCAGGCTGACGCGCTCTGCCAGCGCCAGGTCGACGATCCGGGCGAAGGTCCGCTTCAGTTGCTCCCGGTGGTCGCGCCCCTTCTCCCCCAGGCCGGGAAAGCCCATCCCCAAATGGACGTCCGCCGTGTGCAAGAGGGAAATCACTCGCCCGGCTCCGGAATGAGGGGATCACCTGTGGCGGTGTACGGGCAGATCGAGTTGAAGGCGCAGTAGCGGCAGGCCCGATAGTACTCGGGTGTGGCGATGAAGTTCTGGGCGCGGATGCCGCGGGAGACGTTCCCGATGACCTCCTGCGCGTCCGTCAGCAGGTCCTCCTCCGGCTCGGCCACCCCCACCAGCACCTGCTGCGGGCCGAGGAAGTGCAGCTCCATGCGCGCGGGGAGCTGCCCGTAGACCTCCCGGTAGGCCAGCGCGTACACGGCCAGCTGCAGGCTCTCTCGGGCGCGGCGGTTGGCGTCCTTCTGCGTGCGCACGTCGCTCGTCTTGAAGTCGATGACGACGCTCTCGCCGCCCCGCAGGTCCACTCGGTCCCAGCGCCCCTTCACCCGGGTCATCCCCAGTTGGAAGGAGAAGGGCGCCTCCACGAAGGTCGGGCGCAGCCCCAGGCTCTCCTGGAAGTCGAGGAACCGCCGGAGGACCTGCCGCCCCTCCTCCATCCGCTGGTCCTCGTGCTCCCGGCTGATGAAACCCTCGTTGACCCAGGCGCGCTCGAAGGTCGCCAGGAGGTCGGCGGAGGTGACCGGCTGGCCGCGCGCCTTGCGCCGGTTGTATTCGCGCACCGCTTCGTGGATCGCCGTGCCGTAGACCACGCGGTGGTCGCGCAGCAGCGGGACGCGCAGGAGGTGCGTGTACTTGTACTTCAGCGGGCAGGTGTCGTAGTCGTCCACCTGGCGGAAGGAGAGGATGATCGGCTGCTCCTCCGGGATCACCCCGGCCAGCGTCTGCTGCCCTTCCGTTGGCGGAGCGTGCCGGTGGATCGTCTCTACCGCCGAGGCTTTGAAAGCCGCCCCCTCCGGCGCCGGACGATCCAGCGCCTCCAGGACGAACCGGCTCACCTTGCGCGGCCGCGCGCCGCCGTAGTCGCGGGCGCTGGTGAGGAAGAGCTCCTGCCGGGCCCGCGTCATGCCGACGTAGAACAGCCGCCGCTCCTCCTGCAGGTGAAAGTCGCCGGACGGCAGGACGTCCTTCACCAGGGGATCCGGCAGCGGAATCGGCTCCCCCCGGTTCTGGGTCGGGAAGCGGTGGGAAACGCAGGAGACCAGGAAGACCACCGGGAACTCCAGCCCCTTCGCCTTGTGTACGGTGAGCGCGTTCACCGCGTCGGCGTCGGGATCGGCCTCCGCCACCGGCGGGTCGTCTCCCGCCGCGACCAACTCGTCCAGGTGCTGCACGAACTCGGGGACGCGGTCGTAGGCGGCGATCTCGCCGTAGCGGGCCACGCTGTCGAAGAACTTGGCCAGGTTCTGTACCTGCGCCTCGTCGCCGGGGTGCTCTGAGGTGGCCAGCCGCCGGATGTAGCCCGTGCGTGAGACCAGGTAGGTGTAGAGCACCCGGCCGGTGGGGTGGTCCTTCATCAGCCGGCGCATCTCGTCCAGGTCGTCCAGCAGGCGGGCCAGCGCGGCGCGCGTCTCGGGGCTGATTTCCTGGGCCAAATCGGGGTAGTTGTCCAGGCGCCGGAAGATATGCTCCAGTGTGCGGTTCTTCCGGTTGGCGTAGGCCAGCGACTTGGCCAGGTCGTTCGGATCGAGGAGGTAGAGCGGCGAGATCCCCAGGTAGTAGAGGCTGAGGTTGTCTGCGGGGTTGGCCAGGGCGCGCAGGAAGGCGATGGCCAGGCGAATCTCCTCGCGATTGTACAGGCCCCGGCTGCCGGTGAAGCGGTGCGGGATGCCGCGCATGTTCAGCGCGCGCAGAAACGGGTCGGCGTCGTTGTTGCTCCGCACCAGGATGGCGAAGTCCTTGTAGCGGTACGCGCCCGAGGCGACGCGCTCGCCGATGAGGGCGGCCACCCCATCCGCCTCACTGCTCAGCGTATCGAAGTGGAGGTGCTGCACCGCCGGCCCGGTCCCGTTTGCCGAGATCAAGCGCTTGTCGATGTGACTGCGGACTTCCAGGCGGTCGGGGTCATTGTGTCGGATCAGGCGGTAGGCCACATCCAGCACCATCTGCGGGGAGCGGTAGTTGCGGACAAGGACGATCAGCTTCGCCTCGGGGTAGGCGGCGCCGAAGCCCAGGATGTTGCTGATGGACGCGCCGCGGAACTTGAAGATGGACTGGTCGTCGTCGCCCACTACGGTGATGTTGCGGTGTGCCGCCGCCAGCAACTGGACCAACTGGAACTGCGCGTAGTTGGTGTCCTGGAACTCGTCAACCAGGATGGACGTGAACCGCTCCTGATACTTGCGCAGAACCGCCGGTCGCTCGCGGAAGAGGCGCAGCGGCAGCACGATCTGGTCGCCGAAGTCGACCAGCCCCTCCTTCGCCAGCAGCGCCTGGTAGGTCTGGTAGGCCTGGGCCAGTTCGGCCTGCTGGCGGGCGGCATCGCGGAGTTCGGTGTCGTCGGGGTGCGCCGCGCTAGCCTGGACCAGGCGGTCGGCGTAGGCGCGGTACTCTTCCGGGTTCACGTCCTCATCCTTCGCCCGGCTGAAAAGGGCGATCAGCGCCTCCACATACCGGGTAGGGTCGCCGAGTGGGCGGTAATAGTCCAGTGGCAGTTCAAAGAGCCGTTCCTTAAGGAAGATGACCTGCTCGGCGCGGGAGAGGACGCGGAAATCTGGCGGCAGGCCCAGTTCAAGCGCGTGCTCCCGCAGCACCTTGTCGCCGAAAGCGTGAAACGTGCTAATGGTGATGTCGGTGTAGCCGTAGGGGACCAGGAGGTCGACCCGCTCTTCCATCTCCGCCGCCGCCTTGTCGGTGAAGGTCAGGGCGAGGATCTCGGAGGGACGGGCACGTTTGGCCGCGATCAGCCAGGCGATGCGGCGCGTGATGACGGCGGTCTTGCCCGTGCCCGCGCCGGCGACGATCAGCAGCGGCCCTTCCTCGTGCGTGACAGTCGCCCGCTGCTCCTCATTGAGGCCCTCCAGGACCCGCTCCGCGGGGCGGTCGGCTGTGGCGCTCGGGGCCGCGGGCGCGGCGGGGAGTTCAAGCGTGAGTTGGGCCCCGGGACGTGGTTCGGCGAGCGTCTCCCGCTCCGGCGCCGTCACGGCCTCCGGCGCGGAATCACTGGCTGGGGGCGCGATGTGTTTGCTCATATCACTCGGAGGCATCCCCGGAGAGGTCGGCCTGGTGCCCCGGCCGCATGTAGCGGCGCAGGAGGGGCGCGATCACGCTGCCGGAAAATCCGCGGCGCCGCAGCAGCCCCGCCAGCCGGCGCAGCCGCACCTCTACCGGCAGGCTGCGCAAGCGGCGGAGGTGCCGCTCCACCAGGGCCGCGGCCAGTTCGGCCTCGTCGCCGCCGAACACGGCACGCACCGCCTCATCGATTACCGCCGAAGCCACGCCCTTACTGCGGAGTTCGGCGCGCACCCGGTGCGGTCCGTTCTGCCCGATGGCCCGGTGCTCCGCCCACGCCCGGGCGAAGCGGCCGTCGTCGACCATCCCCTTCGCGATGAGGTCGGCGACGAGATCCTGGATGACGTGCGGCGAGAACCCACGCCGCCTCAGGCGCGCCGTCAGTTCCGCGCGGCTGCGCAGTCGGTAACGCAGCAGAGTTAGCGCCGCTTCGCGAGCACGGAGCCGTTCGTCCAGGTTGACGAGGCGGCGCTCCAACCCCTCGTCAACCGCTGTCTCCGGGGACAGGCCGAGGAAGGTGACCTGCTCGGCTTCGAGGAGGAAGCGTCGCCCGTCGGCGAGGGTGACTGCGCGCAGATCCTCTCGCCGGCCGGCCGGGCGAATGCGCGCCACCTGTTGCATCTACGCCTTGACCTTGACCGGTGCCTCCTTGACTCCCACGACCTCCCGCTTGATCTCCGGCTTCACCGCCACGTCCTCGCGCTTGCCGTCTCCCGCCTCGCGCACGGGCCGCCGCGGCAGGCCGAGCGTCTCCCGCACCCGCACCTCGAGCTCGCGGGCCAACTCGGGATTGTTGTCCAGAAAGTCGCGGGCGTTGTCCCGGCCCTGCCCCAACCGCATGTCGCCGTAGGCGAACCAGGTGCCGGTGCGGGTGATCAGGTTGAGGGCGTGCGCGGTGTCCAGGATGCTGCCGGTCTTGGAGATCCCCTTTCCGTAGAAGATGTCCACCTCGGCGTCGCGGAACGGCGGCGCGAGTTTGTTCTTCACCACCTTGACCCGCGCCCGCATCCCCTTGATCTCCTCGCCGCTCTTGATGCTCTCGATGCGGCGGATCTCCATGCGCACGGAGGCGTAGAACTTCAGGGCGCGGCCGCCGGTGGTCGTCTCCGGCGAGTTGTGTACGACGACGCCATCCACCAGGTAGGTGTGGTTTCCCTCGACTTCAAGGTCGAACCGACGCATCGAGCGCGTCGGCGGCTTCACATAGATCCTGGCGATCCTGGCAGGAACCGCGCGGACGTGGCGCCGTGCCGCCAGCCGCGTCCCGTTCAGGTGGGCATCGCTCAGGTCGGGCTGCCAGTTGAAGCGGCCGCGCAGGGTCGGGTGGAGCTTGTAATCGACAGAGGGGTGCAGGTAGGACGCGATCAGTTCATGGAGTTTCGCGGTCTGCTCAGCCGTGAACCAGAACCCCCGGCCATCGTCCCGCGGTCTGCCCACTCCAAGGCGCTCGAACAACGCAACCGTCCGTTCCCGGGCTGCTCCCTGAAGCGACTTGTTATAGATGACCGCTTTCCCGTGGCCCCACTGGTCAAAGTGGCCCATAAAGGACCCGTCGTCACCGTACCAGACCGCCACACCCCGGGCGTCAAGCCGGTCCAGTACTGCCGCCCGGGCCGTCCGCCGTCCCTCTCCTTCGTAAAGGCTCGCGCGAAGGTCAGCCAGCGCGGGAAAGGCAATGGTGTCGAAGCCGTGGCCGTTGCCCACGCGGCCGAACCGGCGCGAGAACGGCTCCAGCATCCAATGCTTCCAGAGGGCGTACTCCCCTTGCGCGTCGCCGTGCCCCACCCGGAAGGAGGCCGCATGCGTCCCCACTTGCCGCAACGCTCCGTCACCCAGGGCACCGCCCAGGAGGAGCTGGACCTGGTCCTCGGTGAGGCGGTAGTCCTCCACGAGTCCCAGTACCTCGTCCCCTTCGCGCAGATCGCCCGCCGGCACTTCGCCTCTGGGGGTAAAAATCAGGTGATTGGGGGTGGCGGCAAAACGCCGCCGCCCGGAAGGTCCGCCCTCCACTTCGAACTGGAGGAAGTAGTCGGCGTTCCCGTTGTCAAACCAGTTCACAACCCGCCGCGGCTGGAACGTGCCGATGGCGGCGTCGTAGCTCAAGACCTCCACGGGCAGCCGCTGGTTCACGATCTTGCCGATCTTCATGGTGCTGCCGTCCGCCAGCACAACCCGCGCACTGTAATGGAAACACCCGAACATTACGCCGATCTTCTCCCGGATCTGGTTGATGAAGACGACCGTGGTGTGCGACTTGCTGATCGCGCCGACGAGCTTGCGCAGGGCCTGGGACATCAGGCGCGCCTGCAGCCCCAAGTGCGCGTCCCCCATCTCGCCTTCCAGTTCGGCCCGCGGCACCAGCGCGGCCACCGAGTCGATGACGATGACGTCGACGGCGCTGCTGCGTACCAGCATCTCCGCGATCTCGAGGGCCTGCTCGCCGCTGTCGGGCTGGGAGAGGAGCAGGTTGTCCACATCCAGACCGACGGCCCGCGCGTAGTTGGGGTCGAGAGCGTGCTCGGCATCGATAAACGCCGCCACCCCTCCCTCCCGCTGCGCCTCGGCGATGATGTGGTAGCCCAGGGTGGTCTTACCCGAAGCCTCCGGTCCGAAGATCTCCACGACCCGGCCGCGCGGGACGCCGCCCACGCCGAGCGCCGCGTCGAGCGCCACCGAGCCGGTGGGGATGACCTCGACCTGCAACTTCGCCGAGGCCTCCCCCAGTTTCATGATCGACCCCTTGCCGAACTGCTTCTCGATCTGGGTCAGTGCGAGTTCCAAGGCCCGCTGGCGCTCATTCATACTGGTGCCCTCCCGGTTCTCAGTGGCGCCACACTACCAAACAAATGTTCGCTTGTCAACTCCGCAAAACCTTCCGGGCCCGCCGATAACATCAGGAAAGGCACCACCGCCGGTCACCAGGTTCTGCGCGCGGCGACGGCCTCCGGCCCCACATCTAGCGGTCCTACTCAGGAGACTTCAAGGCCTGGCCCAGTGGAACCTCCTCCACCCTGGTGTAGCGCGCCCCGCGAGGGTTGAGGTGGCTCTCCATGACGGTGAGGCTGTGGACCTCCTGGGTGCCGACAGCGACCTCCCGGGAGCCGCTCACGGCACGCACTAGATCCCCCCAGACGCGCCGGTCGCGGACGCGGGCTAGGGTGAGGTGGGCGACGTAGGGCCGGTCCTCCGGCGGGAAGCGGTGGCGCTCCAGGGCGGTATCCAGGCGGGAGGACAACGTCGCGAGTTCCTCGTTCCCCTCCCTCACCCCCACCCACACCACCTGGGGGCGCTGCACTGAAGGAAAGGCGCCGATGCCGTGGAGTGATAGGCGGAAAGGCGCGGTCGCCGCGGCCACGTCGCGGGTGGCCAGCTTCACCTGCGCGAGTTGGGCCGGCGTGATCTCGCCGAGGAACCGCACCGTGAAGTGCAGGTTCTCTGCCGGGATCCACCGAAGCCGCGCGCCTGCCCGCTGCAGGTCCTGTTCGAGATCAACGATGCGGCTTCGCAGTTGCGACTCCAGTTCGACGGCAATGAAGATGCGGTGGCGAATTCCTGATGTCGCCATCGCCTGGATCCTAGCGCAGGAGATGCAGGCGGAGCAGATTGAGGGCGGCCTGGCTGGCCAGGAATTTGATGCCGCGGCGCCCGGCTTCTGACCCGAAGCGCCACTCCTGCACGGCCTCCCCTTCGCGGTCCACCAGCGCGCAGTAGACGAGACCCACAGGTTTCTCCGCGGTGCCGCCGGTGGGCCCGGCGATCCCGGTGACGCCCAGGGCGAGATCGCTGCCGGCCCGCCGCTGCGCGCCGTACGCCATCGCCAGCGCCACGGGCTCACTCACCGCCCCGTATTGCTCGAACAGATGCGGGGCCACATCCAGTAGGGTCACCTTGGCCGCGTTGCTGTACGCGACGACGCCGTGCAGGAAGTACACGGAACTCCCGGGGACGTTGGTCAGCCGGTCGCCGATCAACCCGCCGGTGCAGGACTCGGCCACGGCTACGGTTTTCCCCGCCGCCAGGAGCAGCCGGCCCGCGACCTCTTCGAGCGAGTCGCTGTCCGTGCCGAAAACTAGATCTCCCAGACGCCCGCGCACTGCGGCCTCACCCGCCGCCAGCTGCGCATCGGCGACTTCCGGCGGGGCTTTGGCCGTGAGCCGCAGGTGGACTTCGCCGAGTTTGGCGTATGGCGCGATCGTCGGGGCTTCCAGGTGCAGGAGATCTTTGATTCTCTCCTCCACGGCGGACTCACCTAACCCCGTGACCCTCAGCACGCGCGAGCGGATGACGATCCCACCCGTCCGCTCCCGCAGCCAGGGAGTGAGGAAGTCCTCCACCATTCCTTTCATCTCGGCTGGG
>Ga0209108_10002110_pt1 | contig 11483 bp, 13 predicted proteins | sample Rifsed10ft1_FD_184003 | JGI IMG/M metagenome (GOLD analysis project Ga0209108, IMG submission 184003) | Soil microbial communities from Rifle, Colorado, USA - sediment 10ft 1 (version 2) | ecosystem: Environmental > Terrestrial > Deep subsurface > Rock core/Sediment | place: Rifle, Colorado...
CGTCTGCGGTGTCGACGGCGAGCTCGATGATCGCGTGCGGATTGCGGAAGCTGAATTTCGTGACGGTCCCCGTGATGGATATGCCGCCGTCGGGGTCATAGAAGAGCGCGCCCGAATGATGCGCAGCGCCGGGCGTCGCGACACCGATGAGCAGGGCCATGGTCGCAACCCAACACCGGAATCTTCGCGGCATCTGCATTCCCTCTAGTCGGCATTAAGCACGTGCGGCGTAACCACAGGCTGCCCGGTCTGTGGATTGAAGAACGGCGATCGCTTGTGCTCGCCGCGCAGGCGCGCCATGAGAAGGCGGCCCATGATGGGCAACATCATGGAGAACGGCGCCCCATCGTAAACGTTGCTTCCGGTCGGCCGACCCATGGCGAAACGCGCCTGGATGCCAGCGCGCACGGGCCCGAGTGCTGTTACGAGCGACGTATCGTCGGCGCCGCGCTCCATGCAGAATACGACGAGGCCGACGAACGGCAACTGGTGGGTGGCTGCGGTATTGCCGATCGGCGTCCGGCAGCAGCCCGTATACCAGCGAATGAGACCCTTGGGCGTGAGGCGCATGCTGGCGAGCCGCTCTCGGCCGGCCGTGATCTCGAGCCGGGCCGGAGACATCTGGAATATGTCGGTTCCGCCATGACTGTCGAGGATCTCCTCGGCGCGCCCCAAGAAGTGGGCGAACGCCTGGCAATCGTCGCAGTAGCATATACAGCGGTTGCCGGTGTCGCTCGACAGGCCCCGCGCGACGCCGCGAACGGCGCCGCATGAGCAGCGGATTGCAATATCGGTCGGCACTATTGGTCCCTCGTCGACAACACTATAAACTTTTTGCTCGGTTCGCGAGCTCGAAACAACGAAGTGAAATGAGGATGCCGCTCATGCGAAAAGCCAAACAATTTGCGCCGTGGTTGGGCGCACCCGCCCTTGCATTGCTTGCCGCTTACGGTGTGCAGGCGCAGCAAGCGGCACCTCCGAGCGATTGCGCCCCGTCGGGAACGCTCGCCTACGTCTGCGGCCCGCGCAATGCCGAGGACATCGTCGCTCTCGGCGACACGGGCTGGCTCATTCTGTCCGGCATGAGCGCGCAGGGCGAAGCGCCGAGCGCCGCAAGCTCGGGTAGGCTCTATCTCGTCGACGCCGCCGCAAAGACTTACGAAACGTGGTTTCCAGGCGCAAGCGTGAGCGTGAACCACGATACGGCGATGTTCGAGGATTGCCCGGGGCCGCTCAACGTCGCGAACTTTTCCGCGCACGGTCTTGCGCTGCGCGAAGTTGCGGCGGATCGCTACAAGCTCTACATCACGAGTCACGGCGAGCGCGAGGCCATCGAGGTCTTCGACGTCGATGCCGCGGCAGAGAAGCCCGCGATCACATGGAGAGGCTGCGTCGTTCTGCCGGAGCGCACGTCGTCGAACAGCGTCGCGATCCTTTCCGACGGCGGCTTCGTTACGACGAAGATGATGGATCCGACGGATCCCGCCGGTTTCGCCGGGATTCTCGCGGGCCGCATTTCCGGCAACGTCTATGAGTGGCATCCGGGCGGGGAGGTCACGGCGGTCCCCGGCACGGAGCTCTCGGGCGCGAACGGCATCGAGCTTTCGCCCGACGAGCGTTGGCTCTACGTCGCTGCGATCGGCTCGCGTGAGGTCGTGCGCTTCGACCGCACCGCAAATCCGGTGACCAAAGAATCGGTCACGATCGACGTGCGACCCGACAACTTGCGTTGGACCGACGACGGCACGCTCTACACGATCGGCGGGAACTTCGTCCCACCCGAGCAATGCGCGAGCCCGCCGTGTGCCACGGGCTGGTCGGTCGTCGAGATCGACCCGGACACGCTCGAGGCGACACGCGTGGCGGGCGTCGATCAAAATGCGGCGCTTCAGGGCGCGAGCACGGGGCTGGCCGTCGGCGGCGAGATTTGGATCGGCACTTTTCGCGGCGATCGCGTGGGCTACTTGCCGCGGCCTTAGAGCGAGTTCACACCTTGCGACGCGTTCGCATTATGATGCGGGGTGAGCGCCGAGCGAACCGCCGTGTCCCGAGCGACGAACAACAACAACGGGATACCGGGGATTGGATCGACGTGAGGGGGAGGGCCGAAATGCCGTATCGCGTAGGTCTCTTGATTGTCCCTTTTGCCTGTCTCGTCGGGTGCACGCCCGAGTCGGGCTCGGAGCCCGAGGCGCCTGCCTCGGCGCCGGTTGCACAAGGCGAATGGGTCGTGCTGTTCGACGGCGCCAGTCTCGACGGATGGAACCCGGTCGGCGATGCGAACTGGGCAATCGCCGACGGTGCTGTGCGCGCCGACACCGGCAATGGATTTCTCGTGAGCGACTCGAGCTACGACGATTTCGACTTGTCGCTCGAGTTTTTCGCCTCGCCGGATGTCAACAGCGGTGTTTTCATGCGCTGCATGAATCCGCAAGAGATCTCCGACACCTCGTGCTACGAGGCGAATATCTACGACCGGCGGCCCGATCCCGAGTATCGAACCGGCGGCATCGTGAACGTGGCGTCACCGGCCCGAACGTTGAACGCGGGTGGGCGTTGGAACAGCTACGAGATTAGTCTCGATGGTCCGAGGTTACAGGTGACGCTCAATGACGTGCCGGTCGTGGACGTCGAGGACGGCAAGCTCGGCAGCGGGCCGATCGCGCTGCAGTACGGCGCCGGCACCGTCATGTTTCGCAACGTGAGGGTCCGGCCGCGGTAAATTCAAGGGAGACTCATGGATAGCAGCGATGCGCAGCAGATTCATCCTGCCCGGTTTCGTCAGTTCTTCTGGAACTGGATGCAGGATCCGCTCGCGATCGGCGCCGTAGCGCCGAGTGGACGCACGCTGGCGCGGCTCATGGTCGGCGGATTGCGCCCGGGCGCCCGCGTCATGGAGCTCGGCGCCGGAACCGGCACGGTCACGCGCGCCATTCTCGATACCGGCGTCAAGCAAAGCGATCTCTATCTCGTCGAGCGCAATGCGACCTTCGCGCGCTTATTGCGGCAACGGTTTCCGCACGCGGTGCTGCTGCAGGAGGACGCGACCGCGCTCACCGAGCAGGCGCGCGAGCTCGCGGGCTCGATCGATTTCATCGTGAGCGGGTTGCCGCTCGTGCTGTTCTCGCAAACGCAGAAGCGGCAGCTGCTGGTGCAGTCGTTCGATCTCTTGAAATCGACGGGGATGTTTCATCAGTTCACCTACGGCGGCCGTTGCCCGATCCGTCGCAGCATGCTCGAGGGCTTGGGTCTCAAGGCCGCGTTGCACGGCATTGCGCCGTTCAACGTGCCGCCCGCATTCGTCTACCGCATCTGCCGCGGTGCCTGAAGTGCGCGGCCTCACCTTCTGCATTTGGATCGCGTCGATGTGCGCGCTCATGGCCTGCGACCGCGACGTCGCGTCCTCTGCGAGCGGACTTAAGATCCGCATGCTCGACGTCCCCGCCGCCTCCGGCAGCGGGCAACCGTTTCTCGCGTCAAGTCCCGGCGGCCGTGTCGTCTTGAGTTGGCTCGAGCCCGCGGGCGACGGGATCGGCCTGCGCTATGCAATGCTCGAGGACGGCGCATGGTCTGCCGCCCACACGATCGCGGAAGGCGACGACCTGCTCGTGAATTGGGCCGATGTGCCTTCGGTCGTGCCGATCACGGCGGATGTGTGGGTCGCGCATTGGCTCAAGTTGGTCCCCGAGAGCTTCGGCGCATACGACGTCGTGGCCGCGACGTCGCAGGATGCGGGCGCGACATGGAGCACGCCCGTGCTCTTGAACGACGACGGCACCGAGACCGAGCACGGGTTCGCGACGTTGTTTCCGTTCGGCGATGCGATCGGCGTCGTGTGGCTCGACGGCCGGCAGTTGGCCGAGTGGTCGTTCGACCGGCCCGACGAGTTGCTCGGCACGAGCTTGCGTTATGCGCGCCTCGCGTTCGACGGCCGCGTCATCGAGCGCGGCGAAATCGACCCGCTCGCCTGCGATTGTTGTCAGACCGACGTCGCGATTGCATCCTCGGGGCCGATCGTCGTCTATCGCGATCGCACCGAGGACGAGATTCGCGACGTCGTAGTGCGTCGGCACGACGGGGACGGCTGGCTGCCCGAGGTTGCGCTCGGCGAGGAGCATTGGCTCATCGAAGGCTGTCCCGTCAACGGTCCCGCCGTCGCGGCACAGGGCGACGACGTCGCGGCGGCATGGTTCACTGCCGCGGACGACCGGCCGCGCGTGCGCTTCGCGCGCTCCGCCGACGGCGGAGCGAGCTTCGCGGCGCCCCTCGAGATCGATGCCGAAGGCGCTTTCGGGCAGGTCGCCATTGCGCTGCTCGACGACGCGACGGCGGTAGTGAGCTGGTGGCGTCGAGCTTCCGGCGGACGAACGGCGCTTGCAGCCCGCACCGTAGCTCGCGACGGCACGTTGGGGTCGATCCAGACGATCGTCGAGAGCGGCACGGCCCAGCCTCTCGATGTCCCGGAAATAGCTCGCGCCGGCGATGAGCTCGTCTTCACGTGGACGGGCCTCGAGGACGGCGGCCGCGTCATGAGTGCCCTCGTCGGCAATCTGCGCTGATTTCGGCTCAACAAGGATCCGCATGCGCGACGACGATACAGGCGCAATCGAGTCGGCGAGTCTCGATCTCGCCGCGCTCATTCGCAGCCGGCGGTCGATCGATCTCTTCAAGCCCGAGCCGGTCGGCACCGAGCGCTTGCTCGAAGCCATCGAGCTTGCGCGTTGGGCGCCGAATCATCGGCTCACCGAGCCGTGGCGTTTCTATGTGCTCGGTCCGCACACGGCCGATGCCGTGGCCCGTTGTGCCGCGGCGTTCGAGGCCGAGACCAAGGGTGAGCGCGTGGGTGCCGCGCGCCTTGCCAGGTTCAAGGCCATTCCCGGCCACTTCATCGTCACGAGCCGGCGAAGCGCCGACGAATTGCTCGACCGGGAGGACTATGCGGCGTGCTGCTGCGCCGTGCAGACGCTCATGTTGTACCTGTGGCAACACGGTATCGGCGTGAAATGGACGACCGGCGCGATCACGCGCGAGCAACGGCTCTACGATTTGCTCGGCATCGACTCGAGCGCCGAGCGCATCGTCGGCTATTACTGGTATGGACGCCCCCAAGTCGTGCCGACCAAGCAACGCCGCGACGTGCGCGAAATCGTCGTCGAGCTCCCGTAGGTAGGAGCGAGCTTTGCTCGCGATTCCCCATGTAGGAGCGAGCTTCGCTCGCGATTCTTTGCTCGCGATCTTGCGAAGAATCGCGAGCGAAGCTCGCTCCTACAAAGGCTTTCCGGGCGTCGCGGCGCCCGCGAGCCAGGCTCGGCCCTCGCCGTAAAGCGTCTCGACCTCGGGCCCACGCAGTCCGGGCAAGCCTAGCCTGACCTCGAAGCCGGCCTTGGTCTGCAAGTACGCGAGGTGCCGATAGCCTTCGGGAAACCGCGCGAGCAAATCGGCGTCGAGCGCGAGCTTTGCGCCGGGCGTGACGGCGTCCAATCGGTCCCTCTCGTAGATCGGCTGGCGCCGCACGATGGCCCAACGGCCGTCGCGCTTGGCGAAGAAATCATAGAAGCGCCCCGTGCACACGGCGTCGACGATCACGCCGTCGACTGCGGCGCGCTGATTGATCGTCATCTTCGTTTGCGCGATCGCGCGCGTGCCGTTGACGTCGCACGTCGTGCCACCGAGGAAATGGATAATGCTGACGCCGCGCTCAAAGCCCGCGCGCCGCGCCTTCGCGAACTCGGTAGCCGGGCCCTGAAACCACGTTGCCGTCATCCACGCATCATCGTGCCAAACGGTGGCGAAGCGATCCCAGTCACCCGAATCGCTCCACAAGACCCAGTTGTTGACGACCTCGATGATCGCGAGCTTATCTTCATGTTGTTGCATTGCGGTGCTCCCAGCGCGCCACGGTTTGCTCGATGCGCCCGAAAACGGAAGCGCCGTCGCGATCTCGCATCTCGATGCGCACGCGATCGCCGTAGCGCAAGAACTTCGTGCGCGCCGCGCCGTCGCGAATCTGCTCGACCGCGCGCTGCTCGGCGATGCACGAGTAACCGGAGCCGCCCTCGCTTACGGCCAAGCCGGGCCCGCCGTCGAGCTTGTTGGAGACGGTGCCCCCGCCGACGATGGTACCGGCACTCAAGTTCCGTGTCTGCGCAGCGTACGCGATGAGCTCGGCAAACGAGAAAACCCGATCGACGTCGGGTCGAGCTCTGCCGAAGGGCTTGCCGTTGACGTCGACGAGCAGAGGCAAGCGGATGGCGTCGCCGACGAGGTCCTCACCGAGCTCGTCGGGCGTGATTGCGACCGGCGAAAACGCCGTCGCGGGCTTGCCGACGAAAAAGCCGAACCCCTTGGCGAGCTCCGGCGGGATGATGCGACGCAAGCTCACGTCGTTCACGAGCATGTACAGCTTGATATGCCGCGATGCTGCCGCGGCCGTCGTGCCCGCGGAAACGTCGTCGGTGATGATCGCGATCTCCGCCTCGAAGTCGACGCCGACGTCGTCGGCGTGCACGCGGATCGGGTCACGCGGCGCCGTCAGGTCGTCCGAGCCTCCTTGGTAGATGAGCGGCTCGGTCCAGAAGGTTTCCGGCAGCGGCTCGCCGCGCGAGCGGCGCAATAACTCGACGTGGTTGACGTACGCGGAACCGTCGATCCACTGATAAGCGCGCGGCAGCGGTGCGGCACAATCGCCTTCATCGAAAGGGATCGTCGCGATTCGCCCCGATTCGAGCTCGGCGGCGAGCAGGCGCAACTGCGGCTCGGTTTTTTCCCAGCGATCGAGCGCCGATTGCAGCGTCGGTGCGATGGCGCTCGCGTGCGCGGCACGCGAGAGCTCTCGATTGACGACGAGCAAGCGGCCGTCCCGACCGGACTTCAAGGAAGCGAGTTTCACGTCGCTCGCGAGCATACTAAAATCGGCGCGGCGCGACACGAAGTCGCGCTCCCCTGCACCGTGTCGGCGCAGCCGCTCGCGCATGGAGACGCGATCCCGTTCACGATCGACGTTCCCGAGAGCTCCGCGCCTCCACAGGGGACGCCGCGATTCTTGTAGGAGCGAGCTTCGCTCGCGATCTCGCGGCCGGAGGCCGCTCCTACAGGGGCCGCTAGCGCATCTTGATGCCGCCGCCGGGCGGCGCGCTGCCGGGAACGATGATCGAGGACGCGGCTTCGCGCCGCAATTCCTCGAGCCGCTTCATCGTGTTCGTGAGCGCCTGTTCCGCGTGGGCGCCGAAGTTCTGCACGGCTTCCTCGAGGGACTTGGCGGCGACTTCGAAGCTCAACGGCAAGGCGCCTGCCGGCGTCAGCACTTGCGTTTGTCCCACATACAAGATCGGGCGGCTCGGATCGGGATTGCCGTTCCGATCGACGGGCGTCAAGCGTTGCAGCGTGCCGACCCTGCGATCCGTGAACGTTTCCTCGCGATACAGCGCCGTGCTGTCCATGCCGATGTCCTGTTCGGCGCGTTCGTCTGCCATGCGTCTCCTCGAAGCCGTGTCATATTTTTGTCTGTTGAATAGGCTAGCATTAAACACTTCCCGATGCGGTAACGGCAATGACGTCCTCGAGCTCCGAGACCTTTCGCAGCCTCCTGAGGCGCCGGCTCAGCCGGCGCACGTTGCTTCGCGGTAGCGCGAGCGTCCTGGCGTGCTCGACGCTGCCCGCGAGCGTTTGGCCGCAGACCAAGGGCGCCCCTTTCGGTTTTGCGCGCGTTGCGGCGTCACGCGAGGATCGCGTCATCGTGCCCGAGGGTTACTCGAGCGACGTCGTGCTGCGCTGGGGTGACGCGCTTACCGCCGGCGGCGGATCGCTCGACGCGCGCCGCGTGGCTGCCGGCGGATTGCTCGAACGCGGCTCCGCGGCGGCACAGGCACGGCAGTTCGGCTTCAACTGCGACGGCATCGGCCTCTTTGCGCTTGCCGACGCGCGGTGGCTCATGTGCGTGAATCACGAGTATCCCATCCCTGCCCTCATGTTCCCGGGATGGGCGGAGGCGCGGCGCAACCGCACACGTCACGAGCTCGTCCGCGCCCGTCCGGAGATGGTGGCCTACATGCAAGCGTCGGTCGGAGTGAGCGTCGTCGAGCTCGAATACGACGGCGCTTGGGGCTTCAGGCGCGACTCGCGCTTCAATCGCCGCATCACCGCCACCACGGCGATGCAATTCGCGGGGCCTGCGGAGAATCATGCGCTGCTCGCGGGGGAGGACGCCGACCGGCCGGGCCGCGTCCAGGGCACACTCTGCAACTGCGCGGCCGGGACTACGCCCTGGGGAACCTATTTGACGGCCGAAGAGAACACCGACGATTTCTTCGGCAATTTGGAGCAAGCCGAGCTTCCGTCAGGTCTTGCGCGGGCCTACGAACGGTTCGGAGCGCGCGCGAGAGAGAGCATTTACCGATGGGAATTCGCCGACGCGCGCTTCGACGTCGCACGCACGCCGCACGAACCGCTCAAGTTCGGCTGGATCGTCGAGATCGATCCCCACGATGCGACTCAGCCGATCAAGAAGCGGACGGCGCTCGGCCGGTTCAAGCACGAAGCCGCAACGACCGTTCTGACCGCGGACGGACGCGCGGCTGCTTACATGGGCGACGACGAAGTGTTCGAGTATTTCTACAAGTTCGTGACCGGCGGCCGATTCGATCCGGCACGTCCGGAACGTAATCGGGATCTGCTCGACACCGGCACACTGTACGTGGCCAAGCTCAACGAGGACGGCTCGGGCGAGTGGTTGCCGCTCGTCTGGAATGAGCATCCCGAGCTCACGCCGGCGCGCGGTTTCCATTCTCAAGGCGATGTCGTCGTGTATTGCCGGGAAGCCGCGGATCGCGTCGGCGCGACGCCCCTCGACCGGCCCGAGGACGTGGCCGTGAGCCCCGTCGACGGACGCGTCTACGTGTCCTGCACGGAAAACACCGAGCGCGGCGAAGGCGACGCGGCCCCGTCGGTCGGCGCCCACACGCCCGGCAGCGACGCCGCGAATCCGCGCGCACCGAACCCGAGCGGCCACATTCTCGAGCTCATCGAGGACGCCGGCGACGCCGGCGCCATGCGCTTTCGCTGGGAGGTCTTCATGCTCGCCGGCGATCCGCGTGCCGGCGGCCTGCTCGCGGCTTTACCGCGCACGGGAGACTTGCCGCTTGCGGCCGACGTCACGTATTTTGCGGGGTTTGCCGATCCGGGTGAGCTCAGCGCGTTCGCGAATCCCGATAATTTGGGCTTCGACGGCGACGGCAATCTCTGGATAGTGACCGATGGCACGCAACCCGGCGACAACAACAACGGTTGCTTCGTATGCCCGACGCAAGGCGAGTGGCGCGGTGCGGTGCGCCAGTTCATGAGCGGGCCCGTCGGCGCCGAGGTCTGCGGCTGCACATTCACGCCGGACGGCCGTACGCTATTCTTGACCTTACAGCATCCGGGCGAAGGCGGCTCGGTCGAGGAACCGCGCAGTCACTGGCCCGACGGCGGCGACGCCGCACCGCGCTCGAGCCTCATCGCGATTCATCCCGAGGGCGCGGCACGCAAAGTCGGCGAGTAAATTGCGTAAGCTCCTGGTATTTCAACATGTGCCGTTCGAGCCGCTCGGCGTGCTCGATCGGATGTTCAAGGATGCCGGCTTCCGCATTCGTTACGTTAATTTTCACAGAGACGGCTATGCACAGGTACCGGTCGGGCGCTACCACGGCCTCGTGGTGCTGGGCGGGCCGATGGCCGCCGACGAGACGGATCGCTTTGCGCACCTCGCTTACGAGCAGGAGGGGATTCGCCGCGCGATCGAGACGAGCATGCCCGTGCTCGGCGTTTGCCTCGGCGCGCAGCTCATGGCGGCGAGCATGGGCGGCCGCATCTTGCGCGGGCGCGCCGTCGAGTTCGGCTGGACGGAGGTCACGCCGACGCCGCATGGCAAGGAGGATCTCTTGTTTCGCCACTTCGAGGGCGGCGAGCCGATCTTCCAATGGCACAGAGACACGTTCACGCTGCCACACGGTGCCGTGCACCTCGCAAGCTCGGCGGTCTGCGAGCACCAGGCGTTTCGCGTCGGCGACCTTGCGTACGGTTTGCAGTTTCATCTAGAAGCGGATCAACCCCTGATCCGGCGTTGGCTCGATCGCAGAACCGACGTGCGGGGCGTCGACGAGATCCCGCCGGAGCTCGATTCCGCTGCGGCGCTCGAGGCGACCCAGCGTCACATGCCGCGGTCGAGCCGCCTCGCCCAAGCGGTGTTCGGCGAGTTCATCGCTCGCTTCTTCGGCGTGCGCCGCCGGCGCGCGCATCCTTCGCGTTGAGACTGCTCAGCCGACGAAAACGATTTCGAGGTCGTCGCCGAGATCGCGAAGCGCCTGTCGCGCCTCTCGGCAGTTATCGCCCGAGGCCACGTGGCCGGTTACGATCTTCATGAGCTGTAGTACGATTCGGATCTGCCATTCCCATTCACATCAGGACAGGCCGCAGATGCCAGATCGACTCCGTTCGTTGGTGTATGTCATGCCAATCTGGTTGGCGATGGCCTCTACCAGTGCCTGGGCCGATTCGTTTCGGTGCGGCACTTACTTGATCCGGGAAGGCATGCTCGCTTCGGAAGTCATGGAGAAATGCGGCGCGCCGACCTCGAAGGAGGTCATCGAAGAGCCGGTCATGGCCCGGCGAGCTAACGGCTCGGCATTTCAAGTGGGAGTGACTACGATCGAGTACTGGAATTACAACCTCGGTCCCAGAGTCTTCCCGGCGCGCCTAAGGATAGAAGAAGGTGTCGCGACGAAGATCGAGCTGCTGCACCGGAACTAGGCGGGCACTCAGTTGGCGGCGCGCTATAGCTATCGAAGCGCACCTCATGTTCCGCCTGGATCCGAACGATTACGGGACCAATATCCTGCTCGACGACGGACTTGCTTGGTTCAAATCCGAAGCGAGCATCCGCATGGCCGAAGGCCTCGGCTGGCCTTGGGCACTCGCAAAGGTCTTTCGGATCTTGCCGCTCGAGGCTCGCGACCGATTGTATGAGCTGATTGCAGAAAGCCGACTGCGGATTTTCGGCAAGCGTTCGACGTGCTATGCGCCGGCCGAATCCGACCGCGACCGCTTCATCTCATGACCAGGGGCCAAGTGAGAATCCTGATTCTCGGCGGTTATGGAACTTTTGGAGGCAGGTTGGCACGGCTCTTGTCAGACGAGCATAGAGCGGTGCTTATCATCGGTGGACGGTCATTGGGGAAAGCGCAGGAATTTTGCGCGAGTCTGCCGAGTGGCGCACAGAGGATTGCGGTTCGCTTCCAGCGAGATGCCGATGTCGACACTCAACTCCTCGAGATCGCCCCATCTATCGTAGTCGACGCCTCTGGGCCGTTTCAGACCTACGGAGATTCACCTTATCGCGTCGTCGAGGCGTGCCTCCGATGCGGAGCACATTATCTCGATCTTGCCGACGGGTCTCAGTTTGTTCGTGGAGTATCTCGATTCGATGAAGAGGCGAAGGCCAGGCGCTT
>Ga0209108_10002113_pt1 | contig 11478 bp, 9 predicted proteins | sample Rifsed10ft1_FD_184003 | JGI IMG/M metagenome (GOLD analysis project Ga0209108, IMG submission 184003) | Soil microbial communities from Rifle, Colorado, USA - sediment 10ft 1 (version 2) | ecosystem: Environmental > Terrestrial > Deep subsurface > Rock core/Sediment | place: Rifle, Colorado...
TGGCCCTACGTCTGGGGTTCGCGCCACAGCCGGAAGTTCTCCAGAATGGAGCCGCCGATGAATTCCCGCAGAATCGAATTGTCCGGAATGTGATCAGCCGGCGCGGGGCGGAACCACTGCAGGAAGGAAAGCAAGCGGTTGGCCTCCAAATATTCCGGCGTATCCGGTCGCACTTGCAGGAGCAGCGGCTCGGCCAAGGGGCGCAGCACCGCCAGCTCGTGCACCAGCGCCGAATTGAAAACCGCGTCGCTATTTTCCTGGAAGGGAAAGATGTGCACCTTTTCGCCGTGCTTCACCGATTCCCAGCGCCGGAGCGTGTCGGCGGCGACGTAGCCGCGCGTGGCCGCATCGCGCACGGCGCGCCGGATGAGACGCGAATCGGTGGTGCTCACGCGATTGTGCCGGTCGAGGTTCAATTGGGTGAGCGCGGAGACGTACACGCGATAGACGCGCTCGGGCGGCAGGCCCGGAACCAGCGCCGGGTTGAGCCCGTGGATGCCCTCGACGATCACAATGTGATCCGGGCCGAGCGTGACGGTCGGGCCGGGTTCGCTGCGGCCGGTGAGGAAGTTGTAATGCGGTAGTTGCGTCGTGCGCCCGGCGATCACATCGCGCAGGTTTTCGTTGAACCGGTTCAAGTCGAGGGCGCGGATCGTTTCGTAGTCGAGCTGCCCCTTCTCGTCGCGCGGCGTCTGCTCGCGATCCACAAAGTAGTCGTCGAGCGCGAGCGGGAGGGGATGGAGGCCCTGAGCCAGCAACTGTATAGCGAGGCGCTTGGAGAAGGTCGTCTTCCCCGAGGCCGACGGCCCGGCGACGAGCACGATCTTGATCCGCTCGCGCTCGGCGGCGATGTCGGCGGCGATGCGGGCCAGCCGGGATTCGTGAAAGGCTTCCACCACCAGCGAGATTTCCGGGAGACGCCCGGCGGCGATCCCGTCGTTCAGCGCGCCCACGCTGCGGATGCCCAACCGGTCGAGCCAGTGACCGGCTTCCTCGAACACCTCGAACAACTTGGGATAGGGCGTGATGGGCGAGAGTTCGGTCGGGCGGCTCTGGTGCGGGAATTGCAGCATGAAGCCCGGCGGGTAAGCATGCAACGCAAAGGTGCGCAGGTAGCCGGCGGAGGGCACCATATATCCCTGGAAGTAATCACGGTGGCCGCGCAGCGAGTAGAGCACCAGCGTGCCCTTCCGGCGATGGGCCAGCAGCCGGACTTTGTCTTCCTCGCCCCGCTCGCGGAAGAGTTCCATCGCCTCCTGCACCGGAACCTGCGTTTTAACGAACGGCTCGTCCTGCGCCACGATCGCGCGCATGCGCGCTTCGATCTTCTGCAGCTCGGCCTGGGAGAACGGTTCGCGCCCGCGCACCTCGCAGAAGTAGCCCGCCGCAGTGGAGGCTGCGTGCTCGATGAACACTTCGACTTCCGGAAACACTTCGGCGGCCGCCGTCACCAGCAAGAACGTCAACGAACGGCGGTAGATGCGCGCGCCATCCGTGTCGGAGTGGGATACCAGGATCACGTCGGCGTCGGCGGTGAGGGGCGCGGTCAGCTCGCGCAGTTTGCGGTTGATGACCGCGGCGACCACCGTCGAGGCGGCCAGGCCATCCCGCTTCGCTTCGCTCCGGGGACTATAGTCGGCCACGCGCAGGATGTCGGCCAGCGGCGTGCCCGGCGGCGCTTCGAAGATGCGGCCATCGGGGAAGCGCGCCTGCACGCGCTCGCGCGGCTGGCCGGGGACGATGCTCACGCCAATCTCCAATTCGGGATCACGTCCATGTCCAGCGCATCGCGCTGGCCGGCGAGGTAGCGGAAGTTCCCGGCGGCGGCGATCATCGCGGCGTTGTCCGTGCACAAGATCAGCGGCGGGACGCGCACCGGGACGCCCGCGCGCCGCTCGAACTCGGCTTTGAGCGTTTTGTTCGCGCTCACGCCTCCGGCCACGAAAATCTCGGCCACTTTGAATTGCTGCGCGGCGGCCACGGTTTTCCCGACGAGCACGTCCACGATGGCGGCCTGAAAACTCGCCGCGAGGTTGGGCACTTCGGCCACGTCGAGCGGCGCTTCGCCCTGCATCGGGCGGCCCGGGTGCTGCTGCTTCACCTCGTACAGCACGGCGGTCTTCAATCCGCTGAACGAGAAGTCCCACGTCCCCTCCAGCCAGGCGCGCGGGAACTTGAACGCGGCCGGGTCGCCGGGCTGCGCCGCGTTCTCGACGCTCGGCCCGCCGGGGTAGGGCAGCCCGAGCAGCCGCCCCACTTTGTCGAAGGCCTCACCCGCGGCGTCGTCGAGCGTGCCCCCCAGGCGCTGATACTGCCCGTGATCGGTCATCAGCACCAACTCGGTGTGCCCGCCGGAGACGATCAGGATGAGCGCGGGGAACTGCACCGCGGGCGCGCCCTCGGCTAACCACAACGAGTACACGTGCCCTTCGAGATGGTTGACGCCGATGAGCGGCAGGTTGCGCCCGAAGGCGAGGCCCTTGGCGACGTTCATCCCGACGACGAGCGACCCCGGCAGCCCCGGCCCGCGCGTCACCGCCACCGCGTCAATGTCGCCGATGCCGAGGTGCGCGTCGAGCAGCGCCTGCTGCACCACCGGGTAGATCACCTCGATGTGCATGCGCGAGGCGACCTCGGGGAACACGCCGCCGTACTGCGCGTGGCTGGCCGCCTGCGAGGCGATAATATTCGACAAGATCGTCGTCCCGTCGGCCACCACGGCGGCGGCGGTTTCGTCGCAGGACGTTTCAATACCCAGAATGCGAGGCATAGGCGCGGAAGGCAAAAGGCAGAAAGCAGAAGGCAGAATTGACTGCCGACCGCCTACCGCCTTCTGCCTGCTTGTTTCACTTTCAGCACCAGGTCTTTATGATAGTGCGCCAGCGTCTCGAACTTCAGGGTCTCCGGGTTGAGCCAGACCGCATCTTCGATGCGGACGCCGAAGCCCTTCTCGGGATAGTACAGGCCCGGTTCGACGGTGACGACGACGCCCGGCTCGAGGCGGTCGGCGTTGCCTTCGAAGTCGGCCAACTGGGGAAACTCGTGGATGCGCAGCCCGATCCCGTGGCCGAGGCCGTGGACGTAGCCCTCGGTCGTCTGCGGGTTGGTCTGCAGGGTGGGATGGTTCCACGATTCGAAATAGTCGCAGACCATTTTCTGGTAGACGCTGCACAACTCATCCGGTTTCAGCGCTTTGATTACGGTTTTGAACGCGCCCAGCACGTGGTCGTAAGCCTGCTCGACTTCGGGCGGGGCGTAGCCCACGCACCACGTGCGCGTGAAGTCGTAGAAGTAGCCGCCGCCGGATTCCTGCGGAAAGATGTCGTACACAATCGTCTTGCCCAACGCGATCGGGTCGCGGTCTTCGCCGCGTGAGTGCGGCACCCCGGCGTCCGGCCCGATGGCGAAGATGGTCCCATCTTCGGCGTCTACAATGCCCTCGTCCATCAGCAGTTGCTTGATATGCCGCTTCGCGTCGCCGACGGTCAGGCGGGAGCCATCTTTCTTCACGAGATAGCCATGCCTGGCGCGGTGCGAGGTCAGGAACTCCTCCGTGCCCGCGACGACGCGCATGGTCTTCTTGCCCACCGCGCGGATGCGCTTGACCTCTGCCGCGTCTTTCGTGGCCGTGGCGCGGTCGAAGATCGTCTGCCCGAACTCGCCGACGATGCGGATGCCGGGGTTGAGTTCCTCAATTGCGCTCAGCAGTTGATAGGCTTCGCCCTGCTCGCGCCTGCCGAAGGCCGCCACGTTGCCCGCCGCGCCGACCTCCGCCAGGATTTTGCCGTACAGCCGGGCGGTGGCGCGCAGGCGGTCGCCTTTTTCTTGTTTGAGAAGCTCAGTGCGGTAGTTGTATTTGCTCAGTTCGATCACGCGCAGCCCGGATTTGGAGGCCTCGTCGCGCTCCATGGGGTTGGCGAAAATCACCGGGTCTTCGCCGCGCTTCTTCACCAGGAGGGTGGCCTCGGTGACTTTTGCGCCGTTGGTCAGGTAATACATAGACGGGTTGTTCGCCGCGCCGCCGGAGACAAGCAGGGCGTCGTAGTTGCGTTCGGCCATGAGGCGGTCGAGGTCGGATTTCAAGATGGATTCTCCTTTTGACCCCCATCCCCGGCCCTTCCCCCGTCGGGAAAAGCTCCCACAGGGGAAGGGAGTCCCCTCTCCTGTTCGCGTTTTTTGCGAACGGGGGAGGGACAGGGTGGGGGCAAGTCACTTCAGTCTCTTCTTCAATTCATCCCGCTGCTTGATGAGCCGCTTGAGCACCTCGTGCTCCCCGGCCCATTCGGCGTACTCGATGCGCTCCTCCAGCTCGGCGTTCTGGAGCTTGCTGTAGAACTCTTCGGAGTCCATGCCGAACTCGGCCTCGAAGCGCTTGAGCCGCCGCTGGACTTGTTGGATATTTTCCTCCAGCCGCTTCAAATACTGGCGCAGGCTGGCGTGGTCGGGGCGGTGATCAGACATTTAAAACGTTTCTCACCCCATTCAGCAATGCCGCCTCTGCCGCCTCCAGCACCGTTCGCGGGTCGAGCGTTACCTTGCCCTCGGCCACGCGGGCGATGATGGGCGGGTCTTGCGCTCGAAGTTTCGCGGCGAAGGCGTTGGGCGATTTGACCGCGAGCGCGACGAGTTGGGTGGGCAGTGTCTCGCCGGGGAGGCTGCCCCCGCCCACCGTTGACGCGCCCTCCACGACCTCGCCCGCGCCGAGTTCCGCAACCCAGCGCCGGGCGCGTTCTTCGATTTCGGCGAGCGGCATGGAGATCATGCGCCACACCGGGATTGCGCGCGTGGCTTCGTCGCGGAGATAGTGGAGCAGGGTGGCGGTCAGCGCCGCAAGGCAGAGTTTATCCGCCCGCACCGCGCGCGCCAACGGGTGCTTCTTGAGTTTGGCGACGAGGTCTTTCTGGCCGACGAGGATGCCCGCCTGCGGCCCGCCGAGGAGTTTGTCGCCGGAGAAGGCGACGAGCGCGGCCCCGGCCCGAATCGATTCTTGCACCATCGGCTCGTGCGCCAGCCCGTAGGCGGCGGTGTCCAACAGCGCGCCGGAGCCGAGGTCGTCCACCACCGGCAGGCCGAGCGAGCAGAGTTCTTCCAGCGAGGGTTCGGTCGTGAAGCCGACGATCTTGAAATTGGAATGGTGTGCGCGCAGGATGAGAGCCGTCTTCCCGGAGGGGTCCACGGCTTCTTTGAAGTCGTTCAGGTGCGTGCGGTTGGTCGTGCCGACTTCGACGAGTTTCGCGCCGGACTGTTTCATCACGTCCGGGACCCGGAAGCCGCCGCCGATCTCGACGAGCTGGCTGCGCGAGATGAGGACGCCCTGGCGATGGGCGAGCGCGCTGAGGCTGAGCAGGACGGCGGCGGCGTTGTTGTTGACGACGAGCGCGGCCTCCGCCCCGGTGAGGCGCGTGAGCAGTCTCTCGGCGTGGAGGCTGCGCGAGCCGCGCGCGCCTTGGTCGAGGTCGTATTCCAACGTGGAATAGCCTCGGGCCACGGCTTCCATGTGGGCGATGGCCGACAGCGACATGGGCGCGCGCCCGAGGTTGGTGTGCAGGATCACGCCGGAGGCGTTGACGACCGGCCGGAGCGTCGGCGTGGTGAGGGCGGCCAGGCGGGCGCGGGCCTGCGAGACGATTTCGGCCGGCGAGGGGATCACGGCCTGCCCATTATATTGGGCCCGAATCCCGTCGAGCGTTTCCCGAATCATCTCCGTGGTCAACGGGCGGCCATAGACGGTGACGAGGTCGCCCGCCTGCGCCAGCAGATTGTCCACCGAGGGCAGGTCACGCAGGCTCATCGGAGTCGGCGTCGGGCGTCCAGCGGGAACGCTCGCGCATGCGCAGGAACCACTCCACGCCGCCGAGGCCCGCGCCGAGCAGCAGCGCGGTGGCGAGGCTGAGGATGCCGCTCTTGAGCAGCCACGCGCACGTCGCGCCGAAGAGGCCGAACCACAGCGATTGGCGCAGCAGCACTGCGGGCGGGACGGGTGCTCGCGCGAAGCGGCGGTTGAGATAGCGCACGAACGGCACGGCGGTTCCCGTGAGGGCCAGGAGGCCGAGTACGAAGAACAGCCAGACGGGGAACGGCCCCGGAACGGGCCGCGAAGGTTGGCCCGCCGGCATGAGGTCGGCGACGAAGATCAGGTAGAGCAGGCCGGCCCATCCGAGCAGGGCCATGATCCACGCGGCGAGGGTGAGGCTGAGGTGGTTTTCGGGGGCGACGTCGTTCACGGGGCGGATTATATAGCAGAGTGATGGTTAGAGTTAGAGGTTAGAAGTCGGGGGTCAGAGAGTCCTCCGACCCCCGACTTCCAACTTCCAGTATAATCGCCCTATGCCCAGCGGAGTTGGTCTGGCTTCTTTCCCATATCCTGGTGATTCCCCGAATGCTATAATCGCTCTACCATGTCTCTTGCCGAAAACATCGAAACCCAGATCCGCGCCGAGCGCGAGGCGCGCTTTGGCGGCCTGAACCTGCCCGCTGAGTTCGTCGTCCCGAACTACGGCGGACGCTCGATTGTCAACGTCCCGGCCAGCGTCGTGCGCCTCTTCGGCGGATCGCTCAGCACGGCTCCGCTCGACCCGGCCCTCATCGAGCATTTCTCCTCGGACGTGCGGCGGATCGTGCTGGTGGTCATAGACGCGCTCGGCTATCAGCGCTTCCTCGATGCGCTGAACGCCAATCCGGATAACGGCTTCCATACGCTGCTGCGGAACGGCGGGCAGCTGACGCCGCTCACTTCGGTCTTTCCGTCCACGACCACGGCGGCGCTCACCGCGCTGTGGTCGGGGTACACCCCCGCCGAGCACGGCTTCATGGGCTTCCAGTTGTTCCTGCGCGATTACGACGTGCGCGCGAACATGATCGGCTTCAGCCCGGTGGCGACGCAGACGCTGGGCAAAGACCAGTTGATCGCCGCCGGGCTGGAGCCGGAGACGTTTCTGGTGGTGCCCTCCCTGCCGCAGACGCTGTCCCGGATCAACGTGCCGGTCTACGGGCTGATCGAGCAGCCGTTTGTGAAGAGCGCGCTCTCGCGCGTGCAGATTCGCGGCGTGAAGGAACTGCGCGGCTTCGTCACCTCGTCCGACATGTGGATCGCGCTGCGCGCGTGGATGCTGGATGCCCCGGCGGAGCCGGCGATGTTCGTCGCCTACTGGAGCGCGGTGGACAGCATCGCGCACGCCTACGGGCCATCGTCCGAGGCCGTGGTGGCCGAAGTGAACAACCTGGCGTATTCCTTCGAGCGGGAGTTTCTGAGCCTGCTCTCGCCCGCCGCATGCCGGGGCACGCTGTTCCTGCTGACGGCGGATCACGGGCAGGTGGACACGCCGCTCAGCCGCACGGTCCGCCTGCGCGACCATCCCGACCTGCGCAACCGGCTGGTGATGGGGCTGACCGGCGAGGCGCGCGCCGCATACCTGTATTGCCGCAATGGAGAAGTCGAGGCCGTGCGCCGGTATTTTGAAACCCGGCTGGACGACAAGTTTTTCTTGATGGATTCGCAAGCCGCGTTGAGCGCCGGATTGTTCGGCCCGGGGCGGCTCGCGCCTGAAACCCAATATCGCATCGGCGATCTGGTCGCCGTCTCGCGCGGGCCGGATATTTTGTGGGATCGCATCGACCCGCCCACGGAGCGCGGGCGGCACGGCAGCCTGCTCGCCGACGAGATGCTCGTGCCTTTTATTGCCGCGCGGCTGGATGCGTAACTGCGCGGTGCCCCCTTCGAACCCCGATGGTATAATCCCTTCGCGGGGCAAGTTACTATGCCAACGACCCCAAATCTCGACGAAATATCGTTAAACAATACCGGGCCACGCGCCCGGTTTTCGTTTTTCCCGGATGGTATAATCGCCTCCGCTTCACCCACTGATTACTGGTGACTGACGACTGATGTCTCTTCTGACTGGCACACAACTTGCAAAATCATACGGGCCGAACGACATCTTCGCCGGGGTGAACGTCGCCATCGCGCACGGCGCGCGCATCGCCCTCGTCGGACCGAACGGCGCGGGCAAGACCACGCTGCTGCGCATCCTCGCCGGGCTGGAAGAGCCGTCGCAGGGGACGGTGCACCGCGCGAAAGGCGTGCGGATCGGCTACCTGCCGCAGGAGGCCGCACTCTATTCGGAGGGGACGCTGTGGGAGGAGATGCTCACGGCTTTCGCCGACTTGCGCGCCCGCGAGGCCGAGCTGACCCGCCTGGAAGCGGCGATGGCCGACCCGGCGCAGCGGGAGGCGGTGATGGAGAAGTACGGCGCGCTTCAGCATCAATTCGAGCTGGATGGCGGTTACGAGTACGAGAACAAGATCAAGTTCGTGCTGCACGGCCTGAACTTCGAGCCGGAGGATACTCACAAGCCCGTCGAGATTCTTTCGGGCGGACAGAAGACGCGCGCCCTCCTCGGACGCCATCTCCTCGACCGCCCCGACCTGTTGATCCTGGACGAGCCCACGAACCACCTCGACATCCACGCGGTCGAATGGCTCGAAACGTGGCTTGACGAGTGGGGCGGGGCGGCGCTGATCGTCTCGCACGACCGCTATTTCATGGATCAGACCGTGAACGCGGTGTGGGAGTTGCAGTTCGGGAGCTTGACCGAGTATCACGGGAATTACTCGGCGTACGTCACTCAGCGGGCGGAGCGGCACGCGCGCGCGAAGGCCGAGTACGAGGCGCAGCAGGCCTTCATCGCCAAAGAGAAGGACTACATCCGCCGCAACATCGCCGGGCAGAACACCAAACAGGCCAGGGGCCGCCTGCGCCGGTTGGATCGGCTGACCGCGCCGGGTAAGGGCGTTCAATTAAACGCCCCTACAGAGGCGCGCACGCTCAGGCTCTCGATGGGCACCGACCTGCGCTCCGGCGACCGGGTGATCGAGACGCACGATCTGGCGGTGGGGTATCCCGACGACCAGAAAGTGCTGTTCCGCGCGCCGGACGTGCTCTTGTGGCGCGAGGAGTGCGCGGCGCTCGTCGGCCCGAACGGCGCGGGGAAGACCACGTTCCTGAAAACGCTGCTGGGCGAGATCCCGCCGCTGGAGGGCCGCGTGAAGCTGGGGAGCAGCCTGAAGGTGGGTTACTTCGCGCAGGCCCACGAAGGGCTGGACCCGGAACGCACGGTCATCGAAGAAATCACGGCGGTCAAATACATGCCGCCCGGGCAGGCGCGCGATTATCTGGCGAAGTTCCTGTTCACCGGGGACGACGTTTTCAAAAAGGTGGCCGTGCTTTCGGGCGGCGAGCGCGGGCGGGTGGCGCTGGCGAAGCTGGCGCTGCAGGGGGCGAACCTGCTCCTGCTCGACGAGCCGACGAATCATCTCGACATCCCCTCGCAGGAAATCCTCGAGGCCGTCCTCGCCGATTTTCCGGGGACGATTCTGCTCGTCTCGCACGACCGCTATTTGATTGACGCGCTGGCGACACAGGTGTGGGCGGTGGACGAGGGGACGCTGGAGGTGTTCCAGGGGAGTTGGAGCGAATACGCGGCGTGGAGAGAGGCGAAGGAAGAAGGAAGAAGGGTGAAGGATGAAAGACAAACATCCAAATCTCAAACCCCAAATCCAAAAAGTCGGAAGCCGGCAGACCCCAATCTGCAATCTGCAATCCGAAATCAAAAATCCCAAGAGCGGAAGCGGGCGGCGCGGCTCTCGGAACTGGAGAACACCATCGCCGCGCTGGAGGCGCGCCTGGCGGAGATCACGCGCGATCTGGAGAGCGCGGGCGCGGACGTGGCGCGGGTGACGGCCCTGGGGGAGGAGTATGCGCTGGTGGAGGCCCAACTCTCGGCGCGCCTCGAGGAGTGGGGGCGCCTCGCCGCGACGGGGTGAGGTCTGACGCCGGCGGGCGGGGCAAGTCTGCTATAATCGTCTCACCCGTGAGGAACACTCACGGGTAAGTTTTTCTTGCGAGGCAGTTTCAGACATATGGCACAATCGCGTGTTCCCCTGCGCCCGAATCGCCGCCGCGGGCCGGCCCTGCCGGGCTGGATGCTGGGCGCGCTCGTCGGCGTGTTTGTGATCGCCACGGCGCTCTCCGGCTATCTGGTGTTCGCCGCGGTGCGCGACGCCGTGGCCGAATGGACAATCACGAGGGACAACCCGAGCGGGCCGGTGAACACGGGCGCGGGCGGCGACGACGGCGGGGGCGGGACGCAGGACGGCGGCTCGCCGTCCGGCGGAATCATCCCGCACAAATGGACGGGGACGGAGCGCGTCACCGTGCTCATCATGGGGATTGACCGCCGCCAGGGCGACACCGATACGGCTTACCGCACCGACACCCTGATGCTGCTCTCGGTGGATCCGGCGGCCCGCACGGCGGTGATGCTCTCCATCCCGCGCGACCTGTGGGTGGAGGTCCCCGGCTACGATACCAACACCATCAACACCGCCAACTTCACGGGCGACGCTTTCCAGTATCCGGGCGGCGGCCCGGCGCTGGCGGTGAAGACGGTCGAGCACAACCTGGGGGTGACGGTCAACTACTACGTCCGGCTGGACTTCACCGCGTTCGAGACGCTGGTGGACGCCATCGGCGGAATTGAGATTGACGTGGAGGCGGAAATCAACGACCCGTGGTATCCGGACGGCGCGTACGGGTACGAGCCGTTCTACCTCGCCGCCGGGCGCCAGCACCTCAACGGGCACGACGCGCTGCGCTACGCGCGCACCCGCCACGATTCCAGCGACGTCGAGCGCGCCAAGCGCCAGCAGCAGGTGGTCAAAGCCGTGCGGAACAAAGTCTTGAGCCTGAACATGCTGCCGACGCTGATCGCCAAAGCGCCCGCGCTCTACCAGACGCTCAACCAGAGCGTCCAGACCAATCTGTCGCTCGACCAGATCGTCTCGCTGGCGCTGCTCGCGCAGGACATCCCCGAAGAGAACCTCCAGAACGAAGTGATTGATTACCGTTACGTGCTGGATTATCAGACGGAGGAGGGGCGGCAGGTGCTCGTGCCGCTGCGCGACAAAATCCGCGAGCTGCGCGACCGCCTGTTCACGGCCTCCTCGTCGGTCTCGCCCGTGACCGGGGTGGACGAGAAAACCCTGATCGCCGCCGAGGCCGCCAAAGTCGAAGTGCTGAACGGCGCGGGCGTGGAGGGGCTGGCGAAGGCGACCTCGGAGTGGCTCACGGCGCAGGGCATCAACGTCGCCAACTACGACACCGCCGACCGCTCCGATTACACGACCTCCGTCATCGTGAACTACACCGGCAAGCCGTACACCACCGGCTGGCTGGCCAAGACGTTCAACGTCGCCACCATCATCGGCGGCTCCGACCCGAACAGCCCGGTGGACGTGCGCGTCATCCTCGGCGCGGACTGGCGCGTGCCGGTCGAGACGACGCCGTAAAGCAACATCGAACTTCTAGTGCAGTTTCCGAACGCATTTACGGGTGTGTCACCCTGAGCGCAGCGAAGGGTCTCGCGTTTTGGCCGAGATTCTTCGCTTCGCTCAGAATGACAGGCCGTAAACCCAACTGGA
>Ga0209108_10002115_pt1 | contig 11470 bp, 8 predicted proteins | sample Rifsed10ft1_FD_184003 | JGI IMG/M metagenome (GOLD analysis project Ga0209108, IMG submission 184003) | Soil microbial communities from Rifle, Colorado, USA - sediment 10ft 1 (version 2) | ecosystem: Environmental > Terrestrial > Deep subsurface > Rock core/Sediment | place: Rifle, Colorado...
TTGCCGTCCTTGCCGATGGTGGCCATCACCGGGAAGCGCAGCTCCTGCATGAGCCAGCGCCGGATCTCGGGGGTGATGGCGGTGTCGGTCGTCATCGAGGAGGCCACGGCCCGCATGCTACTAGACTCGGACCGATGAACCCCGAGAGCGACGGCCCGGTCGCCGAGCTGCTCAGCATCGGCTCGGAGCTGCTGGCCGGGGAGACGGTCGACACCAACGCGGCCCACCTCGGATCGTCGCTGGCGCGGCTGGGGATCCCGCTGCGTGGCATCCGCGCGCTGCCCGATGACCGGGCGGTGATCGCCGCGGCCTTCTCGGAGGCTCGAGGCCGCGTCCCACTGGTGGTGGCCACCGGCGGGCTGGGGCCGACTCACGACGACCTTACCCGCGAGGGCCTGGCCGATGCCCTGGGCGAAGGCCTGGTCCACGACCCGGCGCTGGAGGCGGTGCTGCGCGAGCGCTTCGCCGCCTTCGGCGCGATGCCGGAGTCGAACCTGCGCCAGGCGCTGCGCGTGCCCTCGGCCGAGGCGCTGCCCAACCCCATCGGCTCGGCGCCGGGCTGGTGGGTCGACCGCGACGACGGCGTGACGGTGCTGATGCCCGGCGTGCCGTCCGAGATGCGGCGCATGTGGGAGGAGCAGGTGCTCCCGCGCCTCCGCGCGCGCTTCGCGCTGCGACCGGTGCGCGCGCGCACGGTCAAGACCTTCGGCATCGGCGAGTCGGCCCTGGCCGAGCTGGTCGGCGACCTGCTGGTCTCGCCCGGGGACGGCGTCGAGGCCGGCATCTACGCGCACGACGACGGCGTGCACCTGCGCTTCACGACGCGCGGCGATGCTGCTGCGCTCGACGCGCCGGTGTCGCGCGCCCTGACGGTCGTGGGCGACCGCGCCTACGGCACCGATGACGAGGACCTCGCCCCCCTGGCATTGGCCGGCCTCGGCCGTGCCGGCGCCGCAACGGTCGCCTCCCGGGAGGCCGATACCGGTGGGACGCTGCTGTCCATCCTGGCCGCTGCCGAGGCCGGGGCAGGTGCCGCGCGCTACGTTGGTGGCATCCTGGACGGGGGCGACGCCGCCGACGCACCGGTCGCGGACGCAGTCATCCGGCTGTCGCTGCTGCCCACCGACATCCACGGCCGCAGCCGCGTCCGCGTGGCCGTCACGGGTGCGGTCAGCCTGCCGATGGTCGAGGTGCGCGTCCACGGCAGTGGGACGCAGCGTGCCCGTCGCGCCGCCTTCGCCGCGCTCGACCAGGTACGCCGCGCGTTCTCCTGACAACTGCGAGGCCCCCGGCCGGAGCCGGGGGCCTCGCGATTCGGATCAGCTAGACGCGGGATCAGGCCCCGTCGGCCTTCTCCGCGCCGTTGACCATCAGGCTGTACGGCTGGTACAGCGTGCTCTCCTCCGAGTCCGGGACGCCGGACACGATCGCCCACACTTGCGCACTGCCGGCCAGAGCCGCCAGATCGCCGGCGCTGAGGGTGTAGTCATTGCCGGCGCCGAGCGTCGGTCGCAGCACGACCACGTCGCTACCCGCGGTGACGTCACCGAAGCCGTCCACCGTTCCGTTGATGCCGACCAGGGTCAGGTAGAACGACAGCTCCTGCGGAGCGAAGAAGTCCTGGTTGTCCCAGTCGGACAGATCGAGCGGGGTCGCATCGACGGCAACGCCGTCGAGCATGAGGTTCCGGACGTGCCAGCCATCGAGCTGCACGGCCGGGTCCGTCATGAGCCGGAAGGAGAGCAGGATCGGGCCCAGCCCTGAGTAGGCGGACAGGTCGCACGAAGCCAGCAATGGCGCCGCCGCGCTCCCCGCCGTGGTAAGACCCTGAGCATCCGTCGGGCCGGTGTATCCGGGCACATTGGCCACGATGTGAGCCAGCGCATCCGGGTTATGAGCGGACGTCGTGCCGGTGCACGGCAGCGAGGTCCAGGTCGACCCACCATCGGTTGAGACCTGGACGAAGCCGAAGTCCCAGCCGAGCTCCATCCCGTAGTAGTGCTCGAACGTCAGGTTCCCGGCACCCGTCACCGTGATGGAGCGGGTGATGTCGAGATCCTGGTCGTTGCCGTACAGGCCAGAACCGGCGTCAGGGTTGGTCCAATAACCCCCCTGGGCCGGCGGTTCAACGACCCACTCGGGTCCGCCCGGGAACGTGAACACGTCGTCACCGTCGAAGGTGACCGAGGTCAGGCCAGCGCCGGGGCCCAGCTGAAGGAAGTCGCCACCCCATGGCGGCGCGCCCGGGGTGTCGTTTGCATTCCCGCTGTAGAAGATCGTGGCCTCGGTCGTCGCGTTTTGAAGGTCCGCCGCCGTGGCGTCACCCGCGACCGACGCACCGTTGTCGATGTAGCCATCTACCAGGGCAGACGCGATCACGTCACGGAACAGCGAGCTGAACGAGTCAGGCGCACCCGCCGCGGTGAGCGCGGCATCGAGGCCGTCGATCCCGTTTCCGGCGTTGTGCTGCCAGGCGTTGAAGAAGTCCTGGCCATACCCCTGGCTGGCCACGAGGTTCATGAAGTAGAACGCAAACCCGTAGTCAGTCAGGATCTCACCGTCCCCCTGGTCGCCCCAGAGTGTGAGCCCATTCTCCGGGCCGCTGGCCCTGGGGATTGGGTTCCAGTCGGGATGGAGCACGCTCAGCCAGCCGAGGAAGGACTGGGTGTGGCTTTCGCTGCCCTTCTCGTCGACATGCTTCGACGGATCGGCGTAGCCGGTGAGCGTCTCGGCGAAGTCGCTCATCCCCTCGTTGACCCAGTTGACCTCGTCGCCGTCGATGTACCGATGCAGGAGGTGCTGGTACTCGTGCGCAAAGACGCCCTCGTACAGGAACGGCCGCGCCGGCGCGCTGGTGCAGGCATCGCCGGTCGGCTGGTGGAGCGGATCGTCGCCGGTGCGGTGCGCCCAGTCGAAGGCGTCGATGCTCATCACGGTGCGGTTGAAGTAGTCGTCGAAGACCGAGAAGTAGAACCCGGCGATGTACGACATGGTGTTGGCGTTGTCGGTGTCGTAGAAGTTCGAGTCGCGGACGTTGTCGACCAGGACCACGACGTTGTCGCCCTCGCCCTTGTACTCGCTGGAGGGCAGGTTCGGGATCAGCTTCGGCAGGAGGGCGTTGTGCCCGTTGCGGTTCGGCGGTACGTCGAACCAGTCAGCCTCGATCGGGTACATGGTGCCGTCGAACTCACCGATCAGGTCGCTGACCTGCGCGTTCGTGACGACGGTCCTCATCGTCCCATCCGGCAGCGGGTCGTTGCGGCAGTCTCCCGTGGGGAAGTTCAGGTTGTTGGCGACCCAGACCTCGACGTGCTGGCCGACGCCGCGCAGGGTGTAGTTCTTCAGATAGATAAAGCCCTGCGCGTCATCGAGCGCCAGCCAGGTCTTGACGGCGCCGACCTTGGCCGGGCCGATCGGAGGCTGGCCCTTCAGCTTCTCGCCCTGGCCGAATGGCAGAGCCTGGCCGTTGTTGTAGTTCGTGCCGGTGTGACGTGGATCGACGTCGCGAACCGGTTTCGCCGCGGCGGCGCCGGCCGGTGCGATGGCCGACACCATGAGCGCGAAGGCGACGAGAACCGGGGTGGTTTTTCTCACGATCTGCAACTCCAATCTGACGGGGGGTGGGTGCGTGGGCCCGCGGGCGCAGCGCACGGCGGTCGTGGCAGGTCGCAAGCGTAGGGCGCGACCCGGCGGCGCGCAACATCAGAGGGCGCTAGCCGGTGCATCGCAGCACCAGGGGAACTGAGGTGTCGTGCTGGGTCAGCGAGAGGCCCGCCGGCGGACCGGCGGGCCTCGTTGCACGTGCTGGGGAGTGACGACCCTAGGGCACGACCTTGGCGATCGTGGTTCCCCAATTGGCGAAGATCGTTCGGGTGCCGCCACACGTGAAGCCTGTGGAGAGAGCCGTGTTCAGGCTGCACGACTGGTTGATCGACTCGGTGGCGATCCAGATGTCGCCGTCGGCGTCGGCCACCGCTGCGCTGTAGTCACCCCAGCGCTCGACGCCGCTTCCACCGGCGATCGAGACGTAGCCGGTGAATCCGTCGGCCGGCCCGACGCCCCACGCCGCCACCTGGACGTCGCCCGCCCCGCTCTCGGGATCAAGCCACGCGAAGGCGGCGGACGGGTAGAAGTCCGGTCCGGTCAGGCTGAAGGCGACCAGGACGTCGCCGTCCGCATTGGCCGCCACGGCGGGGAAGGAGAGGCTGTTGTTCTGGACCGCTACGTAGCCCTGCGACGACACCGCGCCGCCGAGCGTCGACCCGGACCAGGACGGGGTGACGGCGAACCAGGCGATGGCGGTCCGGGTGGCACCGGTGGGCGACTTGACCACCGTGTTCAACGCACCCCAGATCTGGCCGTCAACGTACACCGTCTGGTTCATCCGGTCATCGTTCGAGTTCAACAGGTTGAGGTGCTCGGTGGTCGGGTTGATGCCCAGCACCGCCGGGGCCAGCTTGGACCTGATCAGATCCCTGAACGGCGTCAGGCCGTCCTTCTGGATCATGACCGGGGGCAGGCCATAGACCTCGCTGCCCAGGACCTTGACCTGCATCGTGACGCTCGGCGACACGTTCGACAGGCTGGCGGTGTTGGTCAGCGACCAGAGGGCGATCCGGTTGTCCAGGCCGCCCGTGAACTCGAGCGCCGAGAGGAAGTACTCCGTACCCCCGTTCTCGGTCGCGTAGGCAGCTCCCGGCGGTGTCGTCGCCGGCTGCAGGCTGTAGGCCTGGCCCTCGGCCAATGTCGGCTGGAAGATCGACACGACCGTGCCGGTCGCCCCGCCAGCCAGAGCGGTCTTGCTCATGGCGTAGACCATGGCGCCGTTGAATCCGGGCTCGAACAGCGGGAAGACGTTTGTGCTGATGTAGAAGCCATTTGCATCGGCACCGATCAGCGGCTGATCGCCCAGGCACGGGCAGTTGCCGCCGATCTCGCCATCGTTCGTGGTATCGATCTTGAAGAGGTTCCAGACCCCGGTGGGATCGCCGGTCTGGCTCACCGCAAGCTGGACCGACGTTCCGCCGGTGAAGTTCCCGGTCGGCGGATCGATGTCGAGCTGGAGGATCGTGAGGAACCAGCGATCGGTATCCGTGTCGTAGTAGCACTTCGGGTCGCTGGTGAAGTCACCGAACACGAGCGGGGTGGCTCGGATGATCTCCGGCGCCAGGTTGAAGAAGTCGTTGAGCGGCATCACCGCGGTTGCGTTGGCACCGATCTTGGTCTTGACCCGGACCACGGTGTTCACCGACTCGACGACCCAGTCGTCACTGACGCACAGCGCCTGGTCAGGCGGCTCCAGGCTGAACTGCGTGTTCGTGTAGGCGCCGGTGCCGGAGGTGCGCTGATCGAAGTGGTTCAGTCCTCCGAAGGCGGTCGTGCCGCTCGCTGCGACGACGTCCTGGACGGCGGGCCGCGGCACGAAGGCCGAAGGGACGCGGGCCTGGGAGATCGGGTTGCGAATGAACTTGTCGAGATCCTCGATGGCGGCCTCGGGGCTCGGTCGGAATTCACCGGCGAATGACGATGCCTGGCTGACCTGCCCACCGCCGCTGATTCGAGTGGTGCCGACCTTCTGCACCTTCTCCGTTTTCTGAATGCCGACGCCGGTCGGCTTGGCGGCGAGGGCGCTGCCCGCAGTAGCGGACAGGAGCAATGCCATGCTGGCAAGGGCAGCCAGCAGCCTGTGACTCTTCACGATTGCCTCCTGGTGACGTGGTGCCTGTTGGTACGTCGTAGGGAACAGTTGATGCGCGACGGTCGGGGCGAGCCCGGCGTGGCGGCTCGTTCTTTCGGCATCGAGACGATAGTCCTCGATCCGGGACACGGCAACTTCCCGCGGGTCGTAGCGGTGCGCCTGATCACCACTTCCCGATGAGGCGCACCGCGGCGGGGCGGACCTCGATCTGCCACTCGGCCGCCTCACCGATGTGGTCGCCGTCGGCCTGCACCGGGATCGGCCGCGAATCGAGGCTCGAGATCGTCAGCGTGCTGGCCGCGACGCCGTGCGCGGCCGGCGGCTGCCGCGAGGCCCAGCGGGCCACCTCCGCCGCCATGCGCGGCGTCGGCCCGGGGTAGACCCGCGCGGTGAGCTGGCCGGCGTCCGGCCGCGCGCCGGGGTTGACCAGCAGTCCGCGGCCGTAGAACGGGGTGGTGCTGGCCACGGTCAGGATCATCGGTCCTTCGTGGATGGTCTGGCCGTCAGCCACCACCCGGGCCCGATGGCGCCGCCCCAGGTCGGGAAGCGAGGCGGTCACCGCCGTCGCCCAGCCCCGCAGCCGACGCGCGCCGCCGGCGGCATAGCGACGGGCCACCTCGGCGTCCCAGCCGGCTCCGGTGAAGAGCGCCAGCCGCCCGTCGACCTCGACCAGGTCGACCGGTCGCGCATCCCCGGCTGCCAGCACCCCAACCAGCGCCGCCGGGTGGCGGGGCAGCTTCAGAAGGTGGGCCGTCGCATTGCCGAACCCGGCCGGGATGTAGCCGACCGTCACGCCCGCCCGGCCCGCGACGGCGTTGTAGACAACCCCCAGCGACCCGTCGCCGCCCACCATCACGACCGTGCGGTACGCGCCCAGCCGCTCGTCGAGGAAGGCGCGCAGCTCCTCGCGGTCGCGGGTAGCCGTCACGTACAGGTCCGCGTCGAGCGCGCGGCGAGCCAGCGCGACGGCGGAGCGCACCCGGGCCGAGTACGCCGAGCCGGCGCCCTCGTTGACGAAGATCGCCGCCGGGTGCGGCGGCCCGTTAGCCGGCGCCGCGGCCATCAGCGACGCCGCGACCCGGCTGGCCTCAGCGGGACGATCGGCTCAGGGCAGCCCGCGGATCAGATCCTCCGCCACGGCGGGGTCACTGGCGGACAGGAAGAAGAGGATGTCTCCCTTGGTGTAGAGGTAGGTCGTATCGGCGCCATCGCCCGCGACCTCGACCTGCTTGCCTCCGACGTTGGCGTCGCTCCATTGCATCGGTGACGCGGCGCTTGCGTCGGTCGACTCCTTGAAGGCGGCGACCAGCCGGCCCGAGTCGGCTCCCGCCGCGCGGAAGACGAACATGATCACGCTCGCGTCCTCCGAGAAGCCGAAGCCGAACGCGAGCGATACGTCGCTCGGCGAGACGCCGAGGTCCTCGAGGAACTTGACCGTCGTCGGGTCGTCGCCCTGCAGGAGGTAGTCATTGCCGCGCATGCTCTGCTTCTGCATGGTCAGGCCGGCTACGGTGTCCGGGATGTACGCCTCCAGCTCGGCCACCAGGCCGGCCGAGAACGACGGCAGCGGGCCGCCGTCAGACGACTGGGGCTCGGACGCGGGCGCGGACTCCTGCGCCGACCCCTCGGCCGATGGCTCGCCCGAATCCGAGGCCGCCGGGCCGCAGGCCGCGAGGATGAGGACGATGGCCACGAGGGCGCCGGTCGCCCGCATTCGGTTCACCTTGATGATTCCTCCTGAATGGGCGTAGTGCGGCGAGGATACCTGACGGTTGCCTACTTCAGATACGCGCTGCGCTGCCGCTTCAGGAACCGCCCGTCGCCGCGGGCGCCGAGCCACTCCGCCCCGTCGACCACGATCTTGCCGCGGCTGAGCACCACGTCCGACCCGCCGGTCACCTCGCGCCCCTCGTAGCAGGAGTAGTCGACGTCCATGTGGTGGGTCGTGGCGCTGATGGTGTGCTTCCGATGCGGGTCGTAGACGACCAGGTCCGCGTCCATCCCGACCCCCACGGCCCCCTTCTGCGGCAGGCCGAAGATGCGGGCCGGGGCGGTGGAGATGACCTCCACCCATCGGTTCGGCGTCAGCCGTCCGGCGGCCACGCCGCCGTCGTGCAGCAGGTCGACGCGGTCCTCGACGCCGGGCAGCCCGTTGGGCACCTTGCGGAAGTCGCCGATGCCCATCTCCTTCTGACCGTGGAAGTCGAACGGGCAGTGATCCGTTGAGACGACCTGCAGGTCATCCTTGAGCAGTCCGAGCCACAGGTCCTCCTGGTGATCGGCGGGGCGGAGCGGCGGCGAGCACACGAACTTGGCCCCGTTGAAGCCATTGCCCATGTCATCGAGCGAGAGGAACAGGTACTGCGGGCAGGTCTCGGCGAAGGCCGGCAGCCCCTCATCGCGAGCGCGCCGCACCTCGTTCAGCGCGTCGCGGGCGGAGAGGTGGACGATGTACACCGGCGCCCCGGCCACCGCCGCCAGGCGGATGACGCGGTTGGTGGCCTCGCCCTCCAGCACCGGCGAACGCGAGACGCCGTGGTAGTAGGGATCGGTGTTGCCGGCAGCGAAGATCTGGCCTGCCACGATGTCGATGGCCAGGCCGTTCTCGGCGTGCATCATGATCAGCCCGCCGTTCGACGCCGACTGCTGCATCGCCCGGAAGATGGCCCCGTCATCGGAGAGGAAGACACCGGGGTAGGCGGTGAACAGCTTGAAGGTCGTGACGCCCTCGTCGACCAGGGTGTCCATCTCGGCCAGGACGTCGTCGCGGACGTCGCTGATGATCATGTGGAAGGCGTAGTCGATGCAGGCGTTGCCATCGGCCTTGGCGTGCCAGGCGTCGAGCCCGTCGCGGAGCGCCTTGCCGCGCGGCTGCACCGCGAAGTCGATGATGGTCGTGGTGCCGCCGAACGCCGCCGCGCGGGTTCCCGTCTCGAAGGTGTCCTTGGCGAACGTGCCGCCGAAGGGGAGCTCCATATGGGTATGCACGTCGATGGCGCCGGGGATCACCCACTTGCCGGCCGCGTCGATGGTGCGGTCGGCGGTGGCCGGCAGGTCGGTGCCGATCAGCGCGATCTTCTCACCGTCGACGAGCACGTCCGCCCGGGTGGTGGCATCGGCGTTGACGATGGTCCCGTTCCGGATGAGGGTGCGCATCGGTTCCTCCACGCGAGGGTGGTCGTGCCAGGGGGTCTCTCGGTTCGTCCGCGTGAAACGATGGTAGCGTACGGGGAAGCGCCGCTATTTCTCATCATCGGAGCCCATCGACGTCCCGGCAGTCTCGATGAACGCCCATTTCTCCCCTGTGTGGAAGTAGCCTCCCCCGGCGGTGTCCAACGTGCGTTCAGACGGCCGACGTCCCAACAGGTGAGAAATGGCGTGATGTGGCAGACCCGCCAAGTCCCTGTCACGCTCGCCTAGCGTCCCCAGGACGGGAACCGGCCGATGGTGAGCGCGACCTGCGCGAACGTTCCGGCCCCGGGGTCGTACAAGCCATAGCCACCGGGACGGTCGAACCCGAGCAGGCCGTCCGGGGACCAGGCGAGCGCACCGCCCTCACCCAGGAAACGGCGCTCGGATCCATCGGGGCTGTACAGCCAGATCCCCTCCTCGAGATGCTCGAAGGCGATGAGCCGCCCATCGGGCGACCAGGCCGGAAAGAACTCGGTGCCCGGCAGCTCGGTCAGCCTGGTCGAGTCGGACCCGTCGAGCGCCACGATCCACAGGTCGTAGCTCCCGCCGTTGGGGGCTGCCGCGTAGACGATCCGCTGCCCGTCAGGCGACCAGTCGCAGTACTCGCCCCATTCCTCGGTGAGCAGCTCCAGGTTGCCGCCATCCGGATCCATGAGCCAGATCCGGTTCACCGCGCCGTCGCGGGTTGAGTTGAAGCAGATCCGGGCGCCGTCGGGCGACCAGGCCGGGGCCCAGTTGCTGAGCGATGCGTCGCGAGTCAGGTTGCGCTTGCCGGTGCCGTCGACGTTCATGATCCAGATGTCCGCCTCGTTGCCGCTGCCACTGGCCATCCGGTAGGCGATGCGGGTCCCGTCCGGTGAGAGGTCCGGATCGAACTCGTCGGCCGGATCGTCGGTCAACCGGACCGGGCTACCCGCGGGCAGGTCGAGCCGATAGACGTCGCCGGCATCGGCGAAGACCATCTGCCCCGATAGCTCTGGCGCATCGGTCGGGGCGAAGCTGATGCCGGGCGTCGCCGCCGGCGATTCGGTGACCGTGCCGGACGCGCGGGCTAGCGCAGAGGCGTCCTGAGTGGATACGGTGCAGCCGGTCAGCAGGCCGACGACCAGCGTGAGCGCGACTGCCTCATCCAGCCGGCGGTCCATCTCCTTACTACCCCTGCTCGTACCCCCAGGTTCCCTAGCCCGTGTCGTGCATCCAGGGCGTGTACACGATGCCGACCAGGATCCCCTCGGGGCTGAGCAGGCGGGCAACGGTCTGGCCCCAGGGCTCCTCCCTGGGGGCGGCCAGGAGCCGATAACCGCGCGCCGTCATCTCGGCCGCGGCCGGCGCCACCTCAGCGGCCGATTCGACGTCGAGCTCGACCCCGGCGGTCGGCTCGGGGATGTCGGCCGGCCAGGCCTGGGTACCGAAGCAGGCCTCCGCCGCCTCGGACAGCGGCCACAGCCCGAAGTGCTTGACGCCGGGGAGGGCGTCGGTGGCCCAGTAGCCGGGGGCGATCTCGTTGAAGGTGATGCCCAGGGCGTCACCCCAGAAGGCCTTGCTGGCCGCCACGTCCTTCACGATCGGTCCGAAGCCGGCGACGAAACTGGGCTTCACGGCGCCAACGCCTCGGCGTACGCGGCGGCGAAGCCTGGGAGACCGCGCTCCACCATCTCGTCGGTTGCGGTCAGGCTGATGCGGAACCAGCCCGGCACCTCGACGATCGTCCCCGGCAGGACGAGCACGCCGTGCCTGCCGAGCAGGTCGCAGAATGCCACGTCATCGGCGATCGGCGCGCGGGCCATGATGTAGAAGGTGCCCTCCGGCATCGTCGTCTCGTAGCCGATCTCGCGCAGCGCCACCACCATCCGGTCGCGACGGCGCTGCATGGCGGGAACGTCGATAGAGAGCCGCTCGAGGTCCTCGATGGCGTGCTGCAGCAGGGCGTTCGGGAAGGCGTAGCCGGTCGCGAACTGCGCCACGAAGACGGCCTCGCGGAACGCCTCGCGGTCCGGCATGGTGGGGGGCACCGTCAGGTAGCCGATGCGCATCCCCGGCGCCAGCAGCGTCTTCCCATACGAGTAGCAGACGACCGTGTGCGGGTACGCCTCGGCCGGCGAGTGGAAGGGGCGGCCATCGAAGATGATCCGGTTGTAGGGCTCATCGGAGATGAGGTAGACCGGATGGCCGATGCGGGCGGAGGCATCGGTCAGGGTCGCCGCCAGCGCCTGGAGCGTCTCGACCGGATAGACCCGTCCGCTGGGGTTGTGCGGCGAGTTGACGATCAACGCCCGGGTGCGCGGCGTGATGGCGGCGGCGATCTCGGCCATGTCCGGTTCGAAGGCGGGCGGGGGCAGGTGCAGGCGGACCGGCACCCCGCCGGCTGCCAGGATCATGAACTCGTAGAAGAACCACGGCGGCGAGAGGAAGATCACCTCGTCACCCGGCTCGACGAGGGTGCGCATGGCCACCGCCAGCGCCGCGAAGCCACCGTTGGTCATCGCCACGTCGGCCGGGTCCCAGTCCATGCCGGTCCGCGCCGCGAGGCTGCGCGCCACGGTGATCCGCGACTTCGGCTCGCTGTCCTTGTACGCGAAC
>Ga0209108_10002120_pt1 | contig 11450 bp, 7 predicted proteins | sample Rifsed10ft1_FD_184003 | JGI IMG/M metagenome (GOLD analysis project Ga0209108, IMG submission 184003) | Soil microbial communities from Rifle, Colorado, USA - sediment 10ft 1 (version 2) | ecosystem: Environmental > Terrestrial > Deep subsurface > Rock core/Sediment | place: Rifle, Colorado...
GTAAACTGCACCAGGTCGCCCTCCGGCACGTTGACCGACGTGCCCAGCTTCTCTTTGATCACGCGGCCCATGGTCTCGAACCGCAAGATGCCGCCCACGAGCGTAAACTCCGGCTCCATTTGCACACGCTTCATCAACTGCACCGAGCGATCCACCAACGAGACAATCGCGCCGTGCATGATGTCGGCGGGGGAAGCGCCCTGCGAGAGGTGGTTGATGACCTCGGACTCGGCGAAGACGGCGCACACGCCGGAGATGGCGACGATGTCTTTGGAGGTCGCGGCCAGCGGGCCGATCTCTTCTGTGGAGAAACCCATGTAGCGGGCGGTCTTCTCGAGGAACGCGCCCGTCCCGGCGGCGCACTTGTCGTTCAATCGGAACGACCGCACCTTGCCGTGATCGTCGAGGCGGCTGGCTTTCATCGTCTGCCCGCCCACGTCGAGGACCGTCTGCGTCTTCGGGTACAGAAAGCACGCGCCGCGCGCCGAGGCCGTGAGGTCGGTGACGTTCACGTCGCGGAAGGGGACCTGAAAGCGGCCATAGCCGGTCGAGGCGATGTAGGCCACGTCCTTTTCCCCGAGGCCCGCCTGCTCCAGCGCCAGTTTCAGCGTGCGGTCGGCGGCGTCGGCCAACTTGAAGCCCGTCCTCGTCAACGCGCGCCCCACCATCTGGCCATCGTCACTCAGGAGGACGGCCTTGGTGTACGTGGAACCCACATCAATGCCCGCTGTGCAGCCTAAGGCTGTCATGCCACACTCTCCTTCGCCGGAATGCGGCCGGCCAGAATGCGATCCATCGCGAACAGCGCCGCGCCGAGCGCGCCCATGTAGTGCGAGTCCTCGCCCACGTTGACCTTGAAGCCCAATAACTCGTTCAGCGCCGTGACCATGCCGATGTTGAGCGTGACGCCGCCCGTGAAGGTCACTTCCGGCTCAACGCCCACGCGCCGCATCAGGCCCAGCGAGCGCGAGGCGATGGACTGGTGCACACCCAGCAGAATGTCTTCGACCTTTTTCCCCTTGCCCAGCCAGGACACGACCTCCGACTCGGCGAAGACGGTGCAGGTGGTGCTGATCTTGACCGCCTTTTCAGCGCGCAACGCGACCTGCCCGAGTTCGCCCAGCGGGATTTCGAGGGCCGACGCCGCCGCGCCGAGAAAGCGGCCCGTCCCCGCCGCGCATTTGTCGTTCATGCAGAAGTCGAGGATCTCGCCGGTCGGGCTGACGCGGATGGCTTTGGTGTCCTGCCCGCCCATATCCACGACCGTGCGCGTGCCGGGGAACATGTGCACTGCGCCGCGCCCGTGGCACGAAATCTCCGTGATCTGCGTGTCGCCGAACGTCACCTTGTAGCGCCCGTAGCCGGTGCCGACGACGTATTCCACCTCGCGCTCGTCGAGGTTGATACTCTTGAGCGCCTCGGCATAGGCGTTCTCGGCGGCCAGCACGACGTTCGCGCCCGTGTCAATCAACGCGCGGGCGACGATCCCGCGCTGCTCGTTGATAATGACCGCCTTTGTTTGTGTAGAACCAACATCTACTCCAGCCCCGTAAGCCATGCTGTCCTCCTTACCTTGAATCGAGACCCTGACCCGCAACCGCCTTCATCGTCTTGCGCGTGGCCAGCCCTTCGAAGAAGGCGTCAATGCGGTTCTTGAGCTGCGCCTCGGAGACCACGCGCTTGTCCATCATGTCGGATTCGATGAACAGGCTGCCGACATCGCAGGCCGCCAGCACCGCCCGCCGGTTGTCGGCCTGGCCGGTGGAGGTCGTCCGGCAGGATTTGATGGGGTGATAGACCACGCCGTCCACGCGATACGGCTCCACCATGTCAATAATCCGCCGCTCCTGGAAGAACATCGCGTCCATCGCCTCGCGCACACTGATGAGCACGCCCTCGGCCAGGCTGTCCAGCGGGCGGCTCAGGTCGTATTCGAAGCCGAGGTTGGTGCCGCCGGAGGCGAACCACAGGTAGGTGGAACTGATGAACGCGCCGCCGTGCTCGGTGAACATCTCGTTGAAGCGCCGGAAGATGGGGTAGCACGGCACGCCCACGAAGATCAGTCGGTACTTCTCGTCGCTCACCGTCCCGAGGTGATTGGCCGCCTTGTACTCCATCTCCTCGACAAGACGGTTGAAGTAGTCCGCGCCTTCTTTCGTGCCTCGAAATCCGTTGGCCATGCCGAGATAGACGGTGCCATCCGTGAGGGCGTTGAACACCGCCGGGACGCTCTGATTCAACTCCAAAACCCGTTTCCACGCGCGGGTCATCTGGTTGGCGTAGCCCATGATCTCGCGCAGGCGGTCAATGTCGAACTTCTTGCCCGATACCTGCTCACACACTTCAATCAGTTCTGTGATCTGCGCGGCCACGTATTGCTTGTCGTTCTCGAAGTCCGGATGGCCCGACCAGGTCTGCCCGCCGGCGGTGCGGGTGCCCGGCACGTCGAGGGTGAAGATCGGAACGTGATAGAACCGCTCCCAGATCTCGGCCCACTTGATGTAGGTGTTGCAGGCGTTGGTGTACACGGCGAGATTCGGCTTGGGGATCGTGCCCATCGGGTGCCGCCCACCCTGCAACTGCATCGCCACGTCGGCCTTGACGTAGCCGCAGATGTCGGGGGAGTAGCCATAGTCTTCGGCAACATTCAGGTATTCGTGGGCCACCCGGCGCACCGCCGTCTGCAGGGAGTTAATCTCGGGAAAGACGGTGTGGAAGTCGAAAACGCGCAAAATCTCGGCCATGCTGCCCATCACAAACACGTAGGCCGACTTCTCGCCCCGCTGGGGAGCGAGAGTGAGATGCTGGAACCAGTCACGGAACATGTCCGCGCCTTCTCTGGCCCCCCGCCCCACGATGCCGTCCGCACTCTGGTGATCACTCATTGGATAATCTCCTCATGTGAGGGATGATGCGCCGCTCGCCACCCGTCACTCGTCACGCAAACATCAAGTTTTCGACAAAGGTCTCCAGTTGAATCTGCATGTGGTCGAAGCTCGTCATGTTCTCTTCGAACTCGCTGATGAAGTACGGGATGCCGTGCTCGTCGAGCGCTTTGGCGTAGGCCACCTGCTCGTCCAGCCCCGGCTCGCACATCTTGGCGGCGGTGATAATGGCCGCGTTCGCGCGCGACTCTTCTATGCGCTTGAGCAGCATCTTCTCCTTGGGCTTGCGGAGATCGTGCTGCACCGGGCTGTACGACGACTTCTCGAGGTACGCCTCGGCCAGGTTGAGCAGCGGGTCACCCTCGGCAGGCACGTCTTCCAGAATCCAGCGCAGGCCGATGAGCAGGTCGTCGTCCACCACGTAGCAGAACTGCGAAATCGTCCGCAGGAGGTCGAGCGGGGGCTGCTCGCAGAAGCCGCCTTCGAACACCACGCGGACGCGGTCTTGCGGTTTGGCCGGGCGCTTCTCAATCTGCGGGATGACGGCCCGGAGCATTTCGTTGTGCTCCTCGCGCGGGATGATCCCGCCCACCGCCATTAACACGTAGGCCTCGTCCGTCGAGAGAAGCCACGGTGTCTCGCGTTTGAGAGCGTAGAGGTGACGCAGGAGGCGGCGGTTCTCGTTGAACACGGCGATGGAGCTGCGCAGGTCGTCGTCGGTCACCTTCCGGCCCACGCTGGTCTCGATGTCGCGCTTGAGGCGATCGTACTCGCCGCGCAAATAGGAGGCCGCATGTTTCGAGTTGGCGTTCTGGGGGAGGTAGAGAATCTGGCACGGGTACTTGAAGTTGCGGCCCCACACCGCGGCGAGGTTCCGCGCCACGTCGCAAATGGGGTGCGAGACGAACATATCCAACGGCACGCGCCCGCTGAGAGACAGTTCGAGCGAGGTCTTGATGATGGAACAGAGATACGAACCGAAACGCGCCTCGGCCTGCCGCGCTTCGATGGAGGCGCCGCGCAGCTTGACCGGGAGCATCCCGGCGGCGTGGGCGATCTCCTCGGGGAAGTACACCTGAAAGTGGCCGAGCACCTTGCCCCCGGCCTCGCGCCAGCGCTTCACGGTCGGAAAGTCGGTGTCCTCCATCAATTCCCGGCACAAGTACAGCGCATCGTCCAACGACTGATACGGTTTGTGGTCCAATACTTTCACGGTCATATTTCCGCCTCCGGCGCGCAGAGACGAGTCGCCGACTCGTCTCTACTGGCCATTCAATGACGCCCCGCACTTGCCGCAGTATTCAAACTCGCCCGGCAGGTGTTTCGCGCCGCACTTCGGGCAGGCGCGGTCATACGGCCCCCACGGAAACTCGGGCGACTTGCCCGCCGCCGCACGCTCGCGCAACCCGCGGTAATCAGCCGGGCGCTTCTCCACGAAGGCGTTCATCCCTTCCCACGGTTCCCACGAGGTGTAGTGAATGGAGAGCCAGTCGCGCGCGTGATCGATGGTCTGGTGCCAGGCGAGTTTTTTCCAGAAGTTCACGTTCGCCTTGGTGTAGCGCGTGCACTCCGCGAACTTGTCAATCAATTCATGGCACAGCGCATTGACCGCCTCGTCCAGTTTCGAGAGGTCAATCGAATAACCGTCCTCGCCCTTCTGCGCTTTGCCAATCTGCTCCGGCGTGGCGCGGGTGACGAGCTGCCCGTCTTTCTTCACCGAGGGCACGACCTCGTTGACCAATCCCCATTCGAGCGCCTGATAGGGCGGGATGCGGCGGTTGAGCATCAGCATCCACCGGGCGCGCCGGTCGCCGACGAAGATGGGCAGCCATTGGGTCGCGCCGCCCGCGGCCACACTGCCCACCCCGGTCCCCACCTGTCCCACATAGGCATGCTCCGCCATCACGGACAGATCGCACGCCAGATGGCTCTCGTTCCCGCCGCCGACCGCCATGCCATTGAGCCGTGCAATGACGGGCTTGCCGGTATTCAAAATGCTTTCAATGTAGGCGCTGAACAGGCCCATGTACTTCCAATAGTCGTGCGGCCTGCGGGTGTATTTTGCTTCGTACTCTTTCACATCGCCGCCCGTGCAGAAGGCCCGGTCGCCAGCGCCCGTGTAAACGATGACGGCCACTTCGTCGTCAAACGCAGCCTGGCGGAAGGCGGTGGCGAGCTCGGCCAGTGTGTCCGTGCTGTAGGCGTTGTAGGCCTGCGGGCGGTTCAGCGTGATCCGCGCCACCCAATCGCGTTTCTCATAGAGGATTTCCTTGAAGTCTATTTGCTTAGCAGCCATTGTGGTCATATTGTCCTCACATCACTGGCTCTCGAATACTGACAAAAATCAGATAATTCGGATTACATTACTCACTAATTAAGAGAGCCAGCCTTTCTATTGGCTGGCTCTCGTCGGATGCCGCATGATGCTTGTGCTTGCCGCTGACCTTCATCCTGATACACGTTTTTTGGGCCTTATTCTACATATGTCAGTTTTAAATCATCCCGTCACAGAAGTGAGACATATGAAGAATAGCACTAAAATCGACTTTGTCAACTTAGTGATAGTATTCACGATATCAGCTACGCTGCCGTATTTGGACAGGGGCACAGCCGTGGAGAGGGAGACAATGTACGGGCAATACACGCTGGGATCGTAGAATGAGGTCACGTATGATTGCCGATGGTGTTTGCCGCCCCCATATGCTAAAGTGTGTTTGCGAGAGAGGCCATGATAGCTCAGACCAGCGACCGAGAAAAGCCACATCGTCTGGCCGGGATGATTCTTCCGTTGGACTCTGCCGAGGCAACTCTGGGCCGGGTTGGTGGCAAGGGGGCGAACCTGGCGCGGCTGGCCTGCGCCGGTTATCCAGTGCCCTCCGGATTCCTCGTCACTACCGAAGCCTATCTTGCTTACGTCGCCACGAACGAATTGGAGTCCCGCATTATCGCCAGGGTAAGCGCGATTCGCCCCGATGATCCGGAGGAACTGGATGCGGCCTCCGAGGCGATCCGGGCGTGGTTCGCGGCGGGCGCGATCCCCACCGAACTGGACGACAGCCTCCGGGCCGCCTATCGCGCGCTCGGGAGCCCACCGGTCGCCGTGCGTTCCTCCGCCACCGCCGAAGACCTCCCGGATATGTCCTTCGCCGGACAACAGGACACGTTCCTGAACGTAGCCGGCGAAGACGCGCTGCTCGCCGCCGCGGTGAAATGCTGGAGCAGCCTGTGGACGGCGCGCGCCATCGGCTACCGCGCCCGCAACCGCATTCCGCACGAACACATCGCGCTCGCCGTGGTCGTGCAGACAATGATCCCCAGCGAGGCCTCGGGGGTGTTGTTCACGGCGAACCCGCTCACGGGCCTGCGCACCGAAACCGTGATTGACGCGACCGTGGGGCTGGGCGAGGCGCTCGTGTCCGGCCAGGTCGAGCCGGATCACTACGTCGTCGAAACCGCAACGGGAAAAATCAACGGCAAGACGCTGGGGGCCAAAGCCCTCGCGATTCGCGGCAAAGACGGCGGCGGGGTCGTCACCATCCACGAAAGTGCAAGTCAACATCAGGCGCTCCCCGACGAGCAAATCCGCGCCTTGGCCGCGCTCGGGCAGCGCGTGCAGGCCGAATACAACTTCCCGCAAGACATCGAATGGGCGTGGTCCGATGGAAAACTGCATCTGCTCCAATCGCGCCCCATCACCTCGCTCTATCCCGTCCCCGACGAACTGTCCGCCGAACCACTGCGCGTGATGTTCTCCTTCGGCGCGGTGCAGGGGATGCTCGATCCGATCACCCCGCTGGGGCAGGATGCCGTCCGCCACGTGATGGTGGCCGCGGCGAATCTGTTGGGCTACCGGACGACGCATGCCACCCAGGGAGTTCTGCGCATCGCGGGCGAGCGGCTGTGGGCGGACGTCACATCTGTCATTCGCAATGGGGTCGGGCGGGAGGTGGCGCGCGGGGCGCTGAGCTTCGTGGAGCCCAGCGTGGGCCGCATCCTCGAAAAGATATGGGACGATCCGCGCCTCGCGTCGCAGCGCCGCGCGCCTTCGTTCGGCGCGATCTGGCACATATTGCACTTGCTGCTGCCGCTGGCGTTCAACGTGCAACGTTTTCTGCGCAATCCCGACCGGCGGCGCGGCCAGATCACCCAGCAGGTGGAACAGGTCTGCGAGGATTTCAAGGCGCGGTACGCGGCCAGCGGCGACCGCCACGCCAATCTTGCTCACCGACTCGCGGCCCTGCGCGAGCTGTGGCTGACCTTCCTGCGCGTCATCCCCGCCCTCATCTCGGGGCTGGTGGGCGGCATGGCCGCCTTTAATATCCTTCTGCAGATTGCCAAACGCCTGCCGCCTGGCGCCGATGGCCGCGACCGATCTCAACTAGTGCTGGAGCTGACGCGCGGCCTGCCCCACAACGTGACGACCGAGATGGACCTCTTCCTGTGGCAGACGGCGCGCGCCCTCAAAGCCGATGCCCCCGCCGCCGATTACGTGCAGCGCACCCCGGCAGATCAGCTGGCCGCCGGGTATCTGCGTGGAGGATTACCTGCCTCTGCCCAGCGCGCCATCGAGACGTTCCTGGGGCGCTATGGCTTTCGCGGGCTGGGCGAAATTGATCTGGGCCGCCCACGCTGGTGCGAAGACCCCACGCCCGTGATGCAGGCGCTGCAGAGTTACCTGCGGATCGAGGATGAAGCCCAAGCGCCCGACGCCGTGTTCAAGCGCGGCGAACAGGCGGCGCTGAAGGCGCTCGATCAACTGGAAGCAGCAGTCCGCGCCACGCACGGCGGCTGGCTCAAGTCAAGGATCGTGCGCCTGCTGGCGACACGGATGCGGGCCTCCATTGGCATGCGTGAAAGCCCCAAGTTCTACATCGTGCGCATCATGAACATTGTGCGCGAGGGCCTGCTGGAGAGTGGGCGCGACTTCACAGCCGCCGGAGAATTGGATCGGCCCGACGGCGTGTTCTTCCTGCACCTGCTGGAGCTCGAAGACCTGGCGCGGGTCGAAGCGCTTCGCGGCCTTAAGGGGGGCGCTGTGCGTGACTGGCGCGCGCTGGTTGCGGCGCGCCGCGCTGTGCATCAGCGCGAACGACTGCGCAAGCAAATTCCGCGCCTGCTCTTGAGCGATGGCCGCGCCTTCTACGAGGGTCTGAACGATGCGCCGCCCGGTGCGGACGGGAACGTCATCGTGGGCAGCCCGGTCTCTCCGGGTGTGGTCGAGGGCGCTGTGCGCGTGGTCTTCGATCCCCATGCCGCGCAGCTAACCCCCGGCGAGATTCTGGTGTGCCCCGGCACCGACCCGTCGTGGACGCCGCTCTTCCTCGCGGCGGGCGGGCTGGTGATGGAAGTCGGCGGCCTGATGACGCACGGCTCGGTCGTCGCGCGCGAATACGGCATCCCGGCGGTGGTCGGCGTGGACCGGGCCACGCAGCGATTGAAGACCGGGCAGCGCATCCGGGTGGATGGATCGTCCGGGCAGATTGTGATATTGGATAATCAGGATACGTAGATTTGCGGCTGGAGTCTGGCGTCAACGGATAGGCAACCGCTTCGCGTAAACAGATAGCGCGCGATCAAAGAAATGCACCGGCAGGTAGGCGAATTGAAGATGGACGAGCACGGCCTCGCCAGGCGCGGGGTGCTGGTGCGGCATCTGGTGATGCCGGGCGGGGTCGCGGGGACGCGTGACATCATGCGGTTTCTGGCGCGCGAGGTCTCGCCGCACACCTACGTGAACATGATGGCCCAGTATTATCCGGCGGGGAGGGTCACGCCTGAGAAGTTCGGCGAGATCAACCGCCGGATCACGCGGCAGGAGATCACGAGCGCCGTGGCCGCCGCACAGGAGGCCGGGTTATACCGCTTTGACGAACGGCACCTCATGCGGATTTGAGCAGCCCCCCGCTCCGTTTCTCCTTCGGCCCGCACGCGACCGCTCGGCGGCCATGCCAGATACCCCCTCACCCTCCCGCGTCACTCGCCTGAGCCTCTTCCTGCTCTCCGCAGCCACACTCACTTTCGAGATCAATCTCACCCGCCTGTTCTCGGTCGCCCAGTTCTATCACTTTGCCTTTCTGATCGTCAGCCTGGCGCTGCTGGGGTTTGGGGCCAGCGGAACTGCGCTGGCCCTCTTTCCCAGCTGGAGCCGCGAGCACTCGTCGCGCCATGTCAGCAAACTGGCCCTCGCGACCGCGGTGAGCATCCTGGGAGCCTATCTGCTCACCAACTGGCTTCCTTTTGATTCCTTCAGCATCGCGTGGGATCGGCGCCAGGTGGCGCTGTTGATCTTGAACATTCTCGCGCTGGCCGCGCCTTTCTTCTTCAGCGGGATGGCCGTGGGCCTGTTACTGAGCACGTATGCTCGCACAGCGGGTCAGACCTACGCCGTCAATCTGGCCGGGTCGGCACTGGGATGTCTTGTCGCGCTGGCAGCGCCGGCCCGGCTCGGGGATGAGGGGACGGTGGTGCTGAGCGCCGTGCTATCTGCGCTGGCAAGCCTCGTCTGTGACGCCTCGCGGCACAGACGTCAACTGCTCCTGGACTTGCCGGCGAGCGCCCTGCTGCTCTTCGGCCTGTTCGACCTGGGCCTGCGCGTCACAGGGCTACCCTCCAGCACCCTGCTGGAATTGCGCCTCTCACCCTACAAAGGCCTGAGTTACGCTCTGCAATACCCGGGAGCCAAAGTCATCTATCGCCGTTGGAACGCCTTTTCGCGCGTGGACGTGGTGCACAGCCCCGGCATCCGCTCGCTGCCCGGACTGAGTTATCGCTTCACACAACTCCCGCCTGCGCAAGACGGGTTGCTGGTGGACGGGGACGACCTCAGCCCGGTCATGCTGACCGGAGCCGGCTCATCCTTCGTGGACTACATGCCGGGCGCTGTCGCGTTCCGACTGCGCCCTCAGGCCGAAGCGTTGCTTTTGGAACCGCGCGGCGGATTGGAGGTGATCATCGCCTTGGAGATGGGCGCGCGCCGGGTCACAGCCGTGGAGATCAACCCGCTCATCGTCGAGGCCGCTCATTCCATCTACACTGACCCGCGCGTGCGCGTCGTCGTCGAGTCGGAGCGCAGTTACCTGCGGCGAAGTCGCGAGCGTTACGACGTCGTCGTGCTATCGCTCGCCAACGCCTACCACCCCGTGCGCTCGGGCGCGTACAGCCTCGCGGAAGACTATCGCTATACGGTCGAGGCATTTCAAGATGCGCTTGCCCGGCTGAACCCGGATGGCCTGCTCGTGGTGACGCGCTGGCTGCAAATGCCGCCGAGCGAAGAGCTGCGCGCCTTCGCGCTCGCGGTGACGGCGCTGGAGCGCGAGGGCCTCGACCCCGCCGATCACCTCATCGCCTTCCGCGGATACAACACCGGGACACTGCTCGTCAAGAAGAGTCCGTTCACCCTGGGCGAAGTTGACGCCGTGCGCCTCTTTGCCGCCGACCGCGCCTTTGACCTGATGTACGCGCCGGGCCTCCGCCCCGACGACGTGAACCAGTACAACATCCTGCCGGTGGACGTGTATTACCAGGACTTCCAGGCGCTGGTGGCGGCGCGGGACCGCGCAGTCTGGTACGCGGCCTATCCTTTCGAGGTTACGCCGCCCACCGACGACCGGCCTTTCTTCGGCCACTTCTTCAAGTGGTCGCAGGCCCCGCAGGTGCTGGCCGAGCTGGGCAAGACCTGGCAGCCGTTTGGCGGCGCGGGCTACTTCGTCGTGGTCGCTCTGCTCGTGTTGGCGACGGTGATGGCGGGGGTGTTGATTCTGTTGCCTGTGGTTGTGGCGCGATCTATCCGAAAACCTCCCGAAAGCTCTAAACTTTCGGGGGGCTTCCGGGGAGCCGCGCTTATTTACTTCGGCCTGATCGGGCTGGCTTTCTTATTCGTCGAAATCCCATTGATCCAGCGATTCATCTTGTTCCTCGGCCATCCGGCGTACGCGTTGACGGCGGTGCTCTTCACCGTGCTGCTCTCTTCTGGCATGGGAAGCCAGTTAGCGACTCGAATGCCTCTGCGGTGGTCGCTGGCCGGGCTGGCTGCGCTTGTGCTCGGCCTCCCCTGGCTGCTCCCCCCTCTGTTCGCGCTGACTTTGGGATTTCCTTTGGGACTGCGGCTTGGGGTGACAGTCGCGATGCTGGCCCCGGTCGGTTTTCTGATGGGCATCCCGTTTCCGCGAGGCCTTCACTGGCTGGAGGGGGAAGCGCCCGGCCTCATCCCGTGGGTGTGGGGCGTGAACGGCGCGGCGTCAGTCGTCGCGTCGGCGCTCGCAGCGTTGCTGGCCTTATCGTTTGGATTTCGCTGGGTGCTGATGGCCGGAGCGGCCTGCTACGCCGGGGCGTGGATCATGGCGATGATGTCGCTGCAGGAGCGTCGCCTTCCACCCCTCCCCCGGTGAACGGGACAAAAGCCACGCCGCCCACGTCATAGGCCTGCAAGTCTTCCCCCTGCTTGACGAACTTCCACAACGACTGGTATCCGCCCGGCGGGCCGATGGGGATGACGATCCGGCCGCCGTCGGCGAGCTGGGCTGCGAGCGGCGAAGGGAGGTGGTCGGGCGCGGCGGTGACGATGAT
>Ga0209108_10002121_pt1 | contig 11449 bp, 8 predicted proteins | sample Rifsed10ft1_FD_184003 | JGI IMG/M metagenome (GOLD analysis project Ga0209108, IMG submission 184003) | Soil microbial communities from Rifle, Colorado, USA - sediment 10ft 1 (version 2) | ecosystem: Environmental > Terrestrial > Deep subsurface > Rock core/Sediment | place: Rifle, Colorado...
GCGCGCGCGCCTCGGCCAGCGGTATGGACTTCGGCTTGCCCTGGACATTCGCTCCGACACCGGCGGAAAGGAGGCCGCGACGCTTGGGTTCGGGCACCGTCGCCAAGAGAACAGCCACCACGAGACCCGGGACCCCAACGGCGACGAACGTCATCTGCCAATCGCGCAGCTCGCCCACTACCGGCAATTCAACTGGCGGCAACGTACCCAGGTAGTGAATGACGACGCCGCCCATGAGCAGCGACAGGCCAAGGCCCGCGACGAATCCGAAGTTCAACACGGCGATCGCACGCGGAAGTCTTCGGGGCGGGAACAGGTCCGCCATCATCGAGAATGTCGCCGGACCGTTGCAGGCCTCTCCGATACCGACGCCGACGCGCGCCACGAACAGCTGCAGGAAATTCTGCGCCAGCCCGCACAGCGCCGTTGCCGCGCTCCAGGTTGCGATCCCGGCGCCAATGATCAGGCGACGGCTCGCGACATCGACCAGCCTCGCGATTGGCAGGCCCAGCACAAGGTACATGCATGAGAAGGCAAAGCCGATGATCAGACTAATCTGGAAGTCGCTCAGCGCGAGGTCGCGCTTGATCGGCTCGACCAGGAGCCCGACGATCCCGCGATCGAGGAAGTTCATGGTCAGCGCCAGCGCGAATATGGCGACCGAGTACCAGGCGCGCCGCGGGCTCGGCCATTGCTCGTCGGTCATTTGGCTACGGCGCCCGACAGTGCATGCTTCTTGCGTGCGCGGCGGCCGTTCTCCATCGCCATGCGCCCCGCATCCGGGGGCTCGTTCGGCAGCGCCGCGATGATCTCGCCGAAGATCTGCTGCAGTTCCTCCCGGAACTCGGCGTGCGGAAAGATGAAGAGATCGTTGCGGCGTACGGCACTCAGGACCTTTTCGGCCACCTGGACCGGATCCATCCCGACCGCAAGCACGCTATCCAGCCGCTTGATGTCCTCCGCCGTCACTTGGTAACCCGAATGCTCGAGGCTCTTTGGCCGGCTCAGGATCGCTTCGTGGATATTGCTGCGAACGAAGCCGGGACACAGCACGGACACGCCGATCCGATGCGGCATCAGGTCGTAGCGCAGTGAGGTCGTGAGCCCAAAGACCGCGAACTTCGACGCCGAATAGATCCCCATACCGGGACCGACGATCAGGCCCGCCATCGAAGCGGTGTTGACGACGTGACCCCCTTCACCGTGCGCCCGGATACGCGGCACGAAGCTTTGCAGTCCGTTGATTACACCATCGACGTTCACGCCCATGACCCAATCCCAGTCCTCGTAGGTCGCCTGCTCCATGGGACCGAAGAGGCTCACGCCGGCGTTGTTGCACAGGAGATGCACCTTGCCGAACACGCGCACGGTTTCGTTGGCAGCTCGCTCCATTGCCTCGCGATCCGTGACGTCGAGCGCGATTGGATGGACGTTAGTACCGGCGCTCTTCAGGTGGGACATCGCTGCATCGAGGTGATCCTGCCTGACATCCGCGATGACGACCTTCATCCCGGCAGCCGTGAACACCTTGGCCATCCCGAGCCCGATGCCGCTGCCGCCACCAGTGACGAACGCAACCTTGCCACTCACTTCTTTCATCGGGGGCCTCTACTTGTTCTTTCTGCGCCGTGTCACTCGTCTCGCCGTTCTCTTGGACTTGGCCCTCGGCCTTTCTGCGCTCCTGGCTCGTCGCTTGGTCGCGCGCTTCGCCCGTTCGCGTAGCAGCCGGTCGCGTTCGTCCGCGAACATCGGGTGACGCAGCACCACGGCCTCGGCAGCGACTCGCGCCGGCGGCGGCGGACCCTCGATGGGGAACGAGGCGAGAATCGCCGCGAAGCGCTCGCGCAGACCCGGTTCGTATTCCGGGTGCGTCAGGATATAAAGGTCATTGCGGCGGATTCCACGCAGCACGCGCTCGCCGGCCTCGAGCGGGTCCATGCCGGCCGGCAGTATCTTGGCCCTCATGAACTCAGCCCACGTTTCAGCTGCCGCCTTGTAGGTGGTGTGGGCATATTTCGCCGGACGCAGCTTCTCGACCTCGTGGATGTTGGTAGTGACGAGACCCGGACAGAACACCGAGACGCCGATGTTCAGCGGCTCGAGCTCGGGGCGCAGCGTTTCCATGAAGCCGACCAGCGCGTACTTGGCGGCGACGTAGATGCCGGCGACTCCACCAAGCAGCCCGGACATCGAGGCTGTTGTGACGATGTGCCCGCCCTCACCGTGCCGGCGGATGCGGGGTAAGAAGGTCTGCACGCCGTTGATCACGCCGCCGAGATTCACGCTCAATCCCCAATCCCAGTCGTCGTAGGTGGCATCGAGGAGCGGTCCGAAGATGCCGACGCCGGCGTTGTTGCAGAGGACGTGCACCTTGCCGAATACGCGTTCGGTCTCATCCGCAGCACGCGTCATGGCGGCACGATCGGCGACATCGACCTGGAGCGGGAGAACATCGGCCCCGGCGCCGCGGAAATGATCCATGGCCGCATCGAGATGGTCGCGCCGCACGTCCGCGATCGCGACCTTCATGCCCGCCTTCGAGAACACGCGCGCCATGCCAAGACCCATGCCGCTGGCGCCGCCGGTGATGAATGCCACTCTTCCGCTGACTTCTTTCATGACCCGCCTCTCCCCCTTCCCTTCCCTTCCTTCCCCTTCTCTACCCTTCTCCCCCTTCAAAACATCGTATTTTCGTTGGCCGCCTTTTCGGGGATCGGCTGGACCACGTCCCAATGCTCCACCACCTTGCCGTTCTCGACCCGGAAGATGTCGACCACGGCCATGCCGCGGTCCGTCTCGTTGGCCTTCGCGTGTACGTGCAGCATCACGAGATCGCCGTCCGCCACCACGCGCTTGATCTCGCTGCGCGCCTGCGGATTGTTGGCGAAATACGGCTCGAAGAACTTGATCAGGGCCTCGGTGCCGTTGGGAGCCATGGGGTTGTGCTGGATATAGCGGTCACCCACATACAGCTCGAGCGCCTCGCGAACCTTGTGGTCCTGAAAGATCATTTTGTAGAAGGCGACGACCATCTCCTTGTTCTTGGCCTCTGTCTTCTCCTGGCTCCGGCTGCCTGCCACTGACGCGGACGAGATCGCGAGAGCGACCATCGCGCACAGAATCAGAACCCGCCGTCCACTGGTACGCCTGTCGATGACCTTCATGTTGTGGCTCCCCCGTTTGAATTGACACACCTGCAATGAATCAGCCAGCTTGTCCTCGAGCGCGTCTCAAGCCCAGCTGCGGGCACGGATGACGCTTTCACCGTACGGCTTCAAACCGTACCAGACCACCCACACCGCGATCGGACCCAGAATTGCCGACGTCAGCGCCATCGAATACGGAAGCAGGCTCTCCGCTCCGAATACGTAGTCGGTCAGCAACGCGACGAATGTCGGCCCGAGCCCAAAGCCTATCAGATTGAATACGACGAGAAAGAGCGCCGTCACCTGCCCGCGCATTGGGTTGGGCGTGATCGTCTGCAAAGCGGCGTTCTGCGGCCCGGGCCCCAGCGAGCCCAGAAAAGTGTTGACTGCCATCAGTGCCAGGGCTGCCTCAGCGGTCGGCATCAGTGGAAACAGGATCGAGAACGGCACCACCGCAACCGTGGCGATGAGAACCACTCGCCAGTTGGCGTCGGCATGGCCACGCTTCGCAAAGTGCTCGGCGAGAACGCCGCCGCACACCAGACCGAGAGGAGCGAACGTCAACAGGATGATCCCGATCGCGACGCCCGCATCGCCGAGCGACCAGCCAAACTTGCGCTGCAGAAACGTGGGCACCCAGACGCTGGTGCCGAATGCCAATAGCGCCTTGAGCCCGGTGCCGATGAACATCGGGCCATAGGCGCGCCGGTCGGCGTAAAGAAAATCGATGATGGCCTGTACCGGGAGGGCCTTGCGCATTCTCGGGCCCGCTCCTGCCATCGAGGCCGGATACCCGCGGCGCACCGGCTCGCGCACGGTTGCCATCAGCGCCGCGACCAGCAAGCCCGGAAGCCCGACGATGAAAAACGTGAGTTGCCACGGGCGCAGGGATCCGACGATCGGCAGAGTGACATCGGGGTTGGACAAAGCCATCTCGACAACGGCGCCCCCGACGATCAACGCCATTCCGGAGCCGAACATGAATCCGAAGTTGAGCACCGCGATCGCTCGCGGCAGTTTCTCCTTGGGAAACAAATCGCTCAGCATCGAGTAGGTCGCCGGGCCGTTGCACGATTCGCCGACACCCACCCCGACGCGCGCCGCAAACAACTGCCAGTAGCTCTGCGCCATCCCGCACAGCGCGGTCATCACGCTCCAGCTCGCGATGCCGACGCCGATGATCAGGCGCCGGCTGTACACATCGACGAGCCGGGAAATGGGAATGCCCGCGAGCACGTAGAAGCTGACAAACGCGAAGCCGATCAGGACGCTCATCTGCGTGTCGGAGATCTGCAGATCGGCTTTGATCGGTGTCACGAGCAGCGTCAGGATTTGCCGGTCGAGGAAATTGAACATGAGAGCGATCGCGAACACACCCACCGCGTACCACGCGTGGATGCGATTGGGCCACACCTGCGGCCCAAGTTGCGGCGCTGAATCAACAGCAGTATCGATAACGCGGTTGGACACGGCGAGCTCGCGGCGTATCAACCCCAGGCCCGCGCGCGCACCACGCTGCGCCCGTAGGGTTTCAATCCATACCAGGTCACGAGCACCGCGGCGGGCCCGAGAACCGCGGCGGCCGTCACCAGCGAATAGCGCAGCAAGGCCGCATCGCCAAACAGGTAGTCGGTCATCAAGGCGACGGCGATCGGCCCAGCCGCATATCCGATCACGTTGAAGATGAATTGATAGACGGCGCGCACCTGGCCACGCATCTGGTTGGGCGTGATGATCTGCAGCGCCGCATTGCCGGGGCCGATTCCCAGCGATGCGATGAACAGATTCACGCCGATGAAAGCCAGCGCCCATTCGCCGGTGGGCATCAGCGGGTAGCAGATCGAGATCGGCAGCGCGGCGATGGTCGCGATCAGCACCACGCGCATGTTGGCATCCTCGAACCCCCTCTTCGCGTACCACTCGGCCAGCCAGCTCCCGGCGAGCAGCCCGAGCGGCGTGATGATGAGGAGGAGCAATCCCTGGCTGTATCCGACTTCAGGGATGGTCCATCCATAAGTCCGCATGAAGAAGGGGGCTGTCCATTGGCCTGCGCCGAACGACAAGAACGTCTTGATGGCCATGGCGGCATAGATGGGCACAAAGGTTTTCGCATCGTCGCCGAGGAAAATCGCGATCTGCCTGACTGGAACCGATTTCGGTTTCTCACCGCCCGCCTGCCCCATGCCAGAAATCATTCCTCGCCGCTTGGGCTCGTGGACGGTGGCCATCACTACCGCCAGGACGAGGCCGGGCAAGCCCACCACGAAGAAGACGATCTGCCACGTCCGTACCTCGCCGATCAGCGGGAACGAAAAATCGCCCATGCCGGAAACCGCCTGGGTGACTGCGCCGCCAACAATGAGTGCCAGGCCGCTGCCGTACATGAAGCCCATGCTATTGATGGCGAGGGCCCGCGGCAGCTGTCTTGGTGGAAAGGAATCCGTCAGGATCGAGTAGGTCGCCGGCGCAAACGAGGATTCACCCGCGCCGACTCCGACACGCGCCCAGAAAAGCTGTGAATAAGTCTGCGCCGCCCCACAGAGCGCGGTCATCACGCTCCAGAAAGCAATGCCAATTCCGATGATGAGGCGCCGGCTATAGACGTCAGCCAATCGCGAGATTGGCAAGCCCAACACGGAGTAGGCCGCGACGAACGCGAGACCTATGAGAAGGCTCACTTGGGTATCGGTGAGCTGCAGGTCATGCTTGATCGGCTCGACAAGCAACTGCACGATGCTGCGGTCGATGGTTGCGACCAGGAGCGCGACGGTCAGTACTGCAAGCGCGTACCAGGAGCGCCGTGGAGAAGGCCAAGCGTCGCTCGCCGCCGGTGGCACGGCCGTTTCATTCACAGCCGACACCTCAGAAATTCCACAACTCCCCAGCGAAGAAAAGGCGCGCCCGTTGCCGGGCGCGCCTAGAGTTGCTGAATCGGTGCGGGTTCACTCCCCGCCCGACCCGGAATGCCTCACTGGAAGTTTCGAATGAACTGAACGTACCACTCCTGTGGACGTCCCGGCTGCGCTTCGGTGGTAGGCTGCCCGAATCCGCTGAGATCGAAAAAGTTGAGGAAGTACTCCTCATCCGTCGCATTGTTCAATCCCAGTGCAATCTGCCACGCACGGTCAGGACTTGCCCACTCGAGACGCGCGTTGACCAGCTCATAGGCGTCCGCGCAGCCGTTCGGCGAATAGGGACCAAAGCAATTCTCGCTCTGACCATAGACGTCCACGCGAGGCGTGAGCGTGGAACCGCCACCCGTGCCGAACTCGTATGCCATCGTCGCGCTCCACGTGAACTCCGGCACGTAGGGGGGATAATCATTGAAGACCGGTGGGGGTACGGCAAAGACGCTGCCAGGATTGTCGATGTCGTCGGAACTCCAGCCCGTATAGCCGTACATGCCGCTGATCGTCAGCGCATCGACCGGCCGGAAGGTGAATTCCAGCTCAGCACCTTCCACCTCGCCCGGGACGTTCTCGTAGAACGTGCGCGAGGTGACGGCCGCGCAGCCTTGGCCCAGAGAGTCCGTAAAAGGACCCGGTGGATCGAGGTCGTACACCGGCGGCTGCGCCCCCTGAGTCCCCGGCACAATGAGACACTCGATGCCGGCGACCGGGAAGATGCGCTTGTTGTAGTCGATGTAAAAGGCGGCAACGTTCAGGCGCAGTCTGCGGTCGAAGAAATCGCCTTTGATGCCCAGCTCGTACGAAGTCGCCTCTTCCCCTTCCACCTGCACAAACTGTGTGTACTGGAAGGGGCGAGGATTGAACGTTTGCGGCCGATAACCTGTGGCCGCAGAAGCGTATCCCAGCACGGTGTCCGTGAACTTGAAGTCGATGCCGGCCTTCCAGTCGGTATGTGACTCACTGGTGGCCAGCTGTGCCTGCACGATCGTGTTGTCGAAGTCCTCGCTTTTCTTGTCTTCCGAATATCGTCCCCCGACCGTCAGGGCAAGCCGATCCGTGGCATCCCAGACGAAATGGGCAAAGGCTGACGTATTTTCGGACTTGGTGACGTTGAGCGCATTGACCAGGAATCTTGCCGCCTCGTCGATCACGCCGGTGGCCACATTCGCGGCAACATCCGGTGGCGCGCCACTGCTGCACGTGGTCGCGCTCGTCCGCGTACCACACACTGCATTGAACACGCCGGCGAATATGAAGGCGGGGATGCTCACGGTCTGCGCCGTCTGGAATTCCGCGTCTAAATAGAAGCCGCCTACCGTCCAGTCGATCGAGTCCGCGATCCGGCCGCTGAAGCGAAGCTCGGCCGTGGTCGAGTCAACATCGGAGTGCTGGTCGACCGTCTGCTCGTTGAACGGTCCCTGATCGGCGTCGGTGGCAAACTCGCTGGTGAATTCACGATACGAACCGATGAGCTCGGCGCGTACGTTCTCGCCGATGTTCCAATCGGCCTTGGCAGAAAAGCCCTGCTGTTCGAGCGCGGTCTTGGGCGCGAAGGAAAGGCCACTACGCGCGTCGTCGTACGTCGCGTAGGTGACGTAGGGATCGGTTGACTGGAAGCGACTGTCGAAGGGGACGCCGTAGAGCCTTCGCAGGTAGTCATCACTCCACTGGGCGAAGGAGCCTGCGGGGCCGCTAATCAAGACCAGAGAATCCGCTCGGGCCTCAGACGTGTCGTTCTGGTAGTCAGCCGCGAACAATAACTCGAAATCTTCGCTTGCAACGACCCGCAGCGCGGCGCGACCGCCCACGATATCCTCGCCGCCCTGCGTGCCGACCTTGCAGCCCTTCAGCCGATTGGGAATTCGGGTCGGAATGGACGCCGCATTGTCTGCAGCACTGCCGACCGCCACCACTTCAGGAGCCGTGTCCAAATCGGCTCCGTCGGCGGCGAATCCGTCGCCGACGCCGGCCGCCAGCGGATTCGCGCACGCGAAGTCCAGGACATCCTGATAGCCATCGCGCGACTTGGACACGCCCGTGATTCGCGCAAACACATTTTCCGAGAGACCGAAGTCATACGAGGCGCGCACATCGATGCGGTCGTAGTCTCCGTAGGTGACCTGGACCGATCCCGTGTTATCACCTTGCGGCTTCTTGCTGACGTAGCGCAACGCACCGCCGATGGAGCCGCGGCCGAACAGCGTGCCCTGCGGGCCACGCAAGATTTCGACACGCTCCAGGTCCATCAGGTCGACCGATGACCCCATCGTGAAGGGGTGCAGGACATCGTCGAAATAGATGCCGACGCCCGGTTCGAACTCGGCGAGAAAGTCATACTGACCGATGCCGCGGATGAAGGCGCTCATGGTGTTGCCGAAGGCCGCCTGGGCCGGCCGAAACGCGGCATTGGGAACCGTGTAACCGATTTCGTAGCCTTGAGTGAAGCCGCGCACCTCGATCTCTTCGGCCGTGATGGCCGTGATGGCGATCGGCGTCTCTTGCAGCTTCTCCTCCCTGTAGCGTGCGGTCACGATGACCTCTTCGAGCGCGCCTGATGCCGCCGGCGTCTGTTGCGCAGTTTGCTGCGCGATTGCCGGTGCGGTGCCCAGCAGCAGCGCGACCCCGGCGGAACTCAACACTGTCGACGAGAAAAGCCCGATGAGTCGTTTCATGATCTATCGCCCCCCTGAAACGGACAGTCCTCAGATCATTGTGGTCAAAATACTACGCAGCGTGGATCTCAGCAGCCGACAAAGCCAATCGCGCCGAGCTCCACGTCAGTCTCGCTCGATTACACCGCGATACCCAGCGCAAAAATCGATCTACAGCGAACGATGAGTCAACTAACAGCGCACCGCCCGCGCGCCCGATCCAGCGCCAATGTCGTGTTCGCACCACGATACCTCAACCCGCCCTCCGGCGCTCGTTTCACGCGTTCCTCGTCTCGTGCCACCGGCGCCGAATCCGCGCTAGAGTCACGCGGTCATCCGACGCCGCGGCTTCCGGCTTCCCGAGAGGTTCAGGCTCATGTCGCTCGATCGCAGATCGTTCTTGGGTGTGACTTGCGCCGCAGCGGCGGCCGGCGCGATGGGCACAACTTCGGCAGGCCCTGCGCAATCGGAACCGTCGGCGGCCGCCGCCCGGACCTTCAGACGCATTGCGACCGAAGAGGCCTTCGCGGTCCCGGAGCAGATGGATGGCATGCGCAAACTGTCGAATGGCGGGGCTGACGACCCGGATTTCGATTTCTGGCGAGGTCTTACGGGCGACAATCCGTTTGCGAGAACCGTTGGCGGCCGCCTGCTGGATCTTGGCGACGAGCGCTTGAGCATCATGGACGCCGGCGGCGTGGCGATGCACCTGTTGCTGCTGACCTCTACGGGCGTGCAGATGTTCGACCCGGACACCGGTTCCGCGCTCGCCACGCTCGCCAACGACCGGTTGGCGGAAGCGATCAAGCGTCATCCGGACCGTTACGCCGGTCTCGCGGCGATCGCGCCTCAGGATCCCGGCCGGGCTGTGAAAGAGATCGAGCGCGCCATGACCAGGCTCAAGCTGAACGGCGTGGTGATCAACTCGCACACCAACGGCGAGTACCTCGACGATCTGAAGTTCTGGCCAATCCTCGAGGCCGCCGCATCGCTGCATGCACCGATCTACATCCACCCGCGTGCGCCGTCGCCTGGAATGGCGGCGCCCTACCGCAAGTACCGGCTAGAAGGAGCGATCTGGGGCTACCAGGCGGAAACGGGATTGCACGGCTTGCGCCTCATCGCCAGCGGAGTATTCGACCGCTTTCCGGATCTGCGCATCGTGCTGGGTCACATGGGCGAGGGCCTGCCCTACTGGCTGTATCGCGTGGACTTCATGCATGCCCACACGGCAGTCGATGAGCGCCCAAAACTCAAGCGACGCCCGAGTGATTACTTCAAGGACAATTTTCTGATCACGACCAGCGGCGTGAACTGGTTTCCCGCGCTGCAGTTCTGTCTCGGCGTGCTGGGGGCGAACAACATCATGTGGGCGATCGACTATCCGTATCAGGACACGACGGAGGCAGTCCGTTTCATGAATGAAGCCCCGATTCCCGATGCCGACAAGGAGAAGATCTACCACGTCAATGCGGAGCGCGTGTTCCGTATTCCCGCCTGAATGAATGGTGGAACCCTCACCCCGGCCCTCTCCCGCAAGCGGGAGAGGGAGTAGAGCTGGCGTTCCCTCAGCGTTTGCCGATCTTGAACACACGCTCGGCGTTGCCGCCGAAGATCTTGACCTTGTCCTGCTCGGAGATGGGCGCCTCGTTCATGTAACGCACGGCCTCGTGCGTCTCCTGATACGGATAATCGACGGCCCACAGGATGTTGTCCGCGCTCAGCACCTCGATGCAGAACTTGAGCGGCGCATGCCAGTTCACGCCGCTCGTCGTGATCATGAAGTTCTGCTTGAAGTAGTCGCTCGGACGCTGCTTCAGTTGGGGCCGGTCCATCGCCACCGGCGCGCGGCCGTGCATCCAGTCCATGCGATAGAGCGAGTACGGAATATTCTCGCCCATGTGACCCAGTACGATCTTGAGCTTCGGGAATGCGTCGAACACGCCGCTCATGATGAGGCGCACGCCGTGCAAGCCGGTCTCGACCGCGTAACCCCAGATCGCATGCTCGAGGTGGTACTTCCTGTAAGGCTGCGCCATCGCCGGGGACGGTGAGCGCGGGTGAATATAGATCGGCGCTTCGAGCGCTGCCGCGGCTTCGAGGATCGGCCAGTATTTCTGCTCGTCGAGGTACTCGCCGTGGGTGTGCGAGTTGATGATGATGCCGTTCAGCTTGAGCTGCGTGATCGCGCGGTCGAGTTCCTTGACCGCCCGCGCCGGATCCTGAGGCGCGATGGTCGCCAGCCCGGCGTAACGGTCCGGATGCCGCTTGATAGCCTCTGCCAGGCGGTCGTTGGCGAGTGTTGCCACCGCCACGGCCCGGTTGGTCTCCAACGCCTGCACGCCCGTCGACGTCAACGACAAGAGATGCATGGCGATCCCCGCCTCATCCATGATCCGTAAACGCTCATCATCAAGGTCGAGCAACCGTTGCGACAGCTGCCCGCCATCAGTCTGCGCGCGTGCAAGGAACAGATCCGGATCGTAGCCCTGCTGTTTGCTCAGCAGCTCGCGCCAGGCGTCGAACTGTTCCGGGATCGCAAAGGCCTCTTCTGTCGCGATCCGGCGATACTTGCGCCGCAATTCGTCAGTCGACATGTCAGCCCCAACGAGAGGGTTCCGCGCCGGGGACGAAAGCCTGCTGCGGCTTGCCTGTACGGCTCATGGCAAGCGCGTCACGCACGGCGGGCCGCTCGCGCATGCGATGCACGAAGGTGCTGCCGACGCGGTTGACCATGCTGTTG
>Ga0209108_10002122_pt1 | contig 11446 bp, 9 predicted proteins | sample Rifsed10ft1_FD_184003 | JGI IMG/M metagenome (GOLD analysis project Ga0209108, IMG submission 184003) | Soil microbial communities from Rifle, Colorado, USA - sediment 10ft 1 (version 2) | ecosystem: Environmental > Terrestrial > Deep subsurface > Rock core/Sediment | place: Rifle, Colorado...
AAAGGACCGAAGAAGTGAAGGACTTCATCGCATCGATTTTTCGCGACGCCGATCCGTGGTTCGGACCTCAGACCGCACCGTCCGCGGTGGACCTTCTGAAACGGGCGAGACTCAAGATCGAGGCACGATTCCAGAATCCGACGCCGACACGCTTTGAGCTGATGAATATCCTCGGCGAGAGTCTCATGCACGTTCAGGACCTCGACGACGCAGCCGCCATTGAGGAATCCGTGGTGGAGGAATCTCGGAAGGCGCTCGGTGCACAACACCTGCAGACGCTGCGCGCACATCGATTGCTGGCGCAGGTCTACCGTGCGCGAGGTGACCCGGACAGGTCACTGGTGGAACTCGGCAAGGCTCTGCCCGCACTCACGCGCCGTCCTGGGGACAACCCGGAGGAGGCCGTTGCCGGGCTGATGGATCAAGCGGGGCTCATGATGGACAAGGGCAGATTTGACGAGGCGCTGACCACGATGGGACGCGTTCTGGCGCTCACCGAGGCGCTTCCCGGCGACTGGTCCGCTCAAAACGTTGTCGCCTGGAAGCTGCTCGCGGAGGGCTTTGAATACAAGCGCGACAAACCGAAGGCGCTCGATGCCGCCGAGCGCGCCTACACACTTGCCACCGCGCTTTACCAGGAGAAGGGCGGACATCCCGATCTCATCAACACGCGTCTGATGTACGCCCGTCAGCTCGCAGACGGAGGCGACCAGGTTCCAGCGCTCGCACTGATCCGCGAATCCGTCGCCGAGGCGAGGCAGCTGTTTGGCCCCGAGAGCCGCGCCGTTGGCGAATACTTGCAGAACATGGCGGTCTTGCTCGCGCAGGCGGGCGATCTCCGCCAAGCACGAGCAGCGGGCAACGAGGCCGCCACGATTCTCGCTAGGCACTACGAACCGGAGTCCTCATTTCTGGGCCCGGTCTACGACACAAACGGCTATGTAGCGCTCTTATCTCGCGACGGCGAGTCCTCGCTCGAGAACTACGAGCACGCTTATGCGATCGTGACGCGCGAATACGGGCCGGCAAACGAGATTACTCAGACCGTTCGGATGTATCGCGGACTTGCGCTCGCGCTCGCGGGTCGGATTCCCGACGCGCTGCGCGAGTTGGAAGCTGTCGCGACGGGTTACGCGAAGACTGGATTTTCCGGAATGGCTGCACCGCTCCGTTCATTGGGCGAGGTCTATCGTTTGCAGGGCGATTTCGAAAAGGCGGCGAAATACTTGCAGCAGTCACTCGATGCACTGGAGCCCGGGCCGTCTTCTGACGCGTCACGCATGCGCGTGCTGACCGAACTCGGGGCCGATCTCGTCGAACTCGGAAGGTTCACCGATGCCGTTCCGGTGCTGAACGAAGCACTCGCGATTTATTCCACGAAGCAATCGACCGTTTCGCCCCAGCGTGCCGACGCGATGGTGGCGCTCGGTCGGGCGCACTTGGGTAAGGGCGAGTCCGGCAAGGCTCTGTCGTACCTTAGACAAGGCGCAGCATTCTGGCGCGAATTTGACCCCGACAATCGCTGGGCGGGCGAGGCAGCCTTCTGGCTGGCACGCTGTTACGACGTATCGGGTCATCGCGCCGAGGCTCGCGAGGCCTACAACCGCGCCGCCCGTATTCTGGCAAAATCTCCGTTTCCCGCTGACGATACCCTCGTCAAGCGCGCCGCGCGCGGGTGAACGTCAACCGCCCTGCCCTCGGCGCTCGCACGCGCCTAGTCTGCGCGCCGCTCATTCGCCCTGCGTCCTGATAGCGGTGTGTTCGAAGCGATCGTCCTTGGCGCCGCGGCCGGTCCTGCGCGTGAGAGTCCTGTGTCCACCTCGAAACCCTACTGCGGTGCGGTCCGACCGCGCAATCCCCAGCCAGCGAGACGTGACTTGAATAACGACACTCGACGCGTACCTCGAATTGACTCCGGCGTCTGTCCGGTTTGGCCGCGAGAATACGTTGCTAATTGTTGAGAACCCATGAATCCGACAGGAAGCAACTCGTGTCACAGGCACACTACGGACTTCTCATCGCCGCGCTCGTCAGCCTTGCAGGCATCGGAGCCGACAGCATGCTCAAGGCAGCGAGCCAGCAAGAAAACGTGCTTGTCAATCGCTGGTTCGTGGTGGGCATCGCGCTGACGATTGCGTTTGCTCTCGGCTGGCTAGTGCTCATGCGTTACATGAAATTGTCGATGGCCGGCGCGATCTATGCCGTGGTGAGCGCTCTGTTTCTCGCGATCATTGGTGTCGTGTTTTTCGACGAGCGGCTCACGCCAGCCGAAATTACGGGCATGGGCATGGCTGTGGGTGCCGTCGCGTTGTTGTCGCGCTTTGCTGCGTAACCAGGAGGATGAGAAATGAGGACTCCTCTATTATTTGTAACCGCCGTGCTCGCCGCCTGCGGTGCCGGTGGTAACGGCGCGAACACCGGGAGTCCCCCGGCTCCCCCGACCTATACCGTCGGCAGTGTCAGCGGACCCGCGCGGTCTGACCGAGTGCCGGGCAGCTAGTTGGAACGAAGGCCAGACACGGACAAAACAGAGGAACCTGTATGAAGACTATCGCGAGACTCGTGGTGTGTGGTGTCGGTGCGCTGACGCTGTTCGCAGGACCCACAGCGGCCGACGCACCGTATGAGGTGTGGGCAATCGACCAGTCGAATTCTCCGGGAAAGGCATTTGGTGGCACGCTGTACATCTATGACGGCGCGACACTTGAGCGCGGCCATCGCGCTGCAGAGGCCGAGTCCGAGCGGATAGACCTTGGCCTCGAGGTGTCCGCGCTGTGCCTGGCGAGTACGGGTGTCAATCCTGTGCGTCCCCACATGATTGCCATGAACGCGAGCCAGACCCACGCGATCATCTCGTTCGTCTCGACCGGACACGTGCTGATCATGGATGCGTCTGCGCGGACACCGATCGCCTGTATCCGGACATCTGTGGGGGCTGGTGGCGCGCGTCAGGTTCACTTCGCCATTCCCTCGCCGGACGAAACCTACATCGCCGTGGCGAACCAGAATGGCAAGCTCTTCGAGCGCATCGACACGGACTACTCGACCAACTCCTTCGTGCTGAATCCGCTGGCCACGGCGAATCTCCTCACGTGCACCACGCCGAATGGACTCCCCTGCCAGGCTTCGAGCATCCGCCCGGACAACGCCCCGATCTGCCCAATCATCGAGGCGACGAGTCGTTTCGTGTTCGTGACCCTGCGCGGCGGCGGCCTGTTTGTCATGGATGCCAAAACCACACCGATGCAGATCGTCGCCGAGTACGGTATCGAGACGGTGCACCCCAACGGCTGCCTCGGCGTGCAGGTCGGCGACAAGATGTATGTTGATTCGGGCGGAGGCACGCCGACCCACCTGTTTGGGGCTGACGTCTATGCGTTCCCCGTGACGGGATTTTCGCCCCTCAACCCTCCAAACGTCCCGCCACCGGCCGTCGTACTTAGTGACCCTGCGGCTGAGGCCGACGCGCACGGCGCAACTTTGACCAAGCATCAGCGGTACCTCTGGGTCGCGGATCGGGGGAGGAACTTCATCTGGGCCATCGACACCCGAACCGACGAGGTCGTGAGTGAGATTCAGCTGGCTGGTCCGGTCAGTGACGATCCGACACCGGATCTGTTGACCACTGCGCCGAATGGTAGCCACATATTCATGTCACTCCGTGGCCCAACCCCCCTCACCGCCGATCCGCACGTGAGCACGGGAAGCACACCAGGCGTCGGGGTCATCAAGGTCCAGACGGGCGGGCGAAGCGGAAGATTCGAGGCGCTCGCGCCAGTGACCAACGTCGATGCGAGCGGCGTGGAACGGGCGGACGTCCACGCCCTCACCATCCGGTACAAGTGACGGTACATTCTCTGTTGCGGTTGCTGACACGCTGTGCGACGAGATTCAGGCGCCGCGCGCGCTCTTCAACCGACTCCTGTCACCAACATTCGAGGCCGCCGTCGCCGATACCTCAGTGATGCCAAGGCAACGTCGACGCCCGGCCGGCCGCACTCGTGCGGAAGCCGCGCGTCAACCTGACTCGCTTTCACGGCTTCTTTGCCCCGCCAGCAGCCTGCGCTCGCAGGTGACTCCGACCCGGCGCGGCGGAGTGCTCTGCAGCGATAAGCGGGGCACGGCGCCAGAAGCGGGTATTTCGCAATGGCATCGAAACCGGCGAGCGCTGCGTTGGGTCAGTGAAAGTCGTCGCGGGCATCGAGAATCCGCTGCGACCTGCAGGCGGCCAGTCGCGTAGTGTCGGGCGGCCGCGCGCTCGGCAGCGCTCAGAACTTCAAGCTGATGTTCAGCCTGGCCGACAAGCTCGGTGCCGCGGTCGGCGCATCCCGGGCCGCGGTTGATGCGGGTTACGCGCCCAACGACCTGCAGGTCGGACAGACGGGCAAGATCATCGCACCCGAACTCTATTTCGCAATCGGCATCTCCGGGGCGATCCAGCACCTCACGGGCATCAAGGATGCCCGCACGATCGTTGCGATCAACAAGGATGCCGAAGCGCCGATCTTCGAGGTCGCCGACTTCGGACTGGTCGGCGACCTGTTTGCGATCGTCCCCGAGCTGGAGCGTCTGCTGAGCTCGCAATAGCGTCCACGGCTTTCTAACCTCCTGCCATGGCTCCGACGATCAGGACCGGTTCCTCGCCGCAGACGACCGTCTCGGGCAATCGGGTCTCCGGCGGTTAAAGGGACAGGTCTTCTTTGGCGGTGCCATGCGCGTCCTCAGCTGCATCGAGGACGCCGACACGCTCCCGCGCAGCCTCACCCATCGGAACAAATACTGCGGCTCTTCCGCTGACCTGCGCACACCGGCACACCGGCCTCGTGCTCCGCCTCAGCGCGATCTGTGCGACACCGAATCACTCCACCCGGCGCGACCGCGGCCATTCAATACGCCGCTCCGCTCCGCCGCTGCGGCCGCGGCTGGGTTCACCACGCCCTCAACGCGTCCGCCAGGGGCATTGCTCGATCCACTCCACGGATTCGCCCGGCTCGAACAGCGCTTGCGTGTCGATTCACACGCTCTGCGGCCTCCGCTCCCACCGTCGGGCGTCCCGGCAAACCCTCCGCCTCCCCGCGCCAGCGGAAAATAGGCCGTTTATTCGACTTATCCGCTCCGCAGCTGGAGCAGGAGATGTTCCGCCTTGCCCGGAATCTGGAGTTCAAGAAGGCGGCAACCGTGCGCGATGAGATCACAGCGCTCCGACACGCCACCCTCGGAGCCGACACGGATCGTCTGGCGGGCTCGCCGTGCCTGAGCCAGGCATGATGCTGGCGGACATAGGCGCCGACGTCGTGCGCATCGGCCGGCCCGGCACGGTAGACTCTTTGGATCTCAGGTTAGCGAATGCAGGGGGGCGCGAACTGATGTCCAGCACGCAGGACTTGCGCGCCGACGCCAAGCGCCCGACGGCATTCCTCAGTTACGCCCGGGCTGACCAGGCGCAGGCAACAAAACTAGCCAAGGCCCTGGAAGAGGCGGGTCTCGAGGTCTGGTGGGACGCGCTCATCGAGGGTGGCGCGGCGTTCGCGAAGTCGATCGAGGCGGCACTCGAGAGCTGCGATGCGGTCGTCGTGGTCTGGTCCAGAACCTCGGTGGCGTCCGACTGGGTGCTCGACGAAGCCGCCAAAGGCCGCGATCTGCGCAAGCTGGTGCCGGTATCTCTGGATGGCACCCAGCCGCCGCTGGGGTTTCGCCAATATCATTCCATCGACCTGTCGCGTTGGCAGAGCAACTCCGCGGCCGCTGAGATCGCGAGCGTCGCGCGCGGAGTTGCAGCCGCGGCCAGTCAGACGGTACAACGATCGCCCGCCGCAGCGGGCGCGCAAACGCCCGCGCATGCCGTCACGCGCCGCGGCGTGCTGGTCGCGGCCGTCGGCACCGCGCTTGCAGGCGCAGCCGGACTCTTCGCCTGGCAACAAGGTCTGATCGGCAGTAGTCGCGCGGCCGCCGGCAACAGCGTAGCCGTGCTGCCGTTCACGAACCTCAGCGGCGACGAGAGCCAGGCCTATTTCTCCGACGGGCTATCCGAGGAATTGCGCGCCACGCTTGCGCGCAACACACAACTCCTGGTGATGGCCCAAGCCTCGTCCGCGAAGTTCCGGGATCGCAAGGACGACGCCGTCACCATTGCCGCCAAACTGGGCGTGGCCTACCTGCTGGATGGCAGCGTGCGGCGATCCGGGGACATCGTGCGCGTCGCAGCCGACCTGATCGACGGGCAAACGGGTTTCAGCCGCTGGTCGCAGAGCTTCGACCGCGCTATGCACGACATCTTTGCCGTGCAAAGCGAGATCGCGAACACCGTCGCCAATGCGCTGGTGGCACGGGTCACGCCGGGTGGCGAGCCTGGCATTGGCAATGCGTTGGCTGCGTCGGGTGGCACGACCAATTTCACCGCATACGACGCCTACCTGCGTGGCCGCGCGCTGTACGACCTCAGCGTCGACGAGACCTCGGAGCGCGCGGCGCTGGCGGAGTTCGATGCGGCACTCGCTACCGACCCCAGCTATGCGGCGGCACATGCAGCGCGAGCGCGATCCCTCACGACGATCGCGAACCAGTATGGCGAGGTCGGGCAACTGGCCGGTCTGTACGACGCCGCGATCGCCTCAGCGCAGCGGGCGATCGTCATCGCACCCGACCTGGCCGATGCGCATTCCACCCTGGGCTTCACATTGTTCCAGGGTCGCCTGGACGCGCGGGCCGCGCGCGAGCCCTTCGAACGCTCGCGCCAGCTGGGTGCGGGCGAGGCCACGGTAATGGCCCGCTACGCGCAATTCAGCGCGCGTACCGGCCGCAGGCGCGAGGCCGCCGAGGCGATGCAGCGCGCATTGCTGCTCGACCCGCTGAATCCGCTCATCCATCGCGCGGCCGGTTCGATCGAATATGCCGCCCTCAACTACGCGGCCTCGATTCCGCCGGTCCGCAAGGCGCTGGAGCTGAATCCCCGCATGTCGCGTGCGAATGCGGCCATCGGCGACGCCCAGCTGATGCTCGGGCGTCTCGAGGACGCCCGCGCCGCCTACGCGGCGGAGCCCGTCGAAGACTTTCGCCTGACGGGTGCCGCTATCGTCGAGCACAGGCTCGGTAACGCTACGGCGGCGCGCGCCGCGATGGCGAAGCTGGTGGCCGACCTGGGGGACAGGGTTCTCTACCAGCGGGCCCAGATTCTCGCGCAATGGGGCGACCGGGACGATTCGATCGCCAGTCTAGAGCGGGCGCTCGAGGTCGGCGACTCCGGGCTCATCTATGCACGCAACGACCCGCTGCTGGACCCACTGCGCAATGACCCGCGATTCGCGCAATTGCTGAAACGCATCGGGTTCGACTAGGCTCGCTATGGTTTGGGTCGATGCAGCAACAATCGCTTAGAGGGGGCGGAAGAACATGAAGCAAGTGACAACAGCCATCGCGGTGGTCGCGGCAGCCTTGTTGTTGGCGGCGTGCACCAAGAAAGAAGAGCCTGCTGCGGCGCCGGCGGCGGCACCTGAGGCGGCACCGACGGACGCGGCACCGGGAGCAGACGACAATTCCGAGGACTCAGAGCAGTCGGGCGGCGACAAGGTAAAGCCCTGACAGCGACCACGTAGTCATCCCGGCACGCGCCGGGATGGCTACGCCTTTTTTTAGGTTCAGGGCAGCGCGTTCTTCGTCGAATCCAGCTTCATGGCCTGTTGAATCCACTCAGAGTATGCGACGACACTCGTATACACACCGGGCTGGCCATCGCCGTTGCAGCGCGCCTTGCCCCAGCTGATGATGCCGACCAGCTGGCCCTCGTTGGTGAGGGTCAACGGACCACCGCTGTCACCACGGCAGGTCGACTGGCCTTTGCGGGCGGCACAAATGACCATGCCGCTGATCCTCGCCGGGCCAAAATCCGGCTTGTTCTTGCAGGTCTCGGTGTCCATCACCTGCAGATCCACCTTCAGCAGGATTGCATTCGGCGCGTGATTTTCGACCGGCTGGGTCTTGCCCCAACCGGACCCGGTGACTTGGGTTCCGGACTTCGGCGGCTGACCCTGGTACAGCTTGACCGGGCGAATCTGGCTCGGATCGCGGGGTCGCGGCGGGACTTCGTCGACGATGTGCACCAGCGCAATATCGTTGGCATACATGTTGGGCGGCGGCAACGGGGGCGCCGGCGCCTTCGGATGCGGTTTCTGTGCGTACTGCGAATGCTTGACGATCCGGTCGATCTTGAAGGACATGCCGTTGTCCTTCGAGATGTCCTCCGCACCGAGACGAACCCGATAGCCAACGTCGACCATACCCTGGTCAATGCAGTGCGCGGCGGTCAGTACCCAGTTGGACGCGATCAGCGTGCCGCCGCAGTAATGCTGCAGCTGCCATAACGGCGTGCCCTTCTCGAGTTTCTCCGCCCACTGGGGGTGGTTTCCCGGGTAAAAGATCTGCGCCTGCCAGGGTGCGCCCGTGTCGCGCACCGGCTTGCCGCCCATGGAATAGGGGGTGTCCTCGCCCCCTCCGCCGGGGGGCCGCGCGGGGCGGACTCGTGGCTTGATGGTTGGCATGTCGCCCGGGTCCCGGATGCCCTCAGTCGACTCGCCCGGAACATCCTCGATGCCGTCGCCGTCGTTCTCGTACTCGACGACCTCCCAGCCCTCACCGGTCGGATCCAGTGCGGGGTCGGTCGGGATGGCGTCATCCGACTCGTCGAAGGGCATCTCGACCCACCAGTCATCATCGTCGGCCGCGTCGACCACCTCTCCCTCGCCTACCGTCGCGTCGGAGTCCGACTCCTGATCGGCGGCCTCATCGTCTGCCACTTCTTCAACCTGCGACTCGGGATCGGGTTCTGGATCCGGGTCATCAGGCTCTTGCGCATAGGCCGGGCCGCCCAGACCAAAGACCGCTGCCATCAGAATCAACAATGTCTGACGCAGCGTCGGTCCGACCAGCGTTGTTTGCATCGCGCAATCCTCCCTCAATCAATCGAGACTGGAGTGCAACCGCCTTGCGAGTCAAGCAACTCCGCATCCTCAGCTGCATCGAGGACGCCGACACGATCGAGCGCAGCCTCGCCCCTCGGAAGAAACACTGCGGCTCTCCCGGTGACCTGCGCACCCCGGCTCACCGGTCTCGCGCTCCGCCTCAGCGTGATCTGTGCGACACCGAATAACTCCACCCGGCGCGACCGCGGCCATTCAATAGGCCGCTCCACCGCTGCGGGCGCGGCTGAGTTCACGATGCCCTTAACGCGTCCGCCGGGGGCATTTCTCGATCTACTCCACGGATTCGCCCTGCTCGAACACCGCTGGCGTGTCGATTCACACGCTCAGCGGCCTCCTCTCCCACCGTCGGGCGTCCCGACAAACCCTCCGCCTCCCCTCGCCAGCGGAAAATAGGTCGTCTATTCGCCTTATCCGCTATCCGCTATCCGCCGGCGCACAATAGCGCCATGAGCGAAGCCGTATCCCTGACTGACCTCATTCATCGGGCGCAAGACGGCGACCAGGCGGCGCTGCGGCTCGTTTTCGATGCGACCTACGATGAGCTGCGCGGCTTGGCACGAACCCGACTGAGCAAAGGGGGTCGAGGTACATTGCTCGATACAACGTCACTCGTGCACGAGTCTTATCTGCGCTTCGCAAACGCCGGCCGGCTGCGTATCGAGGATCGACAGCATTTTCTGCGCTATGCGGGTCACGTGATGCGCTCCGTGATCGTCGACTTTGTACGGGAGAGACTCGCCGAACGGCGCGGCGGCGATGCCGTGCGTGTGACGCTCAATTCCCAGATAAGCGATGCTACAGGTACGGGCGAGAGTGAGATTTTGCGTGTGCACGAGGCGCTCGAGGAGCTGGCACAACACGACGCACGCATGGTCCAGGTGGTCGAGATGCGTTATTTCGCGGGGATGACCGAGTCCGAGATCGCCGATGCGCTGGGAGTGGCCGATCGCACGGTGCGCCGCGACTGGGAGAAGGCGCGGTTGCTGCTCGCGGAGTCGCTCAAGTAACCCACGCGGGTCATGGACACGCATCCACGCGCGCAGGGAAGGATGATTTTAATTTTGCGCTGGCTGCGGTTTCGTGTCCGGGTGTCGTCGGAAATCCCGTTAATTAATGGACGGGCGCGTGTAGGCAAGCGCTTAAGGTGATGGATGCCACGCTTCCGGCGCCAGCGGCGTAAGGTCAGGGAGTGCCCACCATGCAGAAGATCCAGATCGACGCGAGCACTTGGGCGGAGCTGAATCAGCTTCTGGATGCGGCGCTCGATCAACCCGTCCGGGAGCGCGAGCGGTGGATTCAAACACTGGCGCCCCAGTTCGACGGCCTCAAACCGCGCCTGCGTGAGCTGCTGTCGCGCGCGGCGGCGGTCGAGACCGGCGACTTTCTAAATACCCTACCCAAGCTCGACCTCCATCCGGATGATCTGGCGCAACCCGCCGTTCGCGGTGAGCAGCCCGGCGACGTGATCAGGCCCTACCGGCTGCTGCGCGAACTGGGCAGCGGCGGCATGGGCACGGTCTGGCTGGCAGAGCGCACCGACGGACTGATCAATCGACCGGTTGCGTTGAAACTTCCGCACGGAGCTTGGAAGCGCGCGGGACTTGCCGAGCGCATGGCGCGCGAGCGGGAAATCCTCGCCACGCTCACCCATCCGAATATTGCGCACCTGTATGACGCGGGCCTCACCGCGGGCGGGCAGCCTTTTCTCGCAATCGAGTACGTTGAAGGCCGTCCGATCGATGAGTACTGCCGCGAGCAGCCTGTCGATCTGAAGTCGCGCCTCAGGCTGTTCGCGCAAGTGGCCAACGCCGTCGCTTACGCGCACAGCAAGCTCGTCGTGCATCGGGATTTGAAACCCGCGAATATTCTTGTGACCGCCGAGGCCCAAGTCCGTCTGCTGGACTTCGGAATCGCGAAACTGATGGAGGAGGGCCAAGCGAAGGAAACCAGGCTCACCGCGCTTTCCGGTCGCGCACTGACTCCAGATTACGCTTCGCCTGAGCAGATCCTCGGTGAGCCGCTCACTATCGCCTCGGACGTCTACTCGCTGGGCGTGATTCTGTATGAATTGCTCAGCGGCCAACGGCCGTACAAACTGCGTCGCGATTCACGCGGTTCGCTGGAAGACGCAATTGTGCAGGCCGAACCTGCTCAACCGAGTGATGTCGTGGATCGGCCGTGGCGCAAGTTACTGCGCGGTGATCTCGATACCGTCGTTCTCAAGGCGCTCAAAAAGAAGCCCGAAGAGCGCTACCCGACAGTGCACGCTTTGCTTGACGACATCGAACGCTATCTCAGTGCGCGGCCGGTGCTCGCACTGCCGGACAGTCGCTGGTACCGCACGACAAAATTCATCAGCCGCAACAAGTTTGCGATTAGTGCCTCGGGCGCGGTGCTGCTGGCGGTGCTCAGCGGCGCGGGCGTGGCGGTGTGGCAGGCTCGGATGGCGCTCGCAGAACAGAAAAGGGCCG
>Ga0209108_10002124_pt1 | contig 11441 bp, 8 predicted proteins | sample Rifsed10ft1_FD_184003 | JGI IMG/M metagenome (GOLD analysis project Ga0209108, IMG submission 184003) | Soil microbial communities from Rifle, Colorado, USA - sediment 10ft 1 (version 2) | ecosystem: Environmental > Terrestrial > Deep subsurface > Rock core/Sediment | place: Rifle, Colorado...
CGTCCGGCTCAATGTGCTGGACATGATCGGCGTGGGGCCGTTCATCACCCTGCCGCTGATCGTCATCGCCATGCACGGCCCGCAAGCCATGCTGGGCTGGATTCTGGGCGCTGTGCTGGCCATGTGTGACGGCCTGGTCTGGGCCGAGCTGGGCGCTTCGTTCCCGGCGGCGGGCGGCTCCTACGAATACTTGAAGCAGAGCTACGGTCCGAGCAGTCTGGGACGCCTCGTATCCTTCCTCTTCATCTGGCAGTTGACTTTCAGCGCGCCGCTTTCCATCGCCTCCGGCTGCATCGGGCTTTCCGCCTACGCGGGCTATCTTTGGCCGAGTCTGCGAACCGTGCTCCTGCAGCGTCATCTGTTCCTCGACATTCCACTCCTGGGGCGCCTCGAAGCCGACGTGGTCATTACTCCCGGCACCTGGGTGGCGATGGGCTGCTGCCTCTTGGCGGTCGCGCTTCTCTATCGCCGCATTACCAGTATCGGGCAGCTATCGAAATGGTTGTGGGGCGGTGTGTTGCTTACGGTCGCCTGGGTGATCTGGGCCGGCCTTAGTCATTTTGATCCGGTGCGAGCCCTCGATTTTCCGCCCGGCGCATTTTCTCCCTCGACGGAATTCTTCACCGGCCTGGGCGCCGCCCTGTTGATCGCCACCTACGATTACTGGGGCTACTACAACATCTGCTTTCTGGCGGGCGAGGTGAAGCAGCCCGCGCAAACCATTCCGCGCGCCGTGATTATTTCCATCGCGTTGGTCGCATTGATCTATCTGCTGATGAATATCAGCGTGCTGGGCGTGATGCCCTGGCGCGAACTCGAAGCGCAGTCCAGCGTCGAGGCGCGCTCCTCGGTGATGTCGGTTTTCATGCGGCAGATTTATGGCGGATGGGCGGGCAATCTGGTGACGGTGCTGATCATGTGGACTGCCTTCGGCTCTGTCTTTTCGCTTCTGCTTGGTTATTCACGCGTGCCGTACGCCGCGGCGCTGGACGGAAACTACTTCAGCGCCTTTGCCCGGCTCCACCCGCGGAACCGCTTCCCTCATGTTTCACTGCTGGTGCTCGGAGCGGTGGCCGCGTGCTTCTGCGTTTTGAGGCTGGCCGACGTCATCGCGGCCCTGGTGGTGATTCGGATTCTCCTGCAGTTTCTCCTGCAACACGTGGGCCTGCTGATTCTGCGCAAGCGCCATCCGGGAAGGGCGCGGCCGTTCCGCATGTGGTTCTACCCCGCGCCGGCCCTGATGGCCATCGCCACCTTCATCTACATCCTGTTTTCGCGCCCCAACTTCGGGCGCGAGATCCGCTACGCCGTGGTCCTGCTCATCGTTGGGATGGCGCTTTACTTCGCGCGAGCCTGGCGGCGAGGGGAGTGGCCCTGGGCGGATCGTCCGGCCGGAGCCGTGGAGTAAGAGTCGCGGGAGCCATCGCGGCGGCGCGCGACTTGCGCGCGCTTTTTGTTTCGTGCGAAAATTCATCTACGGCTGGTCTCGTTGTGGCGATATGGTGCAAATGGTTAGCACACGGCCCTCTCAAGGCTGAAATCCGGGTTCGAGTCCCGGTATCGCTACCAAACTTCCGCTGCGGCCGAAGTCGAATGTGCCCCGGCTGACAAAAATGTTATGAAGCGAGAGCCGTTTCTGGAATTGGTACGCGAGGCGCTGGACGGGCTGCCTGGCATGTTTCGCGGGCGCATGGAAAACATCGCGGTCGTAGTGGAAGACTATCCGCCGGAGGGGCGCGACTCCGGCGATCTGCTGTTGGGCGTCTTCGAGGGCATACCGCGCACCGAGCAAAGCGTTTTCGATTTGGGCTCCGGCCCGGCCCGCGTCGTGCTCTTCCAGAAAAATATCGAAGCCTATGCGCAAGACGCGGCCGGCGCAGAGGGCCGCTCGGTGGAAGAGATGATCCGCGAAGAAGTGCGCCTGACCGTGCTGCACGAGCTCGGCCACTATTTCGGCCTGGACGAAGACGCGCTCGAAGACGTATAGCCTTGCAGGCGGCTCCGATTCACCCCGGATATTTCCCCGTAATGTAGTCCTGCAATCGGTTGATGGTCTCCTCTTGGGCGGAGATGATCCACTTGACCAGGTCACCGATGGAGACGAGGCCCACGACTTGGTCATGGTCCACAATCGGGAGATGGCGGATGCGATGGGTGGTCATGAGTCTCATACACTCTTCGACCGTGCTCTCCAGCGTGGCGACTATGGCGGGACTGACCATGATTTCGCTGACCGGGGTCTGCTTGGACATCCTGCCTTGCAGAATGCCTTTTCGCGCGTAGTCGCGCTCGGAGATCACACCCAGCAGCTTGCCTTCTCCGATCACCAGCAGCGCTCCCGCGCCTTTGTCGCTCATCATCTCCAGGGCGTTGTACACCGTGGCTTCCGGGGGCACCGACCAGACGTCCCGCCCCTTTTGGTGCAGTATCGACCGTACCGTCCCCACTAGGTCCATAGGCTCACCGCTCCCCGCGGCGCTCTTCGACTAGAGAAGTTCGCCGAGGTTTGTTATGTCCGCAGAATAGACCCGTGCTCCGCGTAATTCAACCTCCAGATTGCTCCTGGCGGGTGCGCTGGGGGCGCGCGCTAGAACAAGCTCTCCTGCCTGCGGAGTGTTCCAAACGTGCCGAAATTGGCGATCAGCAGCGCCACACGAAACTGATTCTCCGTGCGCACCGGTCCCAGCGCCAGCCGGCGATACTCAAAACTGATGCCGCAGCAGCTCCCGTTGTAGCTGGCCTGAAAGGCTTGATGTTGGAGGTACTGTTGCCGCAGGTCGTAGGTCATGGCGGTGACGAAATTCAAGCCTTTGCGGTTCATCTGGCCCCAGCCCGCTCTCATGCCCAGCTGATTGAACTTGGGCTGGAGTGGTGTTTGCACGTTGAAATGGGAGAGCGTGACGAATGACTCTCGATACGGGCGTATGTTGGCGATCGTGCCGAGCGCGGTGAGGTGTCCATTCACCGGTTCGAAATTTGCCAGCAACCCAAAGTCGTACCGGCCGCCCGGTGTGATCTTGAAATCGCTCACGATCGGAGACCACCGGCGAGGCCCATCGGCGAACGCAAAAGGCGTGATCGAACTGAGCGCGGCAAAAACGTTGCGCTGGCCGCTCACCAGCGCGCCTCCAAAGATTGGATCGATATAGTGCTTTTGCGCCAGGCGCCAGTAAATGAACTGTTCGGCGGAGCCCGTTGCGGGCTTGCGAAAAAGCCGCTGGATCACGCCGAATTCCACGTCGTGAGTGTTGCTCAGAGTGTCGCGCTGGTCGAAGCGAATGAACCGGCTGAAATCGTCTACCCCGGTTACGTAATGGTAGGTGATCTCCGGTTCGAGCGTGTGCTTCCACCGGGTGCCGGAGCTCCCCCAGGCGCGTTCCACCGCGGGGGTCTGGATCTGCGCGGTGAATTCTCCCGTGGTACGGATGAGGTTTTGGTTGCTCACCGAACCCTGAATGAGCTGCGCCCCGTAGTGAGTGGCGCGCCCGGTCACGGACGTTGTGATCCCCAGCCACGGGCCCCAGTGCAGCGGAATGGTGACGCGCGGCGCGATTTCCGAGCGTTCCACGGCCGCCGGAGTTTCCCGTACCGGGTCGGAGCGGTGATTGGCGCCGGTGAAAGCGTCGAAACTGAAATAGACCGGCCAGCGTTCCCAGGGCTGCTGCTCCACGGAGCTGAAGTGCGCTTCCGGCGTCTTGCGCAGCACGACCGTGTCCCCGGGCTGGCTGGTCAGGAAGTCGCGGTAATTCAGCGCGGAAAAATTGAGACTGAAGCCGCGAAAATTATTGGTCAGGAATCCGGCGCTCACCAGCTCTGAAACCGTGGCCCCGCTGTAGGTGGCGGCCCAAGCCAGCCGGAACGTCAGCGAGCTCAATTCGTTAATGTCCACGACAGCCCGCCAGCCTCGCCGCAAGGCCGCTTCCGCAAAAAAGCGGGACTGATGCCCGCTCTGCGAAACGCCCCGGCCCGCCGGTCCGGGCAGGCCACGGTCCCGCACCCCGAAATAGCGGTAGAGCACAGTGGATGATTCCGAGGGCCGGGCACGGAGATCGACGCTTTGGCTCCATCCTCGCTGGCTGTACAATTCTGCGCCCAATTCCACATCCATCCAGTCCATCGGGGCCCAGTAGAAAGACTCCCCGATCACCAGCCCTTTGTTAGTGGTGTTGGCGATATCCGGAATGGTAAACCCGGACTGCCGGACCTGGCGGCCGGCCGGCAGGCTGGCATAGGGGGTGTAGAGCAGAGGGATGCGCAGCAGGCGGAAATTTGCATGGACCAGGGCCACCCGGTGGTCCACGTGCAAAGTGGCCTGCGGCGCAAAGAACTTCCACAGCGGCCGCTGCGGCAAGCAAATGGTCAGCCACACCGAGCGAAACTGGTAGGTGCGCTCATCCAGCCGCTGCACCTCTGCCGCCTCGAAATAGAGCGGATTGGAGGAGAGCAAAACGGCGGGGTTCGGCTGCCGCGGCATCTGAATGGTGCCGCGAGCGCCCGAAAATGTGCCGCTGCTTCTGGTTACGTCATACCGGGCTTGCTCCGCCTCCAGGTGCTGGGTCTCGGAATCAAATTGCACGTGCCCGCGAAGCTGCAATTCTCCCGTGGATTCGTCGTATTCCGCGTGGTCGGCCCGCAGCACTTTGCTCTCATGCCGCACCTGCACATTCCCATCGGCAAAGTAACGGTTCCCCACTTTCTTCTGTTCGTCCGCTTCCAACTCCACGGCGCCGCCCCCTGCGGGCAGAGGGCCTTGCGATTGAGCCCGCGCTCCCGGCAGCAGCCCAAACACGAAAAAGAGCGCCAGCACCGCCCGGCGCGCGCACCGGGAGCGCCGCGTTCTCCCCGCGCCCATCGCGGGCGCGGATCGCCTCCCGGCGCCGCGATTACGGCACGCCACCGACGCCGGTTGGGCCCTGGTCTTGCCAGTCAAACAGGTATCGCTCCCGCCGCCATTTCCCTGGACTCCGGGTCCTGCCGGCGCACGGCGTTTCGATGGCGGCGCCGAAATCACTCTACCGCACTATCGGGCCCAAAGTCAGCGTTCCGAGCGCTGGCCCTCTCCGGGTTCATTGGCCCAATTTGACGATGCTGATTGTTCTCTAAAGAGTTAGAATAGGATGGAGTACCAAGCGGGGAGGGAGTGCCATGCTCATCAAAAAGCCCGGCGACATTCCGTTTTCCGAGGTTACGCCGAAGAGCGTGTACCTGAACCGCCGTACGTTTCTCATGGGCGCCGCGGCTGCCGGCGCCGTGGTGGCTGCCAGTGGTCCGGTTGGCCGCTGGCTTGTGCCCGCGCCGGTATCGGCCCAGGGACAGGGCCGGAAAATCCCAGGTGTGGTGAAGGGCCCCTATGCCGCCACGGACCGGCTCTCGTCTTACAACGACGTGACCACTTACAACAACTACTACGAATTCGGCACGGACAAAGCCGAGCCCGCGCAACTGGCCAGGAATTTCAAGACCAGCCCCTGGACCGTCACCGTCGAGGGGGAGGTGGCCAAGCCGCAAAAGTTTTCCGTGGACGACCTCATGAAGCTGGCCACGCTCGAGGAGCGCATCTACCGGCATCGCTGCGTCGAAGGGTGGTCCATCGTGGTGCCATGGATCGGCTTTCCCCTAAGCAATCTGATCAAGCGGGTCGAGCCCACTTCCAAGGCCAAGTACGTGCAATTGTTCACCGCACTCGATCCGGCGCAGATGCCGGGGCTGAGCCGGGGCGGACTGAATTGGCCCTACCGCGAGGGCTTGCGCATGGACGAAGCCATGCATCCGCTGACCCTGCTGTGCTTCGGCCTCTATGGCGAAGTGCTGCCGAACCAGAACGGTGCGCCCGTTCGGACCATCATTCCCTGGAAGTACGGCTTTAAGAGCACGAAATCGATCGTCCGAATCAACTTCGTCGAGTGGCAACCGGCGACGAGCTGGAACGCCTATCTTCCCCGGGAATACGGCTTCTACTCCAATGTGAATCCGCAGGTGGCCCATCCGCGCTGGAGCCAGGCCACCGAGCGCCGCCTGGGCGAATTCAGCAAGCGCCCGACGCTGATGTTCAACGGCTACGCGGACCAGGTGGCCAGCCTGTACGCCGGAATGGATCTGCGAAAGCTCTACTAGACACACGCGCCGGGCCACATGGGTTTCTCCCGCCTCATCAAGTGGATCAAACCTCCAGTGTTTCTGCTTTGCCTCGCGCCGCTCGCCGATTTGCTGTGGAAGTTTTTTCACGGCGGCCTGACCGCGAATCCCATCGAATACATCCGGAACTCCACGGGTTTCTGGACGCTAGTCTTTCTCTGCGTCACGCTCAGCGTTACGCCGCTGCGCCGGCTGCTGCGCCGCAACGAGCTGGTGCGTTTCCGGCGCATGTTCGGCTTGTTCGCCTTCTTCTACGGGTTCCTGCATTTCATCACTTACATCTGGTGGGAGCAATCTTTTGATTTTCGCGCCATGGTGGAAGACGTATACATGCGGCCGTTTATCACTTTGGGATTCATCGCCTTTGTGCTGATGATTCCGCTGGCGATTACCTCGACCAATGGAATGGTTCGCCGGCTGGGTGGGCGGCGCTGGCAGATGCTGCATCGTCTGATTTATATCTGCGCGTATGCAGGTGTGCTCCATTACTACTTGAAGGTGAAATCCGATGTCACCGTGCCGCAGCGCTTCGCCGCCGTCATCGCCGTTCTGCTCGGCTATCGTGTGGTGGCTTATGCCGATCGGCAGGCGCCAAACCGTCCGCCAAACAGATCTCGCCCTCCGGATAGCCATGAGGCGCCTTGAGGGCGTGATTTAAGCGGGAGTCTCCGTGCTGGCGCGAATCTGTTGCCAACGCCGCGGGCGGCGCTTGGCGTCCAGCACTTTCTTGCGCAGGCGAAGGGCCTTGGGGGTGATCTCGACGTACTCGTCGTCGGCGATGTATTCGATGGCCTGTTCCAGGCTGAGCTCGCGATGCGGAATCAGGCGGATGGCTTCGTCGGCCGACGAAGCCCGCATATTGGTCTGTTTTTTCTCTTTGGTGATGTTGACGTCCATATCGGCCTCGCGAGCGTTGTCGCCGACGATCATTCCCTCATAGACCTCGGCGCCGGCGCCGATAAAAAGCACGCCGCGTTCCTGCAGATTCCACAGCGCAAAGGCCGTGCTGACGCCGGAGCGATCGGCCACCAGCGCCCCGGTGGGCCGCGAGGCCATCTCGCCGCCGTAATCGGTCCAGCCCGAAAGCAGCGAATGGAGCAGGGCGGTCCCGCGCGTCTCCGTGAGCATCTGTCCCCGCAAGCCGATCAATCCGCGCGAGGGGATGCGAAACTCCATGCGCACACGGCCGGAGCCGTGGTTCACCATCTGCGCCAGCTCTCCGCGCCGCGTGCCCAGGCTTTCCATGACCATGCCGATGTACGTTTCCGGGCAGTCCACCAGCAGCATTTCGAGCGGCTCGACGCGCCTACTGTTTTCCGTGCGCACCACAATTTCGGGCTTGCCGACCATCAGCTCGTAGCCTTCACGGCGCATGGTTTCAATCAGGATGGCCAGTTGCAACTCGCCGCGGCCCAGCACGCGAAACGCCTCGGGCGTGTCGGTATCCTCGACGCGAATCGAGACGTTGGTGAGCAATTCCTTCTGCAAGCGTTCGCGCAGATCCCGTGAAGTGAGCCATTGGCCGTCGCGGCCGGAAAGCGGCGAGGTGTTCACGGTGAACAGCATGGCCAGCGTGGGCTCGTCAATGACCAGCGGTTCGAGGGGCGCGGGATGCAACGGATCGGTGAGGGTTTCGCCGATCTGGATGCCTTCGACGCCAGCGATGGCGACGATGTCGCCGGCCTGGACGGTTTCGGCTTCGTCGCGTTCGAGCCCGCGAAAGGTGTAGAGCTTGGTGATGCGCGTGTTCTGCAGCGTGCCATTGAGTTTGGCGATGGCCACATCTTCGCCGCGGTGCAGCGTTCCCTCGAACACGCGGGCGATGGCGATGCGTCCGAGAAAATCGTTGTAGTCGAGATTGGTCACCTGCACTTGCAGCGTGGCCTGCGGGTCGCCGGAAGGCGCGGGGATGGTCTTGACGATGGCGTCGAATAGCGGCAACAGGTCGCTGGAATCGTCGCCGCCGGAATCGCTCCAGCGGCGATGGGCGACGCCGGTTTTGGCGTTGGTGTAGAGCACGGGGAAATCGAGCTGGTCCTCGGTGGCGTCGAGGTCAATGAACAGGCTGTAGATTTCGTCCAGCACGGCGGCGGGGCGCGCGTCGGCGCGGTCAATCTTGTTGAGCACCACGATGGGTGGCAGCTTGGCCTGCAGCGCTTTCTGGAGGACGTAGCGCGTCTGCGGCAGCGGGCCTTCGCTGGCGTCCACCAGCAGGAGAACGCCGTCCACCATGCGCAGGGCGCGCTCGACTTCGCCGCCGAAATCGCTGTGGCCGGGGGTATCCACGATGTTGATGCGCGTGTCCTTGTAGAAGAGGGCGCAGTTCTTGGCCAGGATAGTGATGCCGCGCTCGCGTTCGAGTTCGTTCGAGTCCATGACGCGCTTGACCACCACCTGGTTGCTGCGGAAAACGCCGCTCTGGTGCAGCATGGCGTCCACCAGCGTGGTTTTGCCGTGGTCCACGTGAGCGATAATGGCGATGTTGCGAATGTCTTGGGTCATGATGTGTGTTTCACAAAGCAGCCAAACAAAAAGGGCTGCAAGTGCAGCCTCGCAGCCCCTCGAATCTCAAATGTCGAGCGATTGAGTGCAACAGATGCACATCCAATATACCACAGCGGCTGCGGCCGCGCCAACGCGCCGTCACTGCTGCGTGCGGAGCCGGTGGCGTTGATAGGCTTGCCGAGACGCTCAACTTTGTTCAAAATGCGGTCGCGGCGGCGGAGCAGAGCCGTTAGGCAGTTCTAACCAGCGCGGGTGGTTCTGAAATCAAAGGAGGGAGCATGGAAGCGTCTGCGATGATCAAACCGAAGGGCGGCGACGCCGTACTGCTGGTGGGAACCACCAAGGGAGCCTTCCTGCTGAGTTCCGACAGGGGACGGAAACGATGGCAAGTTTCCGGGCCGCTTTTTCCCGGCCACGTGGTGTACGCGCTGGCCTATGACGGACGCGCGGGACGCCGGCGAATCTGGTTCTCCTCCACCCATTGGGCTTTTGGGACCACGCTGCGCGCCTCCGACGATTTTGGGAAGTCGTGGACCAACCCCGGGAGTCATCCCATCAAGTTTCCGGAAGACACCGGCCAGGCGCTCAAGCAGATCTGGCAGATCACGCCGGGGCTCGAGAATGAGCCGGATCATCTCTATTGTGGCGTGGAGCCGGCGGCGTTATTTGAATCGCGCGACGCGGGCCAGAGCTGGTCGCTGGTGCGGGGCCTGTTCGATCACCCGCACCGGCCGCAATGGACGCCGGGAAACGGCGGTATGTGCATGCACACGGTGTTGCCCGATCCGTCGAACCCCAAGCGGGTGCTGGTGGCGGTTTCTGCCGCCGGGGTCTATCGCACCGACGACGGTGGCCAGACGTGGCAGGCGCGGAACAAGGGTCTAAAGGCCGAGTTTCTGCCGGAGGGGAGTCAGTACCCCGAGTTCGGCCAGTGCGTCCACAAGGTTGCGCGGCATCCCGCGCGCCCGGAACAATTGTTCCTGCAGAACCACGGCGGCCTTTACCGCAGCGATGACGGGGGCGACTCCTGGAAAGATATCGGACATGGCGTCCCGTCCGATTTCGGGTTTTCGATGGTCGTGCACCCGCACGATCCCGATGCGGCCTACATCTTTCCTCTGGAACGGGAGATGCGCTGCGGGCCGGACGCCAAGGTGCGCGTGTACCGGACACGCAACGCAGGCAAATCTTGGGAGCCGCTCACGCGGGGATTGCCGCAGAAGAACGCGTATGAGACGGTGCTGCGGGACGCGATGGCAGCCGATTCGCTCGACCCGGCGGGGATTTACTTTGGTACGCGCACGGGAAAACTCTTCGGCTCGGCAAATGAGGGCGGGGCGTGGCAGTTGATCGTCGAAGGGCTGCCGCCGATTACGTGCGTGAGGGCGGCGGTGGTGGACGGGTTGCGAAGTGCCGGCAAGGCAGGCGGGGCGCGCAAACCGAAAAAAGCGGCACGAAAGCGGCGGTAGAGCGGCCCGCCGAAAAAGTCGTCATTCCGAACGAAGTGAGGAATCCCTCCTGAATTGAATCCAGCAAGGAGGGATTCCTCGTCGTCCGCCGCGGCGGACTCCTCCGAATGACGCACCGCGGGGTTTTTCAACCGCCTGTTTAACCACTGGGCTTGAATTGTCAGATGTTCTGGAAATGCGAATCAGGTGCAAGAAATGATGGCGATTCATTTCCGCGTTCCTACTTACCTGCGGGCTTACGCGGACGGCCGCAGCGACGTTTCGATCAGCACCACGAGGCAAACGGTGGGCGAGGCCCTGGCGACCCTGTGGAAAGTTTATCCCGGGCTGCGCGACCGCGTGGTAACGGAGCAGGGTGAAGTTCGCCAGCATCTCAACATCTTTGTGGGAGCGGACAACATTCGGGACCGTAACGGGCTGGCGACGGAAGTAACGGACGGCTGTGAGATTACGATTTTGCCCTCCGTCAGCGGAGGGTGAGCGAGGTCCACAGAGAAGCGGATCACGCGGGCTGTTGCTGGGTCATGCAGTGCAACGTGCCCAGGCCCAGAACGAGATCGCGGCAGGCGATGCCGACTACTTTGCGATCGGGGAAAAGGTCAGCCAGAGTATTGAGGGCGGGGCGATCGTTCGGGTCATTGAATGTGGGGACGAGCACCAGTTGGTTGGCGATGTAGAAATTGGCGTAGCTGGCGGGGAGGCGCAGGCCATCGAAATAGACTGGCTCGGGCATGGGCAGCGTCTCGACGCGCAGCGGGCGGCCGTCCTGATCTTTCATGCTGCGCAGGCGCGCCAGATTGTCCTGCAGTGGGGCGAAGTTGGCGTCGGAGCGGTCGGTCTCAACGACGGTGACCACGGTGGTGGGATTGACGAAGCGCGCCAGATCGTCCACGTGACCGTGCGTGTCGTCGCCGGCGATGCCGTTGCCGAGCCACAGGACGTTGGTCACGCCGAGATAGTCGCGGAAGATCGCTTCCATATCCGCGCGATCGAAACCGGGGTTGCGGGCCTGCACCGGACTCAGCAGACATTCCTCGGTGGTGAGCAGCGTGCCCAGGCCGTTGACGTCAATGCTGCCGCCTTCCAGCACGACGCGCCGATCACGATACTGAGGCTCCCACACAGGGAGCTTCAGTTTCGGGACCAGACGTTTGGTCGCGGCGTCATCTTTTTGCCAGTCGTCGTACTTGGCCCAGGCGTTGAAATGCCAGTTGGTGAGAGCGATCCCGCCCGGGCCCTGCCGATCGCTTATTTTCACAAAGATCGGGCCGAAGTCGCGCGTCCAGCCGCGGTTGGTGGGCACGATGAAAAACTTGACGGCGGCGAGGTCCG
>Ga0209108_10002126_pt1 | contig 11439 bp, 11 predicted proteins | sample Rifsed10ft1_FD_184003 | JGI IMG/M metagenome (GOLD analysis project Ga0209108, IMG submission 184003) | Soil microbial communities from Rifle, Colorado, USA - sediment 10ft 1 (version 2) | ecosystem: Environmental > Terrestrial > Deep subsurface > Rock core/Sediment | place: Rifle, Colorado...
GCATCTTCGACGTCGTGGTAACCGCCCTCTTCATGATCAGCGGCACCAAGGGAGCCAACGAGCTGCTCAAGTGGGTCGGCTACCGCAAGACCGCGGCGCGCCTGGCGCTGCCGGAGGCCGAGGCGCGCACGGTCTAGCCGGTCCTGCCCTCCCCCTGCAAGGGGGAGGGTGAGGGTGGAGGTAGCGCGGTGTGGCTATCCACCCCCACCCCTGCCCTTCCCCCGCGTGGGACCGAGGCCTGTTTTCCAGGCCACTTGGCGGGAGAGGGGAGTGTATTCTTGGGAGGTGGGGGGAGCGAAGCTCCCCCACCTCCCAAAAGCCTCTGCCCCCTCTCCGCCGCGTAGCACGTCGTGCCCAAGCGCTGTCCGCGGAGAGGGAGTTGGGGGTGAGGTCGAAGTGTCTTCTCAGGACCGTACGCGCCGATCGATGCTGAGCACCGTCAAACGCTGCTGGGGGACCGGCGATCCCCTGATGGAGCCGTACCACGATCTGGAGTGGGGCGTGCCGGTCCGCGACGATCGGCTGCTCTACGAGCACCTCACCCTCGACAGTTTCCAGGCGGGCCTGTCGTGGCGGACGATTCTCTACAAGCGGGAGGCTTTCCGGCGCGCCTTCGAGGCCTTCGACCCGGAACGCATCGCCCGTTACGGACGGGGCGACGTCGCCCGACTGCTGGGCGACCCGGGGATCGTCCGCAACAGGCAGAAGGTGGAAGCGGCCATCAGCAACGCCCGGACCTTCCTGGCGATGCAGGAGGTCGGCGAGTCGTTCAGCGACTTTCTGTGGTCGTTCACCGGTGGCCGGACGCTCCTGGGGAAGGCCGCCCGCCGCTGGGACGAGATCCCTTCGCACAGCCCTCAGTCGGATGCCATGGCCCTGGCGCTGCGCCAACGCGGCTTTCGATTCGTCGGGACGACGATCTGCTACGCCTTCATGCAAGCCGTCGGCATCGTCGACGACCATATGGTGGGCTGCTTCCGCTACGTCCCGAGACGGCCGCGACGGAGCTAGCCACGCTGACCCGTTCCAAGCCCTAACGTCATTCCGGGGGAGCTCCAAGGCCGACCGACACCTGCACCCCGTCCGGGCCGGGAGCCCCCCGTCCGGGCCGGCGTCCTGCGGGCGCGAGCCCGCGCCCCTTCGGGATGCTTCGCGAGGGCGAACGGCCGGCCCTGCGGGGCGAGACGGCCTGCGCCAGCGGCGCAGCTGCAGGCGCAGGTGGGAATCTCTAGGATGACCGCCCGTCTCGAAGCCGCGGGCGGGGCTCCGCGCCCCAGAGTCGTCGGCGGCTGGACGGCCTCAGTGATTCCTCGGCCCGCTGGCGTTTCGCTTCGCTTCGGGGATCATGGTCCACGGGCCTCGGAATGACATTGACAAGGCGGCTTTCCCGTCAGCGGAAACGGGAGTGTCCGGGTCCGACTTAGACCCTCCCCAAATCGGACTGCGTTCGTGGCTTTTGGGTGACGTTCTCCACTCCCGGCCGGGGCTTCCCCCCGCCTATCCTCAGGCTGGGGAAGGACCGTGCACGAGCTCAGTTTCGCGGAGAGCACGCTGGAACTGGCATTGCGCCACGCCCGGGAAGCCGGAGCGGGGCGGGTGGTCGGATTGCACCTGGTGGTGGGCGAACTCACACCCCTTGAGCCGACCTCGCTCGAGTTCTACTGGGAGCGGATCACCAAGGGGACCCCGGCCGCCGGGTCGCACGTGACCGTCCGCCGCGTACCGGCCCAGCTGGCCTGCGTCGATTGCGGTGCGCCGTGCGATGCCCAGGACGAGACCTGGGTGTGTCAGGCGTGCGGCAGCGCCCGCCTGCGGATGACCTCCGGCGACGAGTGCTTCCTCGAATCGATCGATGTGGAGGGCGCCGACGGATCCTCTCCAGGACGACCCTCCGGCGTGCCAGGAAGCGACGAAGCGCGATGACGCGACGAGTCGAAGTCGTCGAAGACATCCTGAGCGCCAACGATCAAGGGGCCGCCCAGATCCGGGAGCGCCTGGAGGCGGCCGGCGTCTTCAGCGTCAACCTGATGGCCTCGCCCGGCGCCGGAAAGACGTCCCTGATCGAACGCACCGCCGCCGGGCTTGGATCAGAGCTGCGCCTGGCGGTCATCGACGGCGACCTGGCGACCAGCCTCGACGCCGACCGGGCGGCCGCCGCCGGCGCCCAGGCGGTGCAGATCAACACCGGGGGTCAGTGCCATCTCGACGCCGCCATGGTCCGGCGCGGGCTGGATGAGCTCGATCTGTCGCAGGTCGACCTGCTGCTGGTCGAGAACGTCGGCAACCTCGTCTGCCCGTCGGCCTTCGACCTGGGGACTCGGGCGCGCGTGCTCATCGCCTCCGTGCCGGAGGGCGACGACAAGCCCTACAAGTATCCCGCCTCGTATCACGCGATCGACGTCGTCCTGCTCAACAAGATCGACCTGCTTCCTTACGTCGACTTCGATGTGAAGCGATTCCTGCACGGGGTGGAAGTGCTCAACCCCTCGCTGCGGTCGTTCTTGGTCTCGTGCAAGACGGGCGAGGGGTTGGAGGCGTGGTTCGAGTGGCTGCGGCGCGAGACTGCCGGCCTGCGTACGGAGCCCGTGCGGTGAGCGTGACCCTCGCCCCGGAGGCCGGACTGCGGTCGGGGCGCCGCCTGCGCGTGCGCGGCGTCGTCCAGGGCGTGGGCTTTCGCCCCTTCATCTACAACCTGGCGCTGCGGCTGGGGCTGGACGGCTGGGTGCGCAATACGTCGTCCGGGGTCGAGATCGAAGTCGCCGGCCCGGCGGCGGCGCTGGAGGATTTCCGCGATCGGCTCCAGCGGGAGACCCCGCCCCTGGCTCGCATCGACCAGATCGAGGTCGAGCCGTGTCGTGTCGCCGGGGAGGAGGGCTTCCGCATCCTCCCGTCCCTGGCCGAGGCCGACGGCTTCCAACTCGTGCCGGCCGACGTCGCCACCTGCCCGGATTGCCTGCGCGAGGTCTTCGATCCGGCGGACCGGCGCTATCGCTATCCCTTCACCAACTGCACGCACTGCGGCCCGCGGCTGACGATCATCGAGTCGATGCCGTACGATCGTCCGGCGACGACGATGGCCGGCTTTGAGATGTGCCCGGCCTGCGCCGCCGAGTATCACGACCCCGCCAATCGGCGCTTCCATGCCCAGCCGATCGCCTGCCCGGATTGCGGCCCGGCGATCTGGCTCGAGGTCGGCGGGAAAAGGACGGCCGAGCGCGAAGAGGCGCTTCAAGCGGGACGGGCCCTCCTGGCACGCGGCGAAATCCTGGCCGTGCGGGGGTTGGGCGGGTTCCACCTGGCCTGCGACGCCGCCGATGAGACGGCCGTGCAGCGGCTGCGAGTGCGCAAAGGCCGCGGCGACAAGCCGTTCGCCGTCATGTTCGCCGACCTGGCCGAAGTCGAACGGTCGGCGCTTCTCGTCCCGGCCCAGAAGGATGCGCTGGTCCGCCGAGATCGACCGATCGTGGTCGTCGAGCGCGCGGGCCAGGCGCTGTTGGCGGTTTCGCTCGCTCCCGGCCAGCGCACGATCGGCTCACTGCTGCCCTACACCCCGCTGCACAACCTGCTCCTGGAACGGGCCGACGGGTTCCCGGCGGCGCTGGTGATGACCAGCGGCAATCGAAGCGACGAGCCGATCGCCGCCGATCTCGACGAAGCCCGCCACGGCCTGGCCGGCATCGCCGACGCTTTCCTCATGCACGATCGGCCGATCCTCCAGCGCTGCGACGACTCGGTCCAGCGCGTCTTTCGCGGCGGCGACCTCCCCCTGCGCCGGGCGCGCGGGCGCGTCCCCGAGCCGATCGAACTGTCGGTGGCGCAGCGGCCGCTGCTCGCCGTCGGCGCCGAACTGAAAAACACCTTCTGCCTGGCGCGCGATGGTCTGGCCTTCCTCGGCCCGCACATCGGGGATCTGGAGAACGACCCGACCCTGGAGGCCTTTGAACATTCGGTGGCGCACTTCGAGCGGCTCTTCCGGGTCCGACCCCAACTGCTCGCCTGCGACCGCCACCCGGATTACCTCGCCACACGCTACGCCGAAGCCCGGGCGGAGACGGATGGCCTGTTCCTCACGCGCGTCCAACACCATCATGCCCACATCGCCGCCTGCCTGGCCGAAGCGGATGCCTCTCCGGACGAGCCGGTGATCGGGATTGCGTTCGACGGCACCGGGTGGGGCGATGACGGCGCGGTGTGGGGGGGCGAGGTGCTGCTGGCGGACCTGCGCACGGCGCGGCGTCTCTGGCACCTGGCCTATGTCCCCCTCCCAGGCGGAGATGCGGCTGTCCGATCGCCGTGGCGGATGGCGCTGGCATGGCTGGATCGCGCCGGCGAGCCGTGGAGCGACGACCTGGCCTGTGTCGCTCATGCCACAGAGCGGGAGCGGCTGGCGGCACGGCGGATGGTCGCCGTGGATGCCGCCTCGGCCGGCCTGGTTGCCCCGCCGACCTCGAGCATGGGCCGGCTGTTCGATGCCGTGGCGTCGCTGATCGGGATCCGGCAGGAGGTGCGCGACGAAGCGCAGGCGGCGGTGGAACTCGAGGCGCTGGCGGAGCCGTCGGAACGCGGCGTCTACGCCTTCGCCTTCGACGGTTCGACCTTCGACGCCGCGCCGGTCATCCGCGCGATCGTGGCCGAGATGCGCAAGGGAGTGTCGCCGACGATCCTGGCGGCGCGATTCCACAACACGGTGGCGGCGGCGGTGAGTGAGGCCTGCCTGCGAGCACGTCAGCTGACCGGGGTCCAACGTGTCGCCCTGAGCGGCGGGGTGTGGCAGAACATGTTCCTGCTCGAGCGCACCGTGGCGCTGCTGGAGCAGGCCGAATTCGACGTCCTGCTCCATCGTCGAGTGCCGGCCAACGATGGCGGCCTGGCGTTGGGACAGGCGGCGGTGGCCGCCTGGCAAGCGCGGTCGTCCTGAAGGGAGTCGGGTATGTGCTTGGGAGTGCCGGGTCAGGTGATCGACATCCGCCAGGTGGATGGACTCAGCATGGCGACCGTCGATTTCGGTGGAACGCGGCGCGACGTCTGCCTGGCGTATGTGCCGGAGGCGAAGGTCGGCGACTTCGTCGTGGTCCACGTCGGGTTCGCCATCAGCATCGTCTCGGAGGCCGAAGCCCGCGAGACGCGGGCGCTGCTGGAGGAGATCGCGGCCAGTGAGCTTCCGGGAAGCTTGAGCTTCCCGGAAGCTAGGTGATCCGTATGAAGTTCGTCGACGAGTATCGCCAGGCCGCCCCGGTGCATGCCCTGTTGGCGGAGATCCGCCAGACGGTGAGGCGTCCCTGGGTCTTGATGGAGATCTGCGGCGGTCAGACCCACGCCATCCTGCGCTACGGCCTCGACCAACTCCTGCCTCCCGAGATCGAACTGGTGCACGGGCCCGGATGCCCGGTATGCGTCACGCCGCTGGCTCAGGTCGACAAGGCGCTGGCGATCGCCGCCATGCCGGGCGTGATCTTCACCTCCTATGGGGACATGCTGCGGGTGCCGGGCTCCGGGCGCGACCTGTTTTCGGTGCGGGCCTCCGGTGGGGACGTGCGGGTCGTCTACTCCCCGCTGGACGCCGTCCGGCTGGCCCAGGCCAACCCCGATCGCCAGGTCGTCTTCTTTGCCATCGGTTTCGAAACCACCGCCCCGGCCAACGCGATGAGCGTTCTGCAAGCCCAACAACTCGGTCTCACCAATTTCAGCCTGCTCATTTCGCACGTGCGCGTGCCGCCGGCGATCCATGCCATTCTTGGTGCGCCCGGCAACCGCGTCCAGGGGTTCCTGGCGGCCGGGCACGTCTGCGCCGTGATGGGCTATCACGAGTATCCCTCGATCGCGCAGCGCTACCACGTGCCGGTCGTCGTCACCGGCTTCGAGCCGGTGGATCTGCTGCGCGGCGTCCTGGCGACGGTGCGCCAGCTCGAAGCCGGCCGGGCCGAAGCCGAAAACGCCTACGCCCGGGCGGTGACGTTCGAGGGCAACCGGCCGGCGCAGGACGTGCTGCGGCGAGTCTTCGAGGACTGCGATCGCGCCTGGCGCGGCATCGGCGTCATCCCGCTGAGCGGCTGGCGACTCAGGAAAGCCTTCGCCGCCTTCGACGCCGAAGGTCGCTTCGACGTGGGCGACATCCGCACGCAGGAATCGAAAGACTGTATCGCCGGCGAAGTGCTGCAAGGCCGCAAGCGTCCGCCCGACTGCCCGGCCTTCGGGACGACATGTACGCCCGAGCATCCGCTGGGCGCGACGATGGTCTCGTCGGAAGGAGCCTGCGCCGCCTATTTCAACTACCGGCGCCAGGAGTCCGCCCCGGCCGAGGGTATGCGAGTTCCATGACAAGACCTGCGTCGAGCCCGGGACTCATCCCCGCTGTCATTCCGAGGGCCGTGCCCTGGTCCCTGAAGCGAAGCGGAGCGGGAGGCCCGAGGAATCCCCGGTGCGATTCACAGGAAGGCAACCTCGGGGAGAAGTCGGCACCTCCGAAGGCGTGCGCGGGGGATTCCTCGCCGCCCTTCGACGGAGCCTGCCCTGGGCGTTGTCGAAGGGCTCAGGGCGGCTCGGAGTGACAAAGTTGAGGGGAGTGCCGGTGCCTGTCGACTCGCCCGCCCCCAATCCCGCCGACCTCTCCTGTCCGCTGCCCCTGCCGCACGAGGAGCAGGTCGTGCTGGGCCACGGCAGCGGCGGGCTGCTGACGCATCGGTTGATCCGCAGCTTGTTCCTGGCAGCCTTCGACAATCCGGCGCTGCGACGCGGGGATGACGCCGCCGTCCTGGCGCTGGAGAAACCGGCCCGCCTGGCTGTGACGACCGACGCCCACATCGTGTCGCCGTTGTTCTTCCCCGGTGGCGATATCGGCCGGCTGGCCATCTGTGGAACGGTCAACGATCTGGCGTCGCTGGGCGCGCAGCCGCGTTGGCTGACGGCCTCCTTTATCCTGGAGGAAGGCCTGGCGATGGCGGACCTGCGGCGCGTCGTCGACTCGATGCGCCAGGCGGCGGAGGAAGCCGGTGTCCAGGTGGTTGCCGGGGACACGAAAGTCGCAGAGCGCGGCAAAGCCGACGGGCTCTTTATCCAGACGACGGGCGTCGGGACGATCCCCGACGGGCGCGAGGTCGGCGGGGCGCTGGCGCGCCCCGGGGACGCCGTATTCGTCTCGGGGCCGTTGGGCGATCACGGCCTGGCGGTGCTGGCGGCCCGCGGGCAGCTCGGCTTCACCATCGACGTCGAATCCGATGTGGCTCCCCTCAACGGGCTGGTCGAGGCGCTCTTCGCCTCGGGAGCCGAGATTCACGTGCTCCGAGATCCGACCCGCGGCGGGCTGGCGACGACGTTGAACGAGATCGCCCGCCAGAGTGCCGTCTCGATCACGGTCGAGGAGCAGGCCATCCCGGTGCGTCCGGCGGTGGCCTCGGCCTGCGAACTGCTCGGGTTCGACCCGCTGTACGTCGCCAACGAAGGGCGCCTGATCGTCATCGCCGCCGAGAACTCGGCCGAGGATGTTTTGGCGGCGCTGCGCGCGCACCCGCTCGGGCGCGAGGCGCAACGAATCGGCCTGGTCGAGGCGGGCCCGGCCGGCCGTGTCCGGCTGCATACCCCGTTGGGAACGACGCGCGTCGTCGAGATGCTGAGCGGCGAAATGCTGCCGCGCATCTGCTGAAAGGAAGCTTCCCGAGAGCTCCAAGCTTCAGCTGGACGCTGGCTCGACTGGCTTGAGCCCAATCGCCCTTGTGAGTCCCTCCGCCACCTGCCTTAACCTCGGGGAAACGTCGTAGGCGGCCTCGCCTGCCAGGTCCGCCTGCCGGACGGCGTCGTCGAGGGGAAGGTAGGCAAGCACCGGCAGACCCGGCGAGCCGGCCTCGATCAATCGCCGGTCCTCATCGTTCTGGACTTTGCTGCCGACAAGGTACAACCGGGCTAGTTTTAGATCTTGCGCCAAGCTCTTGATCTGGGCCGCCGTGCCCAGGCTGCGGCGGGTCGGCTCGACCACGATCAACATGGCGTCGACCGAGTCGGCCGTCGCTCGGCCGAGGTGCTCCACGCCGGCGTACAGATCGAGCAGCACGACCTCGTTGCGCCGCAGCAAGAGGTGGGTGACCAGCGCCCGCAGCACGGCGCTCTCCGGGCAGATGCAACCGGCGCCGCCCATCTCGACCGCGCCCAGCTCGAGCAGACGTACGCCGCGCGCCTCCACCGAGAACTGGTCTGGCAAGTCGTCGACGCGCGGGTTGAGCTTGAAGTAGCCGCCGATGGTGCCCGGCTGAGCCCCGGTGCGTTCGTAGATCAGCGCCTCCATGCGGGCGATCGGTTCCAGCCGCGCCAGCGCCTCGGGCGGAAAACCGAGCGCCTGGCCGAGACAGGGCGATGGGTCGGCGTCGATCGCCAGGACCTGGTAGCCCTGGTCGACAAAGGCGCGGGCCAAGAGCGCCGTAAGCGTCGTCTTGCCGACCCCGCCCTTTCCGGTGACGGCGATCTTCACAGGATCCAATCCGGGGTGGGGATCAAGGGGCGGTAGCCGCGGCGCAACGCTTCCTGACGAAGAGCTCGGATCACGAAGGGGACGTCAATACCCGAAGGGCACTTCACCATCTTATCCAGGAGCGGTTCGCAGCGCCACAGGCTGTCGCAGGTGATCGCCCGTTCGTCGTCCCGCGCGGCAAAGCGCATGATCTCGCCGAAGGTCAGGTCCATGCCCTCGGCCTGCAAGTCGCGGCACTGGTCGCAGGCCATGCACAGCCGGACATCCTGGCTGCTGCGGGAGAGCACGACAAAGGGGAGCGGGGCGGGTTTCATGTTGTCAGCCTCAGCTTCCCGCGAGCTTCAAGCTCGCGGGAAGCTTGGATGCCAGGATCGGCCGCGGGTCGGTCAGGTTGCGCCCCAAGGCCGCCTGGGGGGCCATGCCGAAGGCGACGGCCATCAACTGGGTGAAGTACAGCGCCGGGATGGGAGCGGCCAGGCCCATCTTTTTCTGCCGCGTGTCGAGGTTGCTGTGGCACAACGGACAGGCGACGGCCATGACGTCCGCGCCTCGCGCCCGAGCGTTCTCCAGGACGGCGCGGCTCATCCCGAGCACGATGTCGAGATTGGTCAGTGCCAGGGAGGCGCCGCAGCATGCGACCTTGGCATCCCACGGCACGGCCTCGGCCCCGAGCGCCTGCATCAGCCGGTCCATCGCCATCGGATACTCGGCGTCCTCGGAACCGGTGACGGCGGGAGGCCGCGTGAGCAAGCAGCCGTAATAGCAAGCCACCCGCAGTCCCTTCAGGGGCTGGGTCACGCGTGCGTGCACCGCCTCCGCCCCGACGCGCTTGTCGATCAGGTCGAGCAGCGACAGCACCTCGACGCTGTCGTGGTAGGCGACGCCCATCTCACCTTCAAGGTCTTCCTTCAGGTCACCGTCCTGGCGCAGGTGGCGCACGGCGGCGCGGAAGCGATTGAAGCAGGCGGCGCACGGCAGCGCCACCTCGTCCAGGCCCTCCTGCTCGAGCAGCACCAGACTCTCCAGCGGCAGGCGCGTCGCCAGGCGTTCGTCGACCCGGTGGGCCGGCGTCGAACCGCAGCACACCCAGCCGTCCGGCTCGACCGGCTGCAGGTCGAGAGCCTGCAGGACCGCCCGTGTCGAGCGGTCGAATTCGCCGGCCATCGAGTGCAGCGAACAACCGGGGTAGTAGCCGATCTCGTTCTCGGCGCGTGTCGGCCGTTCCTTCGGCTTGGGGGCGCGGTGGCGGACGAACTCCGGGATCACCCGGAGCTTGCCGTGGCGCATCATCTCCAGCCCGAGGTCGAGATCCTTGAACGGCTGTCCGGTGCGCAAGTTCATCTCGGCCATCAGACCCAGCTCGTAGGCCCGCCCGAGCAGGTTGACGTCGCGCAGGAAGACCTTGTGGAACAGGGCCACGTCGGGGACCTTGGGCTCGATGCCGCGCCGGCGCGCCTCGGCCGTCAGGAAGTCCATCACCCGGGCGACGTCGATGCCTTGCGGGCAGCGCGTGGTGCAGGTCTGGCACGAGGCGCACAGCCACGGCGTACGGCTGTCGAACAGACGCTCTTCCATCCCGAGCTGCGCCGCCCGCAGCACCTGATTCGGCGCCAGGTCGAAATACTCGGCCAGCGGGCAGCCGGAAGTGCACTTGATGCACTGGTAGCACAGGAAGACGTTCTCGCCCGTCGCCTCGCGGATGCGGTCGGCCAGCTGCGTGCTGAGTGTGATTTCCATGGCGACCTCAGGCGGAGCCCGCGACGCGCACCGGCTCCGGCTCAGGGCGGGGCAGGAGTCCGGCGCCGTCGATGATCGGGCGCACGGCTTCCTCCCACTCGATGGCCATCAAATGGATTCCGGCGACGCCCTCGATCTGGCGCATCTGGCGGATCAGTTCGATGGCGATCTGGATCCCCTCCGCCTTCCAGGCGGCGGCGCGTCCCTTCTTGTCCTCTTTGTCGATCCCGTCGGCGGCGGCCGTCATGCGCTCGACGAACTCGTTCGGCACATCCAGCCCGGGGACCTCGTCGCGCATGTACTTGGCCATTCCCGGCGACTTGAGCGGGCCGACGCCGGCCAGCAGGTAGACGTCCTTGTGGACCCCGAGCTGGCGCACCTTCTCCATGAACTCAGTGAAGCGCGGCACGTTGTAGATCAGCTGGGTTTGGATGAAGTTGGCCCCGGCCTTGACCTTCTTGGCCAGGCGGAGCGGACGCCATTCGAAGGGATCGCCGAAGGGGTTGGCGGCGGCGCCGACGAAGAAGCGCGGCTCCAGGCCCTTGATCGGGTCGCCACATTGAAAAGTCTTGTTGTCGCGCATCCCGACGACCATCTGGATCAACTGCAGCGAGTCCAGGTCGTGGACGTTCTTGGCGGTGGGGTGGTTGCCGAAGGACTGGTGGTCGCCCGTCAGGCACAGCACGTTGCGCAGCCCGAGGGCATAGGCGCCGAGCAGGTCGGACTGCATCGCCAGGCGGTTGCGATCGCGGCAGGTGATCTGCATCACCGGTTCGATGCCTTCCTGCAAGGCGATGGCGCCGGCGCTGACGCTCGACATGCGTACGATGGCCGTCTGGTTGTCGGTGATGTTGGCGGCATCGACGACGCCCGCCAGCAGGTGCGCCTTCTGGCGGATGACCTGCGGGTCGGCGTTCTGCGGGGGGCCGAGCTCGGCGGTGACGGCGAAGTGGCCGGCGCGCAAGACGCGCTCGAGCCGCGAGCCGGAGTGGAAGCCGTTGCTGGCTGGTGCGTCCATCGCCGTCTCCTACTCGGAGATCTCCGCCGTCAGGCGGAGGTCTTCGCGGGTGATCCGGCGCGGCCCGCCGTCGCGGCTGGTCGACCAGTCCTTGGCCGGTTGGATATCCATCAGCAGGTGCAAACGTCCTTGCGCCTGCAGGCGGTCGTAAATCAGCTGCCAGGCGCACGGCGTATCGTGTCCGATTTCGCAATTCCCGTTCTGCGACCCGCCGCACGGCCCGTTG
>Ga0209108_10002127_pt1 | contig 11436 bp, 8 predicted proteins | sample Rifsed10ft1_FD_184003 | JGI IMG/M metagenome (GOLD analysis project Ga0209108, IMG submission 184003) | Soil microbial communities from Rifle, Colorado, USA - sediment 10ft 1 (version 2) | ecosystem: Environmental > Terrestrial > Deep subsurface > Rock core/Sediment | place: Rifle, Colorado...
GTGGCCGATGTGCTGATTGACGAAGGTCGGATCGTCGCGGTGGGGCCGCATCTCACAGTCCCCGCTGGGGCCACGAAGATTGATGCCACGGGACGATTGGTTCTTCCAGGCTTCATTGATCTTCACGTCCATTTCCGGGAGCCGGGCTTCGAATACAAAGAGTCGATTCAGAGCGGCGCGGCGGCGGCGGTAGCCGGCGGCTTCACCTCGGTCTGTTGTATGCCCAATACGTATCCCGTCAATGACAACCAAGCGATTACGGAATTCATGCTCGATCGTGCGCGGGCGGCCGGGCTGGCGAATGTGTTTCCGATCGGCGCGATTACGAAAGGTTCGGAAGGGAAGGAGCTGGCGGAGATCGGAGACTTGCGGCGTGCAGGCTGTGTCGCGATCTCGGATGACGGGAAGCCGGTGATGAACAGCCTGGTCATGCGGCGAGCGATGGAGTATGCATTGGCCTTCGACGTGCCGGTGGTCGATCATTGCGAAGATCTGCATCTCGCCGAGGGGGGCTGTATGAATGAAGGGGCCATCTCGACCGAGTTGGGGCTCCCTGGGATGCCGGCGGCAGCGGAAGATGTGATGGTGGCGCGTAATGTCGCCTTGGCGGAACTGACTGGCGCTCGGCTGCACCTGGCGCATATCAGCACGGAGGGATCGGTCCGGATGGTGCGGGAGGCCAAGTCACGCGGGTTAAAAGTAACAGCCGAAGCCTGCCCCCATCACTTTACCATTACGGAAGAAACGGTCCGAGGCTATAATACCTATGCCAAAATGAATCCCCCGCTTCGGACGGGGAAGGATGTGCAAGCGATCAAGCAAGGTCTCCGCGATGGGACGATTGATGCTGTCGCCACGGATCATGCTCCGCATGCGACGCAGGAAAAACAACTGGGATTTACTGAAGCTCCGTTCGGTATCGTCGGACTGGAGACGGCGCTGCCATTGACCTTCGCCTTGGTTGATGAGGGGGTCTTGTCGTTGGAGTCGGCTGTCGATAAGTTGAGTACGGCTCCGGCGAAGGTGTTTGGATTGGCCAAAGGCACATTGGCGGTCGGAGCCGATGCCGATGTGGTGATCGTCGATCAGCAGGAACAGTGGGAGGTCGATCCAGCCAAATTTCGCTCAAAGAGCCGAAACACCCCGTTTGCCGGATGGAAAGTGAAGGGCCGGGTGAGGACAACGATCGTGGGTGGCCGAGTGGTATTCCAGGCCGGCCAGGCAGAGTCGTAGCCCGGTGCTGCGTCTGTCCCGTTGGGGGATGGTCTGTTGCCTCACGCTTGAATGGCTGGCGCTGGGAGTATGGGTCGGCGGCGGACTGGTGCTCATTGGAGCGGTTATTCCCGCGGTCTTTAATACGTTTGGCGGGCAGGATTTAGGCGGATTGTTTCTGACGCGGGCGTTTGAGGGCTTTCATCGCTTCATGATCGGGGCGCTGGCGATTCTATGGGCCGCATTGTGGTATCGCTGGTGGAGTGGAGATCCGGCGGTGGCGGTCAGCCGAGGCGAGATGGCGGTGCTGGTGGGAATGGCGGCGATTGCGGGACTCATTATTGTGTGGCTGCACCCCTCTGCTGCGGCGCTTCAAGCTCAGGCCTTCGCGGCGCAAGAAGAGGCGGCGAAGAAGGCGGCCTTCGAAGCATTGTTTCGTATGTTAAAGCCGATTCGGTGGATCTATATGGTTGATCTTGTACTGGGAATTCTCTTGATCGGAATCAAGGCAACACGGTCTCTCTATTGGGACGGAGCGCGCACGTGAACAAAGCGTGGTTGGCATTGGCAGATGGCACGATTTTCGAGGGCCGTGCCCTCGGATACGAAGGGGAGACGGTGGGAGAAGTCGTGTTTAACACGGCGATGACCGGCTACCAGGAAGTCTTGACTGATCCCTCGTATAAGGGACAAATCATTACGATGACCTCTCCCCATATCGGAAACTACGGGATGACACCGGAGGATGCCGAGTCGCGACGGATTTGGGCTGAGGGATTCATTGTGAAGGAGGCAAGCCAACTCGCCAGCAACTGGCGCAGCCAGCAGTTGTTGCAAGACTATCTGCATGAGGCGAAGATCGTTGGCATCGAGGGATTGGATACGCGGGCCTTGACCCGCCACTTGCGCGAACATGGTTCACAGCAGGGCCTCATTACCCATGTCGATGGGGATCCCCGCCGAGCCGTCGAGAAGGCACAGGCAGCTCCGAGCATCGTTGGTCGCGATCTGGCGACAGCAGTCACCTGCCAGGAAGCCTATCGGTGGACGGAAGGATCGGGCGAGTGGGCACCCTCGCTCGACCACAAGACAGGGGTCGGTGCGACCAGGCGGTGGCGTGTCGTCGCCTATGATTTCGGGGTGAAACTGAATATTCTACGCCGGCTGGTGGATGTGGGGTGTGATGTGACCGTCGTCCCGGCCTCGACCACCGCAACGCAGGTTGAAGCCCTCAAGCCAGACGGGATCTTCCTGTCGAACGGTCCGGGGGATCCAGAGGGAGTGCCCTACGCAATCGAGGCGGTGCGGCAATTGATCGGACGCCATCCGATCTTCGGTATTTGTTTAGGGCATCAGATTCTCGGTCTCGCGCTGGGGCTCAAAACCTATAAGCTGAAGTTCGGCCATCATGGGGCGAACCATCCGGTCATGGACCTCCGCACGAGACAAGTCGAGATCACGTCGCAAAACCATAATTTCGCGGTGGAGGTGGCTCACCCGATCAGCGCGATTCCGGATCGACCACCAGTGGTCGACACATCGTTCGGTCAAGTCGCGGTCACACATTTGAGCCTGAACGATCACTCGATCGAAGGATTGGTCTGCCTGGATCGTCCGGTGTTTTCGGTGCAGTATCACCCCGAGGCGTCTCCCGGGCCCCATGACTCCGCGTATTTATTCACCGAGTTCATTCAGTTGATGGAGAAACAGCATGTATAGCAGGAGGCTGAAAAAGTCCGCCAGCGCAAGAAGACTGTTATTTGGTTTGTTTAGTTTGTCTGGTTTGTCTGGTTTTTTGGTTGAAGGAAACAAACCAGATAGACCAGAGAGACCAGATGAACCAGACAGACAGGGCTTGTCTCAGGCGTGCGGGCGATCGAAGTTCTGGCATGCTGAAACGGTATTTACGCAGCCTGTTAGAGGTCATGCCATGTTTACTTGGCTAGGCCTCCTCGCAGTCATTGGTCTGCAATCCGGTTGCATCACGGTCAATCTCATTGAGCCATCAGGGCCGGTGCAGGAAGTGCAACTCAGTGGCACGGGCGATGGAAAAGTGCTGTTGCTCGATCTGACGGGTGTCATTAGCTCACACGATAAAGATGGCCTTATCCCGCAGCCCAACATGTTGGCCGCGTTCAGGGAAGAGCTGACGAGGGCTTCGAAGGACGATAAGATCAAAGCCGTGGTCGTTCGCATCAACAGTCCGGGCGGAACCGTGACCGCCTCGGACATCCTGTATCATGAGTTGCGGGAGTTCAAAACCAAGAGGAAGGTTCCCGTCATTGCTTCGATGATGGATGTGGCGGCGTCAGGGGGCTACTACCTCGCCATGGCGGCGGACAGTATTTTGGTCCATCCCTCGACGGTGACGGGCAGTATCGGTGTCATCATGCTGACCGTCAACGCCCGTGGATTGCTCGAAAAAGTGGGTGTCGAGGCCAACGCCATCACGTCCGGACCCCGCAAGGACATGGGCTCACCCTTTCGGGTCATGACGGCTGAGGAGCGGGGGATCTTTCAAAGCGTGATTGACTCGTTCTATCACCGTTTCCTGGCCGTGGTGCAGGAGGGGCGTCCCAATCTGTCGCCCGATCAAATCAAGAAACTGGCCGACGGGCGGATCTATTCCGGAGATCAGGCGAAAGCGGCAGGCTTGATCGATGAGATCGGGTATCTTGATGACGCGATCGAGATGGCCAAGAAGAAGGCGGGTCTGACGGAGGCGCGGGTCGTGACCTATGGGCGGCGAGGTGAGTATCAGAATAATATCTACTCGCGCCTGTTCGGGACGAGTTCGGGCATCACCGGGTTAGTCAATCTGGATTTGCTGTCGATGGTGCGGGGGGGAACGCCGCAGTTCATGTATCTCTGGATGCCATAGTAGAATGTGTCGATTTGACGATCTGGTGATCTGATGATCGATGGGGATTTCTGAAGTTACTCGCGCTTGAAATGGCACAGTCAACAGATCAACAGATCAACAGATTTTTTTCGACGCCGATTGGACGCCGGGCGATGCTGGCTCTGGGTGCCCAGGGGGCGATGAGCCTTTGCACGGCCCTGGGGGTTGGGACGGCCCTGAGTCTGTTCGGCAGCCTGACCGGTTGTTACCGGGCGCCAGGCACGGCTCGCGATCAGGTGATCTTTTTTTCCGAAGAGAAGGAACTGCAATTCGGATTGAGCGCATTCCGCGAGGTCTTACGGGCTGCACCGCTCAGTGACAACGCGGAAGTGAATGAGTTGGTGCACCGCGTGGGACGAAACATCGCTGAAGCCGCCAACAAGCCGGAGTATCAGTGGGAGTTTGCGGTCATTCAAGACGACAAGATGGTCAATGCCTTCGCGCTTCCAGGAGGGAAGGTCGCCATCTTCACCGGGATCCTCAAACATACGAAAGACGATGCTGGATTGGCGACGGTGATGGGTCATGAGGTCGCGCATGCGTTGCAGCGCCACGGGGTGGAGCGGATGAGCCGGAGTATCTTGGACCAAATTGCGCAATTGGGCGCATTGGGTGCGGCGGCATCCGGAAATGCCAATGCCGGTGCGATCCAGGGCTTGTTGGGGGCGTACGGGGTCAATGTGTCGTTGCCCTTCAATCGGAAACAAGAATCGGAAGCCGACTACATCGGACTTCGGTTGATGGCGCAGGCCGGGTACGATCCACGTGAAGCCGTGCCGTTTTGGGAGCGCATGAGCGGCTGCCCGAGGCAGATGATTGGGAAGCTCTGTTTCCGCTCGCAGCAGGCAGTGCCCGAGTTTCTTTCCACCCATCCGTCCGATGTGACACGTATCAATCAAATCGAAGCCTGGCTGCCTGAGGCGCTCCAGCACTATCATGGCCCGGGGGGCGGAGCAGTGCCTCCGGCGGCGCCCGTGCCATACCGGCCGACGATCGGGCCAATGCCACAAACTAGCTAGTTGAATCCTAAACGAGGTTTCCGTGCCAAGGCGAACAGATATTCAGTCCATTTTACTGATCGGGTCCGGCCCGATCGTGATCGGTCAAGCCTGTGAGTTCGACTATTCAGGCACGCAGGCTTGCAAAGCGCTTAAAGAAGAAGGCTACCGGGTGATTCTCATCAACAGCAATCCGGCGACGATCATGACCGATCCTGAGTTGGCGGATCGGACCTATGTGGAGCCGATCACGGTTGAGGTCGTCGAGAAAGTGATCGAGCGCGAACGTCCCGATGCCCTGCTCCCGACGATGGGAGGACAGACCGCGTTGAATGCGACGATGGCATTGGTCAAGCGGGGGACACTCGAAAAATATGAGGTCAAGTTGATCGGCGCGTCCGCCGAGGCGATTCATAAGGCCGAGGATCGTGAAGCCTTCAAGCATGCGATGCAGCGAATTGGCTTGCGAGTGCCGGCCAGCGGCACGGCGCATAATCGCGAAGAAGCCATCAAGATTCTCGAACAGATCGGGTTTCCGGCGATCATTCGACCGTCGTTCACCATGGGCGGGACTGGTGGGAATATCGCGTACAACCGGGAAGAGTTCGAGAAGATTGTTGAGTGGGGTCTCGCCATGAGTCCCGTCGGTCAATTGCTGATCGAAGAGTCCTTGATCGGCTGGAAAGAATACGAACTTGAGGTGATGCGGGACCTTAAAGACAATGTCGTCATTGTCTGTCCGATCGAAAATCTGGACCCGATGGGAGTGCACACGGGTGACAGTATCACGGTCGCGCCGGCCATGACGCTCTCGGACAAAGAGTACCAGCGCATGCGGGATGCCGCGGTTCGGATTATGCGTGAGATCGGTGTCGATACCGGCGGGTCGAACGTCCAATTCGGCCTGGATCCGAAGAACGGCGACATGGTGGTCATCGAAATGAACCCGCGTGTGTCGAGGAGTTCTGCACTCGCCTCGAAAGCGACGGGTTTTCCCATCGCCAAGATTGCTGCGAAGCTTGCCGTGGGCTACACGTTGGATGAAATCACCAACGACATTACCGGTGTGACAAAAGCCTCATTCGAACCCACGATCGACTACGTAGTGGTGAAGATCCCTCGCTTTGCGTTCCAAAAGTTCCGAGGGGCCGATCCCACCCTCACGACGCAGATGAAATCGGTGGGCGAAGTGATGGCGATTGGGCGAACCTTTAAAGAGTCCTTGCAGAAGGCGATTCGTTCGCTGGAATTGAACATGAACGGGCTCTCCTCGCGCGAGGGGTTGGATCGCGGCATTCCCGAAGAGTTCGATCGGGAACAAGCGCTGGAGCGGGTACGCCAACATCTGCGGACCCCGATTGCCGAGCGACTGTGGCACGTGGCGGATGGTATACGTCTCGGTCTGTCCAATGACGACCTGTTTGCCCTCACGAAGATCGATCCCTGGTTTTTGGAGCAGATCCGAGAGCTGATGCAATTTGAAGCATTGCTGGTCGGTCAGTGGGGAAAGAAACCAGCTGCGCTTGCGGAGTCGCTTCTGTGGGAGGCCAAGGAACTTGGTTTTTCAGACGATCGTATCGCACAGCTCACCGGTGCCACCGCGGCTTCGATCAGGAAGCAGCGAACCCGTGACGGCCAGGGCCGAAGAGGGGTGACCTATAAACGCGTCGACACCTGCGCCGCAGAGTTCGAAGCCCATACCCCGTATCTTTATTCGACGTACGGAAGCGAATGTGAGGCGCGCCCGACAGACCGGAAGAAAGTGATCATCCTCGGTGGGGGGCCCAATCGTATCGGGCAGGGGATCGAATTCGACTACTGTTGTGTCCATGCGGCCATGGCGCTTCGGGAAGAAGGTATCGAATCGATCATGGTGAATTGTAACCCCGAAACGGTGAGTACAGACTACGACACCTCGGATCGGCTCTATTTCGAGCCGTTGACGGAGGAAGATGTCCTCAACATCGTCGAGCGCGAACAGCCGTTGGGAGTTGTGCTACAGTTCGGCGGGCAGACGCCCCTCAAGCTCGCCTTGCCCTTGTCCAAGGCCGGGGTGCGAATCTTGGGCACGAGTCCTGAGGCGATCGATCGCGCGGAGGATCGAGAACGATTCCGCGACCTCTTGAATAAGCTCGGGCTCCGCCAAGCGGAGAGTGGCATGGCCCGATCTGTAGACGAGGCCCTGCGGATCGCCTCGCAGATCAGCTATCCGGTCATGGTGCGGCCTTCATACGTGTTGGGTGGGCGATCCATGCAGATCGTCTACGACGAATCCGGCTTGCTGGAGTATATGGGATCGGCGGTCAAAGCCTCGTCGAAACATCCCGTGTTGATCGACAAGTATCTTTCGGACGCGATTGAAGTCGATGCCGACGCCATTTCTGATGGGACGAACGTCGTGGTGGCCGGGATCATGGAACATATCGAAGAAGCCGGGGTGCATTCGGGGGATTCGGCCTGTTCGTTGCCGCCCTATTCGCTCGATCAGAGCGTGATTGAAGAGATTCGTCGACAAATGAAGGTGTTGGCTCTGGAGCTTGGCGTGATCGGTCTGATGAATGCGCAGTTTGCCATCAAAGACCACACGATTTATGTGCTGGAGGTCAATCCGCGAGGCTCGCGCACCGTGCCGTTCGTCAGCAAAGCCATCGGTGTGCCGCTTGCCAAGCTGGCCATGAAGACCATGGTGGGCAAGAGCCTTCCTGAGCTGGGGTTGCTCGAGGCTCCTGCTCCCCTGCACTTGTCCGTGAAGGAATCCGTCTTTCCCTTCAATAAGTTCCCGGGGGTGGATGTCCTCTTGGGCCCGGAGATGAAGTCCACCGGGGAAGTGATGGGCATCGACCAGGATTTTGGATGGGCCTTCGCGAAGTCCCAAGCAGGAGCTGGTTCGCCGCTGCCGAAAGGAGGCACGGCATTCATCAGCGTGAAGGAGAGTGATCGTCCGGCGGCTCTGGACGTCGTGCAGCAGCTCCAGCGGCTGGGGTTTACCGTACAAGCTACAAGTGGAACGGCGGCGTATTTGCGTAACCATGGGGTCCCTGCGGAAACCGTGAACAAGGTCATGGAAGGGCGTCCTCATGTCGTGGACCATATCAAGAACGGGCAGGTGGCCTTGGTCGTGAACACTGTGAGTACCGCATCGTCGCATGCCGACTCATTGTCGATTCGTCGGGAGGCGTTGAACAAAGGCCTGGCCTACTATACGACTATACGGGGGGCACGCGCGGCGGTTATGGGCATTGAAGCAATTCTCAAGAAAGAACTCACCATTCGGTCGCTGCAGGAATATCACCACCGCTCATAGAGGACGCCACAGACTATGCCGACACCGATTACGAGGAAGGGGCACGAAGCCCTCAAAGCAGAGCTCGATCGTCTTCGCAAAGTCGAGCGTGCCAAAAATATCGAAGCCATTGCTGAAGCGCGCGCCCATGGCGATTTGAGCGAGAATGCGGAGTACGATGCTGCCAAGGAACGCCAGGGATTCATCGAGTCGCGGATCGTGGAACTGCAGTCGAAGCTAGCCGACGCCCGCATCATCGAAACGGCCGGACGAATCTCTGACACCATCGTGTTCGGCGCCACGGTGCTCGTGATTGAACAGGAGTCGCAGTCGAAGCGGGAGTATACGCTGGTGGGACAGGATGAAGCCGATATGAAAGTAAACCGCATCTCAATTCAGTCTCCGGTCGGCAAGGCGCTGATCGGAAAGCGAGTCGGCGATTTCGTCGAGGTCAAGACACCGGTCAAGATGGTCGAATACGAGGTGGTGGAGATTCGTTTCGAGGAGTTGTAGCGTGCACCCCCCAGGCCTCATCACGCTGTTGACCGATTTCGGCGATCGGGACTCATTCGTGGCGAGTATGAAGGGGGTGATCCTCACCATCAATCCCCACGCCACCATCGTCGATCTCTCCCATCACGTGCCGCCCCATTCGGTTGAAGACGCCGCCTATCTTCTGAAATCCTGCTATCGATATTTTCCGGAGGGCACGGTGCATGTGGCCGTCGTCGATCCTGGCGTCGGCAGCGCGCGGCGCCCCCTCATTGCAAAGAGCGCGCACTATTTCTTTCTGGCTCCTGACAACGGTCTCTTGACGCCGATCCTTGCTGACGACAGCGAGATGGAAGTGCGTGAGATTGAGAATGAAGACTATCGGTTGACTTCATCGGGCCCCACCTTCGACGGCCGCGATCTCTTTGCCCCGGCTGCGGCGTGGCTGACCAGGCAACAGCCGTTCGCGTCCTTCGGGCGACTCATCGACGATTGCAAGACCTTCACGATCTCGAAGCCGAAGTGGGAAGCCATGGCCTTGGTGGGAGAGATTGTCCACGTCGATCGATTCGGCAATCTTATTTCCAACCTGACACCCGACCACGTGAAGGAAGTTCGAGACCTCACGAAGCGACCCAACCCGCTGATCCGCATTGCTGGCCACACGATCGATAAACTCGTCGGGAGCTATCTAGAAGGGAATGCGCAGGTGCCCTGTGCCTTGATCAATAGCAATGGCCAGCTGGAGATCTTTCTCAAAGAATCCAGCGCCGCATCGTTGCTTCAACTCGGCAAGAAAGAAGCCGTCAGGCTGATGTGAGCGAGACAAGCAAGACGTGCGCGACAGGCGGGACAGGAAGTTCTGAGTTCTGAGTTCGAAGTTCCGAACACTTCAGCTTTCGGACTGGTTCACTTTCCCGCTTTTCTCGCAAATCTCGCGCGTCACGCGCCACGGTACGTGGTGTTGGAGGGATTTTTCAGCATCCTGCTACGGTGATGCCGTAACTGTCGCAATCGCACGATGCAAAATCGCCACCATGCGCGCGAGTGTCGAGGCATCGGTCGAGAGGGGAGGAATCAGCGCCATGATGTGTCCCAGCGGTCTTAACAGCAATCCGTGGCGTCTGGCCTCCGCTGTAACTCGGTGTCCCATTCGAGCTTCGAGTGGATAGGGTTTCCGCGTCTGCTTGTCCTCCACCAGTTCGATAGCCGCCATGAATCCACACTGTCGAATGTCACCGACATGGGGCAGTTGCCACAGTGGCTGTAGGAGCCGCGTCATCGTCTTGATTTTGGGTTGTAGTCGAGAGAGCGTCTTGTCTTCCTTGAACACCTCGAGGTTGGCCAGTGCTACGGCGCAGGCGAGCGGATTACCGGTATAGCTGTGGCCATGGAAGAATGTTTTGAAGTCTTCGTACTTGCCGAGAAAGGCCTGGTAGATTTCGTCGGTGGTGAGTGTGGCTGCGAGTGGCATGTAGCCGCCGGTAAGGCCTTTGCTGATCGCCATCAAGTCCGGCGTGATCCCCTCATGTTGGCAGGCGAACATCTTGCCGGTACGGCCGAAACCAGTGGCCACTTCATCGGCAATCAAGAGGACATCGTATTTGGTGCACAGCTCACGAATTCGCTTCAGATAGCCCGGAGGTGAGGTCAGCATTCCTGCTGCGGCTTGAACGAGCGGCTCGATGATGAAACCGGCTAGTTCACGGTGACGCTCTTTGAAGAGTTGTTCAATCGGATCGAGGCAGGCCATCCGGCACGAAGGGTAGGTCAGCCTGAGCGGACATCGATAGCAATAGGGCGGGTCGGCTTCGATGGTGGGGAACAGCAGCGACTTGAATCGCGAATGGAAGAGTTCGATATTGCCCACGCTGACGGCGCCGATGGTATCGCCGTGGTAGGCTAGCTTCAGATGCAGAAAGGTATTTTTGGGACCGGCTTCGGGACGTCGCTGCTGCCAGTACTGGAACGCCATTTTGAGCGCTACTTCGACCGCTGTCGACCCATTGTCGGAGTAGAACAGGCGCGTCAGGCCTTTGGGTGCGATCCGAATCAATGCTCGCGCGAGCTGAATCGCCGGTGGATTGGAGAGTCCGAACAACGTTGAATGCGCGATCTTTTCCAGCTGTCTCTTGATCGCACGGTCGAGTGTCGGATGGCGATGGCCATGGAGGTTGACCCAGATGGACGAGGTCCCGTCGAGATACCGCTTCCCTTCCGTATCGATCAGGTAGGGTCCTTTCCCTCGCTCGATTATGAGCGGCTTCTCCTGTTCCCATTCCTGCATTTGGGTGAAGGGATGCCAGAGATACTTTCGATCCCAGTCGCTCAATTGTTTCGTAGAAGGTTGTCGAGCCATAGCAGTTGGGCAGGACGTCATTGGTCACTCGTCAACGGTCAGGGCCGGAAGGAGTGTTTTAACCGATTGACCTATGACAAATGACCTCTGACAGTGTTCGTAGGAATGAGGCGCGGAACGGATTATACGAGGGAGCGATTGCTTTGACAACCTCGGGGGCAGTAACTATAATAAACCGATTTCATTGGAG
>Ga0209108_10002130_pt1 | contig 11434 bp, 12 predicted proteins | sample Rifsed10ft1_FD_184003 | JGI IMG/M metagenome (GOLD analysis project Ga0209108, IMG submission 184003) | Soil microbial communities from Rifle, Colorado, USA - sediment 10ft 1 (version 2) | ecosystem: Environmental > Terrestrial > Deep subsurface > Rock core/Sediment | place: Rifle, Colorado...
CGGGCCGAGGTGCCGGGTGTGGACAAGAAGGACCTGGACGTCTCCGTCAGCGATAACACGCTAACGATCAAGGGCTCCACACGGCATGAGGAGAAGGAAGAAAAGGGCGATTACTACCGTCACGAAATTTCGACTCGTGCCTACAACCGCATGGTGGCGTTGCCCGCCGACGTGGATGGCACCAAGGCGAAAGCGAGCTTCAAGGACGGCATGCTGGAACTGACGCTGCCCAAGACGGAAAAGGCCGAGCGGCACAGCATCAAACTGGATTGAGTATTGTCCGGAGATGACAAGGAGCAATCCCATGGCGAGAAAAGCAAAGTCAGCGACAAAGGATACGGCCAGCATAAATCCCGGCGAGTCCATCTCCGCCGAGGAGCGTCAACGCATGATTGCCGAAGCGGCCTACTTCCGTGCCATGCAACGCGGCTTCAACGGCGACAGTTCGCTCGATGACTGGTTGGCGGCTGAAAGGGAAATCAACCGCCTGCTTCCGTCACCGCAGCAGCAGAAACAGGAGCGCGCGGCCTATGACAAGCTGCGCGCGGGCGTGACGAAAGTTCTCGCCGAAGCACGCGACACGGTGAACGCCGAGACGTTGAAGCAGGCTTTCGAGCGGGCGACGGCGGAACTCAAAAAGACCGGAGAATATACCGCGGAGACCATCAGCAAAATCACGACCACGTTGCGCAAGGACATGACCAGCGCAGCGATGAAGATGGGACCGAAATGGGAGGCCTTTTCGGAAAAATCATCCGATCTCTTCGGGGTGTGGCGGGACCGTGGCAGCGTGTTTCTCGGGCGCGCCGCCGAAGCGGTGGCCGACTGGTTGCACCAGGCAGGAAGCAGGTTTGAGCAACAGGTCTATCAGGCCGGCGAGATGGTCCACAGCGGTACGTTCGAATGCATCGGCTGTGGCGAGCGGGTCGTGTTGCAAACCCCCGCGCATCTTCCTCCCTGCGCCAAATGCCGCAAAGTGGAATTCCGGCGCGTGTAGTCGCGCACACGGCTTCGCGCGGGCAGACAGCGTCGGCCGAGGTATCGATGCCGGAGATGACATCCGTGGAAAAAGCGGTAAAGGCGGCGTTTGAACGCGACCGCCGTATCAACCTGCACCGCTATCCCATCCGGTTCGAATTCGACATTACCAAGGGTGCGCTCGCCCTCGAAGGTGAAGTCGAAAACATCATTGCCAAGAAGCGCGCGTTCGAGATCGCCAGCGGGGTAGAAGGTATCCAGGGCGTGATGGACCGCCTGACCGTGGCCCCCGGCGAAAGGCGGGGTGACGGCACGATCCGTGATTCTCTCGTACGGGAATTACTGGAAGAACCGGCGCTATTGCTTTGCACCATTCGTGTCCATAACAAGGGATCCATGGAAACCGTGCGTGAGAGCACGGATACATCCGGCAATGTGATCAACATATTAGTGAACGAGGGGATCATACAGCTGAATGGTGTGATTCCGAGTCTGTCGCACAAGCGCCTCGCCGGCGTGCTGGCATGGTGGACACCCGGTTGCCGGGACGTCATCAACGGCATGCAGGTGACGCCTCCCGAGACCGACAACGACGATGAGATTGCCGATGCGCTGCGCCTGGTGCTGGAAAAAGACCCGCTGATCCATGCCGACCAGATCGGCATTCGCGTGAAGGACAGGGTCGTCACGCTGACCGGGCTGGTCGGCAACAAGGAAGAAAAGAAGATGGCGGAGCTGGATGCGTGGTATCTGCTGGGCGTGAACAAGGTCGTGAATGGCATTGATATACGCCATTAGTTTTCGGAACGCACACCGCGGCATAACCTGCGCCAAGAGAGTGTAAGCACATGAAACTGCCAATACAGGTTGTATTCCGTAACATGGAGCCGTCCGCGGCGATCGAAGCGGCCGTCCGGGAGCGGGCGGACAAGCTCGACCGGTTCTATGAACACATCATGAGCTGTCGCGTGGTGATCGAGCTGCATCACCGGCACCACCATCAGGGCAATATCTACCACGTGCGCGTGGATGTGAAGGTGCCCGAGGCGGAGATCGTGGCAAGTCGTGAACCGGCCGAGCACCATGCCCACGAGGATGTGTATGTCGCCATACGCGATGCGTTCAACGCGGTGCGACGCCGGCTCGAGGACTATATCAGGCGCCGCCGTGGCGTGGTGAAGGCGCACGAAGCGCCGCCGCACGGGCGGGTAGCGGAGCTTTATCCGGACTACGGCCGGATCGAGACGCCGGACGGCCGGCTCGTCTATTTTCACAAGAACAGCGTGGCCGGCGGGGATTTCGACCACCTTGATGTCGGGACGGAAGTCCGCTTCGTCGAGGAACCGGGCGAGCTCGGACCGCAGGCCAGCACGGTTCACGTTATCGGCAAGCACCACCTTGTCAGTTAGCGTTGGACAGCTTTTGTTCTGCCAAGATGATCACCGCCTGCATGCAATCCGTGCGTGGATGGATGATCGACGTTTGTTTCCCGGGGGTATTCATGATGCATGTTCCAGCCTATCCCGCCTCAGCTTCTGTGACGACGCGGTCGGGAGACATGCTTTCCCTCCCGCTACCGCGCCAGGACAGCGATTTCTCCATCGAGCACGCGCTGCGCGAACGGCGCTCCGTCCGTGAGTTCGGCAAGAGCGCGTTGACGCCGGAAGAGATTTCGCAGCTCCTGTGGGCGGCCCAGGGCATCACGAGCCGCGACGGGTTGCGCACGGCACCTTCCGCCGGGGCGCTTTACCCGCTGGAACTGTATTTGGTGGTGGGAATGGTCCGCGGTCTCGATCCCGGGGTATATAAATACGCGCCCGCCGGGCACAAGCTCGTGAAGATGATCGCAGGCGATCAGCGTCATGAACTCGCATCGGCCGCCCACGGCCAGGACGCCGTGGCCGACGCCGCCGCGGTGCTGGTTTTTACCGCCGTCGAACGGCGCACCACACGCAAGTACGGCAGCCGCGGCGTGCGCTATGTGCACATCGAGACCGGCCACGCCTCGCAAAACGTCTTTTTGCAGGCGACGGCGCTGGATCTTGGTACGGTGGTGGTTGGCGCCTTTGAAGACGACGCGGTAGGAAAAGTGCTCCAGTTGCCGGAAGGCGAAGTGCCGTTATATCTCATGCCGCTGGGCCGGCCTTAGCATCCGGCACGAATACAGAATGTACGCAGGAGGCTTTATGAAAGCGCTCATCATCAGTGCCAACCGATTCGAGGATTCCGAGTTGCTGGTTCCCTACTACCGGCTCAGGGAGGAAGGCATCACGGTGGATATCGCGTCATTGACCAAAGGGTTCATCAAGGGCAAACATGACTATGAGATCGAGGCCAATGTCGCCATCGCCGAAGTGCATCCGGATCAATATGGCGCGCTGGTGCTGCCCGGCGGCAAGGCGCCGGCGGCGCTGCGGGAAAACAAGCGGGTGCTCGACGTTGTGCGCGCCTTTTTCGAGGCCGGCAAGCCCGTCTCCGCCATCTGCCACGGACCGCAGATTCTGCTTTCCGCCGGCGTGCTCAAGGGCCGAACGGCGACCTGTTACCGGTCGGTGGCGGACGAGCTTCGGAGCGCCGGGGTGAATTACCGTGATGTCGAGGTCGTGGTGGACGGCAATCTGGTGACGTCACGCCAGCCTTCCGATCTGCCCGCCTTCCTGCGCGAAACCATGAAAAAGATTCACGCCCTTGGGGAACATGCCCCACACGTGGCGGCGGGGTAAGACGGTTCCGAACAGCCGCGCCTCAGTCACGGCGGTAAATACCAAGCCTCTCTGCGCCCGGCCACGGCGTCAGCCCCGTGGTTCCCGAGGGCAGGATTTCGCGGCGTCCGATGACCAGCGCGCCGCCGGGCGCAAGGCGGGCCAGCAGGCGCGCCAGAATTTGCCGCTGCGTGCCTTCGTCAAAATACGTGAACACCAGATTGCGGCACAGGATCAGACTGAAACGCCCCTCCGGCAGCGCCGTGCGCACATCCTGTTGTACGAACTCGATCCCCCGGCGGTATTCCGGGCGCAGACAGTAGTCGCCCGCCACCGGACCAAAGGCCTGGGCGCGCCACGCTCCGGGCAGCCGCTTGAGACTGCTGGCGGGATAGCAGGCCTGGCGCGCGCGCTCAAGCATCTCCGGTAACACGTCGGTGGCGACGATGTGCAGCGATATTTCGGGATAAACCGGCGCGACATGAAAATGCCATACGAGCCTGAGCGTATAAGGCTCCTCCCCGGAAGCGCAGCCTATGCTCAGCGCGCGCAGATCGCGGGCGGCGTGTTGGTGCGCGTCTCGCGCCAGTTGCGGTAACAGCGCGGCGCCAAGAAAATCGAAGACCGCCGTGTCGCGATAGAAGCTGGAGATGGTGATGGGGCAGAGCTCGTCGAGCGGTTCCCATTCCGCCGGGTGTTGCTCGAGATAGTCGCGGTAGGCCCGCGGTCCGGCGAGGCCAAGCGCCTGGCAGCGCCGGTCAATGCGCTTGCAGACTTGCGCGCGCACCTTGCGGAATCCGGGCCAGCGCCGGTGGAGCCGTGGCAGCGCCCACTGCAGGAATTCAACGCAATCGGAGTCTTGCATAAAGCCGTGTCCCCCGCCGGGGAGGGCTGAATTGGACTCAGCCGATGCCCGGTGGAGCGAGGCGCTTGTGCCACTCACTCAGCATTTGGTCGCGCACGAAGCGATCGGTGCGGCAAGCGCGCAATGCCGCGTCCTCCACGGTGAAGACGGAAGATTGCCAGCCGCTGTCGCGCGCGCATTCCACGCGCACTTCCCAGCGGTCGGCGCGCGGCTCGATCTCGAAGAGGTAAGAAGTCAGCCCCAGTTGCTCGAGCAGATTGCCTACCGTCTCCTTTGCCTCGGACAGATTCCTGGTAGTCAGATTCATAACGGCTCCTAGTGTGCGCACGCCGTGTCAACGTTCCCACACCACGCGCAGGATGTTGGCTTCGTCCGTGTACTGGTAGCAGAGTTCCCCTTTATAGGCGCGATGCACCGCATCGCCTATGGAGCGCGCCAACTCCATGGCGGTCGTCGTGATCAGAACGTTGTCATCCTGCTGATTCACCAAAATGATTCGTCGCAGCGGATGCCCGGCTTTCTCGCGCGCCTCGACATTCTCAATCAGGTGGACGATTTCATCGCGATGCTCCTGCTGGAACGGCCCTCGCAACGTGAGATAGCCGCCGGGATAATGATCATGTATCCGGTGGCAGGCAGGGCAAAGGGTTTCGTGCGCGCACTTCGGTTTCTTGACCCACTGCCAGCGCCCCTTGTGAAACACCGCGCCGCATTCGCGGCATGCGGTGGGTTCCGGCAATTTACCTCTGGTTTTGTAGGTATCGTGCTCGTATTCCCTGATCAGGCGGTCACGACGGGTTGGGCGGGAACTTTTCCTGTTTATTCTTATTGCAGTTGTCATGGCTGCATCCTCCTTCTCGTCATGGCTATGATATTGTAATTATGCTCCGGGTTGATGGTACCTGCTTTGATGCAAATCAAAGCTTCTTCAGTAGCTGAAAAACACGATGCAGGAGCTGACAGCATGAACGAGCAGAAATGGGAACAGCGCTTGGCCACGGACGTGCGTGACGCCTGTCTGAACGTGGCGCGAGCGGCATACGAAAACGCCGGCATCAGCGGATTGTGCGAGGAAGGGCGTTGGGAATGCGCCCTCGATGCGATCCGGGCCCTCGATCTCGATGCGGTGATATCCGCATGTCGTTCGACTGAGCATGTAACGAAAGACTAGATACGAAAATGCCGTGCCGGCCTGAAGTACGGCGCAACTTGTCATCGGCGGAGGGCGCAAGTACCATGCGCTTTTCTCAGCAATCTTTCAGGTCTGCGAGCTATGTTTCACGGAAGTATGGTGGCCCTGGTCACGCCCATGAAAGACGACGGGGCGCTCGATTGGGCTGCGCTTCGCCGTTTGGTTGAGTTTCACATCGAAAACGGCACCGATGCGATTGTCGCGGTCGGGACCACCGGCGAATCGCCGACGCTCGACATGGACGAGCATTGCGAGGTCATCAGCAAGACCGTGGAATATGCCGAGCGGCGGGTGCCGGTGATCGCGGGGACGGGCGCCAATTCCACCACCGAAGCGATCGAGCTGACGCGCTGCGCCGAGAAAGCCGGCGCCGACGCCTGTCTGCTGGTGACACCTTACTATAACAAGCCGACACAAGAGGGGATGTACCGGCATTTCAAGGCCATCGCCGAGGCGGTGCCGGTACCGCAGATACTATATAATGTGCCCGGACGCACCGCCTGTGACTTGCTGCCCGAAACCGTCGAACGTCTGGCCGCCATCCCCAATATCGTGGGCATCAAGGAAGCCACGGGCAATATGGACCGCGCGCGCGAAATTCTGCAACGATGCGGTGAAAAAATCGATCTTTATTCCGGTGACGACGCCACGGCGCTCGAATGCATCCTCCTCGGGGGCAAGGGCGATATCTCGGTCACGGCCAATATCGCGCCCAAGCTGATGCACGAGATGTGCAAACTGGGTCTCGATCGGAAGGAAAACGAAGCGCGCGCCATCAACGAGCGCCTGATGGGATTGCACAAGAATCTGTTCATCGAGGCCAATCCGATCCCGGTGAAGTGGGCACTTAATGAAATGGGGCTGATCAAAGGGGGCATCCGGCTGCCGTTGACGCCGCTGTCAGCGACGCATCACGAGACAGTGCGCCAGGCCATGCGGTTGGCAGGGGTAATTTCCCGATGACAAGTCGTTTTTTCGAAACCGAGGTTTAATGACGAGACGAACCTTCGCTATCCTGGTTTGCATTCTGGCATCACTGGCCGTGGGCGGCTGCCAGACCATCGCCGAAAAACGCAAGATAGATTACAAATCGACGCGCACGCTCCCGCCGCTCGAAATCCCCCCGGATCTTTCGTCGCCGGATACCACCAAGGGTCCGCTGACGTCAGCTCCGCCGAGTACCGCAACCTACTCGGGATTCGTCACGGAGCAGGGCGCGCAGACCAAGTCGACGGTCGGCGGGGATGTGCTTCCGGATTTCAGCAACCTGCGCATAGCCCGTGACGGCCAGATTCGCTGGCTCGTGGTCAAGATGACACCCGAGCAAGTCTGGCCCAAGGCGCGCAATTTCATATTGAATAACGGTTTGCTCATCGACAAGGAAAATCCGCAGACGGGAATACTGGAAACCGACTGGGCCGAAAACCGCGCGCAAGTCGGAACCGCCACCCAAATGATACTCGCCAAGGCGCTCGGTTCGCTCTACTCAACCGGCACGCGCGATAAATACCGCATCCGTCTTGAAGACGGCGCCGAGCCCGGCACCACCGAAATATACCTGAGCCACCACGGGATGGAGGAAGTCATTGTGAGCAGCGAGGGCTCCGGCATGGGCCAGACGAAATGGCAATCGCGTCCGCCGGATCCGGGCCTGGAAGCGGAGATGTTGCGGCTGCTGATGGTCAGCCTCGGCGCGAAGCCAGAGCAGGCACAGACCGTGCTGGCCTCCGCCGCCGCGGCGCCGCCGCCGGCACAGCGCGCGACGTTGTCCCGCGAGGGCGACGCTGCCTCGCTGATTTTGCTGGAGGACTTTGAGCGCGCCTGGCGGCGTGTCGGCCTGGCGCTCGACCGGACCAGCTTTACCGTGCAGGACCGTGACCGGTCGAAAGGCGTTTATTATGTCCGCTACATCGATCCGGACACGGCCGGAAAGAAAAAAGGCTTTTTTGGGCGCCTGTTCAGCGGCAAGGAAAACGAAACAAAAAATGAGTATCAGATTCTCGTCAAGGGTGAAGCTTCCGAGAGCCGGGTGGAAGTGCTGAACAAAGACGGCACCCCGGAGCACTCCAACACGAGCGGGCGGATATTGACGCTACTTTACGATCAACTGAAATAACGGCTGGTGGCTAAGCAAAAATCGGGAAGTCGAACGCGGGCAGTGCGGAACGGACTGCGTTTTGCGATTCTCGGCAGCGGCAGCCGCGGAAATGCCGCCCTGATCGAATGCGGCAGCAGCCGGTTGATGCTCGACAGCGGATTCTCGGCCCGCGAGACCGAAATGCGCCTTGCACGCTACGACCGCGATCCCGACGGCCTCAACGCCATACTGATTACCCATGAGCACGGCGATCATTGCCGCGGAGCAGCCAGCTGCGCCAACCGGTTCGGCGTTCCGGTGTGGATGACCGCCGGCACGTATTCCGCCCTGAAGCATCAGTTCGACGAAAAAGCCGATATCCGCCTGATCAATCCGCATGAACGCTTCGCCATCGGGGACATCGAGGTTCAGCCCTTTCCCGTGCCGCACGATGCCCGCGAACCGTGCCAGTTCACTTTCTCGGACGGTAACGCGCGCTTCGGTTTTCTCACCGACATCGGTTCCATCACCGCGCACGTCGTGGAGGTGTTGCGCGACTGCGCGGCGCTGGTGCTCGAATGCAACCACGACACGCGCATGCTGCGCGACGGACCCTATCCGCCGTCGCTCAAGGCGCGCATCGCCGGCGAACAGGGCCACCTCGACAACGACACGGCGGCGGATCTGCTGTCGCGGGTCATGTCTCCGCGCCTGCGGTACGTGGCGGCGGCGCATCTCTCCGAGACCAACAACACGCCTGATCTGGCGCGCTCGGCGTTGTCGCAGGCAATGGGCTGCTCGCCTGCGTTCATCGATGTCGCCGAGCAGGAGGAGGGTCTCGCCTTCTGCAACGTTTCCGAAGTCTGGTTATAAACCGACAGGCATGACACGCGGAAAATCCGACGCATCCCCTACGCCGGCGCCCGCGGGCCCGCCGATTCTGTCCCTGACCGGGGGCCCGGCTCTGTCGCCGTTTCGCCGCGACAAGTTGCTGGCTGAATTGCGCACGCCGATCCCCGCCCTGGAACGTATATCTGCGGTTTACCGGCATTTTGTTGCGCTTGCGGGCGAGCTCGCGGCCGGCGAGCGGGCGGTGCTCGATCGCCTGTTGACATACGGGCCCCGGGCGGACGCATCGGCGCTGCCGGACGGTGACCGGCTCCTGGTCGTCCCGCGGCTGGGCACGATTTCGCCGTGGTCCACCAAGGCGACCGACATCGCCCACAGCTGCGGGCTGAAGCAAATCCGCCGCATCGAACGCGGCGTAACGTGGTACTTCGGCAAAAGCGACGGCCGTCCGCTGGGCGCTGCCGAGCGCGAGCGTATCGCGTCCCTGATTCACGACCGCATGACGGAAAATATCCTTTATGACCTGGCGCAGGCTGCGGCGCTGTTTCGCCATGACGCGCCCGCTGCCCTGCGCGTCGTGGATCTGGCCGCGGGCGGACGCGCGGCGCTGGAACGGGCCAACCGCGAATGGGGGCTCGCGCTCTCGGAAGATGAAATCGATTACCTGCTGGAGCATTTCACGCGCCTCGGGCGCCAACCCACCGACGTCGAACTCATGATGTTCGCGCAGGCCAACTCCGAGCACTGCCGCCACAAGATTTTCAACGCCGACTGGATCGTCGACGGCAAGCGCCAGGGCGATTCGCTGTTCGGCATGATCCGCCACACCCATGCCGCGAATCCGCGCGGCACCCTGATCGCCTACGAAGACAATGCCGCGGTGATCGAGGGCGGACGCACCGGCCGTTTTTTTCCCGAACCGGGCAGCGGCGTGTACCGCTATCACGAGGACGACACGCACATCCTCATGAAGGTCGAGACGCACAATCACCCGACCGCGATCGCCCCGTTTCCGGGCGCGGCCACCGGTTCGGGCGGCGAGATCCGCGACGAGGGCGCCACCGGCCGCGGCGCCAAACCCAAGGCCGGCATCACCGGCTTTTCGGTTTCGAACCTGCGCCTTCCCGGCGCGGAGCAGCCGTGGGAGCAGGATTACGGCAAGCCCGGGCGCATCGTCTCGGCGCTCTCGATCATGCTGGCAGGACCGGTTGGCGGGGCGTCCTTTAATAATGAATTCGGCCGCCCGAACATCGGCGGCTATTTCCGCACCTTCGAAATGGCGGTCGACGGCGAAGTCCGCGGTTATCACAAACCGATCATGCTCGCGGGCGGGATCGGCAACATCCGCGGGCGGCATATCCACAAGCACCCGGTGCCGCCGGGCGCCAAGCTCATCGTCATCGGCGGCCCGGCGATGCTCATCGGCCTCGGCGGCGGCGCGGCCTCGAGCATGGCCACCGGCACCAGCCACGAGGAGCTCGATTTCGCCTCGGTGCAGCGCGCCAACGCCGAGATGCAGCGCCGCTGCCAGGAGGTCATCGACCAGTGCTGGGCGCTGGGCGAGGACAATCCGATCCTTTCGATCCACGACGTCGGCGCCGGCGGCCTGTCCAACGCGTTGCCCGAACTGGTGAACGGCGCGGGCTGCGGCGGTGCGTTCGACTTGCGCGCGGTGCCGAACGACCAGCCCGGCATGTCGCCCATGGAAATCTGGTGCAACGAGGCGCAGGAGCGCTACGTGCTCGCGGTGGAGGAAAAAGAATTCGAAACCTTCCGCGCGCTGTGCGAGCGCGAGCGCTGCCCCTACGCCGTGGTTGGCCAGGCCACGGAAGCACAGCGTTTGGTGCTGGAGGACAGCCGGTTCGCCCAACAGGGCGGGCGCATGGGAAGACCGATCGACATGGAGCTGTCGGTGCTGCTGGGCAAGCCGCCGAAAATGCTGCGCGATGTGAAACATCGCCAGCAGAAGCTCGAGCGCTTCAAGACCAAGGGCATCGATCTCAATGAGGCCGCCTACCGGGTACTGCGTCTGCCGACGGTGGCCAACAAGTCATTCCTGATTACCATCGGCGATCGCACGGTTTCGGGCCTGGTGTGCCGCGATCAGATGGTCGGCCCGTGGCAGGTGCCGGTGGCCGACGTGGCCGTCACCGCGAGCGGCTACGACGGCTATTCCGGCGAGGCCATGGCCCTGGGCGAGCGCACGCCGCTCGCGCTCATCGATCCCGCGGCCAGCGGGCGCATGGCGGTCGGCGAGGCGCTGACGAATCTCGCCGCCGCGCGCATCCAGAAACTCCCGGACGTGAAGCTTTCCGCCAACTGGATGGCCGCCGCCGGCCACCCGGGCGAGGACGCGGCGCTCTACGACACCGTGCGCGCGGTGGCGCTCGAACTCTGTCCGGCGCTCGGCATTTCCATACCGGTCGGCAAGGATTCGATGTCGATGAAAACCGTGTGGCGGCACGCCGACGGCGGCGAGCGCGAAGTGATCGCGCCGCTGTCGCTGATCGTATCCGCGTTCGCGCCGGTCATGGACGTGCGCCAGACGCTGACGCCGCAACTGCGCACCGACAAGGGCGAAACCGATCTGGTCCTGGTCGATTTCGGCAAGGGCGCCAATCGCCTCGGCGGTTCGGCCTTGGCGCAGGTGTACGGCAAGCTCGGTGACGTGGCCCCGGACGTGGACGATCCGCGGGTGCTGCGGCTGTTCTTCCACGTGGTGCAGGCCCTGAACGAACTCGGGTTCGCGCATGCTTATCACGATCGTTCCG
>Ga0209108_10002131_pt1 | contig 11432 bp, 9 predicted proteins | sample Rifsed10ft1_FD_184003 | JGI IMG/M metagenome (GOLD analysis project Ga0209108, IMG submission 184003) | Soil microbial communities from Rifle, Colorado, USA - sediment 10ft 1 (version 2) | ecosystem: Environmental > Terrestrial > Deep subsurface > Rock core/Sediment | place: Rifle, Colorado...
TCTCATCGCCGAGGGAGTCATCGCGGCCGTCAGGAAGGCGGACGTGCGCGTGCCCGTCGTCGTGCGGCTCGAGGGAACCAACGTAGAAAAGGGCAGGGAGCTCCTCGTGCAAAGCGGCCTGGCGATCGTCGCGGCGGTCGGATTGACCGATGCGGCCTCCAAAGCGGTCGCGCTCGCGGGGGCGCATCAGTGAGCATTCTCGTCGGAGCGCAAACAAAGGTCATTTGCCAGGGACTGACAGGACGCCAGGGCACGTTCCATACCGAGCAGTGCCTTGCTTACGGCACGAAAGTCGTCGCCGGCGTGACGCCGGGACGCGGCGGAGAGCAACATTTAGAGCTGCCGGTATTCGATACCGTAGCCCAAGCGCGCGCGGCAACCGGCGCGACGGTCAGCATGATCTACGTGCCGGCGCCGTACGCAGCCGACGCCATTCTCGAAGCCGCTGATGCCGGCATCGAGCTCGTCGTGTGCATCACCGAAGGCGTGCCGGTGCTCGACATGGTGCGCGTCAAAGCCGTGCTTGCCGACACCGACTGCCGCCTCATCGGCCCCAATTGCCCCGGCATCATTACGCCGGGCGCGTGCAAGATCGGCATCATGCCGGGGGCCATTCACAAACCCGGACGCGTCGGCATCGTGTCGCGCTCGGGCACGCTGACTTACGAGGCCGTCTCGCAGACGACGCTCAAAGGGCTCGGCCAAAGCACTTGCGTCGGCATCGGCGGCGATCCGGTTCGCGGCATGAACTTCGTCGACTGTCTCATGTTGTTCGAGGCGGACGACCGGACGGACGGCATCATCATGGTCGGCGAGATCGGCGGGGCCGACGAAGAAGCGGCCGCCGAGTTCATTGCGGAGTACGTCTCGAAGCCCGTGGTCGCGTACATCGCCGGTGTGACTGCGCCGCCCGGTAAGCGCATGGGACACGCTGGCGCCATCATCGCGGGAGGCAAGGGGACGGCGGCGGATAAATATGCGGCGCTCGAGCGGGCCGGCGTGCGCACGGTACGGTCGCTCGCGGACCTCGGCGAGACGATGGTCAAGGCACTTGGGTGAGAATCGGGCTGGCCCAGCTCAACACGCGCGTCGGCGCGATTGACGCCAACACCAACGGCGTCATCGAGGCCGCAGTCGATGCACGCGACCGGCTCGGCTGCGATCTGGTGCTCTATCCCGAGCTCGCGCTGTGCGGCTATCCGCCGGAAGACCTGCTGCTGCATCGGGGGCTCAAGAGCCGCGTCACTGCAGCGTTCGAGACGGTGCGCCGTGAAGTCTCCGGCATTGCGTTCCTGCTCGGCTACCCCGAGTACACGGGCGAGTCGATCTACAACAGCGCCGCGCTGATCCGCGACGGCCGGATCCTTGCGAATCACCGCAAGCAAATCCTGCCGAACTACGCAGTCTTCGACGAGAAGCGCTATTTTCAACCCGGCGGCGGCCCGACCGTCGTCGAGATCGCCGGCCAGCAGTGCGGAATCATTGTCTGCGAGGATGCCTGGGAGCCTCCACCGTGCCGCGCGAGCGTCGCCGCCGGCGCCCGCCTCGTGCTCGTCATCAATGGCTCGCCGTACCACATGCATCAACAGCGCATCCGCGAAAGCATCCTCGCCAAGCGCGCTCAAGAGAACGACGTGCCGATCGTCTACCTCAACATGATGGGCGGGCAGGACGAGCTCGTCTTCGACGGGGCATCGTTCGCCGTCGCCGCCGACGGCACGGTCGTCTTCCGCGCGCCGTCTTTCGAGATGGGAATCTATGTCGTCGAAGCGCAAAGCGCGCGTGGTGCAACGGTGATTCCGCCGCAATCCGTGGCCGCGACCTTGCCGTTGACGGAGAGCGTCTATCGCGCGCTCGTGCTCGGGACTCGCGACTACGTCGAGAAGAACGGCTTTCCGGGCGTCGTGCTGGGGCTCTCGGGCGGCGTCGATTCGGCGCTCACGCTCACGCTCGCCGTGGACGCGCTCGGCGCGGACCGCGTGCATGCCGTGATGATGCCCTCGCGCTACACGTCGGCGATGAGCCGCGAGGACGCGGCCGAGCAAGCGCGGCTTCTCGGCGTGCGCTTCGACACGTTGTCCATCGAAGGCATGGTTGCCGCGATCAATGAGGTGCTGGCCGACCTTTTTGCGGGACGTGTGCCGGACGCGACCGAGGAGAATATCCAGTCGCGCTGCCGCGGAATTCTGTTGATGGGGATCTCGAACAAGCTCGGCGAAATGCTGCTATCGACCGGCAACAAGAGCGAGATGGCCGTCGGGTACGCGACTCTCTACGGCGATATGGCGGGAGGATTCGCGCCGCTCAAGGATTGCAGCAAGACGCTCGTCTACGCGCTCGCGAACTATCGCAACGGGATTTCACGCGTCATTCCGGAGCGCGTCATCACGCGTGCGCCGACCGCGGAGCTCAAGCACGACCAAAAAGATACGGATACATTGCCGCCGTACGAGATCCTCGATCCGATTCTCGAGGCATTCATCGAGCACGACAATTCCGTCGAGCAAATCGCGGCGCGCGGCTTCGATCGGGCGACGGTCGTTAAGGTCCTGCAGATGGTCAAGCGCGCCGAGTACAAGCGGCGCCAGGCCCCGCCCGGAGTGCGCGTGAGCAATCGCGCTTTCGGCCGCGACTGGCGCTATCCGATCACCTCCGGCTATTGAGATTTTGGATTTCGTAGGAGCGAGCTTCGCTCGCGAATGTAAGAATCGCGAGCGAAGCTCGCTCCTACAGATGAGATGGCGATTCCCAGTCGCGGCCGGAGACCGCTCCTACCGCTGCGCGGTCGCCGTGGCCTCGCCGAACGACTCGCTGCGGACGCGCCGCGCGTCCGCGGAAAGATCCATCATGCCGAGCTGCTCGTAAGCGGTCGCCATGAGCTCGAGAGTCGTCTCGAGCTCGGGGGCTCCGGGATAATGCTCGAGCGCGTACTTGGCGCGATTCACGGCCGCGACGTAGGCACCGCGATCGATGTAGTACTGCGCCACGTGGTTTTCGTAGGCCGCGAGCCGGTTGCGCAAGAACACCATGCGTTTCCCGGCGTCCTCGACGTAACGGCTGTCGGGGAAGCGCCGGATGAGCTCCTGGAACGTCGAGAAGGCGCGCAGCGTATCCTTCGGTGGACGCACGGTGAGATCCACGTTGAACAAACGCTCGAGGATGTTGGGGGCTTCGTCGAAATACACGAGGCCCTTCATGTAGAGGCAATAGTCGACACGGGCATGCGTGGGATTCTCGCGCTCGAACTCCTCGGCGGCGTCGATCGCGGCTTCCGGTTGCTGACTCCGCCAGTAGAGATAGATGAGATCCAATTGCGCCTGGCGCGTATCATTGGCGAACGGATAGCGCGCTTCGAGCTGCAAGAAATACTGAACGGCGCCGACGTAGTTGCCCGCCTCCATGGCTTCGAAGCCCCGCTCATAGAAGCCCTCCGCGCCGAAATCCTGCACGACCTCGTCGCGCCGGTTGCCGCAGGCACTGAGAAAGCCGGCCGCCAGCGCCACTAAGCCCAAGTTCTTCATGAAATTTGGCACGCGTCCCGAAACCCTCGACAATTGGACGATGAAGTATAACGAAAGTTTCTGCGGAGCCGGGGTTTCCGATCCATGCAGCACGTCTCGCGGCGCGTGATCGTGCCCGCGGCGCTCGCGGGCAAGCGTCTCGACCAGGCGGCGGCCGTGCTGTTCGGGGATTTCTCGCGCAACCGGCTCAAGCAGTGGATCGAGGGGGGCCAGCTCACGATCGCGGGCGAATCGGTGGCGCCCAAGGCGCGGCTCAAGGGCGGCGAGGTGCTCGTGCTCGGCGCGGACCTCGAGCCCATCGTCGCCGTCAGGGCCGAGCCGATTGCGTTGCAGGTCGTGCACGCGGATGCCGCGCTCTACGTCATCGACAAGCCCGCCGGTCTCGTCGTGCATCCGGGTGCCGGCAATCCGTCGGGCACGCTGCAGAATGCTTTGCTCAATCTCGACCCGGCCCTCGCAACCGTGCCGCGCGCGGGCCTCGTGCACCGGCTCGACAAGGACACGAGCGGCTTGCTCGTCGTCGCGAGGACGTTGTCCGCACAGCAACGGCTCGCGGCGCAGATCGAGCGCCGCGAAATTCGACGCATTTATCGCGCCGTGTGCCAGGGCGCGCTCACGGGCGGGGGCACCGTGGAAGCTTCCATCGGGCGGCATCCACGCGAGCGGACCAAGATGGCCGTGCGCGAGCTCGGCCGCCCGGCCCGCACACGTTACCGCGTCATCGAGCGGTTCCGCGCGCATACGTACATCGAGGTCGAGCTCGAGACCGGGCGCACGCATCAGATCCGCGTGCACATGGCGCATGTCGGCGCGCCCATTGTCGGCGATCCCGTTTACGGCGGGCGCCCGAAGCTGCCGCGGCAGCCGACAGACCGCTTGCGTCAAACGCTCCAGGCATTCCGCCGCCAGGCGCTGCATGCCTCGCATCTTACGTTGACCCACCCGGAGACCGGCACGACGCTTACGTTCGAGAGCGCGGTGCCCGACGACATGGTGGCGCTGCTCGACGCGTTGCGCAGCGACCGCGGCGCCCAAGACACGCGATGAGCACGCTCGGTATCGCCGCGGAGTGGCCCGCCCCTCGGCACGTCCGTGCTCATGTGAGCCGCCGCAGCGGCGGCGTCAGCGCCGGCCGCTATGCGAGTCTCAACCTTGCCGCGCACGTCGGCGACGATCCCGAAGCCGTGCGCGAGAACCGGCGCCGGCTTGCTCTCAACTGGCAACTTCCCGCCGAACCCTGCTGGCTCGATCAGATCCACGGCACGACGGTTGCCGATCTCGACGCCCACGGGGCACGGCAGGCGGACGGCGCCGTGACGAGCCGCGCGGGCGTGATTTGCACGATCATGACAGCCGATTGCTTGCCTGTGCTAATCACCGACCGGCGGGGGACACGCGTCGGCGCCGCACACGCGGGCTGGCGCGGCCTCGCGGCCGGGGTACTACCGGCAGTCGTGGCGGCGATGGGCCTGCCGGCGACGGATCTCCTCGCCTGGCTCGGACCCGCGATCGGGCCCGAGGCCTACGAGGTCGGCGACGAGGTGCGCGCGGCCTTTCTCGCCCGCGACGCGGCCGCGCGCGCCGCGTTTACGCAAAACGTCCGCGGGGGCTGGCAGGCGGACCTTTACGTGCTCGCACGCTTAAGCCTCGCGTCAGCCGGCGTCACGGCCGTCTATGGCGGCGGATCCTGCACGTTCATGGAGCCCGCGAGCTATTTTTCCCACCGCCGCGAGGCGCCCTGCGGGCGCATCGCCAGCATGATCTGGCTCGAATCGTGTTGATATCCCGCGGTGCCATCCCCATCTCGTGAGCCAAGCGGATTAGCAGCCGGGGTGTCTTTGCATGCGCATGGACAAGCTCACAACGAAGTTTCAGCAGGCCTTGCAGGACGGGCAATCAGACGCCCTCGGCCGGGACCACCAATTCATCGAGCCGATTCACGTGATGGCCGCGCTGCTCGAGCAGGACGGCGGCACGGTCGGCGCCGTGCTCGGCAACGCCGGCGTCGATCTCAATCGCCTGCGGTCGCAGCTCGGCCAAGCGCTCGATCGCCTGCCGTCCGTGCAAGGCGCTCCCGGCGAGGTGCACGGGTCCAACGAGCTCAACAAGGTGCTCAACGTCATGGACAAGCTCGCGCGCGAGCGCGGCGACGCTTACATCGCGAGCGAGCTTTTCCCTCTCGCAGCCTTGCAGGTCCGCGGCGAATTGGGTCGCATCCTCGAGCAGTGCGGCGGCGTCAAGGGTGCGATCGAAAAAGCCATCAAGGAAGTGAGCGGCGGAGCCAAAGTCGACGATCCGAATGCCGAGGACTTGCGCCAGGCATTGCAGAAATACACGATCGATCTCACGGAGCGCGCCGAGCAAGGCAAACTCGATCCCGTCATCGGCCGCGACGACGAGATCCGGCGCACGATCCAGGTCCTTCAGCGGCGCACGAAGAACAATCCCGTGCTCATCGGCGAGCCCGGTGTCGGCAAGACAGCGATCGTCGAGGGTCTCGCGCAGCGCATAGTCAAGGGTGAAGTGCCCGAAGGGCTCAAGGGCAAACGGTTGCTCGCGCTCGACCTCGGCGCTTTGATCGCCGGTGCAAAATTCCGCGGCGAATTCGAAGAACGGCTCAAAGCCGTGCTCAATGATCTCGCCAAGCAGGAAGGACAGATCATTTTGTTCATCGACGAGCTGCATACGATGGTCGGCGCCGGCAAGGCCGAAGGCGCGCTGGATGCGGGCAACATGTTGAAGCCCGCACTCGCGCGCGGCGAGCTCCACTGCGTCGGTGCGACCACGCTCGACGAGTATCGCAAGTACGTCGAGAAGGACGCGGCGCTCGAGCGGCGTTTCCAAAGGGTGCTCGTGGATGAGCCGTCGGTCGAAGATACGATTGCGATACTGCGCGGACTGAAGCAGCGGTACGAAGTACATCACAAGGTCGCGATCACGGATCCCGCGATCGTCGCCGCCGCGACGCTGTCCCATCGCTACATCAGCGATCGGCAGCTTCCGGACAAAGCCATCGACTTGATCGACGAAGCCGCGTCGCGGATCAGCATCGAGACCACCTCCAAGCCTGAGGAGATGGACCGGCTCGAGCGGCGCTTGATACAGCTGCGGATCGAACAGGAAACGCTCAAGAAGGAGGCGGACGAAGCCTCGAAACGACGGCTCGCCGATCTCGAAGAGCAGATCACCAAGCTCGACGGCGAGCTTGCGGATCTCGATGAGATTTGGAAGGCGGAGAAAGCGGAGCTTCAGGGCGAAGCACGGATCAAGCAAGAGCTCGAACGAGCCGAGTTCGAGCTCGAGCAGGCGAAGCGCGCCTTCGACTACGCCCGCGCCGGCGAGCTGCAGAACTCGCGGATTCCCGAGCTCAAACGCCAGCTCGAGCAGACGCTCAAAGGCGAGCGCGAAGGGAGCAACAAGCTCGTGCGCAACAAGGTGACCGAGGAAGAGGTCGCCGAGGTGGTGTCCAAATGGACCGGCATCCCCGTTGCGAAAATGCTCGAAAGCGAGAAGGACAAGCTCTTGCGCATGGAGAGCTTTCTCGAGCAGCGTGTCGTCGGTCAGCGCGAGGCGCTCGAGGCCGTCTCGAACGCGATTCGGCGTGCGCGCGCGGGGCTATCCGATCCCAATCGCCCGAACGGCTCGTTCCTGTTTCTCGGGCCGACCGGAGTCGGCAAGACCGAGCTCACCAAAGCGCTTGCCGCGTTCCTGTTCGACACCGAAGAGGCCATGGTGCGCATCGACATGTCGGAATTCATGGAGAAGCACTCGGTCGCCCGGCTCATCGGCGCGCCTCCGGGCTATGTCGGCTATGAAGAGGGCGGTTATCTGACCGAAGCCGTGCGGCGCAAGCCTTATTCCGTGGTGCTGCTCGACGAAATCGAGAAAGCTCATGCGGAAGTCTTCAACGTGCTGCTCCAAGTGCTCGACGATGGCCGCTTGACGGACGGACATGGACGCACCGTCGATTTTCGCAACACCGTCATCGTCATGACGTCGAATCTCGGTAGCCAGCGCATTCAAGAGCTCGCCGGCGAGGAGCACTACGCGCGCATGAAAGCGGGCGTCCTGGAGATCGTGAGTCAACACTTCCGGCCCGAGTTCTTGAACCGCATCGACGACGTCGTCGTGTTCCATCCGCTGCAGCGCGAGCAGATTCGGCGCATCGTCGACATCCAGCTCGAGCATCTGCGGCTTAGGCTCGGTGAGCGCGAGATCGGGCTCGTCTTGGACGATAGCGCTCGCGACCGTCTCGCCGAGGCGGGCTTCGATCCTGTCTACGGTGCGCGGCCGCTGAAACGCGCCATTCAGCAGCAAGTCGAGAATCCCCTCGCGCAACGCATTCTGCAAGGCGATTTCGGGCCCGGGGACACGATTCGCGCGAGCGCACCCGAAGTGGGCCAGCTCACGTTCACGCGCGCGGACGCGGCTGAGGCGGCATAGTCGGGCGGTCGGACTGCGACGCTGCCCCTTGAATTCGCACGGAGTTACCTAAACCATACGGGCCACGACGATTTGCGTGAGGATGCGCATGCCGATTTACGAATATGGATGTGGCTCGTGCGGGCACACTCTCGAGGCCTTGCAAAAGCTCAGCGACCGCCTCCTCAAAAAGTGCCCGGAATGCGGTAAGCCCGCGCTCAAGCGGCTCATGTCGGCGCCCGCGTTCCGGCTCAAGGGCGGCGGATGGTACGAGACGGATTTCAAATCCGGCGACGAGAAGAAGCGCAACCTCGCCGAGAGCGCGGCGGACACGCCCAAGGAGTCGGCTCTGAGCAAGGACGATGCGCCGAAAGCCAAGGTTGACGGGAAGGCGGCCACGCCGCCCGACAAGGGCGGGGCCAAGGAAACCAAACGCACTGCCAAGGAAACGAAGCCCGCGTCGAAACCTACCGGTAAGGGTACCGGCAGCGAGGCGGCCTAGTGCATGCTCGAATCGGCGTACGGTTGCGACGTTACCTCGTCGCCGGCTTGCTGATCTGGCTGCCGCTCGGCGCAACCGTCGTCGTCTTCAGATTGTTGCTGGGCCTCATGGACCAGCTCTTGTTTTGGCTGCCGCGCGAATATCGTCCCGACGCGCTGTTGGGATTCCCAATCCCGGGGCTCGGCGCCATTCTCGCGGCAATCGTGCTCTTGGCCACCGGCATGCTCGTGGCCAACTTGCTCGGCCGACGGCTCGTCCATGCGTACGAAGACCTCATGGGCCGGATACCTCTGGTGCGCAGCGTATACGGTGCCTCCAAAAAATTCGCCGAGCTCGTTTTCAGCGATACCGGAACCTCGTTCAAAAAGGTTCTGTTGATCGAGTATCCGCGACGCGGCGTATACAGCCTCTGCTTCAAGACTTCCGACGACCTCGAAGAGGTGCAGGCAAAAACCGGCGAAGTCGTGATGACCGTGTTCGTGCCGACCACGCCGAATCCGACGTCTGGATTGATCCTGTTCGTACCGCGTGATGAAGTCATTGAGCTCGACATGTCGGTCGAGGACGCTCTCAAGATGATCATCTCGCTCGGTGTGGTCGTGCCGCCGTGGCACGCGGTGCATCCGGCGGGCACCGTCTCCGCCGTGGGAATCGCCTCCCCTCGCGATTCCCTGTAGGAGCGAGCTTCGCTCGCGATTAGGAGAAGATCGCGAGCGAAGCTCGCTCCTACTACAGGGAAGTCGCGGCGCGGCGCATGCTAACATCCGCCTCTTTTCGCGAGCGCCTTTTCATTCAAGAGGTTAGAGGTCATGCGCAGCCACTACTGCGGGCACGTGGACCGGGCGTTGATCGGCCGTGAAATCGCCGTCGCCGGGTGGGTGCACCGCCGCCGAGACCATGGCGGAGTCATCTTCATAGATTTGCGCGATCGTGAAGGGCTCGTGCAGGTCGTCTTCGATCCGAGCGAAGCCCAAATGTTCGCCGAGGCCGAGCGGCTGCGCGGCGAGTACGTGCTCCGCGTCGAGGGGCGCGTCCGCGCGCGGCCCGAAGGCACCGTGAATCCCGCGATGCCGACGGGCGAAGTCGAGATTCTCGCCACGGGTCTGACGACGCTCAACAAAGCCAAGACACCGCCGTTTCATCACGACGAGTCTGCCAGCGAAGAGCTGCGCTTGCGCTATCGCTATCTCGATCTGCGCCGCCCGGAAATGCAGCGCAACATGCGTCTGCGTCACGAGCTCACGCGGGCCATGCGCGGCTTTCTCGATGCGGCGGGATTCATCGACATCGAAACGCCGCTGCTCACGAAAACCACGCCCGAAGGCGCGCGCGACTACCTCGTTCCGAGCCGCACGCAGCCGGGCAGCTTCTTCGCGTTACCGCAATCGCCGCAGCTCATGAAGCAGCTGCTCATGATGTCGGGCTTCGATCGCTACTATCAGATCGTCAAGTGTTTTCGTGACGAGGATCTGCGCGCCGATCGTCAGCCGGAGTTCACGCAGCTCGATATCGAGACGTCGTTCATGAGCGAGAGCGAGATCGCCGCGCTCATGGAAGAGTTGCTGCGGCACTGCTTCAAGACGGTGATCGGAGTCGAATTGCCGCAACCGTTTCCGCGCATGGCGCACGCGGAAGCGATGCGGCGTTTCGGCAGCGACAAACCCGATATGCGCAATCCTCTCGAGCTCGTCGAGGTCGCGGACGTTTTTCGCGGCGTCGAGTTCAAAGTGTTCGCCGCGCCCGCGGCGGATCCGGCGAGCCGGATTGCGGCGCTCAAGGTACCGCGCGGCGGCGAGCTCTCGCGTAAGGAAATCGACGACTACACGGCGCTCGTCGCGCGGCACAAAGCAAAGGGTCTCGCGTACATCAAAGTCAACGACCCCGCCAAAGGTCGCGACGGGCTGCAGTCGCCGATTCTCAAGTTCTTGCCCGACGTCGCGATCGCCGGCGTGCTCGAGCGCACGGCTGCGGCTGCCGGCGACTTGATATTTTTCGGCGCCGACAAACGCGGCGTCGTCGACGAATCGATGAGCGTGCTGCGCGATCACTTGGGCCGCGACCGCGGCCTCACGGCGGACGGCTGGGCGCCGTTGTGGGTCGTGGACTTTCCGCTGTTCAGCCCCGACGGCAGCGGCGGTTGGGAAGCCGTGCACCACCCGTTCACGGCGCCGCGGGGAATTTCGCCCGCGGAGCTGAAAGCTGCACCCGGCGCCGCGATCTCGTGCGCGTACGACATCACGCTGAACGGCAACGAAGTCGGCGGCGGCTCGATTCGTATCCACACGCCGGAAATGCAAACGGCCGCCTTCGAGCTCCTCGGCATTTCCGCCGCCGAGGCCGAGACGAAATTCGGCTTTCTGCTCACCGCGCTCGAATACGGCTGCCCGCCGCACGGCGGCATCGCTTTCGGGCTCGACCGGCTCACCATGCTCATGGCCGGTGCGCACAGCTTGCGCGAGGTCATCGCCTTCCCGAAGACGCAGACGGCAAGTTGTCTCTTGACCGGCGCGCCGAGCCCCGCGGATCCCGCGCAGCTCGAGGAGCTCGGGATTCGAGTGCTGCCGCCGAGCACCTCTTGAGAGGGGGACGAAATAGGTAAACTGTCCCCGTTTCGTCGGCCGGAATCGGTGCTCGTCGTCATCTACACGCGCGCTCTCGATTGCCTGTTGCTCGAGCGCGTGGTGCCCGCGAACTTCTGGCAATCGGTGACCGGCACGCTCGACTGGGGCGAAACGCCGGCCGCCGCCGCGGCGCGCGAAGTGCTCGAGGAGACGGGGCTCGATCCTGCCGGTCTGAAGGATTCCGGCCACAGCCAGTCCTTCCCCATTCTGCCCGCATGGGGGCGCCGCTTCGCCCCGGATGTCACCGAGAACCTCGAGCACGTCTGGCATCTGCAAATTGCGGAGCGCGCCGCGATCACACTGAACGCGGCCGAGCACAGCGGGTACGCCTGGCTTCCGCTCGAGGAGGCCATCGCCAAAGTGTCG
>Ga0209108_10002133_pt1 | contig 11428 bp, 12 predicted proteins | sample Rifsed10ft1_FD_184003 | JGI IMG/M metagenome (GOLD analysis project Ga0209108, IMG submission 184003) | Soil microbial communities from Rifle, Colorado, USA - sediment 10ft 1 (version 2) | ecosystem: Environmental > Terrestrial > Deep subsurface > Rock core/Sediment | place: Rifle, Colorado...
CCTGTGCCTTCAGCACAGGAGAGGGGGGAGGGGCCGGGGGTAGGGGGAGAGGTCTCATTTCAAGGCGCCGGTTTCCAGTACGCCGACGGTCTCAACCGTCCGGTGAAAGGCGTGAACGACGGGCGCGGCTTCCTGTTCATCTCCCATCTCGGCGAGATCATGCCCTCCGGCTTCCTACCAGTCTCAGCTGGCAACGTGCGCGAAGCCGATGTGGTGGACGTGTACCGCAACCACCCCATGTTCAAGGCTTTGCGCGATCCCGATCAACTCAAGGGGAAGTGCCGCGTCTGCAAGTATCGCGTGGTGTGCGGCGGCCAGCGCGGGCGCGCCTATGCCATCACTGGCGATTATCTCGAAACCGATCCGGCTTGCTTGTATCAGCCAAACTAAAGGACGCCATGCCCGAAGAAACTCCTCGCACCCTTAATCACTTTGGCCTGTTCGCTTTCAAAGAAGCGTATTGGACCCTGTCTGCCGAAGCCCGCGCCGAATTCCACCGAAATTGGCTGGCCGGACTGCGCGCCGTCGCCAAAAAAGTGGACCTCTATCAGCCCACCGAGAGCGGCGTTGATCTGATCGTGTGGAGCGCCCTGCCCGCCGCAGACAAACACGACACCGCCAAATTTTTTGACGGCTTTGCGAAGTCGAACAATCCCTATCGTCAATTTCTCCAGCCGGTGCGCTCGCTGTGGGGCTACACGCGTCCATCGCAATACACCAAGACGCGCTCCGCGCAGGAAATTGACCCCTTCGCCGAAACGCGCAAGCCGTATCTCGTCATCTATCCCTTCGTCAAAACCACCGACTGGTATTTGATGAGCCGCGAGGCGCGGCAGGGGATGATGAATGAACACATCCGCATCGGCAAGCAATACGAGGACATCACCCAACTGCTGTTGTACTCGTTCGGCATGCAGGATCAGGAATTTGTAGTCGTGTATGAGATGGACGACCTGCCGCGCTTCTCTGATCTGGTGAACGAACTGCGCTCCACCGAGGCCCGCCGCTACACCCTGCGCGACTCGCCCCTGCACACGGCTGTTTATCACCCGGCGGAGGAAACGCTGGCGCTGTGGCGATGAACGAGTCGCGTTTCCTCCACGCCTGCCGCCGCGAGCCGGTGGACCGCACGCCGGTGTGGTTCATGCGGCAGGCCGGGCGCTACATGCCGGAATACCGTGCAGTTCGGGCGAAACACTCCTTGCTAGAGATTTGTTTCCAACCCGATCTCGCCGCCGAAGTGACTCTCCAACCTGTGCGCGCCCTCGGCGTGGACGCCGCCATCCTCTTTGCCGACATCCTGCTCCCGCTCATCCCCATGGGCATTCAACTCGAATTTGCCGCAGGCGAAGGGCCGGTGATTCACACTCCTATCCGCACTGCCGCCGACGTGGCTGCCCTACGCCCCGTCGAGCCGCGCGAATCGCTCGCCCATGTGCTCCAGGCCATAGGCCTGGTGCGCCGCGACCTTGGCGACCACACGCCTCTCATCGGCTTCGCGGGCGCGCCGTTCACTCTCGCCAGTTATCTCATCGAAGGCGGTTCATCGCGCAACTTCGTCAAGACCAAGCAAATGATGTATGGCGCGCCGCAGACGTGGCACGCGCTGATGGGCAAACTGGCGCGCGTCGTCGCCGATTATCTGGTTGCTCAGGTTGAAGCCGGGGCACAGGCGGTGCAGTTGTTCGACAGCTGGGTCGGCTGCCTCAGCCCGGACGATTACTGCGAGTATGTCCTGCCCCACTCGCAGTTCGTCCTGCGCGCTGTCAAGGCCACGGGCGTTCCGGCGATTCACTTTGGGACGGACACCGCGATGCTGATCCTGTGGATGAAAACGGCGGGCGGGGATGTGATCGGCCTCGACTGGCGTACACCGCTCGATTTAGCCTGGAAGGCCCTCGGGCCGGAGACCGCGGTGCAGGGCAACCTCGACCCCGTGGCGCTGCTCGTGGAGGCCCCCTACCCGGAACTGGAGCGGCGTGTGCAGGCAGTTCTGGAACAGGCCGCGGGCCGCCCGGGCCACATTTTCAACCTGGGGCATGGCATTTTGCCGGAGACGCCAGTGGAGAACGTAAAGGCTGTGGTCGAAATGGTCCACAAGTTTTCAATGCGGAGGGCCGCATGACCTTCAATTGGATCGGACTCGTGGCTGCTGTCGCTACGTTTCTCAGCATCTGGTTCGGGCACGTCGGCGTCCGCAAGATCGAGGCTGCCTCGCCGACGATCTGGCTGCCGACGGCCGTTGCGCTGGGACTCGGGCTGGCGCTGGAAGCGGGTGCGCTGCTGACCCAAAACCTGTACGTTTCCGGCGCGCTGGGTGTTGTGGGCATGACGATACTGTGGGACGCGCTGGAGTTTTCGCGCCAGCACAAACGCATCAAGCACGGCCATGCTCCCGCCAACCCCAACAACCCGCGCCACGCTCGCCTGCTGGCTGAAAGCGAATCGGCCACCACCGTCAATTGGCTCGACCGCGACCCGATGGGGCATGTTGTCAACCTGCCCCGCGAGGAGCAATCGCTATGAACTTCTTTGGTTTGGGACTGGGCCTGGCAACCCTGCTCATCATCGGCCTCGGCTTTGTGTGGGTGATCCGGGGCGAGTATTACTTGGGCTACCTGTGGTGGCCGTACGTGATGGGCTTCGGTTTCCTGCTCATTGCCATATCGCTGTTCGTGCCGTCCGTCTGGGGATCGGCGCTCTTGGGCGCGGTGGGCGCGTCCATCGTCTGGGGCTCGACCGAACTCAAGGAACAGGCCGTGCGCGCCGAGGTCGGCTGGTACCCCTTCAATCCCAACCCCAAACCTCAGCCGCCGTTAGTCGAGCAGATCAAGAAATGGCCCGCTCCACATCTATGATCGGCGTTCTCGTCATGGCTTACGGCGGGCCAAACAATCTCGATGAAGTGGAGCCGTATCTGCTCGACGTGCGCGGCTATCGTCCGACCGCGCCCGAGATCATCCACGCAGTGCGCGGGCGCTATCGCGAGATCGGTGGACGGTCGCCTATCCTCGAACGCACGCAGGCGCAGGCCGCCGCGCTCGAAACTGCGCTGAACCACAACGGTCAGACGTTCAAAACCTTTGTCGGCATGCGGCACTGGCATCCGTACATCAAAGAGGCGCTGGCCGAAATGGCGAACGCTGGGATCACACGCGCGGTCGGGTTAGTGATGGCCCCGCATTACTCGCGCATGAGCGTCGGCGCGTACTTCAAAAAAGTGGGCGAGGCGCAATCGCCCATCGAAATCGCTTGCATCGAGCGATGGCCTCTGCTCCCCGGCTACCCCGACGCGCTGGCAGATCGGGTACGCGCCGCGCTCGAAAAATTCCCCGCCGTCGTGCGCGCCACCGTGCCCATCATTTTCACCGCGCACAGTTTGCCGCAACGCATCCTCGAATGGAACGACCCTTATCCTGACGAATTGCGCGCTACCGTCGCGGCGGTGATGGAGCGGCTTGGCCCGCACCCGCATATGTTCGCTTTTCAATCGGCGGCGATGACGCCCGATCCCTGGCTGGGGCCAGACGCAGGGGAGGTGATCGCCCGCCTCGCCCGCGAGGGACACAAGCATGTGCTCATCGCGCCCATCGGCTTCGTGTGCGAGCACGTCGAGATTCTGTACGACGTGGACATCGTGTTCCAACGCCAGGCCGAGTCGCTGGGCGTGAAACTGGAACGCATCGAAATGTTGAATACCGCGCCGCGCATGATGGCCGGGCTGGCTGAACTGGTGCGGCGTACTGCGCAGGAAAAGAAATGGCTATGAAACGTGTGGTGATTATTGGAGGAGGCATCGCCGGGCTGGCAGCCGCCTATCGTCTGACGCAAACCGCGCCCGATCTAGCGATAACGCTTATTGAAAGCGATCCTCGCCTCGGTGGCAAAATCCTCACCGAGCGGACGGATGGGTTTATCATTGAGGGTGGACCAGATACGTTCCTCTCGCTCAAGCCGCGCGGCCTGGGCCTGTGCCGCGAACTCGGCCTCGAGAACCGCCTGCACGGGACGAACGAAAAAATTCGCCGCACTTACGTGATGCGCGGCAACAAACTCCACGAGCTGCCCGAAGGCCTCACCGGCCTCATCCCGTCGCGTTTCGGGCCAATGACCAAGACAGGCCTTATCTCGCCCCTCGGCAAACTACGGATGGGACTGGATTATCTCATCCCGCCGCGCTCGCTAAACGGGGATGAGTCGTTGGCCGCGTTCGTCAAGCGGCGCCTGGGGCGCGAACTGTATGACCGATTAATCGAGCCGCTGATGGGCGGCATCTACGCGGGCGACGGCGAGCAGTTGAGCCTGGCCGCCACCTTTCCGCAACTGCGGCAGACCGAACTCGAACACGGCGGTCTCATCAAGGGAATGCTGGCCGCGAAGAAGAAAGCGCCTCCATCCAAGCCGGGAAGCAAAAAGTGGTCGGCCTTCCTCACGCCCACCACCGGCCTGGCCGAAATCGTGGAGGCGTTGGAAGCAAGATTGAACGGCGCGAACGCGGAAATCCGGTGCGGGACTCGCGTCGTTGGTATAGAGGCGGCGTCACCGGGGTATCAAGCGCGATTAGAGAGCGGAGAGTCGCTCCCGGCAGACGCCATCATCTTTGCCACACCCGCGTTCATCACGGCTGACTTAATCTCTAATCTCGACTCCCAGCTCTCAAACACGCTGGGCGCGATTCCCTATGTCGCGACCGCCACCGTTTCTGTGGCTTATCCACTCGCTGACATCCCGCGCCCGCTCGACGGCTACGGCTACATCATCCCGCGCGCGGAGGAGCGGCCCATCCTGGCTTGCACATGGACATCAACAAAGTTCCCGCACCGCGCGCCCGAGGGCTTCGGGTTGATCCGCGCCTTCGTTGGCCGCGCCGGGCAAGAGGGCGCGCTAGACGTTGATGATGATGATTTGCTCAAACTCGTGCGTGACGAACTGCGGCGCGCGCTGGGCATCACCACGCCACCGGTGTTGCACCGCATCTTCCGCTGGCCGAAGGCCATGCCGCAATACACGCTCGGCCACCTCGACCGGCTGACCGTGATTGATCAGCGCCTCGCCGTGCATCCGGGTCTGTTCGTCGCCGGCAACGCCTATCGCGGCATTGGGATACCCGACTGCATCGCGTCCGGCGAAGCAGCGGCGGACAAAGCCAGAGTCTTCCTCAACATCCTCACAGAGCAAGTACCCGCATGAACACCTCCCGATCTCAACAACTTTTCGCCGAAGCCAAAACCCTGCTGCCCGGCGGCGTGGATTCGCCCGTGCGCGCCTTCCGCGCCGTGGGCGGACAACCGCTCTTCATCGAGCGCGGCGAGGGCGCGTACCTGTACGATGTGGACGGCAACCGCTTCGTGGACTATGTTCTCTCGTGGGGGCCGCTTATTCTCGGCCATGCCCATCCGCGCGTGGTGCGAGCCATCACGGAAGCGGCAGCGCGGGGCACGAGCTATGGCGCGCCCAGCCCGCTCGAACTGGAATTGGCGAAACTCATTCAGCAATTCATGCCGAACATCGAGATGATCCGCTTCGTCAACTCTGGCACCGAGGCGACAATGAGCGCCCTGCGGTTGGCGCGCGCGTTCACCGGACGAAACAAAATCGTCAAATTCGAGGGGTGCTATCACGGCCACGCGGACTTGCTGCTGGTGCAGGCCGGTTCAGGGGTAGCGACGCTCGGCCTGCCCGATTCGCCCGGCGTGCCTCCAGCCACCGTTGCCGATACACTCGTCGCACCGTTCAACGACTTGAGTGCAGTCACGCAACTCTTCGACCAATATGCGAACGAGATCGCGGCAGTAATTGTCGAGCCAGTGGCCGGCAATATGGGCGTGGTTCCACCGGCAGATGGTTTCCTAAAAGGGCTACGCGACCTTACGTCGGCGCGCGGCGCGCTGCTCATCTTCGACGAGGTGATGACGGGCTTCCGCGTTCACCGTGGCGGCGCACAGGCCCTCTACAGCATCAAGCCAGATTTGACCACACTGGGGAAGGTGATTGGCGGCGGATTACCAGTGGGCGCGTACGGCGGGCGGCGGGACGTGATGCAAATGGTTGCGCCGGCCGGGCCGATGTATCAGGCCGGAACACTGTCGGGCAATCCGTTGGCGATGACAGCAGGGATCGAGACATTAAGGGAATTGCAGAAGCCCGGCGTGTGGGAGGCGATTGAGCACCACGCGGCCAAACTGGCGGCGGGCTTGAGCGCGGCGGCGAAAGAGGCCCGCATCCCCACGGTCACTCAGCGGGTGGGGACGATGTTCACGACGTTCTTCACAGATCACCCGGTCACCAATTGGGCCACCGCCAAAACCGCCGACACGGAAAAGTTCGGCGTGTTCTTCCGGGCAATGTTGGAAAACGGAGTGTATCTCGCACCTTCGCAGTTTGAGGCCGGGTTCATGTCGGCGGCACACGGCGAAAACGAGATCGAGATTGCAGTGATAGTGGCGGAGCGAGCGTTCAGGCAGAGCAGCATGGCACAATCCGCCGGATGATGCCCACCACCTGATGCCCCGCATATTGCTTGCCGACTTGGGCAATGACGATCCTGCCCCACGGTGGCAAGCGGGGCCGTCCACCGTGTCCGGTCGGCACGGGTTCGCGGCTGGACTCAATGCTCATGCACCCGTTTGCAGTGGTGACCGGCGCGCGTGCCACTTCACCACCATGGGTCACGAACTCACACTGATCCTACTCGGGATGTTCCCAGCAATCATTTCCGCAGGATAGTACCGAAGGTTCAGGACGGCCAGATGGGCGTCAGACATAAAGAGACTGGATGTGCTGCAACGGTAAGCCTCAGACCTCAGGGTGATGGACGACCTTGAGCGATAGGACTTTTGGGCCAGGCTCAGAGAGCATCCTCATGAACACGCCAACGTTTTAGTTATTTAGAAAGGAGTAACCTCTGATGCGTATTCATTTGAAGCTTAGTCTGATCCTCATTCTGGCCCTGGCCTTGAGTCCTCTGGGGATCGCGGCTGCTCAGGAGGACGAGAGCGTCCCCTGCGCGGAAGGCCAAGTTTCCGGCACGGTGGTGGCTGTGGACGAAGAGACAGGCACGGTGACCCTCGACACGGGCGAAGAGGGCTTGTGCACGGTGACGCTGAAGACCGACTTCGCACATCCGATCGTCGCTCTGCTGGGGACCTTCTTCAGCGAAGTCAGCGCCGAGAGCCTGGCAGCCGCCCTGGAAGCTACCCAGGTGTGGGTGGTCTGCGATGAGGACACCGGGCTGTGCACTTTAGCCTCGGAGGATGACGAAGGCGCCGTTGCCGCGACCGTGGTCGCGGTGACCGAAAACGAGGATGGGACCTTCGCGCTCGAATTGGCCGTCGAGGGGCAAGAGGAGCCCGTCTCCGTGATGACCGATGACACGGAGCTCGCCGAGGAGCTCGCTGGGGCCTTGGACACTCTCACCGTCGAATGGACGCTGCAGGAAGGCGAGGATGGGACGGCGGGCGTGGTGGACGCCGGCGACCGGATCGCTGACCTTCACGAGGAGGGCTTGGGCTTCGGTGTGATCGTCAAATTCTTCGCCATGGCGGCTGAGTCGCAGGAAGCCTGCGCGGACGAGGAGCCCAGCGGAGACGAGCCGTGCAGCGTGACGGTGGATGAATTAGTGGAGGCTTTCCAGTCCGGGATGGGCATGGGCCAGTTGTTCCAGGAATTTGGCCGGCCGTCAATGCTGGGCGTGGGCCACGTGCGCAAGGCGCTGAGCGGCGAAACGGAAGCCGGCGAGACTGAACTCACCGGGGCGGCGAAGGGCATTTGTAACGCCCGTGCCCAGGGCGACCAGGCCAACGGCAAGGGGCACGGCGACCTCAACTGCCCGGACACAGGCGACCCGACCACGAGCGGCGAGCAGCTTGAAGCCGACCAGACCCAGCCACATGGCGCCAGCGGCCAGGGAAATGACCATGGGCGCGGCAACAGCGGCGGCAAAGGCGGTGGTCAAGATGGGGATAAACGTGACAATAAGGGTGGCGGCCATAAATAGTCAGCCAGCGCCCGCGACCCCAACTGACCGAGAAAGTCCTTAGTGTTCTATGACGAGACCGGGGCAATCGCCCCGGTCTTTTCGCTGGCGAAACGCTGAGCTAATCTACTCATACTCAGGGATATAAGGAGGTCAGGATCATGCGCCGTCTCATAGTTCTACTGCTGCTGCTCGCCGCCGCTTGTTCTTCAGGCCCCTCACCTAGCCCTTCGTCGAGCCCCTCCTCCACAGCCGGGATACGTCCGAGCTACACCGGCCTGCATCTGGAGGCCCTCGGCAGCTACCAGGCCACCTTTGACCTGATCTTCGAAGGCACCGTCATGTGGGGCCATCATCTGGAGACGCGGACGGACGGACGCGCCGTGGAATACGGTCTGCATCTCGACGGCCTGGACGCTTCCCGCAACCCGGGCGATGTACGGATGGTGGCGCAGGACGGCATCAACCGGATGCGCGGACCCGGAACGGATGACGAATGCGTGCAGTTCCCCAGCGAACTTGACCTCGGTCCGATTTTCCTGACACCAGACAGCCTGATCGCTCCAGATCAACTCAGTGAACCCCTCGTAGCGGTCAAGCCCGAAACAATCGCCGGAACCGAAACAATCCATTACACCCTGCGCCAGGCCAGCCTCGGCAAATGGCGTGACCTGGTCATAGATCTCTGGCGTAACGAGAGCACTGGCGCAACCCTGCGTTATGATCTGCGCGCCACCGGGGCGGATCCCTTGTTTGAGGCTGGTGAGGGGGTGCTCACCGGCCGCTTCCTGGTGAGCGAGGTCGGAACTCAGACGATCGAGCCGATCGCAGGCTGCGAGATCGCTCTACCCCTCCCGCACGATGCCACACACCTGGTCAGGGTACCCGGACTGATCTCATTCGAGAGCGCCACGGCCGCGGCCGAAACGGCTGCCTTTTACCAGGCAGAGTTGGCCAAGACGGGGTGGGAACCTGTCGCCGAGCCGCAGGCGAGTGGCGACGCCGTGGTGTTGAGTTACCGGCAGGGCGCCCAGAGGCTGGACATCAATATCGAGGCAAAGACCGGGGGCGTCCATGTGGAGCTGTTGCTCACCAGCGAGTGATCACGGGCAACCGGTGAGGCCGAGATCGTGGCGACGATTGCAGCAGCCCAACAAGCATTTCACCGAAGCCGGGGACAACATGATTAAGGGGGTGACAATTAATCGGGTAACGTCATCCTGCTTCCGACCCGATGCACAACTACCTCGCCGCGCGTCAACACCGAAACGCCCCCCGCCCCCGTCACCTCCCATTCTCCCCCAATCCGCCCGACGAGCGCGGTGTGCTCGTCAATCCCCAGCGCGTATTGCCCATCCGCAAGGCGGCTGCGGATAAAGGCCGTCGCGCCGGGGCGAAATGATTCGAGTCGATCAAAGTGCGGAAGGATCAGGCAGTTCAGGAGTTTGTTGAACGCCGGGTGAAGGGACAGTGCCTCGTCGGTCACGTCGGGGACGACGGCTCCGAGGATCATCGCGCCTGCCGAGCAGCCCGCGAAGACCGCGCCGCGCGCCCAGGCGGCCTCCACCGCGGCCCACGCGCGCGTGCCCGCCAGCGTGCGGTACAGGTACAACGGGTCGCCGCCCGAAAAGTAGATCAGGTCGGCGGCCCCAATGAGCGCGGCCCACTGCGGATCATCCGCTGAAGCGCGGTCGGTGATGCGCGCGCTCGCGGCTTCAGCGCCAAGACGGCGGAAGTGCGCCACGCCCATCTGCGACCAGCGCTCCACGCTGGCCTCCCCCTCCTGCCCCGCCGCCGCCGGGACGCAGACCACACGCGCGGGCCGGCCATTCGTCTCCGCCAGCAGCCGCCGGTCCACCTCATCCATCACGGGGAGATATTCCCCCGCGCCTACCAACGCTGTCAGTCCAATCATCGGTCGTCATTTCACTTCCACTGCGTCGGATAGATGCCAGACCACGTCGTCCCACTCGCCCGCAGGCTGCACGAGCGCGTTGAAATCGTCGCCGCTCTCCTCGCCCGAGGCGTTGAACGCGTCGTGGCTCTCCCACTCCATGAGGAAGAGGACGTCGTTCGGATCTTTTTCAGCGCGGTAGACCTTAGCCCAGTGGCAGCCGACGCGCTTCATACCGCCCGCGTATTTGGCCATGGCCGCTTTAACCCCTGCGAAATCTTTGACTTTGACGCGCATCGTGACGAGCACTGACATGTTAGCCTCCTTTGTAAGTAGCCGGTCGGCTGAAAACCTCGGGCGCGATCAGCGTAACCCGGCAAACAGATCGGTTTCCGGCACGCGGCCTCCGTTGACAAGACTGAGCGCTCGATAATACGTCTGGACGCCCCAGACCGTCCGGCGCCGGGCCTCCGGCAGATTCTCCATCCGGCTGTAGCCTGGCAACTGTGATCGGTGGCAGGCCACTGCCCGCCAGACCGTGCGCCAATGAGCCTCCGTGTCCAGCCACGTCGTGATCGCCCAGTCGTCCCAACCCGACCCGCGTCGCTCGACGCCATCAATATGCATGACGATGTCACCAAAGATAGACTGATAAGCCGCCAGGAAATCTTTGGTCGCGGTCATGTAATACAACTTGGACACGCGATGCGGCCGCCAAGCCGAAACCCCGTGGTCGGAATCAGCGTAACCAGGATCCGCCGCAGCCACTATCGCCGCGGTGGTGAACTGCGAAATGGCGATGTGATCCGGATGCCCGTACGCGCCCTCCGGCCCGAACGTGACGACGACGTGCGGCCTCACCCGCCGCACGTGCCCGGCGATCTTCGCCACCGCCTCGGCGGGATCTGCCTGATCCAGATCGCCGTCCACGTAGTCCAGAAAGTTCACCTCGCGCAGGCCCAGCACGGCGGCGGCGGCGCGCAGCTCGGCTTCGCGCGTCTGGCCCAGCGCCCCCGGGCCGGGATAATCCTGCTCGCTCCCCCACCAGCCGTGTTCCCCGCGCGTCGCCGTGACGAGGGTTGTCTCGATTCCCTCGGCGGCGTACTTCACCAACGTGCCGCCCGTCCCGAGCGACTCGTCGTCCGGGTGAGCCAGCACACACATTAACTTCAGATTGTCTGCCATAGTTTCACCAGTGCGCCGTCCACGATTTCCTCCGCCTGCCCTGGAAATATGACGATCTCTATCGTGATTATATTTCCGATTTCAATAGAACGCCACAGGCCAGCCATGTGGTAGGATAATCGGCGCGAAATGAGGAGGGTGCATACGTGATGATCTCCAGCCCGCAAAATCCTAAAATCAAGCACGCCGTCAAACTCCGCGAGCGGCGCCAGCGCGAACGCGAGGGGTTGATGCTGGTCGAGGGCCGCGACGAGTTGTCGCTGGCGCTGGCGAGCGGGGTGCGCCCGCAGACGCTTTTCTATTGCCCGTCATTTTTCGGCGCGACGAGGCCGGAAGGGTGGCTGGAACAGGCGCGCGAGGCCGGGGCGGAACTG
>Ga0209108_10002134_pt1 | contig 11425 bp, 13 predicted proteins | sample Rifsed10ft1_FD_184003 | JGI IMG/M metagenome (GOLD analysis project Ga0209108, IMG submission 184003) | Soil microbial communities from Rifle, Colorado, USA - sediment 10ft 1 (version 2) | ecosystem: Environmental > Terrestrial > Deep subsurface > Rock core/Sediment | place: Rifle, Colorado...
CAAGCTTTGATCACACACAAAGCGAGGAGAGGTAAATGGAATTTCAGCTCGATACAGCAATCTTGGCAGGCTTGATTGGCACAGCAGCAATGACGGGGCTTATGTACATGGGTTACATGATGAACATGCGCATGGACATGCCCATGATGCTGGGCACGATGTTCCTGGCCAGCCCGGGCCCGGCCCTCTGGCTCGGGATGATGATTCATCTCATGATGGGCACTGTCCTATTTCCCGCCATCTACGGCTTTGCGCTTCAGCCCGGCAGCGGCAGCGGCACTGGTCGAGGAGTGTTGTTGGGGCTGATTCTTTGGGCCGCGGCCAACTTGATGGTGATGCCGATGATGGATGCCATTCATCCGATGGTAAAAAGCGGCATGATGCCCGCGCCTGGTTTTCTGATGTTGAATCTCGGAGTCATGGCGCCGGTGGGCAGCCTCATCGGGCATCTGGTCTATGGCGCGCTGCTCGGCAAACTGGCCGGGCCGAAAGCAGCTCGGCTGCAACTTCAGACAGTGTAAAAGGTTGAGAGACAAGTTTGCTTCCCATGGGAAAAACACACCGTGGCCGATGAGCGAAAAAGTGGCTGACGCGAAAATGCCGGTGCGCCGCTTCGCGAACGATGACGACCTGCCGATCGTGGACCGCGTTTTGGCAGGTGACACGCAAGCGTTTGAGGAACTTGTCCGGCGACACGAGCGCCGTATCTACCGCACTGCGTTCGCCATCACCGGCAACCCCGAAGACGCTGAAGATGCCATGCAGGATACGTTTTTGAAGGTGTACCAGCACCTCGGTGAATTCCAACGGGCGTCACGGTTCACCACTTGGCTGACGCGCATTGCGGTCAATGAGGGTCTCCAAAGGCTCCGCCGGCGTCGGAAGACGGAGTCGCTCGACGATCCGGTCATGTCCGAAGAAGACATCATGCCCCGGCAAGTCGAGGACTGGCGCGACAATCCGGAAAAAGCATATGCCACGCAGGAAATCAGGCAATTCGTGGAAGAGGCGATCCGGTCATTGCCGCCAGCTTATCGCGTGGTTTTCGTCCTGCGTGATGTGGAAGAGCTGAGCACGGAGGAGGCAGCCGAGGCGCTGGGCCTGACCATCAGTGCCCTAAAGTCGCGACTTTTGCGGGCTCGGTTGATGGTGCGGGAAGCGCTCGCCGCGCGCTTCGGGCGACCAGCCGGGCAGAAAAGTGAGATGTAGTCATGCTCGATTGCAAGCACGTCTTGGCCGAACTTTCCAACTATCTCGATGCCGAGGTGTCTCCGGAGTTGAAGCGCGTTATCGAAGAGCACCTGGCGGGATGCCACCGCTGCTCGCTCTTCTACGACACCACCCGGAAGACGCTGAAGATCGTCACCGAGGTCGGACCGTTTGAGCTCCCCCTCGATATCAGCGGCCGCCTGCACGCGCGGCTGCGGGAACTGTTTGCCGGGAGGTAGAAACCTTCGGCAAGCCGGGGCGCGAAGGCGCAAACACGCAACGAGATTCAGGTTTGTTTGGGACCCCAGATTAAACTCTCAAAAGAGGAGGAACGTTCGATGAAAAACGCTCGACTGTTTGTATTGCTGGCGTTTGCTGTGGCCGTCGCCTTCGGCCTGTACGCGGCCGAAAAAACGGTCACCTTGGAAGGCACCTTGGTGGACAGCAAATGCTACCTGAAGGACAACTCGCTCACCGGCAATGACCACGGGCCCATGAAGGAATGCGGGACGATGTGCCTGAAGGGGGGCACGCCCGGTGCTCTGCTCACCAAGGCCGGAAAGTTCCACGCGGTGCTCGCGCCGTCGCTGGTCCTCGCTCCCCACGTGGGACAGACGGTCCGCATCAGCGGCTCCATCCATAACGGCGCCATCCTGGCCGACAAGGTGGAAGTCAAGAAAGCCGACAAGTGGGAGGAGGTAAAACTTGGGGTGATGATGTAGGTATGACGTCCGGTGCGTCATCCGGGTGTGCGGACAGGAGAGAAGATTCGTCCATGGCAGAACCGATCAAAATCACCATCTACCGCTGGGCAGGACAGAAGTGGGGTTTTCGCATCGACAGCGAATGTGTGGAATGCGCTCTGGCGGTGGCACAAGTGCGCGGTCTCATGACCGCACATCCGGATTGGCCGGTTGAATTGGAAGTGAAGCCCTGGCTCGACCACCTGTGGGAATCGCTCCGCCACGGCGGTTGGCACGCGCCGGTGGTGCTGGTGGACGGCCGTCTCGTCCGTCAGGGCACGGTTCCCACGCGCGTGGAACTGGAAGCTGCCGTGCGGATGGCCATGGAGCGTCGCGGAATATCGGTCGCTCATGGGGGAAGACAGAAAAAGCTGGACCCGACGGGAAACAGGGCGTCTTAGACCCCTTAAGGACGACCCCGGTTAAAAACGAACAGCGAGCGAGGGCGCCCCATGCCCGAAGAAGTACTCTACGACGGCGTGAGGGTTGCGGTTCACGCTCAGGATGGAATCCCCGTTATGACCCGCCCGCTTTCCCCGCAGGGTTCGTAAGACGGCGGTGGAAAGCCACCGCATATCAGATTCTACCCGGTTGGTTGCTCTTGAAATCTATGAGGAGCTGGGGACCAGAGGAGGATAGATGGCTCTCCGGGGTCGGCTTTTAGTTCTGTTAATCGCTGCCGGAGCAATCCTTGGTCTCTGGTTGCTGATTAGCCACCTCAGCCTGAGCGCGCTGGACGAACCGGGTTCCGTGGAGACCTACGCGGCCACGAAGGCAAAGCGCTGGATGGTTGGCAGGAGCGCTCGCGGCCTTCTGTCGCCAGCTCCCCCAGAAGCTGCCGTCAGCTTGGCGAGTGGCCGGATGCTCTTCGGAGGCCGCTGTGCCTCCTGTCACGGTTTGGACGGGCGCACGCCCACCGAGGTGGGCCAGTGGATGTATCCACGCGCGCCGGATGTTGGTTCGCCGGCCGTGCAGCAGTGGTCAGACGCCGAACTTTTCTGGATCATCAAGCACGGCATTCGGCTCACTGGCATGCCCGGCTTCGGACACATTCACTCTGACGACCAGGTTTGGCATCTCGTTCGGTACGTCCGCAGCCTGGGCGCGCAACCGAAACAGTAGGTGCTCGCGGTGGTCGCCGCTTGACGGCCGCGCTCTCGAGGGCCCTTTGAAAGGGAAACGATTGGAGCGCGTCCCGTATGTACGCGGCTACTGGTACGCGTGGTCGGCTTACCGACCCGGAACGCGGATTGTTCCTTTGCCATGAGCACGCATCCTACCTCACCGGATCAGGCCTGGCTCCTCGGCCGGGCCGCACCGGACTTCGCCGCGCTTTCCAACCAGGCTGCGCTGCCATCGATCGGGATCGTTGTGCCGGTGTTCAACGAAGCGGCGATTCTGGAAGAGGCGCTCGAGCGGCTGCGCCGGGTCGCCCGGACCCTTCCCGTGGTGGTTGCCGACGGCGGCTCAACCGACGGCTCGGCGGGCATTGCCCGGCGGTTCTTCCACACCGAGCTGTGCCCCGAGCCCAACCGCGGGTCCCAGATGAACCGCGGCGCCCGGTGTTTGGGCAGCGACGTTCTGCTCTTTCTCCACGCCGATTCCCGGCTCCCGGCCGGTTTCGCCGAGCACATTCGGATGGCCCTCCAGAACACACGCGTCGCGGGAGGAAGTTTCCGGCTGGTCTTCGACGATCCGCACCCGATGCTGCGTTTCTACGCCTGGTGCACGCAGTTTCCGGGACGTTTCTTCCACTTCGGCGATCAAGCCTTCTTCGTGCGGCGGGAGATTTTTCAGCAGATGGGCGGCTTCCGCAGCCTCCCGTTCCTGGAAGACGTGGATTTTCTGCGGCGCCTCCGTCACCACGGTCGCTTTCTCGTCCTGCCGGTGCCCGTTGTCACGTCGGCGCGGCGCTTCCAAAAGCGAGGCGTAATCCGCCAGCAACTGCTCAACATTCTCCTGGTGACGCTGTTCGAGTTGGGCCTATCTGCCCGGCGCCTCGCCCGCCTGTATCCACACATCCGCTAGGGTTCTTGCTGAGGCGCGCGGCCTGTCAGGCCTTTCAGGAGAGTCCACGAGATGGAAACAGCACGCGTGAATCCCGGGAACGCTCAGCTTGACAGCCCCCTTGGTAAAATTTCTTGCGCCCGCCTACTTTATTCTTGACATGGCCACGCCGATAAATATGCTGAGGCCGCTTGCCCTCTTTCGAACGAGGAAGTGCGGCGGCTCGAGCGAGCCGGCGACTGTGTCTGGTTGGCCAGCGCCGGTTTTGATTCGAGCCGCTGATTCTCTTCTCCCACCGTTCCTCTCCCGGAAAGGAACTCGGCCCTCGCCCCCCGCTCGCACTATGGCGAGCGGCACTTTCGTACTATTGACGGGCGAGGTAAGCATTCCGGAGAATGGTTTGACCCAGCCGTAGTGCGTGCATGCCCAAAGGAGCCGGGATGCTTTCGAAGATCGTCCAGGACGGAAGTGCTGGCGTGCTGGGTCGTCGGCGACACGCCCGCTTCCCCTTCCAAAGCGATGTCGAGATCGTGCTGGTGCCTTCAGGCGAGTGGTTGACCGGCACCGTCAACAACGTCAGTCTGGGCGGCTGCTACATCAAGACCTTTGCTCCCGCCCCCATCGACAGTGAACTTCGCCTGCGCTTTTCGGTGGCCGATGGAGTGTTTGAAACGCCGGCGGTCGTCCGCTCGCGGATCGAAAGCGACGGCATGGGCGTGGAATTCACGTCCACCTCGTCCAGTGAACAGATCAAGCTGGAGCGGCTGCTTGCTCATCTGGCGAGCCACGGCCCTGATTACGGCCGTTCCCAACCCGGCGAAGGAGAGGCTCGCTCCCTGGCCCTGGTGCTCGATGCGGTGATGGAGCTTCTGCGCGAAAAGGGAGTGATCACGAGCGCCGAACTTTCCGCCAAGATGCAATCCCTTCAACGAAGCCGCACCGAACAGACGTTGACTCAGACGGAAGCAGCTTTGAAGCACAACCGCTTTCGTCATTACCAAAACCAGCAGGTTTCGGTCCGCTACCGCGTCGGTGACATCGTCAGCGAGCTTTTGGGAAAAGTGATTGATGACACCGGCGTCAGCCTGGTGGTGGAAGAGATCTTCCCCATCGATCCGGCCCCGGTTATCCGGCAGATCATCCCGTACGACCAGATCCTCGAAGTCACCGAGGTCCCCCGACAATAAAGTTCCCGCCCTGTACCGTACGCTACAGGGCCCGTCCTGAGCGGGCGTCTCCCCATCCTGAAAACCGCTCTCGAAGCTTCCGGCTGCTGCCCTTATGCTCGCTGCGCCCGCGCTGCCACCGGCCCCGATTCCATCCCTCGGGGCTTGCGACCGCCCGCCTTCGGTGGGAGACTGCCACTGGTGACCTGAGGGAACCGGGGAGGCAGCGAGCATGAGGGTTTTGGTCAGTGGAGGAACAGGATTTATTGGCGCAGAGGTTGTGCGCCGCATCCTCCGCGAGCATCCCGATTGGCAGATGCGTTGCGGCACGCGCAACCCCGGGGGAAGAAATCCTTTCGGGCCGGGAGTCGCAATGGTGCGCTCGGATGTGCGGGCGAGAGATTCGCTTCGCGCCGCCACCGCCCAAGTCGATGCCGTCATCCACTGCGTGCAGTTTCCCAATCATCCTGTCGAGGCTCCTCGCCGCGGATTTACCTATTTGGAAATTGACGCCAGGGGAACCCGGGCGATCGTCGAAGCCGCGAAGGAAAATCGCGTTCAACGCTTCGTCTATCTGAGCGGTGCCGGAGCGGGACAGGGCCGGGCGGAGCCCTGGTTTGTAGCCAAAGACCTGGCCGAGCAAGCGGTTCGCGAGAGCGGCATGGAATACGTCATCCTGCGACCTTCGTGGATCTACGGCCCCGGCGATCGCAGCCTGAACCGCTTTGTCAACTTCGCCCGCTGGCTCCCTTTCGTTCCGGTCATCGGCAATGGCAAGAACCGCGTGCAACCAATCTGGGTCTCCGATGTGGCTCGCATCGCGGTGGAAGCGTTAACCCGCGCCCAGGCGACGAACCGCGCCTTTGAGCTCGGCGGCCCGGAGATGCTTTCGATGGACGAGATCCTCCGGACGATGCTGCGCGTGATGGGTCGGGCCGCCCGCGCGCGCTTCTTGATTCACCAGCCGGCCTGGCTCATGAAAGCCGCTGTCGCTCCGCTGACCTTCCTTCCCACCCCGCCCATGTCCCCGCAGGCGATTGACTTCATCGTGGGAGAAGCCCCGGTAGATAGCCGGGATGCGCTCGCCACCTTTGGCGGAAGTTTTTCGACGTTGGAGGAAGGATTGAAGACCTACCTCACGCCCAAGGCTGGAAGCTAGAAGCTGGAAACTAGAACCTAGAAGGCATTCCAGTCTCCAGCCTCGAGCCTTCAGGCAAGGAGGCTGCGCCGCCCGGAAGGGCCTGCCGCGGCGGGCTGTCTGCGCAGAAGAAGAGAAGTGATATACTGACCGCCCGGATTTCTTGAAGCTCATCCCTTCGCCAAACTCTGTGGGGAACTCGATGAAAATCGCATTCGCTTTATCGGCGGCGCTTTCGCTGATGCTGGTTTCGAGTCCGGCCGCGCCGGGCGAGGAGCAGGCCGCTGAACGTCGCGGCCGAGGGCGCGAGCTTGGCATCACGATTGGGACACTGCCGACCGGCCGGTGGAACGCCATCACCGATGTGGCCGGCGTGAAAGTGGGCCACGTCACGCTCAACCAGGGCCAAGGAAAATTGGTTCCAGGGCAGGGGCCGGTCCGCACGGGCGTCACCGCCGTCCTCCCGCGCGCTGATGTTTGGCGGGAGAAGGTTCCGGCGGGAAGTTTTGTCCTGAATGGCAACGGCGAAATGACAGGCCTCGAGTGGATCGAAGAATCCGGCTACCTGGAGACGCCGATTGCTCTGACGAACACGCTCAACGTCGGCCGCGTCTATGACGGGCTTATCAGCTACATGCTGAAACGCTACCCGGAGATCGGCGTCACCGATGTCACCATCAATCCGGTGGTGGCCGAATGCGACGACAGCGAGCTCAACGACATTCAGGGCCGCCACGTCAGCGATGCTGCAACCGTTCGCGCGCTTGAAAACGCCAGAAGCGGGCCGGTGGAAGAGGGCGCCGTCGGCGCCGGCACCGGCATGATCGCCTTCGGTTTTAAGGCCGGTATCGGCACCTCTTCACGGGTCATCCCGCCAGGCGACGGAGGCTACACGGTCGGCGTGCTCGTCAATGCCAACATGGAGAGCCGCGAGCACCTCACGATCAAGGGAGCGCCGGTCGGTCGCGAGCTTCCCGGCCCAGCCCAACGATCGGGCGATGGCTCGATCATCATCATCGTGGCAACGGACGCGCCGCTTTCCGCTCGGCAACTAAAGCGATTGGCTCGCCGCGCGCCGCTCGGCCTGGCTCGCACCGGCGCTCTTTCGCGCCACTCAAGCGGTGACCTGATCCTGGCCTTTTCCACCGGCAACACCATTCCCCACCAACCTAAGGATCGAGCCTCCGCTCTCATCGAATTGGCCGACACTCGCCTGAACCCTCTCTTTCAGGCGGTCGAAGAGGCTACTGAGGAAGCGGTCTTGAACGCGCTCACCGCTGCCCCTACTGTGGTCGGGCGCGATGGCCGCGTGGCCGAGGGGCTGCCGCTCGAAAAGGTGAAGGAAATTCTCAGAAAATACAATCAACTCCGCTGAAGCGCTGGCAAGCTTCCTCGCACGAGCAAGTAAAAGCTCTTGCGTCCGCCTCTCGCTTCCCCTCTCCAGAAATCCGCAACCACGTAGCCGCGGCGGAGATAGTGCATGAGCGCGTGCCGCATTCTCATTCGCCATTCTTTGGCCGCGTTTCGGTAATTCTGTTTGATGGGCTGGATATCCGAAGGAATCTCGATCCGAATGGCCGGAGCCTGAAGCCCCAGGCGGAGATGCGCGCACCGGAGGACTCCTCGAACGGTGCGAGTTTCATTAACCAAGGGGACCAAAGAGGCCAAGGGAACCTCCTTCGAGGCAATCCACTTCGGTTCCCTGGACGGCTCGCCGCCCCGGCGTGTCCGGCGGCGCACGTCCCGATACAATCGGGACACGCGCGGCGAATCGAGAAACCAGCTCGCAATCAGGCGATCGGTCTCCAAACCCCCTTCCAGCTTGCTCGCCATCGGCCCATACAGATTGGGAACGTATTCCGTTGCCAGGCAACCGAGCTTGCGAAAGTTCAGCCAGGCGTTGCGGCCTTCGAGCGGGTCGAAGGACCAACGGATCAGCTTGGCGCCCCGCGCCAGAGCGACTTTGCGCTGGAGCCATTTGAGTCGCTCCCCAACCCCGGCATTGCGCAAGCCGGGCTCGACGGCAAGCATGTGCGACCAAAAGAGGCGAGCTTTGCCCTTCCAGCCGGCAAGCGCGTAAGCGAAACCCACTACTCTTTTCCCCTCGAGTGCGCCCAGGACAAATCCGCCGGCATGGCTCGAAGCCACCATCATCTCCGGCGGCACGATTTCCGCCGAGCCCCATGTCTTCCGCTGGATGCGCGCCGTCTGACGGAATTCTTCGAGCGAGCGGAGGAGCCGGTACCGGATTCGAAGGCCCCTTCTCGCAGTCATTCTTTCGCGGTCAATATCTCGCGGTCACTTTCCGAGAGCCCGCATGCGAGCCGTCATGTTCCGGATGGCGCGCCGCAAGAGCTGCGCCTGAGCCGCAGCTCGCCCTTCGTCCCTCTCGAGCAATGCTTCGCGCACGCCGGGTAAAGTCTCCGCCTCATAGCTCGGCAAGGGCGCGTAAACCAAGTGCTTGAACCACGGCCGGCCGGGAAGGCCGTCCTGGCTCAAAAGGTCCTGTTCAAGCTGGCGCATCTCTTCCCGCATCTTTCGGAGAAGGCTCTGTTCTGGATTCCCGGCCTGCCCCTCCGGGAGGCGGGCCCCGATGGTCCCGAAGCTTCGGGAGGGGCGGGCAAGAATGTTCCGGATCCGCTTTTCGGCAGCGGCAGCCGCTTGCTTGAGCTTCCTCGCTTCCGCGGCGACGCCATCGAGGTGTCGCGCGGCAAATTCTTTGCTTGCATATTCCTTCAAGCTGCCGGCATAGGCGAGCAGATCTTCGGCGTATGCCGAAAGGTCAAAAGGCAGAATATCGGCGTTGGCCAGCCGCAGCGCCATGACGCCCCAGAGTCGCGACATCGCTGCGTGATAGTCAAACGTGGGATCGCCAAAATGACTCATCCAATAAAAGTTGTCGTAGAGAGAATGATATACGCCGTAGGGGCCGTCAAAAATCATGTCGAGCGAGGGGATGCCCAGATGGTTGAAGAAGACGGTATAGTCGGAGCCGCTACCAAGAATTTGGATCTCGGGCCGTCCCGCCTCGCGGGACTGCGGCGAGCCCGCGCCGCCCGAAACGGCGTAGCTCCGAATGCTCTCCCTGCGCCCGGCTTCTTGCCAGCGTTGATAGACGGGGACGCGATGGACCGGATCCTCTACCCCCTGAGTGGCCTCCCAGATGAGTTTTCTCAAGAGAGGAGAGGCGCTCGCGGCAAATTTGTCGCCGCTCGTGGAAGCATCCACGTTCAGGCAAGCAATGGCGTTCTGCCGGATGCGGTCAGCGAACTGCTCGCCCCATTCGGTTGAGCCGGTCAACGTATACTCCTCGGCATCCCAGCTTCCGAAGACGATACTGCGTCGCGGCCGCCATCCCTCGCGGGCCAGTTCGCCCAGAGCGCGCGCCAGTTCGAGCATGGAGGCGGTGCCGCTCGCCGGATCCACCGCGCCATATACCCAGGCGTCGTGATGGTTGGATAGCAGGACAAATTTTTCCGGCTCTTCGCTGCCCGCCAGGGTCCCGATCACGTTCCAAATCTTCGTCCGCACCCGCTTCGTCTCGGTGGCAAAGTGAATAAGCAAGTTCCCGCCCAGGTGATAGGTGAGCGGCAGGGCTCCCTGCCAGCCCTTCGGCACCGCTGGTCCGTCGAGCCGCGCCAAAATCTCGGCTGCGTCGCGCGCGGAAAGCGGGATCATCGGAATCTTGGGAAGGACGGTCGCCTCCGACTCGGGCAGGCGCCTGGCATCCGCCGTGGAAGCCCAGCCCGGCGTCAGCGGATCGCCCGGAATCAGGAAGTCATAGACGGTTGCGCCGCGCTGGAAATGTTCGGCCGGCCCCCACGGGCCTTTCGGATAGGCATCGCCCTGGAAGTAGCCGTCTTCCATGGGATCGGAATAGAGCAGCAGGGCCGCCACGCCGCGTTTCTCCGCCTCCAGGCTCTTGCCGCCGCGGTAGCCTTTGAAATAGCGCGCCAGCACGATCTTGCCTTTGACCTCGACACCCTGCCGCGCCAGTTCGTCATAGTCCTCAGCGCGACCAAAATTCGCGTACACCACCGGCAGGGTGAAATCCGCCGAAGGCGAATAGGCATTCCACGGAATGCGGGTGAAAATGTCCTCCAGGGCCGTGTCGGGATCATCCGGGTAGGGGACTTCCGGCCGGGCCAGCTTTACCGGCTCCGGCCCGACGATTTCCACCTTGGCGCCGACCGGATAGGAGAGCAACACCTCATACTCGACCATTTCGGGCTTCAGGCCGAATTCCTGGAAACGGTCGAAGATATACTGCGAAATTTTCTTGTCGCCCTCGCTCCCGGCCGGGTGAGGGACAGAAGTGAGAAAACGAAGGAATTCGCGCTCGCGCGCCGGTGAGACCAGTTTCTGCAACCTGGCTTCATACTCCAGTTCCCATCCGACGCGACTTGCCGCAAAACCCGTCAGGGGCGGCCGGTCGCTCGCCTGTGCCAGGAGGGACGCATCCCAACAAGCGAACACTAAACACGCAACGAGATAGCTGTGGATCCCCATGCTCCCGAGGCCTCGGGATGACTGGAGTGCCTGCGCCCGGTGCATTATAGGCCAAAACCAAATCTTGCCATCCAAGGATTCTTTTCGTTCTTCCCGCGCTATCGGCCAAGAAATTGTTTGGGGATGGTTGGGGTTGTGATAGAACTCTTCGCCAGTCCGCCTATCTTGATGGCGGGCCAGGTTGTTTTCATGCCCGCTCCGGAAACATCCCGGTCGTCACCCCCGGCCGAATTGCCGCGCACTCTCGGTCTATGGGACACCGTCTCGATTACCGCCGGGGTCATCATCGGCTCGGGCATTTTCCTGGTGGCGCGGAACATTGCTCAGGCGGTGGAATCTCCGGGGCTGAGCCTGGTGGTATGGCTGGTCAGCGGTGTTCTCAGTTTATGCGGCGCGTTGAGTTATGCCGAACTGGGCGCGCTGCTCCCTCGCGCCGGCGGCCAGTATGTTTATCTTCAGGAAGCCTACGGCCCTTTGACCGCGTTTCTTTTCGGCTGGGCGAACCTCCTGGCCATCCAGTCGGGCTCGATTGCGGCGGTCGCGGTCGGCTTTGCCATCTACCTCGGCGATTTCCTGCCGCTCGCGTCATGGCAGGTAAAAGCGGTAGCCGTCCTCTGCGTGGTCCTGCTGACCTGGATAAACTATCGCGGGGT
>Ga0209108_10002135_pt1 | contig 11424 bp, 11 predicted proteins | sample Rifsed10ft1_FD_184003 | JGI IMG/M metagenome (GOLD analysis project Ga0209108, IMG submission 184003) | Soil microbial communities from Rifle, Colorado, USA - sediment 10ft 1 (version 2) | ecosystem: Environmental > Terrestrial > Deep subsurface > Rock core/Sediment | place: Rifle, Colorado...
AAAATCGGGCTCTGACCCAGATTTATTCGGTGCCGCCCTCCACGGGAAAGCGCTGCGCCCGCCAGCGCAGCATGCCGCCGGCGAGGTTGGCGACATTGCCGAAGCCGGCCTTCTTGAGAAGCACGGTGGCTTGCGCGGAGCGTGCGCCGGAACGGCATACGGTGACGATCGGCACCTCGGCGTCGAGCTCCTTCGCACGAGCGGCGAGCGCGCCGAGCGGCACCAGGCGCGCGCCCTCGATATGGCCAAGCGGGCCATTGAACTCGTCGGCCTCGCGCACGTCGATGATCTGCACCGCGCGCGCGTTCTCTTCCAGCCAGTTCGGATTGAGCTCCCAGATCCCGGCGAAGGTATAGGTGAGCGGCGCCCAGTCGGGCTGGTCGGCAAGCGCGTGTGCTTCGCCCGGACGGCCGCATTTCAGATTGGCGGGCACCGCGGCGTCCATCTGCTTGGGATGCGCGAGGCCGAGGTTCTCCATGTAGCCCACGAAGTCGCCTTCGCCGACCGCCTCGCCCAATCGCGGGTTGTAGCGCTTCTCCTCGCCGACGCTCGAGCTGGTGAGGCCGCGGTAGTCGTGCGCCGGATAAATGAGGCAGTCGTCGGGCAGCGAGTAGATCTGCTCGCGCACCGAGCGGTACAGCGTTCTCGCGCTGCCCTGCTGGAAGTCGGTGCGCCCGCAGCCGCGGATCAGCACCGCGTCGCCGGTGAACGCCATGCTGCGGTCGTCGAGCACGTACGTGAGGCAGCCGCCGGTGTGGCCCGGCGTGGCGCGCGCCTCCAGGTGGCGCTTGCCGAGCTCGACGCGCTCGCCGGGCTTGATGTAGCGGTCGGCGCCCTCGGCGCCGCTCGCCGCGCCAATGAAGATGCGGCTCCCGAGGCGCTCGCGCAGCAGCCACGCGCCGGTGACGTGATCGGCGTGCACGTGCGTATCCAGCGTCCACAGGAGCTTGAGGCCCAGCTCGTCGACCAGCGCGACGTCGCGGCGCGCCTGCTCGAAGACGGGATCGATGAGGACTGCCTGGCGCGTCGCGGGGTCGGCCAGCAGGTAGGTGTAGGTCGAGGACTGCGGGTCGAACAACTGCCGGAAGATGACCATGCCGCGACAGTATGGCCCCATGCGCCGAGAACACGTAAAATCGGCCCCTCTCCGGCAGGGTCGTTAGCTCAGCGGTAGAGCACTGCTCTCACACAGCAGGGGCCACTGGTTCGATCCCAGTACGACCCACCAACATTACGTCAGTCCGCCGCTTGATCTGGGTCAAGGGGCGGCGGCCGATCCGTGGCAGCCTGACTGGGCATGGCTAGTCGGCTTCTAGTGCAGCGGACCGGGCGCGACGGGCGGGTCGCCACCGCGTTCCTGATACTCGCGGCGGCGGCGCTCTCGATCCTGCTGCTGCGACCGGTGTGCGAGATGCTGTTCACGCATGCGGTCGCGGCGCAGCAACCGGCTGAATGCTGCTCCAGCCTCGGGGACGGGGCGGCGCTCGATCTGGCCGATCTGGCCACGCCGGCCTCGGGCGGCAAGCCGCTCCCCGCCAGTGTCGGCCATCCCCTCGACAACGCGTTCTTGCCGGTTCTTGCCGCTGCGCGCTTCACGAGCCCGGTGCTGCCGGCGCGTTCGTACTACACCCGATCCTCGCGCATTCTGCGCTGAGCGGCCGCCGCGCAGGCGGCTTGCCGGAATTTCAGCACACCCCCCGGCGCCCAGGCGCAGCGGGCGCGTGTGAACACCAAAGCGCAGTAATACAGCGGAGAGCATCATGAAGCCATCCACGTTCAACGCCAACAAGATGCTGTACGGGCTGATCGCCATCAGCGTCATCGCGATCGGATTCGGCATTTACAGTTCGCAGCAAAAAGCGGCTGCGCCCAGCGCGGCGCCCCGGGTGCAGGCCGCCGTGCAACCCGGGGGGCTGGTCTCCGCCCGGCCGCACTACGATTTCGGCACCATCTCGATGGCGGCGGGCAACGTCTCGACCACCTACCGCATCAGGAACGACAGCGCCGCCCCGCTCACCATCAACCGGATCTTCACTTCGTGCATGTGCACGACCGCGACGCTGATCATGGCGAGCGGCCGCAAGCAGGGGCCGTTCGGCATGCCCGGCCATGGACCGCTCAAGGCGGTGAGCGCGCAGCTCGCCCCTGGCGAGGTCGCGCTGCTCGAGATGGTCTTCGACCCCGCGGCGCATGGTCCGTCCGGAATCGGGCGCATCGAACGCGTCGTCACGGTAAACGCCGGAGGCGTGCGGCCGCTGCAACTGGGGATGGTCGCCCTGGTGAGGCCCTGAGCCGCCATGAACGCGAAAATCGCCACGCTCCTCGGCATCGCGCTCGCGCTCGCCGCTTCGGTGGTGTTCCTGAGAGCGGGGACTTCCGGCACGGCGGCGCTGTGGGCGATGTCGAACGAGGGCACCTGGCTGCTGCCGCTGGTCGGCGTCGCGGCGCTGGTCGACAGCATCAATCCCTGCGCCTTATCGGTGCTCCTGGTCACCATCGCGTTTCTCTTCAGCCTCGGCAAGCTGCGCTCCAGCGTGCTCGAGATCGGGGCCGCCTACATCCTGGGCATCTTCCTGGTCTACATGCTGATCGGCCTGGGCATGCTGCAGGTGCTGCACCTGTTCGACACGCCGCATTTCATGGCCAGGCTGGGCGCCTCGCTGCTGGTGGTCCTCGGCCTGGTGACCCTCGCCAACCACTACGTGCCGGCATTCCCGGTGAAGCTGAAGATGCCGCAATTCGCGCACGGCCGGATGGCGTCGCTGATGGAGAAAGCCTCGCTGCCTTCGGCTTTCGTCCTCGGCGGCCTGGTGGGGGTATGCGAATTCCCCTGCACCGGCGGGCCCTACCTGATGGTCATCGGCCTGCTGCACGACCGCGCCACGCATCTGGCCGGCCTGGGCTACCTGCTGCTCTACAACGTGATCTTCGTCCTGCCGCTCGCGGTCATCCTGCTGCTCTCGAGCGAGCGCACGCTGCTGCAGAAAGTGGACGCATGGAAGAAGCGCAATACCGGCGCCATGCGCCTCTGGGGCGGGCTGGCGATGGTCCTGCTCGGCCTTGTCATCTTCGCACTATAGGCACCGCACATGGACATCCCGCAACCCGCATTCGAAGCGCTGCTGCTCAGGATCGAGTCGCTGAAGGCGTCGAAGAGCGTCGACCTTTCCACCGAGGAGGACCTGAGCATCGCGGTCATGAACCTCATCAGCCTGGAGGAGCACTTCTACTTTACCGGCGTGAAGACCGACAAGCCCGAGTACTTCGACCTGCTGCAGGAGGTGCGCGCCATCCGCAAGGACCTCCTCGCCAGGCTGATCGACCGGCACGAGGGCGAGACCTGGTGCATCACGAAGCACCTGCTCGCGACCACCATGCGCCTCATCGAAGTCGGCACCAAGCTGCATGCCGACGGCAAGGCGGCCGAGGCGAAGGAGATGTTCGGGCGCGCGCACAAGACCTATTCGCTGTTCTGGGGGCTGCGCCTCAAGCTCATCGATGCCGCGGGGTTCAGGCAGGTGGCCGCGAGCGACAAGCCCTGGTCGTTGCAGGACATCGTCAACAAGCTGGTGGACTGCTGCGATGAGTGAGGCCGGCGAAGCGACGCTGCACCGCCCGCGCCTCTGGCCGCTCGCCATCTTCGTCGCGATCGGCGTGCTCCTCGGCGTCGGCCTGACGCTCGATCCGCGCGAGATTCCTTCGCCGCTGCTCGACCGGCCGGTGCCGCCGTTCGAGCTCGCGCCGGTCAAAGGCCGCACCCTGGGGCTGGCGAGCGGCGATCTGCGCGGCGAAGTATCCGTCGTCAACGTGTTCGCGTCCTGGTGCACGGCGTGTCGCGACGAACACCCTTTGTGGATGCAGCTCAGCGCCGAGCGCATCGTTCCGGTGCACGGCCTCAATTACAAGGACCGGCCCGAGGACGCGGCGCGCTGGCTGGCGGAGCTCGGCGACCCGTACCGGCGCACCGGCGCCGACATCGACGGCCGCGTCGGGATCGACTGGGGCGTCTACGGCGTGCCGGAGACCTTCATCATCGACAAGCGCGGCGTCATCCGCAGCAAGGTGATCGGCGCCATCACCCCGAGGATCGTCGAACAGCGGCTGCTGCCTCTGGTGCGGCAATTGCAGTCGGAGTGACGCGAGCGCCCCTGCAGGCGCGCGTGCGCTGGGCCGCAAGAATCGGGGCGCGGGCTTGCGTTAGATCAAAGTCCGCAAATTCGGCCGCCCTACACTGCGGCAGGTGCTAACGTGATGCCGAGCACACCGGCAGTGTACGAAATCGTGGCGCGCGAGGACTTCTCCGACGCCACGTTCCTGCTGGAGATCAGGCACCCCCGGATGGCCAGGGCGGCGAGGCCGGGCCAGTTCGTCATCGTCATGGAGCACCCCGAGGGCGAGCGCATTCCCCTCACGCTCGCGGACTTCGACCCAGGCAGGGGCACCATCACCCTGGTGATCCAGGCGGTCGGCAAGACCACCCGCGAGATGCAGCAGAACTGCCGCGTCGGCGGCGCGTTGCACGCGCTGGTGGGCCCGATGGGCATGCCGAGCGTGATCGGCGGCGCGAAAAAGGTCGCCTGCGTGGGCGGCGGCCTGGGCGTCGCACCGATGTTTCCGCAGGCACGCGCCTGCAAGCAGGCCGGCGCCTACGTGGTCGGCATCGTCGGCTTTCGCAGCCGGAGCCTGGTGTTCTGGGAAGACAAGTTCAGGAGCGCCTGCGACGAGCTCATCGTGTGCACCAATGACGGCTCGGCCGGCATGAAGGGCTTCGTGACCGACGGCGTGCGCGTCGCGCTCGAGCGGCACCCGGACCTGGGAGAGCTGATCGCGATCGGCCCGCCCGTGATGATGAAGGCCTGCGCCGAGGCCACCCGCGCGCGCAAGGTGAAGACCATGGTGAGCGTCAACCCGATCATGGTCGACGGCACCGGGATGTGCGGCGGCTGCCGCGTGAAGGTGGGCGACAAGGTGAAGTTCGCCTGCGTCGACGGCCCGGACTTCGATGGCCACCAGGTCGATTTCGACGATCTCATGGCGCGCCTCGCGCGCTTCGCGGCGCAGGAAAAGAGCGCGCTCGAGCGCTGGTCGGCGTCCTGCCGGATGAGCCAGCCGCCCGCGGAGGAGCCGCTCGAGCTGCCCGACCCGTTCGAGGAGGTGCGCGGTGGCTAGCGCGGCGAAGAAGAAGACCATCCGCACCATTCCGCAGGCGCGCACGCCGATGCCCGAGCGCGACGCGAAGCAGCGCGCGCGCAGCTTCCAGGAGGTCGCCTGCGGCTATTCGGTGGAGCACGCGTTGCGCGAAGCCGAGCGCTGCCTGCTCTGCCCCGAGCCCTTGTGCGTCGACGGCTGCCCGGTCGGCATCGACATTCCCGAGTTCATCCGCCGCATCGGCGCCAAGGACTTCCGCGGCGCCTACGACACCATCGCCGCCACCAACCTGCTGCCGGCGATCTGCGGCCGCGTCTGCCCGCAGGAAAACCAGTGCGAAGGCGTCTGCACGGTGGGCGAGACGCTGGAGCCGGTGGCCATCGGCCGCCTGGAGCGCTGGGTCGGGGACCGCGCGCTCGCCGAAGGCTGGTCGAGCGCGCCCTATATCGAGCCCAACGGCTTTCGCATCGGCATCGTCGGCTCCGGCCCGGCCGGCATGGCCTGCGCCGCCGACATGGCGAAGGCCGGCTGCGAGGTCACGGTGTACGAGGCGTTCCACGAGCCCGGCGGGGTGCTGAAGTACGGCATTCCGGACTTTCGCCTGCCCAACAGCGTGATCGACGCCGAGATCGAGAACCTGCGCAAGCTCGGCGTGAAGTTCGAGTGCAACACGCTGGTCGGGCGGCTGTTCACCCTCGAGCAGATGCTCGACGAGATGGGCTACCACGCGGTCTTCGTCGGCACCGGCGCGGGCTATCCCTCGATGATGGGCATCCCGGGGGAGTCGCTCAACGGCGTGCTCTCGGCGAACGAGCTCCTTACGCGCTGCAATTTGATGCGCGCGCGCGACTTCCCGCGCTTCGATACGCCGCTGCCCGCGGGCAAGCGCGTCGCGGTGATCGGCTCGGGCAACACCGCGATGGACGCGCTGCGCGTGAGCCTGCGCCTGGGCGCCGAGAAAGTGCACTGCATCTACCGGCGCAGCCGCGCCGAGAGCCCGGCGCGCGCCGAGGAGCTGCACCACGCGGAAGAAGAAGGCATCGAGTTCCACTGGCTCACCAACCCGCTCGAGATCCTCGGCGACGCCGAGGCAGGCAAGGCGGGCAAGGTGCGCGGCATGCGCTGCATCCGCATGGCGCTCGGCGCGCCCGACGCCTCGGGCCGGCCGCGGCCGGTGCCGGTGGCCGGCAGCGAATTCGAGTTCGCCGCCGACCTGGTGGTGTACGCCATCGGCACCAACGCCAACCCGATCATCGGCCAGACCTCGAAGCTCGGCCTCGACAAGCGCGGCTACATCGCCGCCGACGACGCGCTCGCCACCTCGATGGCCGGCGTGTTCGCGGGCGGCGACATCGTCACCGGCGCCGCGACCGTGATCGAGGCGATGGGCGCCGGACGCAAAGCGGCGCGCAGCATGCAGGCCTATCTCGGCCTGGGCGGCGCCGCCCCCGGCGGCGAGAAGCTCTTCGGCATCGATCCTTCCGAGCACAACTTCACGCGCCTGCGCGCCGCCTGATGAACGACACCCCCCTCGCCGTCAAGACCGTCACCGACCTCAAAGAGCATGTCGTCGAGGTGATCAGCGATTCCGGCGAGGGCGCGCAGCGCTGCGGCCAGTCGCTGGGCTCGATCGCCGCCCGCATGGGGATCGGCACCTGGACGGTGGAGATCATTCCCGCCGAGATCCGGCCGCCGGCACGCAGCGTCGCCGGCGCGAGCGGCAACCGCGTGCGCCTCGGCGCCGGCCGCATCACCAACGGCGGCGACCTCACCCACCTGGTGGTCGCCTTCAACGAGCAGGTGCTGCTCGGGCGGGTGCGCGACGGCGAGCTGGCGCCCGGCTGCACCATCCTCCTGGAAGACCTGTGGCGCAGCCACGCGGACCCCGCGATCGCGCGCGCCTACGCCGAGAGCCACGGCAAGCTGGTGCAGGCCGGCTACCGCGTGATCGAGATCCCGATGGCGCGCGAATGCGCCGCGATCGTGAAGGCCGAGCGCGGCAAGAACATGTTCGCGCTGGGCATGCTGTGCAGCATCTACAGTCTGGAGCTCGCGCTCGCGCGCGAGCAGATCGCGCTCGCGTTCGGCAAGAAGGCGCAGAGCATCATCGACACCAACGTGAAGCTGCTGGACGGCGGCTACCGCTGGGCGCAAGCGAACCTCGACTTCAAGTACCGCATCCCGGCCGAGCGGCCGAGCGAGCCGCAGATCGTGGTGAACGGCAACACCGCGCTCGCCCTCGGCGTGCTCGCCTCGGGGATGGAGATCTGCGCCATGTACCCGATCACGCCGGCCACCTCGGCGTCGCACTATCTGAGCGACGTGTTCGAGAAGGTGGGCGGCATCGTGCACCAGGCCGAGGACGAGATCGCCGCCTGCGCCTTCGCCATCGGCGCCTCGTACGCGGGCAAGTGCGCCGTCACCATCACCTCGGGCCCGGGCTACTCGCTCAAGCAGGAGGCGATCGGGCTCGCGGTGATGAGCGAGATCCCGCTCGTCGTGATCAACGTGCAGCGCGGCGGCCCGAGCACCGGCCAGCCGACCAAGGCCGAGCAGGGCGACCTGATGAGCGCCATCTTCGGCAGCCACGGCGACGCGCCCAAAGTGGTGATGGCGGCGAGCACCATCGAGGACTGCTTCTACTCGGTGATCACCGCGCGCCGCATCGCCGAGACCTTCAACATGGTGGTGGTGGTGCTCACCGACGCCAACCTCGCCACCTCGCAGCAGCCTTTCCCGCGCCCGCAGTTCGACCCGGCGTGGATGGCGCCGCCCGCCGACCAGAGCGCGGTGCCCGAGGGTCTCGAGCCCTACGACTGGGACGCCGCCACCGGCCTGGCGCGGCGCTTCATCCCCGGGCAGCCGAACGGCATGCATACCGTCACCGGCCTCGCGCACGATCGCGCGAGCCAAGTGGCCTACGACCCGCAGATCAACGAGGAATCCATCCATTTCCGCAGCCTCAAGCTCGCCGCGCTGCAGCGCACGCTGTTGGCGCCGCCGCTCGTCGGCCCGCCCGAGGGCGAGCTGCTGGTGATCGGCTGGGGCAGCACCAAGGGCGCGATCGAGGAGGCCGCCGCGTCGCTGCGGGGCGAAGGCCGCAAGGTCTCGTCGATGCACCTGCGCTTCCTGCAGCCCCTGCCCCCCGGCATCAAGCAAGCGATGCAGGGCTTCAAGCGGGTGATGACCATCGAGGGCAACTGGTCCGACCGGCCGGAGGACCAGCTCATCGACGAATCGAACCGGCGCTACTCCGCGCTCGCCATGCTGCTGCGCGCGCGCACCCTCGTCGACGTCGACTGCTGGAGCGAGGTGCGCGGCCAGCCGATCAAGCCGGCCGCCATCCGCGAAGTGATCCGCCGCAAGCTCGCCTGCCCCACGCAACCATGACCGACACCGCCTGCCTGCTGCGCCTGTACGAAGAGAAGTACGAGCTCGAGGATTACCAGGGCGGCGTGCCGCGCTGGTGCAGCGGCTGCGGCGACAACGCCATCCTCGCCGCCGTGCAGCGCCTGTGCCGCGACGAAGCGCTGCGTCCGGAAAAGACGGTGTTCGTCTCGGGCATCGGCTGCTCCAGCCGCCTTCCGCACTACATGAGCACCTACGGCTTTCACGGCATCCACGGCCGCGCGCTGCCGGTGGCCGAGGGCATCCGCATGGCGCGCCCCGACCTGCATGTCTTCGTCAACACCGGCGACGGCGACTGCTGCAGCATCGGCGCGGCGCACTGGATCCACGCGCTGCGCTACAACATGCACATGAGCGTGTTCCTGCACGACAACCAGATCTACGGCCTCACCAAGAAGCAGGCCTCGCCGACCTCGCCCCAGGGCACCCGGAGCAACACCACGCCGCGCGGCGCCTGGCTCCAGCCGCTGAACCCGCTCAGCGTGACCCTCGGCGTGCAGAACGTCTCGTTCGTGGCGCAGGCGGTGGACTGGATGCCCGACGTGCTCTACGACATGGTGCGGGCCGCGTTCCACCACCCGGGCTTCTCGTTCGTGCGCATCATCCAGCGCTGCCCCGAGTGGCTGCCCGACCAGTGGGAGCCCTTCATCAAGGACCCCAAGCGCATCCTGCGGCTCGACCAGAACGGCCACGACGCCTCCAACATCGATCGGGCGCGCGAGATCGCCTCCCGGAGCGATCCCATCCCGGTCGGGATCCTCTATCGCAATGCCGACGTGCCGCGCTACGAGGACCTGCGCCGCAGCCCGAAGCTGCGCACGCCGCAACTGGTGCGCGCGGGCCTCGAGGCCGAGCTCGACAAGTTCACCGTGTGGCCCGAACATGCACGCTGATTTCCAGGCGCAGCTCGCCTTCCACCTCACTGGGCAGAAGCTCGCCGCAGGCCCGCAACCGCTCGAGGCCTTCGAGCTGGCTCCGGCGCTGCTGGCGCGCTACCGCGACCTCGCGGCGCTGCGCTACGACTTTCCCCTGGTGCTGTCGAAGGACGGCGCCCTGCACAGGCTGTCGGGCGTGGTGGACGCAGCGCTCGAGGGCCGCGACGAGAAGACACGCAAGCAGGCGCTGCGGCGCGAGCGCGAGCTGCGCGCGATGCTCGCCGGCGGCGCCGGCGGCCAGCTCTCGAGGCTGTGGAACGGACCCGTGGCGCTCGCCGTGGACGGTGAGCTCGCCGACTGCGACGAAGCGCTCCCCGGGCGCCTGGTGGCGCATGCGTGGCGCGCGCTCGAGGAGGAAAAGGCGCGCGCGCTGCGCGGCTGCATCGAGCGGCTGAAGGGCCGGCTCGGCGACATCCTGGCGGCCGACCGGGCGCGCTCCGACGAGGGCCGCAGCGCGCAGGCCCTGCGCGCCTCGTTCGCCGGGCGCGACGACGGCATCGACTTCGAGGCGCTCTCGGCGCTGCTCAGGCGCGCCCTGCCCGCGCGCGCTCTGGCGGCGAGCCGCAGGCGCCGCATCGAGTCGCTGCTGACGCGGCTCGGCGAAGAAGATTTCGGTCCCTGCGTGTTCGACACCTGCAGCGAGGCGCTCGCCGCCTACCGCGCGCGCCTGCCGCGGCTCATCGCGCTTTCCAAGGCGATCGCGGCGGCGCGCCTGGAGGCCGAGGGCGAATACGCCGAGGAGCGGCACGACGCCTTCTTCGCCACCTGCGGCGCGGGCCTGCTCGCGGCCGAGGGCCTCGCCGATTTCCCGGGCACGCTGGTGCAGCTCGACGGCGCCGAGCTCGGCATGGCGCACAACGCGCAGCTGGCCGAGATGCTGGCGCTCGGCATGCCGGTCAAGGTGCTGGTGCAGTTCGACGACCTCCTGCGCCGTTCGCCGGTCGGGCGTCCCGGATTCGGCTTGCGCAGCCACGCGCTCGCCGGCATGGCGCTCGGCCTGCCCGACGTGTTCGTGCTGCAGTGCGCCGCCTCCGACCTTTACGCGCTGCGCGGCCAGGTGAAGCAAGGGCTCGACTACCCGGGCGCCGCGCTGTTCAGCGTGTTCTCCGGCGCGGGCGGCGAGTCGGGCGCGCTGCCGCCGTACCTCGTGGCCGCGGCCGCGGCGGAGTCGCGCGCGTTTCCCGCGTTCTGCCATGACCCTGCGGCCGAGGCTGGCGCGCGCTTCTCGCTCGCCGGCAACCCGCGCCCGGGCGAAGACTGGGCGCTGCGCGAGCTCACCTACGAGGACGCAGGCCACCAGCGGGTGCGGGAGGAGGTCGCCTTCACGCTCGCCGATTTCGTCGCCTGCGACGGCCGCTACGCCGGCTGGTTCGCGCGCGTGCCGAAAGAGCGCTGCAACGGCGGCATGGTCACGCTGCGCGAGTCGCTTGCCGAGCGCCCGGGCGGCCTGCCGGACAAGGTGCCCTGCATCCTCTTGGCCGACAAGGAGGGCGTGCTGCACAAGGCGATCGTCGCCGAAGAGCTCGTCGGCGAGACGCGGCGCTGCCTGGAGTTCTGGCACGGCCTGCAGGAACGGGTGCACGAGCCCGAAACCAAGGCTGTCGACAAACAAGCCGTCGCGCCGGCCCCGGCTCCCGCAGCTGCCGCGCCCGTGGCGCAGGCGCAAGAGCCGTCGCGCAATCCCGACGAGCCGTATATCGAGACGCCCCGCTGCACCACCTGCGAAGAGTGCGTGACGATCAACAACCGCATGTTCGTCTACGACGCCAACAAGCAGGCGGTCATCGCCGACCTCGCCGCGGGCACCTATCGCGAGCTGGTGGAAGCCGCGGAGAGTTGCCAGGTGTCGATCATCCATCCCGGCAAGCCGCGCGACCCGCAGGAGCCCGGGCTGGAGGAGCTCGTGGCGCGGGCGCAGCCGTTCCTCTAGCCA